>Ga0308171_1002107_pt1 | contig 22356 bp, 21 predicted proteins | sample PhyGR1_FD_202135 | JGI IMG/M metagenome (GOLD analysis project Ga0308171, IMG submission 202135) | Phyllosphere microbial communities from UC Gill Tract Community Farm, Albany, California, United States - DLSLSG.R1 | ecosystem: Host-associated > Plants > Phyllosphere > Unclassified | place: USA... | reverse complement strand
GGAATTTATATTCTGAAAATCATTAATTCTGTTGGACAATCCCACAGTCTGAAATTCATCAAAAAATAGAACTTTGTTTATAAATAAGAAAGGCTGCAAATTTTTGCAGCCTTTCTCTATTTTGAATTTAATTAATTTAATTATCTTAAAAAGAATAATTCGGAGCTTCCTGCGTGATGATGACATCGTGTGGATGAGATTCTTTCAAACCGCTTCCTGTGATCATTACCAATTTTGAATCTTTTTGCAAGGCTTCGATATCTTTTGCGCCGCAATAACCCATTCCAGCTCGTAAACCACCAGTCAATTGGAAAATCACATCTTCCAACTTTCCTTTGTGGGGAACTCGTCCTTCGATGCCTTCCGGAACAAATTTCTTAGCCTCGCTTTGGAAATATCTTTCTTTTCCGCCACGTTTCATTGCAGAAAGAGAACCCATTCCTTGGTAAGATTTGAATTTTCTACCTTGGAAAATGATTTCTTCTCCGGGAGCTTCATCCGTTCCTGCTAAAAGAGACCCAAGCATTACTGCGCCGGCTCCACTTGCAATTGCTTTTACAATGTCTCCAGAAAGTTTGATTCCACCGTCAGCGATTACTGCTACGTTTTTCTTTTTTGCAAATTCGTAAACGTTATAGATTGCGGATAGCTGAGGAACACCAACTCCGGCAACAACTCTTGTTGTACAGATTGAACCTGGACCAACACCCACTTTAAGGACATTTGCACCAGCTTTTATTAAATCTTTTGCTGCTTCAGCGGTTACAATGTTTCCACCAACAATATCCAAGTCTGGGAATGTTTTTCTGATTTCTGATATTTTATCCAAAACACCTTTCGAATGTCCGTGAGCTGAATCGATTGCTACAATGTCAACACCTGCTTTTACTAATGCTGTGATTCTTTCAATTGTATCTTCGCCAACACCAACGCCGGCTCCAACGATAAGACGACCGTTTTGGTCTTTGTTCGCGTTTGGATATTCTAATTGATTGTCGATATCTTTAATGGTGATCAATCCAACCAATTTGTTTTTCTTGTCAACGATTGGAAGTTTCTCGATTCTGTTTTTTAGCAAAATTTCTTTCGCAGTTTCCAGATTCGTGGTTTTGTCGGAAGTGATGAGGTTATTTCTTGTCATTATTTCCTCCACTTTCACTTCAAGGTTTTCTTGATATTTCACATCACGATTGGTAATGATTCCAATCAGAGTGTTGCTTTTATCAACTACAGGAAGACCAGAGATTTTGTATTCTGCCATAAGAGCTTTCGCCTCGGCTAATGTATGGTCTTTGGAAAGTGTGACTGGGTCTGCAATCATTCCGTTTTCGGAACGTTTCACGCTGTTGACCTGAGCGGCTTGTTCCGCAATCGTCATATTTTTATGAATGAATCCAAGACCGCCAACTCTTGCGAGTGCAATTGCCAGATCTGCTTCTGTCACAGTATCCATTGCTGCGGAAACGATGGGAACATTAAGCGAAATTTTGTCTGTGAGTCTTGATTTGAGGGAAACCTGATTAGGTAAAACTTCTGAATAAGAAGGGACTAATAGAACGTCATCGAAAGTGATGGCTGCCTCTACAATTTTGTTATGAATAGACATCTTTACTTTCTGTGCAAAATTAAGCTATTTTTATGGGATTTGAAAATAGAGTTATTTATTTGAACTAAAGTTAATATAGACAGTCCAAATCTTAGCCCTGATTGTAGTGGAAATCCCACAGCAAGCGTTGGGAAAAGCGATGGCGCGAGGAATTGCAAAGGAAAGCAGGTTCCCGGCTCCAAGTAATTATAAATGATAAACGATAATTGATGAATGATTTTTTATCAACTATCATTCATCGATTATCATTTATTAAAATCTGCTAAGGATTCCCCAATGGATTTTTATTTCATTGAATTTGAATGGATTGCCAAATTGGTTTCCGTTCGAAATCTGGAAACTCATCAAACCGACGGGGAGAAAAAAGTTGAAACCCAAACCTAAACTATAAAGTTTCGGCGTGATTCCCAAAGCTTTGTTAGACATTTGACCATATTGTGCAAAAAGGTCAAAGAAGGCTTGGTCATTGACGAGATAGCGGTATTCCGCACCGGCAAATGCGTAGAAATCGCTGATGAGACTTTGCTCGTTGAAACCCCGCATCGAGTTCCAGCCTCCAAACCGAAAAAGCTCGTTTGTAGATAATTCGTTCTTGGCGCTGAGCAATGCGGACTCTGCTTTGATGTTGAGAAAGTGATTTCCAGATAGATTGAAGTTGTGTTCGGCGAAAAGGAAATACCGGATTTGGTCAAATTTTTCCTGCGTGTCGTCGTAAGTGGTCTTGAGAAAATCGGCTTCCACACGGATGTTACTTTTGTTGATGAACAGCGGAATGTCGCTTCCTTCCTGATATTGGTACCAAAGCCCAATCCCTTTTTTGCTGTAATCGCGACCACCTGTGTAGAGCGAATCCAAAATCGCCGACGACTCGAAAGTTCCTTTAAGACCGATTTTTTGACGTGGCGAAAGATGATAATAAACGGCTGGCAGGAATTTCACATTCGCAAAAGTGGAATCTTGGCGGAAAATATTGACATTGACATTCAAACCCACATTGCTTCCAAATGTGTACGGAATGTCTGTCTGCATATCGAAAGTCTGTCCTTTGTCGGGATTTCGTTGCCAGTAAACGCCGATGCTTTCGAAGCTGTTGAACATATTTTTGAGCTGGACATTCAGCGTTCCGTTGACGGTGAATTTTTCGGTTTTGTCGTTTCCGAAGCCGATCATTCCGTCGAACGTGTTGGTTTTTTTCTTTTGCATAAAGAGAAAAACCTGCGTTGAATCCTTTGTGAATAAAGTCTGTGGCGGTTTTTCCAAAGTCACGAACTGGTGATTTTGCAATTGCTGATTCATCGAAACCAGATTTTTGTCCTCGTAATTTTTACCGACATATTCTTTGTTCAAAGCTTTAACGAATTGTTTCGGTAAGCGTGTGTAACCTTTGTAAACAATCGCGTCGATTTTCCTTTGAGAAGCTGTGATAACGGAAATTTTCACAGTCGGAATTCCGTTTTCCATTTTCTGGAATTTGGTTTTCACACGGTTGAAAGCGAAACCTTTGTTCCGGTATTTTTGATTGATGTTTTTCTTTAGGGAATCTAAGTTTTTTGTGTAGAGTTCGTTCTTTTGAAGTTTTAAATCTGAGACTAACGAGTCTGAAAATTTGACATTGGCTTTATTGAAATTCGGGCCTTTGTCATAATAGATCTCTGTGCGGTTTTCTATTTTTTTGACGTCTTTCAGTTCTGTGAAGAAGTATGAATTCTCCGTTAATGAATCCAAAAACTTGACTGCTTTTGCGGAGTCGGAAACGATTTTTTTGGCATTGGTTTCTTTGTCGATGAGCCAATATTCTTTTTTCTGCGCGTTGCTTAAAACACAGAAGAGAGAGAGAATACAGATAAATAAATATTTAATTTTAACCACAAGGTTCACAAAGATTTTCACAAAAGACACCATTTTTAGTTCATTGTGAACTTTGTGAAAAAACCTAGTGCCTTTGTGGTTAAACAGAAATCAATCCATTTTATTGTATTTCTTCATCAGATTCTCGTACGTGCCCTGCGGAAGAATCCATTTTAGCGGAACGCCAATCTTTTGGCCGAATTTCCCAAAATAATAATGAGCTTTCCATTTTGATTTCTCTAAAAGTCCATCGATGTAAACCGCTACATCCAAAGGTTCGGTTCCGTCGCCAACGTGGGAATTCATCAAAGCATAAACTTTATCGAACACGTTTTTATAGGGTTCAGAAACTTTTGTTTTGACACGGTTTTCTGCAATATTAGTTTTAATGTCGCCCAAATGAAGTGAGCAAACGTGGATGTTCCAAGGATAAACTTCGTAACGCATTGCTTCCGTCACTTTATCTAGCGCCGATTTTGAAGCGGAATAAAAACCTCGGAAAGGCAATCCCATTTCGGAACCAATGCTGGAAACATTGATGATTTTTCCCGATTTCTGTTCACGCATTTTCGGTAAAACTGCCGTCATCATCTGAACAGAACCAATCAAATTGAGATTGAATAATTTCGTAATATCTTCCTTCGTAGAATCTTCAACCGAACCAACCATTCCCATTCCTGCGTTGTTGATGAGAACATCGATTCTGGTTTCTGTTTTCAGGATTTCAGAAATGGCGTTGTCTATTTGGTCTTTTTCAGTAATATCTGTCGGAATCGAAATGAAATAATCAGAACTCACAGATTTTCTGCTCAGTCCGTAAACTTTGTTCCCTTTCTTCCCGAAATATTCTGCCAGCGCAAATCCAATTCCGGATGAAGTACCTGTGATGATGATTGTTTTTAACATTTAGAAATTAAAATATTTTGTTGAGTTAGGAACTTTGATTTCATTACTTCCCATTTTATACTCGTTCATTTTTATCAGTTTGGGAAGTTTGTGTATAAATTCTTTGTGATTTTTTTTATCAGTATTAAAAACCATCACAGTTTCATCTTTTCCATCTTTGTCAAGGTCACCTTTTGTCTCTAGGATTTTTTCATAACCATTTGGAGTGGTGAAGTCTTTCAGTTCCTGAGATTGAGACATTGTAAAAAGAAATAGGACTAAAAAAGAAAAGATTTTTTTCATTGATCTACAATTTAAAAACTTAATCCAATATCCTCAATCTCAATCATTCCGCTATCTTGCAAATGACAAAGGCAACCTTTGACGGTTTTGTAATTTCCGATAATGCGTGTCTCTTTTCCTTTTACATCAGTAGTGAGAATTCCGGCAGAGTAAACTTCGCCTTCTGCGTGATAAGTTCGGAACAGCAAATATTCATAACCATTATTCGTAAACTGAAGATTGTCAATTTCCATTCCCGCATTTTGAATTCCGCCACCACGATAGTAAGAATTATAATGAAATTGTTTCCAACTTTCCTTTGTTCTATTGGCTGGAAATTCCATTTCAATTTTACTTTTGGTTCCAAAACGGTACTGAATGTACTTGTTGGATTTATCCTTTACCAAGGACATTTTCTTTCCATTTTTTGTTTCAAACGAATAGATGATTTCTTCGTTAGGCAAAAGATATTGAGCCCAAAACGCAAGTGGAATTAAAAACAAAAAAAGAATCAAATGCTTTTTCATTTTGATTATAATTAGTTCTTGGTCACCTTCGCAAAATCCTCCCAAAACTCAGGATAAGATTTCTCCACAACATCTTCATTTTCGATATTCAATTCTTTGATCAAGGCAAACGGCGCAAAAGCCATCGCCATTCTGTGGTCGTTGTAAGTCGCGATAGAAATGTTTTCTTCAGGTTCTATGAATTCCGAAGATTCTATTTTCTCTACCGTGATGTGTGTTTTTGCTCCGATTTTCAATAATTCATTTTGAAGCGCAACCAAGCGGTCGGTTTCCTTTACCTTCAAAGTATGAAGTCCTGTGATTTCGAATGGAATTTTCAAAGCTGTTGCCGTCACACAAAGTGTTTGAGCAATGTCCGGGCAATCATTCATATCCAGAGTAATCAATTCAGGATATTCAAAAGCTGGCTCTGGCAATAGTGAAATCGAGTTTTCTGCATAATCCGAAACCGTATTGATTCCGAAATATTTCAAATAAAGTTCTTTGATGACACTATCACCTTGCAAAGAAAGTGTGTGGTAACTTTTTAAAGTGATATTTTTTCTACCAATTGCAGCTAAAGAATAGAAATAAGAAGCTGAAGACCAGTCACTTTCCACTTCATATCGTTCTGTTCTGTATTGGTTGTTGTGCGTTACGATTTCGATTTTATTTTCTGCAAAATGAGATTTGATTCCAATTTCGTCTAGGATTTTCAACGTCATTTCCAAGTAAGGTCGAGAAGTGATTTCGCCTTCCAATTCCAAGGTCAATCCGTTTTCCAATTTTCCTCCTATTAATATTAATGAAGTCAAAAATTGGCTGGAAACGTTGGCTGAAATCTTAACCACATTTTTTTCTAATTTCTTTCCGATGATCTGCAACGGCGGAAAACCTTCTTTTTCAAGATAAGTAATGTCGGCGCCAAGCGATTGAAGCGCATCCACCAAAGGTTTGATAGGTCGGTTTTTCATTCGGTCAGAACCGGTCAGAATTGTTTTTCTACCTTCAAAAATCGAATAATATGACGTGAGGAAACGCATCGCAGTTCCGGCGTGATGGATGTCCACAATTTCGGAATCGGATTCCAAAGCTTTTTTGAGCAAAGTCGTGTCCTGAGAGTTTGACAGATTGAACATATCTATGTTTCCAAAGAGTTTCCCTAAAATCAAAAGACGGTTCGAAATACTTTTCGAACCGGTAATTTGGATTTTTTGATTATCGATTAATTCAGATTTTTTTAATATCATTTTTCTTTATTGATGTCAAAAGTATTAAGTATTAATGATTCTAATTCGTGAATACATTCTACATTAATACTGTGTACAAATTATTTTAATTTCTCGTTATTTTGATGTCTCTCTTTGTCTCTGTCCGTTTTGACCTTCATTTTTTTATCGAAAGCCGATTGCAGATCTGTTCCGGTTTGATTGGCCAAGCAAAGCGTAACAAATAAGACGTCGGCTAATTCTTCACCTAGGTCTTTTGATTTGTCGGATTCCTTCTCAGATTGTTCGCCGTATCTTCTGGCGATAATTCTGGCAACTTCGCCCACTTCTTCTGTCAGCATTGCCATATTCGTCAACTCATTGAAATAGCGGACGCCAATGGTTTTTATCCATTCATCAACCTGATTTTGGAGTGTTGTGATTTCCATTATTGATAAGCTCCGATTGTCGGTTGAGTTCCTCTGGCAATTCCCACAATATCAAATTGGGTATTAGAGTTATAGGTTGGATTTCCTTTTTTCTTTGCAGGCGAATCATCTTTAACTCTTAGATTCATTTTCTGAGTGAAGTAGTTTTGGAATTTTGGGTCTTCGTTTTTAATAATGTTGTCTCCAATTGGATTGAAGCTGGAAGAAGCACTCAATTTCAATAATGAATTATCAAATCTTGCGTTGATTGTGCCGCCATTTGCAATCTCGATCAATGAAATCATTTCGGGTGAGTCTCCGTAAACAATGGAATTGTTGACTCTCAGGATTGTATTTCCAGAAAAAATTTCATCACCATTTTGATAAACGTTACTCGCATAGATTCCCGCGGCATTCATCGATGGATTCAGATTCCAATAGTTGGCAAGCGTAGAATAGTTAATTGTGTAAGTTCCACCACCAGCTATGGCAAAATCAGCTTCGCCACAATTGTTCATCACCAAATTGTTTGTAGTAATGTTTGACGCAATTCCGTAGATTCCAGCATTCTGAAAGGTATGGATGATGGTATTATTAATGGTAGCTGTATTCTTTTTCAGTTGAAGACCAACGTTTCCACCGAAAAGTCTAGCGTAATTCATTTTCAATTCGGTGTCTTCTTCCATTTTGATTCCGTTCCAATTAGCTGGTAAAGTATCATATTTAGTATCACTTCTGTCACCTCGGAAAACGACTTCATCACCCAAAACACCTTTTACGTCTAGAATCGAATTTTTCGCGAAGTTCATTCCACTGTTTTTTCGGAAATAGACTTTCGTTCCTTTTTCCATTGTCAAAGTTTTTCCTTCAGCAACAGTCAAATCTCCGAAAATCACTTTCACTTTATCTTTGGTCCAAGTTGTATTCTCAGAAATAATATTTGGATTTGAGTCAGATTTGATAAAATATTCCGCATCCTGAACGACTGAAAACAATGTTACTTTTTGCTCGCCAGCGGGCGTATTGAAAACCACTTTGTCCTCAGCAATCGCTTCCGGCGCATTGGCAACAGGTGCAATTTCTACAAAAACATAAAGGCTGTCTTTTCTTCTCAGCGCCACATTTTCGAAACTTGTCCCGACTTTTCCATCCACATTGATTCTGTAAAGCGAACCGCTTCCGCCTTCCAACGCAATTCTCGGAATCAAAACATCTTTGTCTTCATTATTAAAGACTTTCACGGCGTAAGTTTCGCTGCGCATTTGGTTGTAAACCGTGTCACAAAAAACGGTGTCGGTAGAGAATCTCAGCAGTTGCGTTGGCGATTCAAACGAAATATCATCGCGATTACATCCTGCTAATAATAAAAGGGACCAAAATGCAATGCCAAGGAATATTTTAATTTTCATCTGTTTTTATTTAATTTTTTTTAGGTCAGATGGAACACCCATTTTGTTTCTGCATCAAAAGAGATTTTGCAGTTAGGTGTTTCATTTATCTTGTTTAATCTTCAAAACTACAAAATTTAAATTTTTATTTTGTGATGACGAAGATATTTTAATGATATTAAACAAAAAATCCTTCCAATGCGTAAAATATTGAAAGGATTATGGATAATAAAAGTGAATTATTACTCTTTTATAAATTTCTTATCGATTGTTTCTCCGGTTTTCGCAGTTACAGAAAGAATGTAGGTTCCCTTTGCAAGTTTTGAAAGATTTACTGATTTTTCAGAGGTCGATATTTGTTTAACTATTTTTCCGGAAATATCGAGTATTCTAATATTTGAGACTTCTTCTGAGAAATTGAGAATGTCTTTTACTGGATTAGGTGCAACCGTAATTGGTTTCGAAGAAATATCCTTAATATCCAAAGCAGGACCATTTATTGTATATGAAACTGCTTCTGATTCTATATTTCCTTCGTAAACTGCTTTTACATAAACAGTAAACGCTTGAGTGATAAAATCACAACCAGAAGTTATTCCCCAGTCAGGATTGCAACCTACTGAAGTTGTTGTTTGGAATTTATACAATTCATTTCCACGATATATATTATATCCAATCAATTCATTATGAGGTGTTTGAGGTTCATTCCAATAGAGTGAGAAGATATTGTGATAATTGGAATAATCATAGTAATGACTCCACGTTAAATTTTGAACAGGATTGGTTTGTCCAAATCCTAAGTAATAAGTAAGTACTGAAAAGATAAAAAGGAAAGATTTTTTCATAAGTTATAGTTTTAATTGATTCAAATTTAGTGAATTATGCAAATGAAAATGTTGTGTTGAAATAGAATTTATTGTCTTTTTGAACATATCGAAATTTTTTTCAATGGAGTTAAAAACTAACTAACATTTGTTAGTTAAATAAAAATGCGTAAGTTTGTTTAAATCACATTCATAATTCGATATTTGAATTAAATAACTGAATGTCAAATGTTTAAATATGGAAATGACCAAAAGACATTTTTTAAACAAAGAAATTTCTATGACTGATTTACTCAAATCAGCCTATCGTTTGATGTTTACGGCAAAAACGATGACCGATTTGTTTGAGCAGGAAAAAAAAATCACTTCGAAGTACGTTCACGCCACTTCCCGCGGACACGAGGCGATTCAGCTCGCTTTGGGAATGCAGTTGTTGCCACAGGATTTCGTGAGTCCTTATTATAGAGATGATTCAATTTTATTAGGAATTGGAATCACGCCTTACGAATTGATGCTCCAACTTTTAGCAAAACGAGACGACCCATTTTCCGGCGGAAGAACTTACTATGCACATCCAAGTTTAAGAAGAGACGATTTCCCGAAAATCATCCACCAAAGTTCCGGAACAGGAATGCAGGCCATCCCAACCACCGGAATTGCAATGGGAATGAAGTATAAGGAAGAAACGGGAATCGCCGAAATTCTTGATGACAAACCAATTGCAGTCTGCTCACTCGGCGACGCAAGTTGCACAGAAGGCGAAGTTTCCGAAGCATTTCAAATGGCAGCTTTGAAACAATTGCCAATTCTATATTTGGTTCAGGACAACGAATGGGATATTTCTGCCAGCGCAGACGAAATCCGAGCGCAGGATATCACACAATATATGCAAGGTTTCAACGGCATCGAAACCAGAACGATTGACGGAACAGATTTTATCAAATCTTACGAAACCGTCAAAGAATGCATCAAAATCATTCGTGAAGAACGCCGTCCAATACTGATTCACGCCAAAGTTCCTTTATTAAATCACCATACTTCCGGCGTCCGAAAAGAATGGTACCGCGATGATTTGGAAGAATGTGCGAAGAATGACCCATTAATCAAATTAAGAAATCAACTGTCAGAATTCAGCATAGAAGATTCTGAAGTTGAAACCATAGAAAAAGAAGTTGCAGAACTCGTAAGAACCGATTTCGAAAATGCTCTTTTAGGAGAAGACCCAAAACCGGAAGACGCTTACAAACACGATTTTGCACCAACGCCAATCACCGAAGAAAAAGGAGAACGTTCCCCAAGCGGAAAAATCCCAACGGTAATGGTAGATTGCGCACTTTTCGCCATCAGAGAATTGATGACCAAACATCCGGAAGCCTTATTATATGGACAAGATGTGGGTTTAAGATTAGGAGGCGTTTTCCGTGAAGCTATTACGTTGGCAGCGCAATTTGGAGAAAAAAGGGTTTTCAATACCCCAATTCAGGAGGCGTTTATCGTTGGTTCAACAGTTGGAATGAGCGCAGTTGGTTTGAAACCAATTGTCGAAGTTCAATTCGCAGATTATATTTGGCCTGGCTTGAATCAATTATTTACCGAAGTTTCCAGAAGCTATTATTTGTCTAATGGAAAATGGCCTGTTTCAATGATTCTCCGAGTGCCGATTGGCGCTTACGGAAGTGGCGGACCTTATCACTCGAGTTCCGTGGAAAGTGTTTTGACGAATATCAAAGGTATTAAAATCGCTTATCCATCCACAGGGGCAGACTTAAAAGGTTTGATGAAAGCTGCGTTCTACGACCCAAATCCGGTTGTAATGTTAGAACACAAAGGTTTGTATTGGTCAAAAATCGAAGGCACAGAAAATGCAAAAACCATAGAACCTGACGAAGATTACATTATTCCATTCGGAAAAGCGAGAGAAGTTTTACTGTGCGAAAATCGTCAGGACAAACCAACTTTAACAATCATCACTTACGGAATGGGCGTTTATTGGGCTTCAAATGCAGCAAAAGAATTTGACAATCAAATCGAAATCATTGATTTAAGAACGCTCGCGCCTTTAGATGAAAATCGCGTCTTCGAAAGTGTGAAAAAACACAACCGTTGCATCGTTTTGACGGAAGAACCTATCAATAATAGTTTCGCTCAAAGTCTGGCAGCAAGAATCAGTGACAATTGCTTCAGACAGCTGGACGCTCCGGTAAAAGTAGTTGGCGCCAAAGATTTACCGGCAATTCCTATCAATTCCGAATTGGAAAAGGAGATGTTGCCGAACACACAGAAATTAATTATAGAAATAGAACAATTATTAAAATATTAAGATAGCTATTAGCAAATGGCTTTTGGCAATTAGCTTTCAATTATTATTAAGCTAGTTTTCTTAGCTGAGCGTTAGCGCCTTTGCGAACCTTAAAAATATTTTCAATAATATCAAAAAAATCTTTGCGCACTTTGCGTTAAAAATATGGAAACAGAAACAATTCCAAACAAAATAAAAATCAATAAGAAAGAATTGATTTTGTCCGAAGCCGCAATGCTTTTCAAAGAAAAAGGTTTTGGCGGAACCAGTATGCGCGACCTTGCTGAAAAAGTGGGAATGGAAGCGGCAAGTATGTACAATCACATCAAATCCAAAGACGAAATTCTGGAATTGATTTGTTTCAAAATTGCCAATCAATACATTTCCCAGCTTCAGGAAATCGAAAATACAAACCAGACTTTTCAAGAGAAACTGAATGCCATCATTGGACTTCACGTTCAGTTGATTATCGAAGATTCTGCCTCAGTTTCTGTGGCAAACAACGATTGGAAATATTTGTCTAATGATAAGAAAGAGCAATACAAACAAACCAGAAAATCCTACGAAAAAAGCTTTGCCAACATCATAGAACAAGGAATGCAAAACGGCGAATTCAAAAAAATGAATGTTTCCGTCGCGCTTTTCACAATGTTATCTTCATTAAGATGGATAGAACTTTGGTATAAACCAAGCCGCGACATCACACCACAGGAATTGGAAGATGATTTGAAAACATTATTAATGAAAGGCCTTAACTCATAAATGATAATCGATGAATGATAATTTGTACAATTTGAATTAATCATTTATCACCTATCGCTCATCAATTAAAAAAAAACGTGTCAACAACATTTCACCCTTTAACCGTCAAAAAAGTCAAGAAAGAAACGCAGGATTGTGTTTCCGTGAGCTTTGATGTGCCTGCAGAATTGGCAGAACAGTTCAAATTCACGCAAGGCCAATACCTGACTTTCCGACAAACCAATGGCAACGAGGAACTTCGTCGTTCATATTCAATCTGCGCCAGTCCGCACGAAAACGAATTGAAAGTCGCTGTTAAAAAAGTTCCCGAAGGTCTGTTCTCTTCTTTTATGAATGAAAGCCTGAAAGAAGGCGACGTTTTGGAAGTAATGCCTCCAATGGGAAAATTCTACACAGAACTGAATCCCGCAAACAAAAAAACTTACGTTGCTTTTGCAGCAGGAAGTGGAATCACACCGATTATTTCCATCATCAAATCAGTTTTGAAAAACGAGCCTCAAAGCCAGTTCATTCTGATTTACGGAAACAAAAATAAATCGACCATCATCTTCAAAGAAGAAATCGAAGCTTTGAAAAACCGATTTATGGAACGCCTCAGCATTTATCACATTCTAAGTCGAGAGGTGGCGGATGCAGATTTGCTGAGCGGCAGAATCAATTCCGATAAAGCAAAATCATTTCTCAATAATATTATTCCCGCAAAGAAAATCGATGAGGTTTTCCTTTGTGGACCGGAAGAAATGATTCTCGGCGTGAGAGACACTTTGGTTAGTTCCGGCGTGGATGCTAAGAAGATTCACTTCGAATTATTCTTCAGCGCAGCCTCTGCCGAAAAGAAAAAAGAGCACGAATCAGCAGTCAATAAATCGGATGACGTATTTAGCAAAGTCACCGTCAAGTTGGATGCGACCGCTCTGAAATTAGATTTAGCCTACCACGGTCCAACCATTCTGGACGCTGCTTTGCAAAACGGAGCCGACTTGCCTTACGCCTGCAAAGGCGGTGTTTGCGCCACTTGCAAGTGCAAACTGGAAAAAGGCGAAGTCGTGATGGACATCAATTATTCCCTAGAACCGGACGAGATTGCCGCAGGATTTATCCTGTCTTGCCAGGCGCATCCGAGGTCGGAGGAAGTGGTTGTGAATTTTGATATTAAATAAAATAATAATTATGGCAGCTTAATCCGCCTTCCGCTCCCAATCTTTTTTGCAGACGATTTCAGTTCAATAGAGAATGAAGTCCACGCAAAAAAGGATTTCCGCTCAAGTCGGGCTGCGGATTCGGTATAAAACAAGATTAAGTTATAACCATCAAGTTTGTCATTCCGTAGGAAACCTAACGAAGTGGTTCGACAAAGTCAATCTAAACTGTCGAGATTCCTCCGGAATGACAAAAAGACTTTAAACTTTGTGCGTTTTGCGTTCAAAAAAATAATTAAGAAAGTAATTCCATTAAAACAAAACATTATGGAAACAACAGAAATCAATTTAGAAGAACATTTTCAGAATAAAATAGACAGCGAAATCCGCATCGAACCCAAAGACTGGATGCCGGATGCGTACAGAAAAACCCTGATTCGTCAGATTTCTCAACACGCCCATTCCGAGATTGTGGGAATGCTCCCGGAAGCCAACTGGATTACGCGCGCCCCAACTCTTAACCGAAAGAAAATCCTTCTGGCAAAAGTTCAGGATGAGGCTGGTCACGGTTTGTATCTCTATTGTGCCGCCGAAACTTTGGGCGTTACGAGGGACGAAACCATCAATGATTTACATTCTGGAAAAGCAAAATATTCCAGCATTTTTAACTATCCAACGCTCACTTGGGCAGATATGGGTGCAATCGGTTGGTTGGTAGATGGTGCTGCGATTTTGAATCAAGTGCCGCTTTGCCGCGCTTCGTACGGACCTTACGCCAGAGCGATGGTTCGGATTTGCAAGGAAGAAAGTTTCCACCAGAGACAAGGTTACGAGCTGATGATGAAACTCGCGCAAGGTTCGCCGGAGCAGAAAGCAATGGCTCAGGATGCATTCAACCGTTGGTGGTGGCCGACGTTGATGATGTTCGGACCCAAAGATGCCGAGTCCGGAAACACAGAACTCTCAATGAAATGGCGAATCAAACGCTTCACCAATGACGAGCTGAGACAGCGTTTCGTGGATGTTTCCATCCCTCAGGCAGAATATCTGGGCTTGACAATTCCCGACCCGGACTTGAAATTCAATGAAGAAACCGGACATTACGAATTCGGAGAAATCGATTGGGATGAGTTCTGGAAAGTGGTCAAAGGCAACGGCGCTTGTAACAAAGAACGTGTCGAGACCCGCAAAAAAGCCTTCGATGACGGCGCTTGGGTAAGAGAAGCCGCTACCGTTTACCACGAGAAAAGAAAATTAAGAGAAGAACAAAACAGAAAAACAGTTTAATGTTTTTGTAACGCAAAGGCGCATTTTATGTGACAAATCGATGCTTTAAGTCACAAAACGTAATTCGAAATGTCATTTTTTGCGACTTAAAGCAGAATTAAAAAAGAAAAATCTTGCGACTTTGCGATAAAATCAACAATCATAAACAGATAGATTAAAGTCTAAAATCTCTAATCTATCCGTCTCTAATCTGAAATATTATGCAAAATACAGAATGGCCACTTTGGGAAGTTTTCATCAGAAGCAGACAAGGCCTCGACCACAAGCACGTTGGCAGTCTCCACGCGGCAGATGCTGAGATGGCAATCCAAAACGCACGCGATGTTTACACCAGAAGGATGGAGGGCGTCAGCATTTGGGTCGTAGAATCCAAGCACATCCACGCTACAAATCCCGACGATTCCGAAGCTTTTTACGAACCGTCGGAGGACAAAGTTTACCGCCACCCGACGTTTTACCACGTTCCGGAGGAGGTGAAGAATATGTAAAAGCCGTGCTTTGCTAAAAAACCACACGTAGAGTTGCTCAATACCACGCGTAGAGTTGACCGATAGCACACGTGGTTTTGCAAGAAACTTAACGTGCATTTGCAAAGTCGCTCCCAGAAGGACTTCCCAGAGCATAAATTTGGAGATTAAAATATAATTAGAAATGATTTTTATGGCAGCTATTTCCGCCTTCCGCTCCCAATCTTTTTTGCACACGATTTCCATTAAGTTGAAATGGAGTACACGCAAAAAAGGATTTCCGCTCAAGTCGGGCTGCAGTTTCAACATCAAATAAACTATTGGTATTAGAGATGTCATCCTGAGCGGAGTCGAAGGACTTGGCGAACCTTAAAACATTGTAATAAATAAAAACTTTGCGCGCTTTGCGTTCAAATTAAACCTAAAATGGAAAACAATAAAAACAACTGGCTCAATTATATCCTGCATCTCGCAGACACAAGCCTCATTCTCGGACAGCGTTTGTGCGAATGGTGCGGAAAAGGTCCAGTCCTGGAACAGGATATTGCCTTGTCAAACATCGCTTTGGATTTGCTGGGAGAATCTTCCAACTACTATCAATATGCCGCAGAGATTCAGAATGAAGGAAAAACCGAAGATGATTTGGCATTCCTAAGAAACGAGCGTGATTTCAAAAACCTGTTGTTGGTGGAAAAAGAAAACGGTCATTTCGGAGACACCATTGCAAGACAGTTTTTCTTTGATGCCTATCATCATTTATTATTGAGCGAACTGAAACACCACTCAGATTTGAAACTCGCTTCCATCGCAGAAAAGTCTTTGAAAGAAGTGACCTATCACTTAAAATGGAGCAGCGAATGGATGATTCGTCTCGGCGATGGTACGGAAGAAAGCCACAGCAAAATCCAGAAGTCAGTCAATGATTTGGTAGATTTCACAGACGAAATGTTCATTCCAACCAACTGGGAATTAGAATTAATCGAACAAAACATCATCTCCGACATCAGAACCTTCCGAACCAAATGGGAAACCAAAGTTCTGGAAATCCTAAACGAAGCAACTTTATCCATCGACTTCGAGAAATCAAGAAAACTGACAGGCGGAAAAGACGGGAAACACACCGAGAAAATGGGTTACATCTTAGCAGAAATGCAAATCATGCAACGCACTTATCCTAGTATGGAATGGTAGAATTGTAATGCAAAGGCACGAGGTAGCTAATCGTTTGCTTATAATCAGGAAATTAACGTAAACAAATATTATCGTGGATGAAGTGCTGGGATTTAAAAAGAGCGAGTCAGAAAAAAAAAAATTAAAAATGAAAAACTTAATTCTCTTATTAATTTTTCCGTTGTTCATTTTTTCTTGTACTAATAAAGTTTTGAGACCCAAATTAATAGGGGTAATCATTGATGAGAATGGAGTTCCTGTAGATAGCTGTAAAGTTGGAGAAACATTTACAGATAAAAATGGACGATTTGAATTGTCAGAAATAACAGAGATGGGATTTGTTAGTCTATTTGGTAGAAATCCTATTTTTATAGATGAAGAAATTACAAAGACTGGTTACGAAAAAAGACATTTAAGTGCTGAAAGTGGACGTGGTGGAGTATCAGAAGGAAGTATTTGGGATATGGATACTATCCGTTTAAGAAAAATTAATACTGATTTTTCAACAATAGAACTTAAAAACGTATGGCTTGCTGGAATAACTAAAGATTTGGACACTATTTTTTTAACCAAAAAAGGTCAAGATTATGATGAAGGAGAAATAGATTTTATTTCTGATAATTGCGATACGTATTCCAGAGGGTACTATTTTTTAGGAATAGATAATCTTCCTAAGAATGTTTTTGAAAGGCACATCGAATTGGATTTAACTACCAACATTTTAAAAGTTAAAAGGGTATTAATTTATGGAAATACTACCACAAATGAAAAAACAAAATACGACACCATTTACACCCAAGGTAACTGGAAACAGGAATATAAAACAATATCTTTAAATACTAGTTTACCAGAAATAAATGGAATTTACAACGTAGTAGATTTTAATTATAAGTCTATACAATTAGTCAAGAAATAGTTTTACATTAAGAAAAATGTTATTGTACTTAAATTCACAGACTTTCGAAACCTGTGAGTTTTGAAAACCACGGCGTATAAAATAAAAAATGACAATCAAGGAAAACGACATATGGCAAATCCTGAAGGAAGTTCAAGACCCGGAAGTTCCCGTTCTCAATCTTTTGGATTTGGGAATCATCCGTGATGTGCGATTCAATGAAGATGAAATCGAAGTGGTAGTGACACCAACTTACTCCGGTTGTCCCGCCACATCGATGATTAATATGTCGATTAAACTGAAATTGATTGAAAAAGGTTTCAACAATGTCAAAATAACCAACCAATTGAGTCCGGCTTGGACAACTGATTGGATGACGGAAGAAGGAAAACAAAAACTGAAAGCTTACGGCATCGCACCGCCAGTCTATTCAAAAAGTAGTAATGAACTATTCTCAAAAACAGATGAGGTCGAATGTCCGCTTTGCAGTTCGAAACACACGCATTTGGTAAGTCAGTTTGGTTCCACAGCTTGTAAAGCATTATACCAATGCGATGATTGCAAAGAGCCTTTTGATTATTTTAAATGTCATTAATTAAACAAATGAATGAAACTTTTGAATTAAAACTGCTGAGTTTATATTGGCTTGAAAATATGAACGAAGAAGTTGATTTGTGTGCGCACGGAAAATTATATGTAAAAATTGGAGATGAAATAATTTGTGATGAGGATACTTTAGAAGTTACCGTTAGTTCAACTGCATTGTATCTAATGAGAACTTTAGAAGAAGATTATAGAAGTGGAGATTATGCAGGTCAACTTCTTCCCTGTTGTGGATTTAATTTCTTAGCAGAAAATAAGGAAGATGATTTTGTCAATGTTCTAGGTTGTCCAAGTGGAATAGATTGGACAATTATTCATACAAATGACAATGTAAAATTAATAACTGAAAAAGGAACCGAGGCAGAAATAAATTTTAAATCCTATAAAGAGATTGTTTTAGGCTTTGCAGATAAAATTGAAAGTTTTTACAATGAAAGTAAACCCAAGATAGTTGAGGAAGAAAATGAAATGAATGTAATTGGATATCCAGCGTTTTGGAATGAGTGGAATAAGTTAAGAAGCAAATGGAAGTAAATATTAATTTCCGCTAAAAATTATATCAATAAAAAAGTCATTATACTTTTTACATCATACATTTTACAATAAACAATGAAAATAGGAATAGTCGGTAGCGGAGCAATGGGAAGCGGAATAGCACAGGTTTTGGCAACAGCCGGAAACCAGGTTTTGTTGTACGACAGCAATCCAATTGCCGTAGAAAAAGCCGGACAAAACCTCGAAGCACAGTTTCAGAAATTGGCTGAGAAAGGTAAGATAACATTCGAAGAGGCGGAGACTTATTTCGATAATATCCGATTGAGCGATAAATTATCCGAATTAAAAGATTCAGAATTAATCATCGAAGCGATTATTGAAGATTTAGAAATCAAAAAAGAGTTGTTCCAAAAATTGGAGAGTCTGGTTTCCGAAGATTGCATTTTGGCAACCAATACTTCATCGTTATCCATTGCATCCATTGCATCGGCTTGTCAGAAACCGGAACGAGTAATTGGGATTCACTTTTTCAATCCGGCGCCTTTGATGGCTTTGGTTGAGGTGATTCCAGCTGTTCAGACGGATAAAGAATTAATTTTTAAAGTGAAAAACTTGGTTGAAAACTGGAAAAAACTTCCAGTGATTGCAAAAGATACACCTGGATTTATCGTGAATCGCGTCGCAAGACCATTTTATGGAGAAGCGATTCGGATTTTGGAAGAAGGAATTGCAGATTGTTCGACTATTGATTTTGCAATGACAAGTTTGGGCGGATTTAAGATGGGACCATTTCAATTGATGGATTTCATCGGTCACGATGTGAATTACAGAGTGACGGAAAGTGTTTTCAAAGAGTTTTTCTACGACCCGAAATTCAAACCGTCATTTACTCAAAAGAGATTATTCGAAGCAGGCTATTTCGGAAGAAAATCTGGAAAAGGTTTTTATGATTATTCTGAAAATGCCGAACAACCAAAACCAAACGAAAATCCAGAATTATTAGAATTAATATTTAAAAGAATCTCGGTAATGCTAATGAACGAAGCTTCGGATGCTTATTTCTTAAACATTGCTTCTGCAGAAGACATCGATTTAGCAATGACAAAAGGTGTGAATTACCCAAAAGGTTTATTGAAATGGGCAGATGAATTTGGATTGGACAACCTTCAAAATGAACTCGACGAACTTTATCAATTCTACCACGAAGACCGCTACAGATGCAGTCCGATTATCAGAAACTTAGTAAAACAAAATAAAACTTTTTATTAAATCATCTATCGATTATCATTAATCAATCATAAAAAATGAACAACGCATATATAATAGACGGAATAAGAACGCCGATTGGAAAACTGAAAGGAAGTTTATCTTCCGTTCGTCCCGATGATATGGCGGCTTTTGTCATCAAAAAATTACTGGAAAGAAATCTGGACATCGACCAAAGTAAAATCTACGACGTCGTTTTAGGTTGCGCCAATCAGGCTGGCGAGGACAACCGAAATATCGCAAGAATGTCGGCTCTGCTTTCCGGTTTGGATTATCACGTTCCCGGCGAAACGGTCAACAGACTTTGCGCTTCTGGTTTGTCATCAGCGATTAATGCAGCGAGAGCGATTCAAGTTGGTGATGCCGATTTGATGATTTCCGGCGGTGTTGAAAATATGACGCGCGGACCATTAGTGATTTCAAAATCTGAAAATCCTTTTGGTGGTGATGCGAAAATATACGATACGACTTTCGGCTGGCGGTTCATCAATCCGAAAATGAAAGAAATTTACGGCGTGGATGCAATGGGTGAAACAGCAGAAAATCTGGCTGAGCGTGATGCGATTTCACGTAAAGACCAGGATTTGTTTGCCTTCAATTCTCAACAGAAAGCGAAGGTTGCTCAGGAAAACGGAAGATTGTCTCAAGAAATTGTTGCAGTCAATATTCCTCAAAGAAAGGGCGACGATTTGATTTTTGATAAAGATGAATTTCCTAAGAATGATACAACTCTGGAAGGCTTGTCAAAACTGAGAACCGCTTTCAAAAAAGACGGAACAGTCACCGCAGGAAATGCTTCTGGTTTAAATGATGGCGCAGCGGTTAATTTATTAGCTTCGGAAAATGCGATTAAAGAATTTGGATTAACGCCAAAAGCAAGAATAGTTTCAAGCGCAGTTGTAGGTGTTGAACCAAGATTGATGGGAATTGGTCCTGTGAAAGCGGCAGAATTGGCATTGCAAAAAGCAGGATTGACATTTAATGATATTGATATTATTGAGTTAAATGAAGCATTCGCTGCACAAAGTTTAGCCTGCATCAGAGCTTGGGGATTGGATGACAACGATTCCAGAATCAATCCAAATGGTGGTGCCATTGCACTTGGACATCCACTCGGAATGAGCGGAGCCAGAATCCTGAATTCAGCAATGTATGAACTTCAAAACCAAAATAAAAAATATGCCTTGGCAACAATGTGTGTCGGTTTGGGACAAGGTTTTGCGGTGATTATTGAGAAAGTTTAGTGAATTGTAAAATGTATCAATGTAAAAAGTATTTACGATTTACATTGAACTTATTTTTGGTCATTAATACATTTTACATCATACATAAATACAAAAAATATTATGCAACTAGAAAATTATGCGCTCGGCAGATGGACAAAAGGAGAGGGAGAAGGGCAGGCTTTATATAATTCCATCAACGGTGATTTGGTGGCAACGGCGACTTCCAAGGGTTTGGATTTTGCTGCAATGATGGATTACGCCAGAAAAGTTGGAGGTCCGGCTCTTCGAAAACTGACTTTCCAGGAAAGAGGATTGATGCTGAAGAAACTCGCTTTTCATCTTTTGGAAAAGAAAGAAACGTTCTACAAAGTAAGTTGGGCAACCGGCGCAACCAAGGCCGACAGCTGGGTTGATATCGAGGGCGGAATCGGAAATCTTTTTGCCAATGCATCTTTGCGAAGACAATTTCCGGACTTACCTTATTATATAGATGGCGAATCGGTGAAGCTTTCCAAGGAAGGAACGTTCATCGGTCATCACATCTGCACGCCAAAACGTGGGGTTGCGATTCATATCAATGCATTTAATTTTCCGGTTTGGGGAATGTTGGAAAAAATTGCGGTCAATCTTTTGGCTGGCGTTCCGGCAATCGTAAAACCTGCGACAGCAACAAGTTTTTTGACGGAAGTTGTCGTTAAAGAAATTATCGCTTCACAAATTTTACCTGAAGGAATTCTGCAATTGATTTGCGGTTCAGCCAACGGAATTCTGGAAAGTGTGACCAGCGAAGATGTTGTAACCTTTACAGGTTCGGCTTCTACAGGGAAGATGCTGAAGTCTCATTCAAGAATTCTCGAAGAATCTGTGCCTTTCAATCTGGAAGCCGATTCTTTGAACGCAATGGTTTTGGGCGAAGATGCAAAACAAGGAACCGCAGAATTTGATTTGTTCATCAAGGAAGCTGTTCGTGAAATGACGACCAAAGCCGGACAGAAATGTACGGCTGTGAGAAGGATTTTAGTGCCTGTTAATTTGGTTGAAGATGTCCAGATTGCGCTTGGACAGAGGCTTTCAACCGTCATCATCGGCGACCCGACTGTCGAAGGTGTGAGAATGGGCGCTTTGGCGAATAAAGACCAGGTGAAAGAAGTTTCCGAGAAAGTTCAGGAGTTATCCAAAACTCAGGAAATCGTTTTCGGAAATTTGGATGATTTCGATGTAAAAGGTGCGGACAAAAACAAAGGCGCTTTCATCTCCCCGATTTTATTCCTTAATTCAGACCCTTTTAAATATACAGATTGCCATAATATTGAAGCTTTCGGACCTGTCAGCACGATTATTCCTTATCATAATATCGATGAAGCGATTGAGTTGGCGAGAATGGGAAAAGGCTCGCTTTGCTGTTCGGTGGTGACGGCTGATGACGATTTTGCAAGAGAATTTGTCATCGGAGCCGCATCGATGCACGGACGGATTTTGATTCTCAATTCCGATTGCGCTAAAGAAAGTACAGGTCACGGTTCGCCTTTGCCAATGCTGGTTCACGGCGGTCCGGGAAGAGCTGGTGGTGGCGAGGAAATGGGTGGAAAACGTGGTGTTCTTCATTATATGCAAAGGACGGCAATCCAAGGTTCGCCAACGACTTTGACCAACATCACACAACAATATCAATACGGTGGAAAACAGTTTGAGGACAATATTCATCCATTCAGAAAACATTTTGAAGAACTGAAAATCAGTGAAACTTACATCACGGCAAAACATACGGTCAC
>Ga0308171_1002105_pt1 | contig 22373 bp, 19 predicted proteins | sample PhyGR1_FD_202135 | JGI IMG/M metagenome (GOLD analysis project Ga0308171, IMG submission 202135) | Phyllosphere microbial communities from UC Gill Tract Community Farm, Albany, California, United States - DLSLSG.R1 | ecosystem: Host-associated > Plants > Phyllosphere > Unclassified | place: USA... | reverse complement strand
GCTTGCGATCGCTGTATTGCTGCTCGGACGGCGTGCGTGGTCGTGGCGCACCCATGACGAACTTGTCCCATACCGCATCCTTCCATTCCAACGAAAGGATCGCACCATCAAACCCTGGGATCAAACACCTAGCGGCACACCTTGCAGACGTGATATTCTGGGTCGCTGTCCCAATCGGAGTTGGACGACACGAAGGCGGGCATACTCAGGAGAACTTAAGGTGAGAACGGCCTTATATTTCCCGCATACCGAAGTCCGAAGCAAAAGCGTAATCCACTCGGCACTGTTGCTGTGGGACCAGCTCGAAACAATCGTGCCCTACAGCGGCTATCGTCCGCTATATGACGACGCGGAAGCCGCGGCCGCGATGGAGATCATCGGCTCACCGCGTGCGCCAACCGAAGCCGAGAAGCGCGGCGTACACACGATCGTCGAGGAGCTGCTCCATAACGGCGTGCCAGAGACGCTGAGATACTCGCCTCGATCGGGAGAGCGCGACGACACTTATGAAATGTGGCCTCAAAAGCTGCTTCATGCGACTTGGGACCTTCTTCGGTCGCGCGGCCTGACTGACCGCCCATTGGACAACCTGGACTACCCGATGAGCCAAGCAGCGGGTTTGACCATCATGGCCATTCTCGCCGATCTTCTGGCCGGTCAGACGCGGACGCGGATCACCGATCGCCAGCTAGCGTATGCGACAATTGCGAATGCTCCCAAGGTCGTCGGCGACGCGCATAAACCGATGCAGGTTGTGCCGCTGACTTTAAAGGGCATTGCGGTTGACAAGATTCCGCTCGATCGGCTGATCGATTTCCGGCGGCGCGAGGGCAAGGAGCGTGGCAGCAGCTACCGCAAACTGCGGCACAACTATCTCGAGGCGGTTGAGAAGCATGTCGCAGCGATTGCGAAGGTCATCCCTAACTCGCGCGATCGGCAAGAGCTCGACCGAGCCTTCGCGTCTGACATGGAAGACGACCTACGCGATCTCAAAGCCGAGCTCGGTTTCTCGAAGCGCGATGTCTGGCTCTCCAAAGAGGTGCTTACACTCACGATCGCTGGTGGTGGATTGCTCGCCGCAGCCGCCAGCGTGCCGCACGTGCCCGCGCCCGAGGTAATCACCGGTGCCGGCGCTGTAGCGCTCCTCGGCGGCCTGTTTGGAACCGGGAACAAGCTTGCCAAGGCTCGCTACGACGTTATGCGCAAACATCCCATGGCCTACCTCTACGAGGTCGCAGGCTAAGGACGCGATGGGGTTGAGCTACCAAATAAGTCCGCAGTGATGACCCACATCCGGCCATTCAGGGCGCCCGAGGCGCTTCCCAGCTTCGGTCATTCGTTCATGTCGATCAAGCGTAAGCGTGGTGTGGAGGCCGCGGATTATGCAGCTTGTGCAATCGGCTGATCTGCCGGCGGCATCCAGTTCCACGGCATCAAATCGTCCCATCGGCTGGCAGGCCAGTCGCCAGCCACCTTGGCGATGACGTCGGTGATGTAGGCTTGTGGGTCGACGCCGTTGGCCTTGCAGGTCTGGATGACGGTATAGATGGCCGCCGCGCGCTCGCCGCCTGCGCGCGAACCGGCGAACAGCCAGTTGCGGCGCCCTACGGCGATGCCGCGCAACGCGCGCTCTGCGATGTTGTTGTCGATCTTCAGACGCCCATCGCCCAGGAAGCGCGACAGTGCTGGCCAGCGCTTCGTGCCGTAGGCGATGGCCTTTGCCATGTCGGACCTGGACGACAGGCGGCGCAAGCCGGCGTCGAGCACCTCGCGCAAGGCGTCAACCAGCGGCCGACTTTTCTCCTGTCGGGCTCGACATCGCACGTCGGGTGGTTGGCCGCGGACTTCGGCCTCGACAGCGTAAAGAGTGCCGATCCGCTTGAGGATGTCGGTGCTCAGCGGCGTGGGCGACCGCTCGTGCAGGTCGAAGACCTTGCGCCGGAAATGCGCCCAGCACGCGACCTCGGTGGCGCCACCACGATACAGTCCGTCATAACCGGCATAGGCATCGGCCTGGAGGAAGCCGCGAAAGCCGGCGAGATGGGCCAGTGGGTGCGCGGCGGTGCGGTCTGGCGTGAAGCGATACCAGGTCGCGCGTGGTGCCGTGCTGCCGGATGCCTGGTCGTCTGCGGCATACACCCACAACCGCCCGGTCGCGGCCTTGCCCCGGCCGGGGTCGAGCACCGGCACAGGCGTGTCGTCGGCATGGACCTTGTCGGCCATGAGGACTTCGTCGCGGATGCGGCTGACGATGGGGTCGAGAAGTGCTGCGGCCTGTCCGGTCCAGCCGGCCAGCGTCGAGCGGTCGATGTCCAACCCTTGCGCCGCCATCATCCCGGCCTGACGGTACAGCGGCAGATGGTGGTCGAACTTCGAGACGACGACGTACGCCAGCGTGGCGAAGGTGGCCTTGCCACGCGCCACGGCGCTGACCGGGGCGGGAGCCTGGACGATCTTCTCGCACACCCGGCAGCTGTATTTGGGGCGGACGTTGCGCACGACGCGCCAGCGCACCGGCACGATGTCGAGCATCTCGTGCGCGTCCGAGCCGAGGGCGCGCAGCGTACCGCCACAGTCCGGGCAGGTGCAGGTACCCGACGCCGGTTCATGGACGACCTCCTCGCGCGGCAGATGTCCGGGCAGACTGCGGACGGGCACCGGCCGGGTGGCTATATTGGGGTTGGCCACCTCGGACACAGGCGTATCACGCTCCGTTTCCAGTTCCTCCAGCGCCAGCTCGAGCTGCTCGATCTCGCGGCCGAGCTTTTCGGACGAGGCGCCAAACTGCATCCGCCGCAGCCGTGCGATCTGCCCGCGCAGCGTATCGATGAGCAGGTCGCGGGCGGCGAGCGCGGCATTGGCCCGGGCGAGCGACGCCTCCAGCGCGGCAATCCGCGCGGTGGCATCAGCAGGGGAAACAGGCGCTTCCGACACGCTGTCTCCATAGCAGATTGCAGGTCGGCGAACGAGGGAAAGTGGCGCAAAACCGCCGTTCCTACCCCGCCAGCGTCGGCGTGAACGTCCGCTCGGGGCGCCGCCAGTCGATGCCCTCCAGCAGCATCGACAATTGCGCCGGCGTCAGCGTCACCGTGCCGGCCGCGGTCACCGGCCAGACGAAGCGGCCACGGTCGAGACGCTTGGAAAACAGGCACAGGCCTTGCCCGTCGAACCACAGCAGCTTGACGAGGTGGCCGCGCTTGCCACGGAACGCGAACAGCGCACCCGCATGCGGGTCCTCGCGCAGCACCTGCTGCACCAGCACCGCCAGCCCATCGAACCCCTTGCGCATGTCGGTCATGCCGCACGCCAGGAACACCCGCGTCGGCAACGGCACCGGGTTCACCGCAGCACCGACAAAACCCGTGCCAGCGCATCTGCATCCACGCCTGCGTCGACACTCACCCGCACCCCATCCGGCAGGTCGATCTGGATAAGCCCCGATGATGGGCATGGCACCGCCTGCGGCGTCGGCGCCACCGGTTCAGCGACCCGCACCTCGGCAAACACCGGCAGCGACGGCACCGCCCCGGCCAGCTGGCCTTCGCGCAACTGCTTGCGCCACGTGTAGATCAGGCTGCTCGATACCTCGCGATGCGCGATGACATCGCAGACCCGCACCCCCGGCCGGAACGCCTCGGCCAAAATCTCCAGCTTCTCCGCGTCCGACCATCGACGCCGGCCCGACACCCGGCCAACGACATCCATGCGACCAGTCATACGAGTGCTCGTATGACCAGTCGTAGAACCGATAACTTCCCGCACCGCCCGCGCCCTCGTCAAAGGCGACAAGCATCCTGACCGCCAGCGTTACCGCAAGGCGGCCTGCAGACCACGCTTACGATCAAGCGGGTCTTCGGCATCGTTGGCTCGGCGATTGGAACGGCAAGGTTTGTGACAATTCTGCCGTTCCAAACGGCTCCGCTATATGCCGGCTTCGGCTTATAACCTGCCGGTCAGTTAGCCTAACGGCCAGCCCGGCCAAGCCGGATCCAAGCATATCTTACGCAGCACGAGGATCTGCGGATCGAAGCGCATCATATCCCCATTTTCCCCATGTCGTATGTCGAAGCCGCGTTTCTTGATACCTATGCGGGAGACCAGATCCTCAAAGAATTCCTGCCCGAACTCCGGCTTGCCGACAGCATTGTCCCGGTGGCTGCGGAAAACCTCCAGCGAATCCTCGGACCATTCCAGATAGCCTTCGTTGGGGAAAAACAGCACCTTTGCCGATACGTCCTGGGAACGGACCATTTCGCCCGCCACTTTGTAGTTCAGCGTGATGGCGAGGCGCCCGCAAAGCAGCGCGAAGCCTCGGATGGTCCACTCGGGATACGGTAAAAGCGATCCTACCAACTCAGGCTGGTCATCGTCGATCGTCAGTTTGGCGGAGCCGAAATCCTGGTCGCGCAGCTTTCGATCGAGCTGCTCGATAAACGCGAAGAAATCCGCGTTGATGCACCTAACGAAGGAGGTTACCGTAGCGGTATAGCGTTCCAGTTTTTCGGACGCCGCGATTGTGGACTTGCCTCGGCAAGGTGGAGAGTTCCCTTGAAGTGAAAGGCGAACTCAATGACGAAGCAGCGACGGTTCACGAAGGAGTTTGAGGACGAAGCGGTTCGGCTGGTGGCGACCAGCGGACGGACGCAGCGCGAAATAGCGGAGGATCTGGGAGTGGGGCTATCGACGCTGGTGCGCTGGATCAGCCGCAGCCGGGATCGTCTGGTGGATACGCCGGATCAAGCGCCGCAGGCGGATATGGCTGCCGAGTTGAAGCGCCTTCGGCGGGAGAATGAGATCCTTCGACAGGAGCATGACATACTGAAGCGGGCGACCGCTTTTTTCGCCCGGGAGGGAAATCGATGAGGTTCCAGCTCATCGATCGGGCGAGAGAGGATTTCCCGGTCCACCGCCTCTGCCGGGTGCTCGGCGTCAGCCAGAGCGGCTACTTCGCTTGGAAGGATCGCCCGGCCAGTCGGCGTCAGCGCGATGACATGGTGATGCTGGCGCATGTCCGCTCGGCTTTTGCCCTGTCGAACGGCACCTATGGCAGTCCGAGGATGACGCGCGAGTTGCAGGATGATGGCTTTGCCATCGGGCGGCGTCGCACGGCGCGGCTGATGCGCGAGAATAACCTGCGTGCCCGGCAGAAGCGCAGGTTCAAACGCACGACCGACAGCGAACACGCCTGGCCGATCGCGCCGAACATCATCGACCAGGATTTCACCGCGACGGCAACCAACCAGAAGTGGGGCGTCGACATCTCGTACGTCTGGACACGGGAGGGATGGCTCTACCTGGCGGTGGTCATCGACCTCTTCTCCCGCCGCGTCGTCGGCTGGGCTGTCGGCGACCGGCTGCACCGCGATCTGGCGCTGGCTGCCCTGCGCAAGGCGCTCGTCATGCGGCGTCCCCCCAAGGGGCTCATTCATCATTCGGACCGCGGTAGCCAGTATTGTTCGGTGGACTACCAAGCCGAGCTGCGTCGCCACGGCATCCGCATCTCCATGTCGGGAAAGGGAAATTGCTACGATAACGCCATGGTCGAGACATTCTTCAAGACCATCAAATCCGAACTCGTCTGGCCCACCGTCTTCTATACCCGTACCCAGGCCGAGCAGGCCATTGCCCGCTATATCGACGGCTTCTACAACCCCGTCCGGCGCCACTCCGCGCTCAACTACACCAGCCCGGCGCAGTTCGAACAAACCGCGCCACGCTGAGCAAATGCCTCTCCATTTGAGCGGGGCAAGTCCATCCGTCTTTTTCGTCGGCTCGAGTTTCGGGTTCGCTGGTAAAGCGGCCATGTGCTCATCCATGGTTCCACGGATCTTGCGGACGACTTGGCCCGGGTGCGTCAACGGCTCATTCATCAGCGTGGCGTCAGTAACCTCTTCCGCCATACCGCGAGCGAACAGGTCCGCATCCGCACCCCAGGCTTGCAATGCGGCCTTTCGGCTAGGCGCTGCGACATAGGCGTCGTGGAACCCTATCGGTGTGCGGAATACCTTCAGCTTGCGCGCCATAGCGCCACAACGCGCCGCAATCGCTGGGGATCAAAAACCAGGCCATCGGAGACAATATGAATGGTTCTCCTTTCTGAGGGTGGCCGGTAGCCCCCCCAACGAAAGGTTTAAGGCACCCCGAATCGCCAATCTCATTAAGTTTAGATGCAATGCACGGTGTCCCAATCGACGCAGGTTCGACGCCAAAAATGGGACCGAATTTGATGTGGGCCACGTGGGGGCCACCAATTACGACGCTGGCTAAAACCCAAGCTTTTCTGCGGCCTGCATCGAGAGATATGAGTCCTGTAAGCGGCATCCTCGGCATGCCCGATCCGATGCCGGTCGATTCCGTCAGAACAGGCCGTTCAGGAATTTTCCCGTGCCGTCCGTCAATCCCACGATCTTATCGGTGGCTTGCCGGTAAAGCTTGAAGTCCAGTTCCGCTTCCGGTGCATCGCCTGCCTGCCCACGAAACGAACGAAGCTGTGCGCGCGCCAGCGGTCGTTTGTTCGATCCGCTTCGCTCGACGGCGATCGAGATGCGCGGGGTCTGTCGCTCGGCCGTTCTGGCTATGCTTTCGCAGGCCGTTATCACGCCCTTGGCCACCAATCCCGAGCCGCCATGGTTCTCGCTCGCGAAGATGAAGATGCCGTCGCCAACCTTCGCGCCTTTCCCACCGTACATCGTCTTCTGGGCGACGAAGACGAACGAGGCCGCATCGGAGTCGGGGACTTCGGCCTTGATGGCAAACCAACGGACAATCGCGGTCATGGCCGGATGATACCAGACCGGCCGGTGCTCGCAACCAGCGATCCTGGCCAAGGACGATCGAGCGGCAATGGGATGACGAGCATCGGGCCATTTTCCCGATTCACCCGTGCAGCCTATGTCTCCAGATCGGTCGCGAGGGAAAAGCCGACATAGCGGCCGGCATTGTAGGTCAGGCCCCCCGAGGAGTCGGCGATCCACCGATAGCTATCGAACAGGTTCATCACCTGAACGCGGGCGATCACCTCGCGCTGCCCGAGACGGAGCCGGTGACGCGCGCCAAGGGCGACGGTCGGGCGCGACGGCAGGCGGACGGCATTGGCCTGGTCGGCGAAGGATCCGCCATGCCGCGTCACCTGAAGATCGAAGGACGATCCGCGCCAGCTTTCCGGATGCACGTCCAGCGCCAGGACGATGCGACTGCGGCTGGTGCCGACCGGGCGCGGGCCGATCGTTCCGTCTTCGACCAATTCCCCGGTAACGCGCGGATCGAGCAGGACCGCGCCCGCAACGATGCTGGCGAACGGCGTCATGTTCCCGCTCAACGACCCCTCGATGCCGCGATGGCGGACCTCGCCCAAGCGGCGGTAGAGGTTCGCACCGTCGAGATTGAAATAGGGTTTGCGCACATCGAACACGCCCACAGCCGCTTGCAGCTTTCCCAGCGAGGCGCGCACGCCGGCATCGACCTGCCGCGTCCGCAGCGCGGGCGGCGCCGCATTGCGATTGACCGCGATATCCGGCGCGACCTCGCTTTCCTCCAGCCCTCGCGTCACCCCGGCATAAGCCGACAGGCCGGACGCCACGTCGATCGAGGCCATCAGGTTGAACAACCATGGCCGATCGCGCGACAGGATGGCATCACGCCCCGGCGGACGGACATGCTTGCGATAATCGGTCTTCTGGATACCGATGTTGAGACTGCCCCGCCCCTTCCAGCGCCCCTCATAAGCGATGCCGCCCGTCACCTGTCGAACGTCGTCGGGCGTGCGTTCCGCGAAACTGAAGGACCGCTCGGCGATCGGCGCGCGCGTCGCGATGTTGCGGCGGGGCAGTTCGACCGCCTCCGCCTCCCCATAGAGGCGGGCCTGATCGCGGGCACGCACCGAGGCATGGAAGCGATGCAGCCGCGGACCGTCCGCAAAGGTACGGGACACGCGGACCTCCCCCGAGGTGGAGGCATAGCGCGACGGCGGGGCTGCATAGACGGTTTCCGTGCCGATCCCCGCTTCGTCCACGTCAAGCCACAGGGTCGTTCGATCGCGGCTGACGGCATAGATCGAGCGGAACAGACCGCCCGCCACCGACCAGTCCCCCTGCTTCGTGCGCGCGATCAGGCCCGTATTGCTGCCGCGTCCGGTGTTGGTCGCCCAGTCCTGCCCCGTGTAGCGCCGACGATCGCGCACGCGCGGCGGGACGAACGAGCCGCCGGTGAAGTAGGTCGGCAGGGCCTCCTCGCTCCAGATCGAGTCGAGGCTCCAGAACGGGATGATCTCGGTATCGGGCGCGGGCCGCCACCGGAGGCTGATTCCACCGGAGAAGACCTTCGGCGTGCCCCCGAACCATTCATCGTCACGATAGAGGCCGAACCCGCCCGCCGCCGACAAGGTTCGGCCGGCGATCGGCGCGCGAACGTCGAACTCGATACTGGCGTCGCCGAACGTGCCGGCGTTCAACCGGGGGCTGAGGACCAGGGCCTCGGGCGCCTCGGGCAGGCGAAAATCGGCGATCCCGGTCGGCGCGGGGAACGGATAGTCGATCGCCGTCAGGCCGACCCGGATGATCGAGCTGTCGACGATGCGATAGCTGAGGTCCGCCTGCTGATCGATATACAGCCCCTCGATACGGACATTGCCCGCGTCGATCGGTGAGAAGCCCCGCACGTCCTCCTCATCGTATAGTCCGACGGACTCGTTGGCGTAGCTGACGCCGAACGCGTCCTCGGCCGCTCGCGCGGCGTTCTGGTCGGCGCGCTGCGCCCCTGCCTCACCCGCGAACCCGAAGGCCGCGAGTGTCATCAATGCCCATTTCCGCATGTCTGCCCCCGCCGCATCCCCTAGCGGGGGACTTGCGGCTTACCAAGATCAAACCGGATCGGCTGCACTGCTGCATCGGGCCATGCCCCATACCGGGTCTGGATCAGTGCGGCCCCTTCGGCGGAGAAGAAGTCTCCTGAATCAAAAGGCGTAGCGCAGTGTGGCCTTCAGGTCGGCCGGGCGCCCATAGGCAAGCTGATTGTAGAAGCCGATCTGCGAATAATATTTCTTGTCGAAGATGTTGTCCGCATTGACCTGCACCGACAACCGCTCCGTCACCGGATAGCGCGCCATCAGGTTGACCAGAGCATAATCGTTGATCTGCAACCGCTCGGGGGCGTTCGTCACCGGGTTGATGGTGTCGGTATAGCTCTCCCCCTCCCAGTTGACGCCGCCACCGATGGTGAGCCCGCTCAAGCCGCCGCCCCGCACCTCATAGGTGGTGAACAGGCGCAGCAGGCGGTCCGGGTAGTTGCTGTTCACCCGCTTGTCGTCGCGATCGCGGACCTTGAACTGGGTATAGTTCACGCTCACCGCCCAGCCCGGCATGATCTCGCCATTGGCTTCGGCCTCGAAACCCGTGCTGCGCGCGCCGTTGGCGGCATAATAGGCCTGGTTGATCGTGCCGGGGATCAGGTAACCCGCATCGACCTGCGCCAGATTGTCCTGTTCCACCCGGAAGACGGACAGCGCCGTCTTGAGCCGACCGGCGAAGAAACTGCTCTTCAGGCCCGCTTCGTAATTCTTGCCCGTCACTGCCGGCAAATAGCCGCCATTGCGGTCCTGCGCGTCCTGCGGCTGGAAGATCTCGGTATAGCTGACATAGACCGTGTGGTTGGGCGTCAGGTCGTAGAGGATACCGGCATAGGGAATGAACTCGCCACGCTTGCCATAATCGGCGACCGTGCCATAGGACAGGCCGTCCCGCTCCCAGGAGGCAAGACGCGCGCCCAGAATCACCTTCAGCGGATCGGCGAGCGACAAACGGGTGGCCGCGAAATAGCCCCATTGTCTGGTGCGCACGTCCACCACCTGCGATCGGGCGCCCCAAGTCGGTTCCGGGAAGGAGCCGTCCCAGGCGTTGAAATCGCCCACGGCGGCGGCGGGGCTGCTGTCATAGCCATAGAAGTCGAGATCCTGCCGCGCATAGCTGGCGCCCGCGATCAGATTGTGGCGGCGGCCGAGCAGCTCGAACGTGCCGGTCAGCCGCGCGGTCAGGTCCAGTTGCGAGAGCCGGCTGTCATAGCGGGCGGGGATGGCGGCCATGCCCAGCCCGGTTGTGCGGTCGGGCTGTCCGGTCAGGTACAGCAGCCGCATGTCGCCGCTGTTCCGGCTGTAATTGCCGTACAGGCGCAGCGTCCAGTCGCGCCCGAAATCCTGTTCCAGATTGACGAAGGCCGTGCGCTGCGTCGAACCCCAGCTCGTCCAGTCCGCGCCGATCGTCTTGGAACGGCGCCAGTCGGTGCGACTGCCATCGGCATACCAGGTCGGCAGGCCACCCCACAGCGTCCCCCGGGGATCGTTGTCCTGATAGCTCGCCCCCGCGCTGAACCGTGTCGACGGCGTCAGGTCCGCATCCAGCACCCCGTACAGCACGACCTTCCGGTTGCCGAGCAGATCGACATAGGAATCGGAATCCTGAAACCGGGCCACACCGCGGACGCGGACATTGCCGTCGCGCGTCACCGGGCTGGTGACGTCGGCCTGGAGCAGATAGTCGTTCCAGCGCCCGGCCGAGGCGGTGAACGATCCCGTCAGGTGATCGCTGGTGGCGTGCTTACGGACGAGGTTGATCGAGGCGGACGGATTGCCGGCGCCGGTCAGCAACCCCGTCGCACCGCGCACGATCTCGACCCGATCATAGAGAGACAGGTCCAGTTCGGATTCGCCGGCGCTATAGGCTGCCTGGAATTGCAGCGGCATGCCGTCGATCTGATAATTCTCGATATCGAAACCGCGCGCTGCGAAGACGTTGCGCGAGCTGTCGAACGCCTTGGCCGAAATACCGGCGGCATTGTTGGCGATGTCGGTCAGGCTGCGCAGTTGCTGGTCGTCGAGCCGTTGCGAGGTGACGACCGTCACCGATTGCGGCGTTTCCTGGATCGTCAGGCCAAGGCCCGTGGCGGAATCCAAACGGTCATTGGTGGTGTAGCGGCCGATGACGGTGATATCGTCCCGCTCGCGTGAGCGATCGTCCGTCGTCCGGTCCGCCTGCCCGGTCTCGCGCGCCGGTGCCGACTGCGCCATCGCGATCGAAGGCACGGCACAACCGACCAGCATCAACGCCAGCACCGATCGGCAGCCATAGGCTGCCGCAGACACACCACCCGTCATTGAGACCCCTCTTAATGATATGGGCTCGCATTAGCATGCATTGGGAAGGGGTCAACCGTGGATGACCTGCATCACCGACCGGCAAACAGCGCGCTTTCGAAAACACCCGTTGCCCTCACTTTCCGCCCGAACGATCAGGAAAGGCCGGTTTGACGGCGGTCAAAGGCGCGTCCGCATCGCCGGGGCACGGCATGCGCCATGTGGCCCTATCATCCCGACCTGCTCGCCCGGCCCGTGCCGCGCTACACCAGCTACCCCACCGCCGCCGAGTTCGACGACCGGGTGGGTCATGACGACATGGCCGCCGCGCTCGGCGCGGTCGGGGCGGACAGCATCGTGTCGCTCTATCTGCATATCCCTTATTGCCGGGCGATCTGCTGGTATTGCGGGTGCAATACGGGCGCGGCGAACCGGACGGCACGGCTGGATGCCTATCTGGCGCGACTGCATGAAGAGATCGACATGGTCGCCGCCCGGCTGGATGGGCGGGGACGGATCGGGCGGATCGCCTTTGGCGGGGGGAGCCCCAACGCCATCGCGCCCGATGCCTTTGCGGCACTGGTCACGCACCTGCGTACGGCCTTTGCCTGCGAGGATACGCCGCTATCGCTGGAGGTCGATCCGCGCGGCTTCGACCGCGACTGGGCGCGCGTCATCGCGGAAACCGGCGTCGCGCGGGTCAGCCTGGGTGTGCAGACCTTCGATCCCGTGCTTCAGGCGGCGATCGGCCGGGTCCAGCCGCATGAGGACATCGTCCGCACCGTCACGCTGTTGCGCGACGCCGGGGTCGGGTCGATCAACTTCGACCTGATGTACGGCCTGCCCGGCCAAAGCAACGCGGCCCTTGCGGCGAGTTTGAGCGACAGCATCGCGCTGGCGCCCGAAAGACTGGCGGTCTTCGGCTATGCCCATGTCCCGCATCTGATCCCGCGCCAGCGCCGGATCGACGCGACTGCGCTGCCGGGTGCGGCGGCACGCTTCGCCCAAGCCGCGCTGGCGCATGAGCGATTGACGGCGGCGGGCTATCGAGCGGTCGGCTTCGATCACTTCGCGAAGCCGGACGATTCCCTGGCCCGGGCGGCGGCGGGCGGAACGCTGCGCCGCAATTTCCAGGGCTTCACCGACGATCCCGCCGACATATTGATCGGGCTGGGGGCCAGCGCGATCAGCGAATTTCCCAACCGCCTGCTCCAGAATGCAAAGAATGCGGGCGACTGGCACCGGGCGATCGGGACCGGTCGTTTCGCAACCGCGCGGGGTATCCATCGGACACCGCTCGACCGGCGGCGCGGCGCGGCGATTGCGGGGGTATTGTGCCAAGGGGTCGTGGAGACGGACGGCCTGCCGGAGCGCGATGCCATTCGCACCCGGCTCTCCGGCTTCGAGCAGGCGGGGTTACTCGGCTGGGAAGGCCACCGCCTGCGCCTGACGCAGGACGCGCTGCCCTATGCCCGCAGCATCGCCGCCGCCTTCGACGCCTGGCGTAGCGCGGACGACATGCGCTTCAGCCATGCGGTGTGACCTTCCGCCGCGCTGCGCCGCCTGTGCCGCGCGCGGGATGGCGCTGTGCGACGGGTTGGACGGAACGGCGCTCGCCGCATTCCATGATATCGGTCGCCGCCGTCGGTTGGGCATCGGACAGGCCTTCGGCTGGATCGGCGCCCCCGCGAGCCATTGTGCCCATCTGGTCTCGGGCGTGCTCAAGATATCCCGCATGGAGCCGGATGGCCGTGCCCAGATCGTCGGCCTGCTCTACCCCGGCGATTTCGTCGGGACGCTCTTTGCCGACCGCTCCACCGACATGATCGCCGCGCTGAGCGATGCCGATCTGTGCGTCTATCCGCGCCTGGCGCTGGAGGAGATTCTGGTCCGCCACCCCGCCGCCGGGCGATGGCTGCTGCGCCGGACGATGGCGACGCTGGCCGAGGTGCGGCGCTGGACGCCGATGCTGGCCCGTGCGCGCGCCGAGGCGCGGGTCGCCGCATTGCTGCTCGACATGGCGCGGCGGTGCAAGGCGGAAGGGGACGCGCTATTCCGTCTGCCGCTGTCGCGGGCTGCGATGGCGGAGGCGCTGGGTCTGGCGGTCGAGACGGTCAGCCGTCACATGACCGGCTTTTCGCAAGACGGGCTGATCGCGCTGTCCGGCCTGCGCGGGGTGCGCCTGCTCGACCGGGCTCGCCTCGCGACTGTCGCGGGTTAGGCGGCGGACCGGGCCCGCCCCTTAGCCGCCCATTGCCGTTCGCACAGGGCCGACAGGACCGGGCGATGGCTGACCAGGATCATCCCCTGCCCCGTCCGCTTCAACCGCGCGTCCAGCCGCCGCGCGACCGCCGCCGCGACCACGGCATCAAGCCCTTCGCCCGGCTCGTCGAGGAGCAGCCAAGGCGCATGACCCAGATAGGCCCGCGCCAGCGACAACCGCCGCCGCTCGCCCCCCGACAGTCGAGCCCCGTCCTCGCCCAGCCATGTGTCGAGCCCCTCGGGCAGCGCCCGCACCACGGCATCGAGCGCGGCGTCGTGCAATGCCTGCCACAGGCGATCCTCGGTCGCATCCGCATCTGCCAGCCGCAGATTGTCGCGAACCGTGCCCGCCATCAGGCCCGCATCCTGCGGCGCCCAGGCGAAGGTCGCACGCAAGGTTGCAAGCGGAAGCCTGGCCGCGTCCCAGCCACCGATCATGATCCGTCCGGGCGGTAGCGGACGAAGCCCCAGCAATCCCTCGATCAACGTCGTCTTGCCGCAGCCCGATGGCCCGGTCAGCGCGATCCGACTGCCCGATGCAAAGGCATGGCCGTCGATGACGAGGTGCGTGTCGAGCGGAACCTCGATAGCCGGACGCTCTGCCTCCACCGCGTCGAACACCGTCTCCAGCCGAGCCTCCGCCTCGCGGAGCCGTCCACTCTCGGTCATCGCGCGCAGCATCGGCGCGGTCGCATCGGCTGTCATCGCTGCCGCCAAGGCCGCGAGCGCCGCCAGCGGTGCGCCAGCCCCTGCCGACAGGACCAGCGCCGATGCCGCCGCCAGCGTGACGCTCACCGCGTGCAGCGCCTCGAACCGTGCCACCACCGCCGCCTGTCGCTCCTGCGCTTCGGCGAGCCGATCACCCGCCGCCGCGATCCGGTCAGCCGCCCATTCCTCCAGCGCGAAACAGCGGAGTTCCGCCGCCGCGCCGCCCATCGTCGCCACCTCTTCGCGCAGGCGCCCCATGGCCTGTTGCACGGCACGGCCGGGCTGCTCCAATTGGCGGGCCCAGACCTGCGCCAGGCCGAGCACTCCCGCGATACAGGCCAGCGTCGCCACCATGGCCGGCCATCCGCCGAGCGCGGTCAGCGCCGCGCCCGACGCCAGCGCCGCCACGCCACCCCAGGGCCCCGACAGACGGACGAAGCGCCATTCCACCGCGTCGACATCGCCGATCAGCCGCGCCGTCGCCTCCCCCCGGCCGAGCGCCAGCGCCACCGAGGGCGGCGCGGCGGTGATCGCACGGTAAAGCGCGGGCCGCAGCCGGGCGAGCGCCCCGAACGCCGCGCCATGGCTGGCCAGCCGCTCGCCATAGCGCCCAGCCGTTCGCACTATCGCCAGCAAGCGGATCATCGCGGAGGGCAGCATATAGTTGAACGCCTGCGCTGCGACGATCCCCGCGCCCCCCGCCAGCGCGGCGGCGGTCAGGAACCAGCCCGACAGGGCGAGCAGCCATACCGAAGCGATGGCGACCAGCGCGGCGCACATCCCCGCCTGTCGCAGGCGGCGACGCTCCCGGCGGCGTTCGGCGGCGATCAGATGGCGTAACGTCATGCGGTCGGTCCCAAATGAACGATGCGCGTCGCGATGGCGGCGAGCGCGGGACTGTGCGTGGCGATCAACGTCGTGCGCCCTTGCGCGGCGCGTGCGATGGTCGCGATCAGCGCGGCTTCGGCGGTGGCGTCCAGATGCGCGGTCGGCTCGTCGAGCAGCAGGAAGGGCGCGGGGTTGAGCAAGGCGCGGGCGAGCGCGATCCGCCGCCGCTCGCCGCCGGACAGGCCGCTGCCCCGCGCATCCAGTTTCGCGTCGAGGCCACCCGGCCGGGCCGCGAGCATCGGCCCCAAGCCCGCCGCCGCGACCGCGCGCTGGAGCGCCAGCTCATCGGCCTGGGGACGGGCGAGCATCAGATTGTCGCGGATCGTGCCCGCGATCAGCAGGGGATGCTGCCCCGCCCAGCTCGCCTGTCCCGCCAGCGAGACCATGGGGACGCCGTCCGCCTCGATCGTGCCAGCCGATAGCGGCGCCAGCCCTAGCAGCAGGTGCAGGACGCTGGTCTTGCCGCTGCCCGAGGGGCCCAGCAGCGCCACCGTCTCGCCCGCCTCGATCCGCAGCGAAAGGTGCGAGACGGCGGGGGCGTCGCTGCCCGGATAGTGGATGGCGACATCGCGCAGGACCAGCGGGGCCGCGATCCGGACCCGAGGCATAGACTCCGGTTCGGCCAATGCCATCAGGGTGTCGGCGGCCGTCTCCGCCGCCTGCTTGTCGTGATAGGCGGCGGCGAGGCGGCGCATCGGTGCATAGAATTCCGGGGCGAGCGCCAGCACGAAAAAGGCTTGGGCGAGAGTCAGCGTCTCGGGCACGGCGAAGGGCAACAGGCCCAGCAGGGCGAAACCGCAATAGACCGCGACCAGCGCCACCGACAGCGCCGCGAAGAATTCCAGCGCGGCGGAGGACAGGAAGGCGACCCGCAACACACGCATCGTCCGCTCGGCCAGCTCCCGCGCCGCCGTGCCGATCGCCTCGGTCTCGCGGGTCTCGGCCCGAAAGGCCAGTACGACCGGCAGGTTGCGCACCCGGTCGGCGAAGCGGGCCGACAGGCGGTGCAGCGCGACGAATTGCCGCCGCGATTCATCCGCCGCCGCACCGCCCGCCAGGATCATCGCTGCCACGAAGGGCAGCAGGGTGCCGGCGAGAATGACCGCCGCCACCCAACTGGCGCAGGCGGTCGCGGCCAGGACCAGCATCGGCGCGATGGCGGCGGCCCGGCGCGCGGGCAGGAACCGCGCGACATAGCCGTCCAGCGCCTCGACGGCATCGACGGCCTGCGTGGCGAGCAGGCCGCTATCGGTCGGGACACCCGGCCTTCGACGCAGCGAGGCGGTCACGGCGCGAAGCCGCTGCGCCCGCTTGACCGTCCCAGCCCGGACCGCGCCCCGCCGCAACGCCAAGGTGGCGAAAGCCCCCCGCCACGCACCCATGCCCAGCATCGCCAGGGCCCAGGGCCACACCGCCCCCTGCCCGGTCACCGCCGTCACGCCCCCCGCGACACCCGCCGCAAAGCCGACCGCCGCCAGCGTATCGAGGAGCAACAGGCCCGCCACGCCGTCGCGCCGCCCGGCCGCACCCTTCAACCAGCGGTTGCGCAACCTGGGTATCGAGGGAGCATCGGCGAGCATCGTCATGCCGCGACGGTCGCCCCGACCGCCCCCTTAGTCTTTGACCGCGGTCAATGTCGGCACCGGCTGGCGGGCCTAGCGAGTCGGCCAGCAAGGGGCCGGGGGGCGGCTCCTTTTATGGAGACATGCCATGGACCCCGGCGTCGTAGACCTGTCGCGACTGCAATTCGCGGCCACCGCGCTATATCACTTCCTGTTCGTGCCGCTGACGCTCGGCCTGTCGATGCTGCTGGTCATCATGGAATCCGTCTATGTCATGACCAACCGCCCGGTATGGCGGGTGACCACCCGCTTCTGGGGCAAGATCTTCGGCATCAACTTCGTGCTGGGCGTCGCCACCGGCCTGACCATGGAGTTCCAGTTCGGCACCAACTGGTCCTATTTCTCGCATTATGTCGGCGACATCTTCGGTGCGCCACTGGCCATCGAAGGGCTGATGGCCTTCTTCCTGGAAGCGACATTCGTCGGGCTGATGTTCTTCGGCTGGGACCGACTGTCGAAGCTGGGCCATCTGATCGTCACCTTCATGGTCGCGCTGGGCACCAATTTGTCGGCGCTGTGGATCCTTGTCGCCAATGGCTGGATGCAGAATCCGGTGGGCGCATCGTTCAATCCCGACACGATGCGGATGGAAGTGAGCGACTTCGGCGCGGTGCTGTTCAATCCCGTCGCCCAGGCCAAGTTCGTCCACACGGTCAGCGCGGGCTATGTCTGCGCCTCGGTCGTGGTGCTGGGCGTGTCCGCCTTCTGGCTGCTGAAGGGTCGCTTCCTGCCGGTCGCGCGCCGGTCGATGACGGTGGCGGCGGCGTTCGGCCTCGCCTCCTCGCTGTCGGTCGTCGTGCTGGGCGACGAGAGCGGCTATGCGCTGACCGACAACCAGAAGATGAAGCTCGCCGCGATCGAGGCCGTCTGGCACACCGAGCCCGGTCCCTCCGGCCTTACCCTGTTCGGCTATCCCGACACCGTCGCGCGCGAAACGCGGTACAAGGTCGAGATTCCGTGGCTGCTCGGCCTGATCGCGACGCGCAGCCTGGACGGCACGGTCACGGGCATGTCCGAACTCGTGCTGAAGGCGCAGGAGCGGATCGCCTCCGGCGTGATCGCCTATGACGCGGTCCAACGGCTGAAGGCGAACCCGAACGATATCGCCCAGCGCGCCCGGTTCGAGGCGCACAAGCGCGACCTGGGCTATGCCCTGCTGCTCAAGCGCCGGATGGCCGATCCACGCGCCGCCAGCCGCAAGCAGATCGAAGCGGCGGCCTGGGACACGGTGCCGGATGTCGGGCTGCTCTTCTGGAGCTTCCGCATCATGGCGGCGATCGGCTTTGCGATGATCGCGCTGTTCGCCACCGCCTTCACGCTATGTTCGCTGCGGATGCACATGGATGCGCGCTGGTTCCTGAAACTGGCGGTGGCGGCGATTCCGTTGCCCTGGATCGCGATCGAGCTGGGCTGGGTCGTGGCCGAGCTGGGGCGGCAGCCCTGGGCCATCGAGGGCGTGTTACCGACGTTCCTCGCGACCAGTTCGCTGTCGCGCGGGGCGCTGTGGACCACGTTGGCCGGTTTCACGGCCCTGTACGGGGTGCTGGCAGTGATCGAGGTCCGGCTGATCCTCGCCGCCATCGCGCACGGGCCGGAGGAGCGGGACGCCCAGCCCGCGCCCGGCCCGATCCCCGCCGCCATTCCCGTCACCGCCTGAAGGAGGCAAGAGCATGTTCGATTATGAGATGTTGCGCCTGATCTGGTGGGCGCTGCTGGGCGTGTTGCTGATCGGCTTTGCCCTGACCGACGGGTTCGACCTCGGCGTCGCCGCCCTCCTGCCCTTCGTCGCGCGAAACGATGCCGAGCGGCGGATGGTCATCAATTCGATCGGGCCGACCTGGGAGGGAAACCAGGTCTGGTTCATCCTGGGCGGCGGCGCGATCTTCGCGGCCTGGCCCTTCGTCTATGCGGTCAGCTTTTCGGGCTTCTACCTCGCCATGTTCCTAGTGCTGGCCGCGCTGATCCTGCGGCCGGTGGGGTTCAAATATCGCTCGAAAAGGCCCGATCCGGCCTGGCGGACCCGTTGGGACTGGGCGCTGTTCGTCGGGGGACTGGTGCCCGCGCTCGTCTTCGGGGTGGCGGTCGGCAATGTGCTGCTGGGCGCCCCCTTCCGCTTGGATGGCGACCTTCGCGCCTTTTACGACGGGACGCTTGTCGGGCTGTTCACGCCGTTCACCCTGGTCTGCGGGTTGTTGTCGGTGGCGATGCTGGTGCTGCACGGCGCGGCATGGCTGTCGATCAAGGTCGAGCATGGTCCCGTCCATGATCGGGCACGCAGCTTCGGGACGATGGCGGGCGTCGCCTCCATCCTGTTGTTCGCGGTCGGCTTCGCCTTCGTCGCCTGGGGTGACATCGGCTATCGGATCGTCGGTGCGGTCGATCCGCTCGGCCCCTCCAACCCCTTGCGCATGACGGCGGAGCCAGCGGGCGGCGCCTGGCTCGACAATTATACGCGCTATCCCTGGATGATGGCCCTGCCCGCGCTGGGCTTTGCCGGGGCCGCGCTGGCGCTGGCCGGCATCCGTTCAGGCCGCGAAGCCCTGGCCTTCACCGGATCATCGCTGGCCGCGACCGGGATCATCGCGACCGTCGGTTGCGCGATGTTTCCCTTCATCCTGCCGTCCAGCATCGACGCGCATAGCAGCCTGACGGTGTGGAACGCCTCGTCCACGCCGAAGACGCTCGGCATCATGCTGTTCGTCACGCTCGTCTTCCTGCCGATCGTGCTCGCCTACACCGCCTGGGCCTACCGGGTGATGTTCGGACGGGTGACGGCGGACGCGGTGCGCACCAACCCCGACTTCTACTGAGAAAGGAACGACCCATGTGGTATTTTTCCTGGGTTCTGGGCCTGGGCCTCGCCATCGGCTTCGGCATTCTCAACGGTATCTGGCATGAGTTTCATCTACCGCAGGAGGATGACGTGTCGCCGCGACACTGACAGATAGGACAATCCGTCCGACGACAGGGGATCATGGTCGCGCTATAAGGCAAGGCCATGATCCCGAACGATATCTGTGCCGATTGCGCGGTGCGCGACCGGGCCTTGTGCGGTAGCCTGGACGACCGGGAACTGCTCGCGCTGAACGCCATCGGCCAGCGTCGCAAGGTTGCGCGCGGCCAGACCATCGCGTGGGCGGGCGACAAAGCGGTGATCTGCGGCAACCTGCTGACGGGCGTGCTGAAGCTGGTCGCCGCCACCGCCGACGGGCGCGAGCAGACGGTCGGCCTGCTCTATCCGGCCGATTTCTTCGGACAGCCCTATGCGGGCGATGTCGTCTTCACCCTGACCGCGCTGACCGAGGCGGAGCTATGCGTCTTTCCCCGCGCCGCCTTCGAGCGGGTGCTGGAGGATCACCAGCGCATGGAACGCCTGTTGCTCCAGCGGACCTTCGAGTCGCTGAACGAGGCGCGCGGGCGGATGCTGGTGCTGGCGCGCAAGTCGGCGGGGGAGAAGCTGGCGGGCTTCCTGCTCGACATGGCGGCGCGCGCCGGGGCCAGCGGATGCCGGGCCAGCCGCGACGGGCCGGTGACCTTCGACCTGCCGCTGACGCGCGGCCAGATCGCCGATGTGCTCGGCATGACGATCGAAACGGTCAGCCGCCAACTGACCCGGATGAAACAGGGCGGCCTGATCGGCCTGCCCGGCGGCCGCGCCATCACGATCAGCGACCGCGAGGCGCTCGCGGCGCGGGCGGAAGCCGCCTAGTTCGCCAAACTCTCCGCCAGCGCATCGACCAGCAGGCCACGCGCCTCCGGGGTCAGCCGATGCCCGGCCAGCGCGATGATGACCAGTTGCTCGAAATCGACCGCGCGGCGACAGCCGGTGAAGAAGCTGCGCAGCATATGGCCCAGCGTCTCGGGCGCGGCGAAGGCATCCGACTCGGCAAAGGCCGCGACCAGTTCGCGCGCCGCCGCCGCATCCGCCTCATGCCGGTGCCGGACATGGTCAAGCAGCGTGTCGATCAGCGGATCGTCATGCCCGTTCGACAGCATCGCCTCCAGATAGGCGCCATCGGTCCGCTCACCCCGCGTCACAAGCGTTTCGAGGGCTTTCAGGAACAGGATCATGGCGACCCGCTCGGGGCGATCGGGCAGATCGTCCGCCAACGCCTCCGCTTGTCGGCACAGGAGCAGGCGACGACGATGTTCCTGGAGCAGACGGATCAGGTCGATCTCGTGAATGACGTGCCAGCGACGTGCGAACGGCACGACGCTGCCTTGAAGCGGGTTGCGGTCCATTATGGGTCGTCTCCTTCGCCGCCCCGGGTGGCGACGGACGGCGGTCCTCGCATTGACGATCGTCAAATCGCGCGCCTCGCCCTTTTTTGACCATGGTCAAGGCGCGTGTCGGCGGCGGCGCCCATCCCTGCCCCATCATTCGACAGGAGAAGTCCCCATGCCCGAAGTGAAGGACGGGATGATCCAGATCGCGACCCAGGCGTCGGGGTGAGATCAGGGGTCGTATGGTCCTCGACCTGACGGTATGAAATCGCGGCGGGCGGCGGCTCTGCCCCTGCCCGCCAGCGTTGGAGAAGCAATGACCGACCGTATCGCTTGTGCCGCCCTTCGTTCGCGTATCACCGATGCCGACAGCGCCGCCGCGCTGATCCGTCCAGGCGAGACGGTCGCGACCAGCGGCTTCACCGGCTCCGGCTATCCCAAGATGGTGCCGCAGGCGCTGGCCCGGCGGATGGCGGCGTCGCATGCCGAGGGGCGGCCCTACCGCGTCAATCTGTGGACGGGTGCCTCGACCGGGCCCGAACTCGACGGGGCGCTGGCGGCGGTCGACGGCATAGCGCAGCGCCTGCCCTATAGCGGCGATCCGGTGGCCCGCGAAAAGATCAATCGCGGCGAGATCGACTATCTCGACATGCATCTCAGCCAGGTCGCGCCGATGGCCTGGGAGGGGGTGCTGGGAACGCTCGACACCGCGATCGTCGAGGTGTCGGGCATCCGCGCGGACGGATCGCTCATCCCCTCGTCCTCGGTCGGCAACAACAAGACCTGGTTGGACCGCGCGGGCCGGGTCATCCTGGAGGTCAATCGCTGGCAGGACGCGGCGCTGGAGGGGATGCACGACATCTATTACGGCACCCGCCTGCCGCCCGACCGCGTGCCGATCCCACTGGTTCGGCCCGACGACCGGATCGGCACGCCCTATCTGGCCTGCGATCCCGACAAGATTGTCGCGATCGTCGAGACCGAGGCACCCGACCGCAACCTGCCCTTCGCCGCGCCCGACGATACCGCGCGCGCCATCGCCGGGCATATCATCGAATTCCTGACCCATGAGGTTTCGCGCGGACGCCTGCCCCCCGCGCTGCTGCCGATCCAGTCAGGGGTGGGCAATATCGCCAATGCCGTGCTGTCTGGCCTGGTCGACGCGCCGTTCGAGCCGATGACCGCCTATACCGAGGTGATCCAGGACGGGATGCTCGACCTGCTCGATACGGGCAAGCTGCGCATGGCGTCGGCCACCGCCTTTTCGCTCAGCCCGCAGGCGGCGGCGCGGCTCAATGCGAACATGGCCGCTTACCGCGACCGCATGATCCTGCGTCCGCAGGAGATCAGCAACCATCCCGAACTGGTCCGCCGCCTGGGCTGCATCGCGATGAACGGGCTGATCGAGGCGGACATTTACGGCAACGTCAATTCGACGCTGGTGATGGGATCGCGCATCCAGAACGGCATCGGCGGATCGGGCGATTTCGCGCGCAACGCCTATGTCTCGATCTTCATGACCCCCTCGACCGCCAAGGGCGGCAAGA
>Ga0308171_1002103_pt1 | contig 22380 bp, 17 predicted proteins | sample PhyGR1_FD_202135 | JGI IMG/M metagenome (GOLD analysis project Ga0308171, IMG submission 202135) | Phyllosphere microbial communities from UC Gill Tract Community Farm, Albany, California, United States - DLSLSG.R1 | ecosystem: Host-associated > Plants > Phyllosphere > Unclassified | place: USA... | reverse complement strand
ACCGGCGGGCTGGCGGTGACCGGCGGCACGCAGGTGCTGACCGGGAGCAACGGCTTCACCGGCGCGGCGGTGGCCGATGTGAACGGCGTGCTGGCGCTGGCGGGTGCGGGCAGCGTGGCGCAGGCGTCGGTGGTGCGGGCGGACGGCGTGTTCGACATCGCGGCGACGACGCAGGGCGCGGCCATCACCACCCTGGCGGGCAACGGCCAGGTGGCGCTGGGCCACCAGGTGCTGACGGTGACGCAGGGCAGCACGGAGTTCGCCGGCGCCATCAACGGTACCGGCGGGCTGGCGGTGACCGGCGGCACGCAGGTGCTGACCGGGAGCAACGGCTTCACCGGCGCGGCGGTGGCCGATGTGAACGGCGTGCTGGCGCTGGCGGGTGCGGGCAGCGTGGCGCAGGCGTCGGTGGTGCGGGCGGACGGCGTGTTCGACATCGCGGCGACGACGCAGGGCGCGGCGATCACCACCCTGGCGGGCAACGGCCAGGTGGCGCTGGGCCACCAGGTGCTGACGGTGACGCAGGGCAGCACGGAGTTCGCCGGCGCCATCAACGGTACCGGCGGGCTGGCGGTGACCGGCGGCACGCAGGTGCTGACCGGGAGCAACGGCTTTACCGGTGCAGCAGTGGCCGATGTGAACGGCGTGCTGGCGCTGGCGGGTGCGGGCAGCGTGGCGCAGGCGTCGGTGGTGCGGGCGGACGGCGTGTTCGACATCGCGGCGACGACGCAGGGTGCGGCCATCACCACGCTGGCGGGCAGTGGCCAGGTGGCGCTGGGCCACCAGGTGCTGACGGTGACGCAGGGCAGCACGGAGTTCGCCGGCGCCATCAGCGGCACGGGCGGGCTGGCGGTGACCGGCGGCACGCAGGTGCTGACGGGGGCCAACACCTATGCCGGCGGCACCCGCGTCAGCGGCCAGGCGACGCTGCTGGTTTCCGCCGATACGGCGCTGGGCGCGGCCAATGGCGGCGTGGTACTGGCGGAAGGGCGCCTGAAGGTGGCGGCGGATCTGGCTTCGTCGCGCAGCCTGGCGCTGGCGGGCCGCGGTACGCTGGATACCAACCGCCACAGCATGACGATGTCCGGCGCCATCGGCGGTACCGGCGCGCTGGTGGCCGATGGCGGCGGGCGCCTGACCCTGGCCGGCGTCAACACCTATAGCGGCGGCACGCTGGTGATCGGCGGCACCACCCTCGCGGTGGCCTCCGATAAGGCGCTCGGTGCGCCAGATGCGCTGCTGGTCATCGACGACGGCAAGCTGCTCGCGCTGGCGGATTTCGACTCGGCACGGCCGATCGTGGTGAACCTGCAAGGCATCATCGACTCCAATGGCCATACGCTGAACCTGACGGGGCCGATCAGCCTGCAGCGGGCCAACCAGCAGACCGCCATGTTCTCCGGCACCGCGCAGGTGCATGGGCCGCTGGTGGTGGACGCCAATGGCCTGACGGTGCTCTCCAACGCCACGTTGCGCGGCACCGGGCAGGTCTACACGCCGACCTCCGTGTCCGGCACGCTGGCGCCGGGCAACAGCCCGGGCACGCTGGTGTTCAGCGCGCCGGTCACGATGGCGGCGGGGTCCTCGCTGCAGATCGATGTCGACGGGCCCGGCACTGGCACGGGGGCCGGCAACTACAGCCGCGCCATTGTGCAAGGAACGAACAATACCTTCACCGCGCAGGGCGGCACGCTGCGGCCGCTGCTGCGCGGCATCACCGGCAATGCCACCAACAGCTATGTCCCGCCCCTGGGGCAGAGCTTCCGCATCGTGCAGGCGGAAGGCGGCGTCTTCGGCAGTTTCGCCAGCCTGGCGCAGCCCACCAGCGGCCTGTTGCCGGGCAGCCGGGTGGATGCGCTGTACACCGCCAATGCCATTACCCTGTATGTCACGCCGTCCAGCTACAGGGATCTCACCTCCGCCTTCGGCGTGGCGCTGACGCCGAACCAGCGCGCGGTCGCCGCGGGCCTGGACGCCCTGCGCCCTTCGCCCGGCGTGCGCGCCAGTGCCGAGGTAACCTCCGCGCTGGAGCCGCTGTTCCTGCAGACGCCGGGCATGATGCCGACCACCATGACCTCGCTGGCCGGCACCATCTACGGCGATGCGCTGATGGTCGGGCTGGACCGCAGCCGCGGCTTCGGCAGCGTCATTGCCGAGCAGAGCGCGGCGCGCCGTGGCCTGTCCACCGCCGCCGACAGCGCGGTGGACGGCACCCGGACGGCATGGTTCGCCGCGTTGGGCCGCAGCGCCCGCTTCGGCGCGACCGGCGACACCAACTACCGCAGCACGACGACGGGCCTCGCCGCCGGCGCGGATGCGCGCATCGGCAGCGAGTTCCTGGCCGGTGTGGCGGCTGGTGTCAGCCGTGGCCCGATTACCTCCTCCGCGACGGATAGCCGGGTGACCGGGGAGATGATGCATGTTTCCGCCTATGGCAGCTGGACGGATGGGTTCTTCTACGCCGATGCGCAGGCTGGCCTGACGCATGCGGAGATGCGGGCCCGCCGCAAGCTGGGCATGTATGAGATGTCGGCGCGGGGCAACGGGTCTGGCCTCGGTGCCAATGCCGGGGTGGAGGCTGGGACGCGGCACGATGCGGGCGGCTGGCGCCTGCAGCCGGGCATCGGCCTGCGCTTCGACCAGCTGACACGCGACCGGCTGACCGAGAGCGGCGCCCAGGCGCTCTCCCTCAACGTGGAGGACAGCCAGGCGAGCAGCCTGCGCGCCACCATCGGCCTGCGTGGCGAGACCAGCGTGGCGCTGGGCGAGGAATACCGCCTGCTGCCGAATATCCGGGCCCATTATGCCCATGAGCTCTCGGATGTCGGCGTGGGAACGACCGCCAGCTTCAGCGGCGCGGCCATGACGCCGATGGTGGTGGAGACCGCCCGTGGCGGCCGGGACGGCGTGCTGCTGGGCCTGGGCAGCAACCTGGAACTGCCGGGCGGCATCGTCGCCTTCATCGGCTACGACGCCAATCTGCGGCAGAACGTGGCGTCGCAGGCCGTCAGCGGCGGGCTGCGCTGGAACTGGTAAGCGTTCCCGACGGGTCCGGGCGCCGCTCTCGCGGTGCCCGGGGATCGTGGCGGCCGGCCTGACCGATGAGGCGCCCTGCGCATCCTGGGGTGCCTCATCATGCGTTCAGTGGCTGCGGGATGCGTGCACGGCGCCCATGCCCGGGCGCAGGTTGTGGTCGCTCTGGGAAGGCGACATAAGGGGCCGCGCCATGCCAGGATCTTCCATGACCGACCTCCCGTTGCTCGTCACCCATAGCGGCAGTTTCCATTGCGACGAGGCCTTCGCCTATGTCGTGCTGCGCCTGTCCCTGGGTCTGAAGGAGCCGGGCGTCGACCATCGCCTGGTCCGGACCCGGGACACCGCCACCATCGCGCAGGGCGACTATGTCTGGGATGTCGGGCTGGCCTATGACCCGGCGGCCCAGCGCTTCGACCATCACCAGCGCGGCGCCCCCACGCGGGAAGACGGCACGCCCTTCAGCGCCGCTGGCTTGATCTGGCAGCACCATGGCGAGGCGGCGCTGCGCGCGCTGCTGCAGCCCGAAGGCGCCGAGGCACTGGCGCCCGCCATCGCCAAGGAACTGGACCGGGTGCTGATCCGCCGGATCGATGAGGTCGACAACGGGACCGCCAGCAGCCGGGAGCCGCTGGACCTCGCCTCGCTGGTCGGCGATTGCAACCTGACCTGGGACACGCCTTCCGAAGGCCGCCAGGCTGCCGAGGACGCGGCCTTCCTGGAAGCGGTCGCGATGCTGGACGGCGTGCTGCGCCGCCGGGTGCGGGCGCTGCGCTCGCGCCTGTCGGCCGACGCGCTGGTGGTGGCGGCGCAGGCCGCTTCGGCCGATCCGCGGGTGCTGGAGCTGGAGCGCGGCATGCCGTGGAAGAACGTCGTCTTCGCGCATGACATGCCGGTGCTGTTCGCCGTCTATCCAGTGCCGAACGGCAACTGGATGGTCGATGCCATGCCGCCCGAGCCGGGCTCCTTCGCCCAGCGCCTGCCGCTGCCGGAAGCCTGGGCGGGCTTGCAGGACGACGCGCTGGCGCAGGCCTCCGGCGTGCCGGACGCGGTGTTCGTGCATGTGCGGCGCTTCGTCGGTGCCGCCCGTTCCCGCGCCGGGGCGGTGGATATGGCGCGGCGGACGATGAAGCTGGCCGGGCTGGTGGCTGCCTAAACCGCGCCTGGGCGGTCGGCATTGAGGCCCGAGCCTGACCCGGCGGGCGCTGCCCCCTGGTAGCCCGCCAGAGGACAGATGCCCGCACCTGCGGCGCGGCAGCGATGGCCGATGCTGATGTCCATCGACAGGAGCTACCGACGTCCCCGGGAACCAAACTGGCGGGTTCCCAAAGGCCCCAGGCCTTTGCCTTTGGCGGGGAAAGTTTGAGAGGCGCAGCGCCCCTCTCATATAACGTTCGCATCTAGCCATCGTCAGCGGCGAGCCGTGCTGCGGATGCAGGCCAGGCGGGGGCGGTTGCCGGCGGGTGCCACCGGCACGGCGCGGCCGGAGCGGCGCGCCTCCGGCGTCATGAAGCGGCGAGCCTCGGCCATGCCGCCGAAGAACAGCATGGGGGTCAGCCCCGCGGCACAGATGCCCTGGATGCTGCGCGGCGGCAGCGGCACGCCGCCGCCCCCGCCATTCCAGGCAGAGCCCATCCGCGCCAGGGCGACGCGGCGGCTATAGGCCGCGCCGCGTGCTTCCTCGCCCGAATGGTAGCGGGCGATGGCCTGGCCCCAGTCGCCGTGCCGGTTGCGCAGCTCCTTCAGGAAGCGGGCGGCGTAGCGCAGGTTGGCCTGCGGGTCGAACGCCTCCTCCAGCCCCCGGAAGGCCTGCGGGTGATGCATCAAGTTGACCTGCATGCAGCCGACATCGACTGACCGTACCCCGCGCGCCAGCAGGGCCGAGACCTCGCTGATGGCCTGCGCCTTGGTCGCGGGCGAATGGCCTTCGCCGGCCACGTTGTACGCCCAGGGCCAGGGCGTTGGCGCCCCGGTGCGCGGGTTGCGCTGGCCGCTTTCCACCAGGGCGATGGCGCCCAGCAGGCCGGGCGGGATGCCGGAGCCGGCCTCGGCCGCGCTGATGGCCTGGCGGCAGCGGCCCCAATCGTCGGTCTCCAGGGCGGGTGCGGCCTGGGCGGTGCCGAGGCCAAGCAGGAGCAGGGCGGCGGGCAGCAGGCGGGCGAGGGCGGGGCGCATGGCCTCCATCTGGCGCAGCCGGCCCGCGCATTCCATCCCCATCCGCGTGATCTGTGCCGATCCGTCCATGAAGTACGTCTCAAAGCTGACGTACCCGTGGTCACCTCGCCAGTGAGCCTCTCGCGCGACGCTGGCTCGATCTCTTTTTGTTCTCATGAGGTGAAGGGAATGCTAACCTCCTTGCCCTGATGTCCACGCCCGACCAGCCCGCAAAGCCGCGACGTATCATCCATGTGGACATGGATGCCTTCTACGCCTCGGTGGAGCAGCGTGACGACCCCAGCTTGCGCGGCTTGCCCCTGGCGGTCGGCGGCTCGCGCGAACGGGGCGTGGTGGCGGCGGCCAGCTACGAGGCGCGCAAGTTCGGGGTGCACTCCGCCATGCCCTCCGTCATCGCCAAGCGGAAATGCCCGGATCTGGTCTTCGTGCGGCCGCGCTTCGAGGTGTACAAGGCGGTATCCCGCCAGATCCACGGCATCTTCGCCCGCTACACCGCGCTGATCCAGCCCCTCTCGCTGGACGAGGCGTATCTCGATGTCACCGAGCCGCTGCTGGACCGCGGGTCGGCCACCGCCATCGCCGAGGATATCCGCGCTGCCATCAAGGCGGAAACCGGGCTGACTGCCTCCGCTGGCGTGTCCTACAACAAGTTCCTGGCCAAGCTGGCCTCCGATCACCGCAAGCCGGACGGGCTGTTCGTCATCACCCCGCGCATGGGCCCGGGCTTCGTCGAAGACCTGCCGATCGGCAAATTCCACGGCGTTGGCCCGGCCACGGCCGCGAAGATGAACCGGCTGGGCATCCATACCGGCCTGGATCTGCGGCGGCAGACGCGGGATTTCCTGATCGAGCAGTTCGGCAAGGCCGGGGGCTACTACCACGGCGTCGCCCGGGGCGAGGACCACCGGCCGGTGAATCCAGACCGCACCCGCAAATCCGTCGGCGCCGAAACCACCTTTGAGCGAGACCTGATGCAATGGGAAGCGGTGCCCCCGGCCATGGCGCCGCTCTTCGCCAAGGTGTGGGACAGTTGCGCCAAGGCCGGCCGCGCCGGACGCACGGTGACCGTGAAGGTGAAATACGCCGATTTTCGCCAGATCACCCGCAGCCGGTCCTACCCTCAGCCCGTGCCCGCCCAGGAAGCGCTGGAAGATATCGGGCTGGACCTGCTGCGTCCGGTCTTCCCCCCGCCGCGCGGGGTGCGGCTGCTGGGGGTGACCATGTCAGGCTTCGAGAACGAGGCACGGGATGAGCCGGCTCAGCTGGCGCTGTTCCTGGAGAGGTGAAGGTTTGGGGGAGGAAGGCTGGGGGAAGGAATTCCCCCAGGCCCCCATCTTTGTCTGCGAGTTTGGCGTGGGGTGGGGGTGCGCGCCTGGGGCAGGGTTCGACGACCTGTCGTTTTAGCCAGGTGCTGCGCGCCGTGATCGATTCAGCCTGCGGCGCGCCTGCTTTGAAGTAAGCCAGGTGCAAACACGCGCCCGATTCTTCGATAACATTCGATCGCGTTGCTCACGTGCAGCGCCGTTTCAACGCGCGACAATCACGCCCACCACGATGGCTTCCAAATGGGGCCATTCAAGCTGATGCTGGGGAACGATGCGGTCATGTTCATTCATGCACCATCCTTCCTTCTATCTTTACCTGCATAATTCAGGGTTTGTGGCGATTCTACCTCAAGCAATCACGTTCCAAACCGCCACGGGCAAAGCCGCCCCGTTACCCTGCACCAAGCAGATACACACACACGCAGAAGCCACACCGCCAAAACTCGAAAAAAGAAGATGGGGTCCGGGGAATTCTTTCCCCGGCCTTGCTTCCCCAGAGCTAGCCTCCTTAGCAGCAGCCGGTGAAGCGCTCGACGACCTGGGCCACGATGCTTTCCGTCTCCTGTTGCCAGAAGCGGCTGGAGAGAATTTCCACTTCGATGCAGCCGGTATAGCCAGCGGCTTCCGCCATGCCGCGCAGGTGGCGAAAGTCGATGACGCCATCGCCCATCAAGCCGCGATCCAGCACCAGGTCCTGGGTCGGTACCAGCCAGTCCGCTACCTGGAACCCCAGCAGGCGGCTGGCGGCGGCGGGGATGGAGCGGGGCAGGGCCGGGTCCCACCAGCTGTTGTAGCAGTCGAACATGATGCCGATGTCGTCGCCGGCCTGCTCGGCCAGTTCCAGCGCCTGGGCGAGGGTGCTGATGCAGCCGCGGTCGGCGGCCACCATCGGGTGCAGCGGCTCCACCGCCAGGGCGACGCCGACGCTGCGCGCGTGCCCGGCCAGTTGCTGTACGCCGTCCCGCAGCCGGGCGCGGGCATCGTCCAGGCTGCGGCTGCCATCGGCCATGCCGCCGCCGATGACGGTGACGGAGCTGGCACCGAGCTCGGCGGCTTCATCCAGCACCGCGCGGCCTTCCTCGATGGCGTTGCGCCAGGCGGGCGGGGTATCGGCGCCGCCCAGCCGGGCGATGCGGCAGACGGAGCTGGCCACCATGCCGTGCCGCCGCATGGAGCGGGCGAAGGCGCTGACGCCGGCGGCCTCGTAGCTGTAGCGCCAGGGGGTGATGGTGCGGATGCCGGCCCGGGCGCAGGCATCCAGCACCTCGTCCGCCGGGCGGCCCGGCCCCAGCGTGCCGAGGTTCATCGAGAGCCGGTCCAGCCCCAGGGCCGTGGGATCGGGGGCGATGGCCATGGCGCGGGTTCCTTCCTCGGGTTGCCCATGGGTTGGGCGTCTGGATGTCGTGGCCTGGCCCCGTTGCCGGGGCCAGGCTGTGTTGCCCTCAGGCGCGGAAGGCAGGGAAGCTGGAGGGCGAAAGCTGCTCGATATCCCGCCCGGCCCAGTCGCGGGCCTTCATGCCATCCCACATGGCCTGGGCGCCCGCCTGCACGGCGCGCCCCAGCTCCACCGGGTCATAGCCGGGGACCACGCGATCCTCCATCACGACCCGGCCGTCGATGATCGAGGTCTGCAGGTCCTCGGCCGTGGCGGAGAACACCAGGTTGCGGATGGGGTCGCGCAGCGGTGTCATGAACAGGCTGTCGCTGCTCCAGATCAGCAGGTCCGCCTTGGCGCCGGCGGCGATGCGGCCGAGGTCCTCGCGGCCCAGCGCCTTGGCGCCGTTCAGCGTGGCGGCGTTGAACACATCCGCTGCCGTGGCCACCTGGGTCTGCCGATCGACGATCTTGGAGACGACAGAGGTCCAGCGCATCGCCTCGATCATGCTTTGCGGGCAGGTATCGGTCGCGATGGTCATGTTGACGCCCCGCTTCTGGTACCGAGCGAAGCTCTCCATGGCGATGCCGCGCCGGGCGAAGACCCAGACCGCATGGGCGACGTTGGCGCCGGTATCGGCGAGGATGCCGATATCGTCGGCCTGGTAGTTGGCCCAGCTGCTCTCACCGGGAATGATGCAGTGGCCGAGGATGCAGCGCTCGGAGAGGAAGTCGATCTTCTGCAGCCACTCGATCGGCGTGCAGCCGTTGCGGCGCGTCATCTCGTGGAATTCGGGCACGGACTGGGAGACGTGCAGCGCCAGCGGCACCTTCATGTCCCGCGCCGCGTCGGCGGAGCGGCGCAGCAGGGCTTCCGAGCAGGTGTCGATCTGCATCGGCGTCAGGAAGCCCTTGATGCGGCCGTTCTCCTGCCCGTCGACGCGTTCGATGAAGTCGACGGCGGCATTGAAGGCGCCGACGCCGTCATCCTCGTCCCACTCGTAATCGACCGTACGGCCATTGGCGGTGTACCAGCGGCCGGAGCGGTAGCCCTGGCCGATATAGGCACGGATGCCGCTGCGCGCGGCGTGCTCGGCCACCACGTCACCATAGCGACCGATTTCCATGATGGTCGTGGTGCCGGTGCGCAGCAGCTCCGGGATGGAATAGGCGATGCTGGCACGGCGTGCGGCATCGGTGATGGCGCCGTCGCGTGCCGAGAGGAATTCGAACAGGCCGGAGAGGTAGAATTGCCGCGGGCCGCGATCCTCCACGAAGCTTTTGTCGAGCGGCGACTCGGACAGGTGGGCGTGGGTGTTGATGAAGCCCGGCGTGACGACCTTGTCCTTGGCGTCAATGACATGGTCGGACGGCCCATCATAATCCTGGCCGACATGCACGATGGTATCGCCCTCATACACCACCACGCCGTCTTTCAGGTGGCGGTGGCCGCCATCCTGGTAGGCGATGATGTGCGAAGCGCGGATCACGGTACGAGGCATCGGTTCCCCTTGACGCTGTTTCAACATTGAAGCCAGCTGCAGCAAGGCACTGTCCGGCGGCGCTGGCAAGGCCGCGCGACGCGGATCGTGCCGTCAGCCGCGGCTTTCGCGCGCCTTGGCCAGGATGGCATCCACCACTTTCTGCGACGCCAGTGCTTCCTCGGCGGTGACGGTCAGGCCCTGCCCGGTCTCGCAAGCGGCGAAGAAGTTCCGCAGCAGCTCGCGATGGGCGTCGTGCGGGAAGTCCATGATGTTGGCGCCGCTGCCGGTGGAGCCTTCGGCTGCCAGGACCTCGCGTTCCCCATTCGCATAGGCGACTTCCAGGCCGCCGCCGGCCAGGGTGGCGGCGCCTTTGCCGCCGATGATCTCGATCCGCTCCGGATGCCCGGGTGGGAAGGCGGTGGTGGTCATCAGCAGGCCGGGGGCGCCGTTCGCGGTGCGCAGCATCGCGCAGGCGAAATCCTCGGTTTCCATCCGGTGCAGGCTGGTGGTGCGGGTTTCGGCCGCGGTGATGGCGGAGATGCCGACCAGGGAGCGGAACAGGTCCAGCGTGTGGATGGCCTGGGTCAGCAGCACGCCGCCGCCATCCCGCGCCATGGTGCCGCGCCCGGGCTCGTCGTAGTAGCTTTGCGGCCGCCACCACGGCACGGTCATCGAGGCCGCCTCGATCGGGCCCAGCGCACCGGCCTCCAGCAACGCCCGCAGCCGCAGGCTGGCGGGACGGAAGCGGTGCTGCAGCATGACGCCGACCTGCCGGCCGGCGCGGTGCCCGGCGGCGACCAGTTGCTCGCCGCGCGCCACGGTCAGTTCCAGCGGCTTTTCCACCAGGATGTGGCGGCCGGCGGCAAGGCAGCGCTCGGCGGTTTCCAGATGCGCGGCCGGCGGCGTCAGCACCAGCACGGCGCCGACGCGTGGGTCGTGGATGGCCTGTTCCAGGTCCGTCGTGACGGGGAAGGGGAACTGCGCGGCGAAGGCATCCGCGCGCTGCTGGCTCCGGGTGGCGGCCCAGATGACCTCCACCTGATCACCGAGGTCGAGCAGGCTGCGCGCATGCGGCAGGCAGGCGGGGCCGAGCCCGACGATGCTGACACCGATCTTTGACATGGTAGGCGTATCCTCAATCCTGCGGCGAAAGCGGCGGACGGGCATCCCGCTGCGCTTCCAGGGCCAGGCGCGTCACGGTGAAGACGTGGCGCTGGGTCATGGCGGTTTCGGTGCGGTCCCGCACATCGGCGGCGAAGGCGTGGAAATACGTCAGGGGCTCGCTGCTGGCATCGATGTGGCGGGTGCCGCGGCCGTTCACCAGGAACAGGTGGTCGGTGCCGGAGCGGCCGTCGATATCGACGTATTTGCGCAGCTCGATCGTGCCCTCGGTGCCCAGCAGGATCAGCCTGCCGTCGCCCCAGGTGGGCAGGCCGTCGGCGGTGAACCAGTCGACCCGCACGAAGCCGCGCGCGTGCGCGCTCTCCAGCGTCAGCTCGCCCAGGTCCTGGAAGTGCGGCAGGCCCGGGTGGCCGACATTGCCGGCGGAACTGGCGACGATACGGGCGTCGGTGGAGCCGGTGAAGAACAGGAACTGGTCGATCTGGTGGGATGCGATGTCGGCGAGGATGCCGCCATAGGTGGCGGCATCGAAATGCCAGGCGGGGCGGATGGCGCGGTTCAGCCGGTGCGGCCCCAGCCCGGTGGTATGCACCACCCGGCCGATGGCGCCATCGGCGATCAGCTTGGCCGCGACCAGGGTGGAGGGCACCACGAACCGCTCGGAGAAGCAGATGGAGAAGATGCGCCCCGTCTCCGCCACCACCTCCTGGACGGCGGCGAGATCCTCCAGGCTGGTGATGCCGGGCTTGTCGCACATCACGTCCTTGCCGCGCCGCATGGCGGCGATGGCGATGCCGGCGCGGTCGCGCGGGATGGCGGCGCAGAGGATGACGTCGATATCCGCCGCATCCAGCAGCGCCTGCCGGTCCCGCGCCTCCAATTGCGGGAAGCGTTCCTGGAAGCCGGCCAGCACGCGGGGGTCGGAGGTCTGCGGGCAATAGCCGGCGCATTGCGCGCCGGCTGCCAGGAGTTCCCCCACCATGTGGTAGATGTGGCGGTGGTCGAGGCCGATGGCGGCGAAGCGCATCAGCGGGTGGCCTTGGCGCCGATCTGCTCATCCCAGCGGCGGAAGGCCAGGATCAGGCGGTCGGGCGTCAGCGGCTCGGCGAAGGGCAGTTCGGCGATCAGGCGGTCGTATTCCGGGCGGCCGAACTCGCGGATGACGGCCTGGCTTTCCGCCGGCGCCATGGCCAGGGTGGCGCCGCGCACGGCCGGGCCGGGGTAGAAATAGCCGCGGTCATAGGTGGCGGCCTGTTGCTCCGGCTGCAGCAGGAAGGACATCAGCCGCAGCAGCACGGCCACCTTGTCGTCCGGCACGCCCTTGGGGATGGCCATGAACTGCGTGTCCGGCACCCAGCGCGTGCCTTCCAGCACGAACACGCCGGCATCCTTCGGCACGATGCCCAGCGCGCGCGGATTGATGTCCCACCCGCAGGTGGAGACGATCAGGTCGCGGTTGCCGTCGCCGAATTCCTTCATCATCGCGGCGGTGCCGCCGGGATAGTGGTCGATGTTCTGGCCGAGTTCCGCCAGCCAGGCCCAGGTCTTGTCCCAGCCATTGACCGGGTCCTTCGGGTCGCGGTCGCCCAGGATGTAGGGCATGCCCATCAGGAAGGTCCAACCAGGTCCGGAATTCACTGGGCGGGCATAGGTCATGCGGTTCGGGTTGGCCTTGGCCCAGGCCAGCAGCTCGGCGGCGGTCTTGGGCACGGTGTGCAGGCGGGCCGGCGCGTATTCGAAGATCGGGCCGGAGGGTGAGTAGACCACGGCGACGCCCTGGTCCCGCCCGAAATTGCGCTGCATCATCAGCGCGCCCTCGTGATAGATGCTGGCGGCGTCGGGCAACTGGCCTGGATGGCGCTTCCAGACATCGATCCACAGGCCCATGCCGATGCCGTCCGACATGGCGCCCGGCCCGGTCAGGACCAGGTCGATGTCCACGCGGTTGGCGGCCTGTTGCGCTCGCAGCTTGCTCGGCAACTCCGGCGATGGCGCACGCTGGAAGCTGACACGAGAGACCAGCTGCGGATTCTGCGTGGCAAAGCGGGTGATGCTCTCCTGCGTCAGCTGGAGATTGCCGGCGACGTCCATGATGTTCAGCGCCACCGGCCGGCTGGGCAGCGGCAGGTCCTGCGCCCGCGTCCCGGTGGCCGTGGCGGCCAGCCCTGAGAGCCCGGCCAGCACATGGCGGCGGCCTATTGCGAATTCCTGCATGTCCATCCCTTTGAGTTTCTCTTTATTGACCGGGTCCGCGCAGAGCGCGCCCCTGGTAGCGCTATTCCAGAACCGTAACCTTCCCGGCGCAACAGCAAAAATGCATCGTGTGGCACCCCGTTTGTCGAATCACCGCAATGGTTCCAGGATAAGCCAGCATCACGGCTCAGGGGGGAATGAAACCATGAAGGTTCTGGTCACGGGCGGCGCGGGCTTTCTCGGCGCCTGGCTGGCGCGGCGGTTGCTGGCGGAGGGGCATACGGTGCGGGTGTTCGACCGCAGCACCGACCGGTCGCTGGTATGGTCCATCATCGGCGATGCCGCCGATACGCTGGAATGGCAGAGCGGGGACATCGCCTCCGCCGCCGATGTAGAGGCCGCGGTTGCGGGCTGCGGCGGCATCGCGCATCTGGCGGCGATGCTGACGCCCGCCTGCCAGGCCAACCCGGTGCTGGGGGCGCAGGTGAACCTGATCGGTACCCTCAACATCTTCGCGGCGGCAAAGCGCCACGGCATCCGCAGCCTGGCCTATGCCAGCAGCGCCGGCGTGTTTGGCCCGAGTGACGGCGAGTTCCCGCTGCCCACCACCCTCTACGGCGCCTTCAAGCTGGCCTGCGAAGGCAGCGCCCGCGCTTACTGGCAGGATGAGCAGATCGGCAGCGTCGGCTTCCGCCCGCTGGTGATCTACGGCCCGGGGCGGGAGGTCGGCGGCTCCGCCGGGCCCACCATTGCCTGCCGCAAGGCGCTGGAAGGCGAGGCCTACACCATTCCCTTCACCGGCGAGACCGACATGATCTTCGTCGATGACGTCGCCGCCGCCTTCGCATCGGCCGCCACGCGCCCGGTCAGCGGCGCGCATGTGTTCAACCTGCGGGGCGAAGTGGTCTCTGTGCCGCGGATCATCGCGGAGATCGAGGCGCTGGTCCCCGGCGCGCGCATCAGCGCCGCGGGCGGCGGCCTGCCAGTGGCCGCCCACATCGCCGCGCACGACCCGACGCCGGTGCTGGGGCCGCTGCCGCATACCTTGCTGCGGGATGGCCTGGCCCGGACGGTGAATCATTATCGGGAAGCGTTGCTCGTTTCCGGGCAAGGGTGAGTGCCGGCGTGCTGTATCCGCTCTGTTTCGTGGTCGATGGAGGGAAGGGAAGGCTGGGGAATGAATTCCCCAGACCCCTTCCTTTTTTCTGCGAGTTTGGTGTGGTGCTTCTGGACTGAGAGCGGACGCCGCTTCGATTTCAAATATGGGGCACAAGGGCTGAACCGTTAGTCGCCGGAGGTCTAGGACCTCCGGCGCACCCAGCCGTCCTTCAGGCCCAACCCCTCAACATCCACAGCCGCAAAACTCGAAAAAGTAAAAGAAGGGGTCCGGGGAATTCCTTCCCCGGCTTTCCTTCGCTTCCATCCCGGAAAAGCTCAGCAGGCAAGCCGCCAGCCCCCTCGACGCCAGCGCCGTTTCGCGATGGAATGCACGCAGGAGCATCGCCACGCGTAAGAGGGCGAATTGAGGAGGAACCAGGCCATGGCGACATTTTACGGAACCGGGCGGTGGGTGCGTTGAGCGGGCAGGGGCCCCGGCCGTTGGATGGCAGCACGCGGGTGCATGTCATTGTCGGCGACCCGATCGCACAGGTGAAATCGCCAGGTGGCATCACCGGGGCGTTTCAGCGGGAGGGGCTGAATGCAGTGATGGTACCGGCGCATGTGACGCCGGAGGCGCTGACGGGTTTCGTTCAGGGTCTGTCGCTGGCGCGGAATGTGGATGGCATTGTCGCCACCGTGCCGCACAAGTTTGCTGCCTATGCCTTTTGCTCCACGGCGACGGAGCGGGCGCGATTGCTGGAGGCGGTGAACGTGCTGCGCCGCAACCCTGATGGCACCTGGCACGGCGACATGGTGGACGGGCTGGCCTGTGTCACCAGCTTGCAGAAGGGTGGCTGCGACCTGGCGGGGAAGCGCGCCTTGCTGGTCGGATCGGGCGGGGCGGGCAGCGCCATCGGGCATGCATTGCTGGAGGCCGGCGTGGCCAGCCTGGCCATCCACGACGCGGATGCGGGGCGGCGGGACCGGTTGCTGGCCTTGCTGGGCAACCGGACCGTGGCGGGCAGCGACGATCCTGCCGGCTATGACGTGGTGGTCAACGCCACCCCGGCGGGCATGCAGGCGGAGGACCCCTTGCCGGTGCAGGCAGACAGGCTGGAACCAGGCTGTTGGGTTGCCGATGTCATCACGGTGCCCGAGGTGACGCCGCTGTTGCAGGCGGCGCGGGAACGTGGCTGCGGCACTCGCACCGGGCTGGATATGTTTGCGGCGGTACGCGAGCTGATCGTGGACGTGTTGCTGGAGCGGCGCTGAGGCGGCGCTAGCCTGGCCGTCAGCGGGACGGCCAGGCGCGCAAGGCCGATTCGACGACGCGGTGCAGGCTTTCCCGGTCCGCACCGGATGCCGCCTGGACCGAGGTGCCCTGGGCAATGGTCATGACGAAGCGGGCAAGGTCCGCCGGGTCCTGGTCCGCCGGAAGGTCGCCTTGCGCCTGCGCGGCGCGCAGACGTTCCTCCAACCGGTGTTCGGCGGCGCCGCGGCGGTGGATCAGTTCCTGCCGCACTGCATCGGCGCTGACAGAACAGGCAATGGCACCATTGGTGCCGAGGCAGCCGGCCGGCGAGTTCGCATCCGTCTGCGCATCGACGAAACCGTAGAGCAGGCGAGACACCGTCTCGCGCGCGGTCGGTGCCGCAAGCGCCTCGCCGAAGAATGCCATGTGGCCAGCCGCATAGCGATCCAGCGCCTTCAGGAAGAGCTCTTCCTTGTTGCCGAAGGCGGCGTAGAGGCTGGGGCGGTTGATGCCCATGGCCTCGGTCAGGTCGTTCAGCGACGTGCCTTCATAGCCCTGCTTCCAGAACAATTGCAGGGCCTTGCAAAGGGCCTCATCGGTATCGAACTCGCGTGGGCGTCCCATGTCGGTGCAATCGTGTTATAAATACCACTCAGTATGTATGTGCGGCCCGCCCCGATGTCGAGGGGGCGGGCGCACGTCAGCCCTGCACGCCGTACAGGGCCAGCAGGCGCTGCATGCGGGTGACGGCCTGGTCCGGGTCGTGCAGCAGGCCGGCGGCGTCGGCCATGCGGAACAGGTCGGCGAAATAGGCCAGGGGGCGCATGGATTGCTGGCCACCGACCATGATGAAATGCTCCTGGTGGCCGTTCAGCCAGGCCAGGAACACCACGCCGGTCTTGTAGTACTGGGTCGGCGCGCCGAACATGCGGCGGGAGAGCGGCACGGTGGGCGCCAGGATGGCGTGGAACCGCGTGGTGTCGCCAGCCGAGAGGGCCGCCAGGGCGCTGGCCGCCGCCGGTGCGATCGGGTCGAAGATGCCGAGTAGGGCGTGCGAATAGCCCTCGGCATCGCCTTCGATCAGATCGGGATAGTTGAAGTCATCGCCGGTATACATCCGCACGCCCGCCGGCAGCAGGCGGCGCATGGTGATTTCCTTGCCCGCATCCAGCAGCGAGATCTTGATGCCGTCGATCTTCTGCTGGTTCTCCTCGATGATCTCCAGGCAGGTGCGCATCGCGGTGTCGAAATCGTCGCTGCCCCAATAGCCGGCGAGGGCAGGGTCGAACATCTCGCCCAGCCAGTGCAGGATCACCGGCTCGGCGGCTTCGGCCAGCACGCGCCGATAGACGGTGCGGTAATCGGCGCCGGAGCGGGCGACGCGGGCGAGGGCGCGGCTGGACATCAGGATGCTACGGCCGCCCAGGCGCTGGATGGCGTGCAACTGCTCCAGATAGGCGCGCACCACGTCGTCCAGGCTGCGCGCGTCGGCGGCGTCCAGATGGTCGGTGCCGCAGCCGGAGGCGAGGTTGATGCCCGGGATGTCCCGCGTCTCGGCGATGCTGCGGCCGATCAGCTCCAGCGCTGTCGGCCAGTCCAGCCCCATGCCGCGCTGGGCGGTGTCCATCGCCTCGGCAATGCCCAGGCCCAGCCCGGCCAGGTGGCGCCGGTAGGCCATGGTGGCATCCCAGTCCACGGCGGCGCGGCCACTGGGTGGCCCTTCGGCCAGCGGGTCGGCGACGACATGCGCGGCCGAGTAGGCAGTGCGGTTGAAGGCGGTGGTGGGCAGGACGGCGGGCAGCGGCTGCCCAATCAGGCGGTAGGGCGCCAGCGTGCCGCCTTCGGCTGGCAGGATGATCTGGTGCATCGGTCTGGTCCTTCTAGCCCTGCACCCAGCGCAGGATATGCGTGCCGGTCAGGCACAGCGTGCCATCCTGGTTCAGCACCTCGAAGCGGGAGCGTGTGCGGGCGGGAGCCTCGTCCACCTGCTCGACGCTGTAGCGCGCGGTCAGGGAATCGCCGGCGAAGACGGGATGGGTGAAGCGGATGCGGTCATAGCCAGCGGACACCGGCGTGCCGTCGCAGCCGCGCTCGAACGCCCGGCGGGACATGAGGGAGGAGGCGGCGGAGACCAGTGCCATGACATGCGCGCCATGGGCGATGCAGCGGCCGAAGGCGGTGGTGCGGGCGAAGTCCTCGTCCACATGCACCGGGTCGTGGTCACCGCTCAACTCGGCGAACTGGGCGATGTCCGCGGCGCTGATGGCGCGGTGGAACTCCACCGTGTCCCCCACCGCGAGGCGCGTGGCGCTGGCCATGGGTTACTCCGCCGCCTGCGCCGGGGCGAAGCGCCGCAGCGCCGCGCGGGGCGCCGCGGGCGGCAGGCGGTCGGCCAGCCCCATGGCGCCATCAGCGAAGATGCGCGCATCCATCTGCCGCAGATTGGGCGAGACGCGGGGGCGGAAGGCCATGACGCCGAGCACGTCGGCCTCCAGGTCCAGCCCCGGCGCAATCTCGATCAGTTCCGGCCCATCCTCGGCCAGGCGGAACACGGCGCGTTCGGTGACATAGAGCACCGGCTGCCGCCGCTCCCGCGCGAAGCGGCCCGAGAAGGTCACCTGCTCCACCTGCCGTACCGCTTTCGGCGCGCCGTTGGCGGTGAGGGTACCGCCGAAGATGACCGCCTTGGCGCCCTGGCTGATATTGACGAAGCCGCCCGGCCCGACGATGCGGCCGCCGAAGCGGGAGACATTGACATTCCCCTCCGCGTCGAACTCGGCGAAGGAGAGGAAGGCAAGGTCCAGCCCGCCGCCATCGTAGAAATCGAACTGGTAGGGCTGGTCGATCTGCGCATCCGGGGAGCGGGCGGCGCCGGCCTCGTTGCCGCTGGCGGGGGCGCCGCCAATATTGCCTTGTTCGTTGGTCAGGCAGACCCGGCGCAGCACGCCTTCCTCCGCCGCGACATTGGCGATGCCGGTGGAGATGCCGGAACCGAGGTTGCAGATGGCGCCTTCGAACAACTCGCAGGCGCCGCGGCGGGCGACGATGCGGCGCGGGCCGGCCGGCAAGCGCGGAATATCTTCCAGCGCCACGCGGACATGGCCGGAATAGGCGGCGCTGTCCTGCGTCTCGAAGGTCTGCCACTGCTCGGGCTCGACCACCAGCGCATCGACGAGGATGCCAGGCACCTTCACCATCTTCGGGTGCAGCGTGCCGCGCGGCACGATGGTCTTGACCTGGGCGATGACGATGCCGCCGCTGCGCCGTGCCGCCTGGGCGATGCTGAGCATCTCCAGTGTCACCGCCTCATGCTCCATCGAGATGTTGCCGTCCTCGTCGGCGGCGGAACCGCGCACCAGCGCCACGTCGACGTTGAAGGGTCGGTAGAACAGGTATTCCTCGCCCTGGAACTCCGTCAGCTCGACAAGGTCCTCGGTGGAGCGCTGGCTTTGCCGGCCACCTTGCAGGCGCGGGTCGACGAAGCTGTGCAGGCCGATCCGCGTCAGCAGGCCGGGGCGCCCTGCCGCCATTTCCCGCATCAGCTGGGACATCGAGCCCTGCGGCAGCGTATAGGCCTCGATCTTCTCGTCCATCGCCATGCGGGCGACGGCGGGGCTGTTGACGAAGGTGCCGGAGACCGCGCGCTTCAGCAGGCCCTCCTGCGCCAGGTGGCCAGCGCCGCGCGTCTTGCCATCGCCCAGCCCCACCGGGTGCACGGCGGTGATGTCGCGCGGGGCGCCGCTGGTGCGGAAGCGGTCGCCGATGGCGGCCAGGATCGCATCGGGCACCGCGTGGCCGCCGCCGGAACCACCGATCAGCAGCGTATCGCCATCGCGAAGCAACAGGGCGGCCTCGGCCGCGCTCATTTGCCTCATCGCACAGTCTCCAGTCTCGACAGGGTGCGGGGCGCGAAGGCCCCGGGGAAATGGCAGGCGACCTTGCGCCCCGGTGCCACCTCGGCGAGAGGCGGACGCTCCTCGCAGGCGGGCTGCGCGATCGGGCAGCGGGCGCTGAAGGCGCAGCCGCGCGGCAACCGCAGGGTGGAGGGCGGCTCGCCCCCCAGCACGACGCGTTGCCGGCCGGGCTCGGGAATGGCGCTGGTCAGCGCCACGGTATAGGGATGCAGGGGTCGGGACAGCACGTCGTCCGCCGGCCCTTCCTCCACCACGCGGCCCAGATACATCACCGCCACGCGGTCGCAGAAGGCACGCACGACGGCGAGGTCATGCGCGATGAACAGGTAGGAGAGGCCGAGGCGCTGGCGCAAATCCAGCATCAGGTTCAGCACCTGCGCCTGCACGTTCACGTCCAGCGCCGAGACCGGCTCGTCCGCCACCACCACCGAAGGGTTGAGCGCCAGCGCACGGGCGATGGAGACGCGCTGCCGCTGGCCGCCGGAGAATTCGTGCGGATAGCGGCTGGCGAAGCTGGTCTTCAGCCCGACGGTGGAGAGTAGTTCCCGCACCCGTTCATCCGCCGCCTTGCGGTTGGGCACGCGGCCATGCGCCAGCAGCGGTTCGGCCAGCGCGTCGCCGATGGTCATGCGCGGGTTCAACGAGGCGTAAGGGTCCTGGAACACCATCTGCAGCCGTGGCCGCAGCGAGCGCATGGCCGCCGGGGTGGCGTGGGTGATGTCCTGCCCCTCGAAGGTCACGCTGCCACCGGTGGGCTCGTGCAGCCGCGTCAGCAGCCGGGCGAGGGTGGATTTGCCGCAGCCGCTCTCCCCCACCACGCCCAGGCTTTCCCGCCTATGCAGGGCGATATCGACGCCGTTCACCGCATGCACGGTCAGGCCCGGTTTCATGAAGGAGGGCCGGCGCAGCACGAAGTGCTTCTCGACGTTGCGCGCTTCCAGCAGCGGCGCTTCCGCCAGGAGTGGGATTTCGGCTTCGGCGGCGGCGGGCAGGGTTGGGCGCGGCAGGCTGCGGCCATCGGCCGTTACCCAGCAGCGGGCGCGGCGTCCAGGCGCCACCTCCATCAGCGGCGGATGGTCCGTGGCGCAGCGGGCGATCTTGAACGGGCAGCGCGGCTCGAACCGGCAGCCCTTGGGCGGGTTCAGCGCGTCGGGCGGCGTGCCCTCGATGCTGGTCAGCCGGGCGCCGGTGGGCGCATCCAGCCGCGGCACGGCATTGACCAGCGCCCAGGCATAGGGGTGGCGTGGGTCGGCCAGCACCTCGGCGGTGACGGCTTCCTCCACCACCTCGCCGGCATACATCACCGCGACGCGACGGCAGACGGTGCCGATGACGCCGAGATCGTGGCTGATCAGCACGATGGCGGTACCGAACTCCTCGTTCAGCCCGCGCAGCAGGTCGAGGATCTGCGCCTGGATGGTGACGTCCAGCGCCGTGGTCGGCTCATCCGCGATCAGCAGTGCCGGGTCGTTGGCGACGCCGATGGCCATCATCACGCGCTGGCGCATGCCGCCGGAGAATTCATGCGGGAAGGACGCCGCCGCGCGCTCCGGCGCCGCCACGCCCATGCGGCGCAGCAGCTCGATGCCGCGCGTCCTCGCCGCCGCCGGCTTCATGCGGCCGTGGGAGACGATATGCTCCGTCACCTGCTTCAGGATGCGGATGACCGGGTTCAGGCCGGTCATCGGGTCCTGGAACACCATCGCCGCGCGGTCGCCACGCCAATCGGCGAGCTCGCTGCGGGACATGGCCAGCACGTCCTTACCCTGGAAGGTGATGGAGCCGCCGACGATCCGCGCCGGCTCCTCCAGCAGCCGCATCAGCGACAGGGCGGTGACGCTCTTGCCCGAGCCGCTCTCACCGACGATGCCGAGCGTCTCCCCCGGGCCGACGGTGAAGGAGACGCCGTCGACGGCATGGATGGGACCGCTGTCGGTCATGAAGACCGTGTGCAGGTCCTTCACCTCCAGCACCGGCACGTCGGGCACAGGCTGCAGGGCGTGGGGCGGGATAAAGCCGTCCATCCGCTTCGGGTCCTTGTCTGGCAGGCGGCTCAACGGCTGCGGCCCTTCGGGTCCAGCCAGTCGCGCAGCCCGTCGCCGCAGAAATTGAAGCCGACGACGACGGTGAGGATGGCCAGGCCCGGGAAGGCCGCGACCCACCATTGCTCGATCAGCTCGCGCCCCTCGGCCACCATGGAGCCCCACTCCGCGATCGGCGGCACGACGCCGAGGCCGAGGAAGGAGAGGCCGGCGAAGGTCAGGATGGCGTTGCCGAGATCCAGCGTCACCAGCACGGCCAAGGGGCCGAGCGTATTGGGCAGGATATGACGCACAAGGATACGGCGCGGCTTCAGGCCGAGCACCGTGGCGGCTTCGACATATTCCTGGCTGCGCTGCACCAGCGCCAGGGCGCGGGCGAGGCGGGCGAATTTCGGCCACCACACGACCAGCATGGCCAGGATGGTGTTGACCGGGCCGATGCCCAGCGCGGCGGCGATGGCCAACGCCAGAATGATGGGCGGGAAGCACAGCACCAGGTCGGTGAAGCGCATCAGCCCTTCATCCCACCAACCGCGCGCCCAGGCGGCGATGATGCCGATGGCGGTGCCCAGCGCCGCGCCGAGCAGCACGACGGAGAAGCCCGCCAGCAACGACAGGCGCGCCCCGTGCAACAGGCGGGAGAAGACGTCCCGCCCCAGCGTGTCCGTGCCCATCCAATGCGCCCAGCTGGGCGGCTGCAGGCGGATGGTGACATCCACCGCGTCGGGCTTATACGGCGCGATCCAGGGCGCCAGGATGGCGACGAGGATCCAGGCCAGGACGATGGCGCCGCCGATCCAGGCGGGGCCGTAGCGCTTCCAGCGGCGGCGCAGGCGGGAGCGGGTCGGCGGCAGCACGACCGGCGTGGCGGTGGTCGCGCTCATCGACGCACCCTCGGGTCCAGAATGGCGTAGGACATGTCGACCACCAGATTGACCAGCAGGTAGGTGATGGAGACGACCAGGGTGATGCCGACGATGGCCGGGAAATCCAGCGCCGCCGCCGAGCGGAAGGTGTAGCGGCCGAGGCCGGGCCAGGCGAAGACCGTCTCCGTCATCACCGCGCCGGCCAGCAGGTTGGCGTAGGCGAGGCCGCCGAGCGTCACCACCGGCACCAGGGCGTTGGGCAGGGCGTGGCGCATGACCACCGTCCAGCCGCGCAGGCCCTTGGCGCGGGAGACGCGGACGTAATCCTGTTGCAGGCTGTCCAGCATCGCGGCGCGGGTGGTGCGGGTGATCAGGCCGATCGTGGCGGCGGCAAGCACGATGGAGGGCAGCACGAGATGCGCCGCGGCATCCGTGAAGGTCTCCCAGTCACCGGCCCAGAGGCTGTCGAACAGGAACAGGCCGGTCGGGCCTTCCGGCG
>Ga0308171_1002099_pt1 | contig 22400 bp, 18 predicted proteins | sample PhyGR1_FD_202135 | JGI IMG/M metagenome (GOLD analysis project Ga0308171, IMG submission 202135) | Phyllosphere microbial communities from UC Gill Tract Community Farm, Albany, California, United States - DLSLSG.R1 | ecosystem: Host-associated > Plants > Phyllosphere > Unclassified | place: USA... | reverse complement strand
GAGATAGTGATAATTCCTTGACAGATATTCGTCATATTAAAAATTCAAATGGAAATACTATTTTAGATATTGGATATGAATATAATATGGATCGTGGTATACTTAATTTCCGCAATAACCGCACATTCAATAAAAATGAAAAATTTGAATATGATAAGTTAAATCGTCTTTTAAAAGAGTCTTTGGACTCTGAAGTAGTAAATGAATACACTTATGATCAAAGAGGCAGAATCACTTCTAATACTGAGCTTGGAAAATATAACTACAGCGGCAATGATTATAAGTTACAGAATATTACCTTTAATACAAAAGGGCAACAATTAAATACAGACCGAGGTTTTGCAAGCATTACTTACAATGCATTCAAAAGTCCAGTAACAATAAGTTTACCTGGCAAAGAAGGTCTATCTTTTGATTATAATATTTTAAAGACTCGTTATAAAATGACTTCTGGTAAAAGATATGAAATCAAATTATATTCATCGGATTTTACAATAGAAATTATTAAAAGAGGTACAAGAACAGAAATAATCACTTATATAACAGGTGACCCATACTCTGCCAACTTTATTAAAAAGACTGTAAAATCTAAGGTAGCTTCATCCGAAAAATACTATTATCTACATAGGGACAACATCGGTAGTATATTAGCTGTTACTGATGCATCCAATGGATCGATTGTAGAACAAAGATATTTTGACGCTTGGGGTAATTTAAAACTATTAAAAGACATCGATGGAATAGTCACAACAGATGAAAATTCGCTGCGGCACATTGAACTTTTTATTGATAGAGGATATACAGGTCATGAACATTTGCAGACGGTAGGACTCATCAACATGAATGCTAGAATCTATGACCCAATACTTAGGAAATTTTTAGGAGCAGATAACTTAGTTCCAAACGCTTTCAATACTCAGTCGTACGATAGATATTCTTATGTTTTAAACAATCCACTTTTGTTTATGGACATTGATGGTAACGAGCCCATCACAGTAATTGCCGTAGCAACTGCGGTTGCCATTGCGGTTGGAGTTGGAGTTGCAACACAAATCGTCATGAATGCAATTGCAGGAGTACCTGTTTGGTACGGCCTTGGTAAAGCAGCAACAACTAGTGCAATTATGGGAGCTGTCAGCTTTGGAATTGGATCAGCAGCATCAAGTGCTGCTACGACTTTTATAGGTAAGGCTGCTTTACAGGCTGGCATGCATGCAGTAAGTGGAGGTATGATGTCTGCTTTTCAAACAGGTAATTTTACATCAGGCTTTTTATCTGCTATGGTATCATCCGTCGTTTCGAGTAGCTTACAAGCCTTAGGTACTAATTTCACTGGAAAAGGAGCGGTACAAGATGCAAATCGTAATTACACTTCTTTGAATAAATTCGGCTCAAGTTATATGAAAGCTGTTATGGTTGTTGCCGGAGGATTTAGTGGTGGAATATCATCGACCATTGCTGGAGGTAGATTTGTTGATGGTTTTAAACAAGGTATAATAACAGCAGGACTTAATCATGTCGCACATATAGGAGCATTAGCAATAGAAGATATAAAATTTAAAGGCAAGCTTATAGACGCTCTCGAAGATGCGGGATATACTGATCCAAAAAGAATCGTAGCTAAATTTAGTGAACGTACTATTGGTGAGTTGTTAACAAGTGTTCAAATGCTTAGAGAAATGTACAATTCAATTAAAAGACCTTTAATTGAATTAAGCGAAAACACTGGACAATTATTAAATGCTAACGGAAAAACTAATCCCATTGCAACTATGACTCCAGGTGACATAAGTACTTTTGAAAGTAATAGTGTTAGAAATATTGTAATTGCACGCTCTGCCTTTAAATCAATTTTTCAGTTATCATTGACTTTAGGTCATGAATTTAATCACGCTCAGCATATAATTAGTGGCAATTTCCAATTTTGGGTTAGATATTATAAATCTATTAACGCTGCTGAAAATATGTCTGAAATTGGTGCACATTCATGGAATATATCTATGGGTGATACTTCATCAATTCAAAAAATAAAACTTTATAAATGGCCAAACTAGATATAATATTTGTTGTTGTATGCTTTTTTCTCGTTATTTCCTGTAAGAAAAACTCTAATATGTCATTGAAAATAGTCAAATATGAGGATGATCGGATATTCTATGTATTGACAAACAATACCCAAAAGGATGTAAAACTCTTAATAAGCGAATCACCAACTATTTTTATGAATAATAAGAAAGTTAAACAATCTGAAGAAACCGACACAATAATTAATCCTTTCACTATCAATTTACAATCAAAAGATATTTTAAAAGTATCGGTAAATCTTTTTACAAATGAAGAATCAAATAGACGGTTTGAGAATTATCCAATTAGAAAAATAATCTTACCAGCAAACAAAACCTACGAAAGTTATCTTTATTTAGACACAAGTTCTTTGAAGTCAGATCTAAAATATTTGCCTATATTGAAAAATCATAAAGATTTAAATATAGAGTTATTATATAACGGAAATAAGCTATGGAAGAACAGTGAAATAGAAAGTAGTGAATATTTAAATGATGTGATTAAATCAGAAAACAAATTAATAATAAACCCATAAGATACAAAATAGTAATTAAGAAAGTTAGCTAATAGATGCATAATTATACTTATTAGTAATTCGAAAATCAAAATAGATAATTAGGAATTTTCAATTTTTATTTCTGAAATCAATAGTAAATCTCCAGCAAAATGTTTCGATATTTGTTCACTATTGACTACATTGTAAATTAACAACCAGTTGAAATTCAGCTGGTTGTTTTATTTTTGCATGGTAAATGCCAGATTGTTTAGATGATCATTAGTTTAATATTACCTTGGATTGACGACATTGATAGTCAATTCTATCCTTCCTTTTAAAATTTCTTCTAAAAGTTGAAGAGACAATCCTAAATAATACCGAAATCTTTGCAGACTGCAATAAGATGTTCATTGCTGTTGACATCTAGGGATTCGCGGATACTTGCTAATTTTTTCTCAACGTAGCTCATGCTAGAAGGTGTGATGTTGTTCTGCTTTAAATAATCTGGGATATTTTTGACGATAACTCCTTTTGCCAGCAATGATATGAGCAGAGTGTCCAGTGTCGAGAACTCAAAAGAATTTCTGTCCTTTACGGGATTTTTCAAATCATAGGAGATAAACCTCTCGTTTTTGTAAACGATTTTTATCGCCTTTTTAAGGTCTTTCACATCTTCTCTGCCTTTTTTTACATAGCCGTTGATCTGTTGGTCATTGAAGAGTCTATCGATAATCTCTTGGCGTTTTTCTACGGAGAATACAATCACTTTTAAGTCTGGCTGTATCTCTCTTGCGGCTGCCACAAGTTCTTGTCCGTTGGTCAATGTTTGTTTTCTGTGGTCAGCATCAAAGGATATATCGGTGATCAGCAATTCGAAAGGTTCGTTTTCTTGAATGGCCATTTTCAGTCTGCTAAGAGCTTCGTCGCAGTAGTTATCAAATTTTGTTTCTGTTATTTTGAGGTCTTCAACGACTTTCTGGACCGATATGTTGAAGCTTTCATAATCCTCTGCTATTAGTACTTTTTTGAACATTTGTATTTTTTTTATAACGGAAATGAAATGTTGATCTTCAAAAGTCCGTCAGTTTCTGTGTCAAAAATAATTTTTCCAGCAATAGCTTTTGTACGGGTTTCCGTATTTTGCAAACCATTTTTTTGTGAAAGTTGTTTTATGCCGATGCCATTGTCTGTATATGAGATGTTTACGGTAGATTTGTGTTGGGAGAATTTTAGTAAAACTTTATCAGCGTTACTATGTTTCTTCATGTTGGTCATCAGTTCTTGAAGGATGCAGTAGACTTCGTTTTGTTGAGTATGGTTTGTTCTTTGCCAAATTTCTTGATCATTACCAGTGATGAAGATCTTGACAAGGTCGGAAGCATACGATTTTAACATATTAGAAAGTTGATCTTTAAAATTATGGTTTTCCGAAGCTTCTTTTTCATAAGTGATATCTCGGGATATTTCATAGATCTCTTCTAGTCTGTCAAGTAGGATCTCTTTATGTAGATCTTCGATATTCTCCACCTCGGACATTACTTGATAGACCTTATTTGCAACTCTGTCGTGGACTTTTTTGGAGTATTTGAGTTCTGTGTTTTTGACTTCCAGCATTTTTTCTTGGTGAAGGATCTTTTGCCTTTTTCTAAACCAAAAATAGCTGATGATCAATAAAATTATTAGAAGTCCTAATCCAAAATATTGTTTGATGATGTGGTTTTGGTGCTGTGTGCTTTCTGTTTTTGATCTTAGAAAATCAGCTTTGTTCTTCTCGGTCTCGTAACGGATGAGTGCAAATTGATTCTTCGCTTTATTTCTTGCAGTTTGTAGGCTGTCATTCAGTTTTTGATAGATTTTAAAATACTGTCTTGATTGTTCCTGATTTTCCAGATAAATTAATTTTTGGAGCGCTTCGATCTGGTCATCTGGACTTTTTATTTCTTTTGAAACGCTGTACATTTTAGTCGCGTACAGTAATGCGGCGTCCTGCTGCTTATCAGTGTAGTAATCTGCAAGATGGGAATAGCTGGAGTTGAGCCCCCAATTATCTTTTTCTTGTGATCTTATTTTTAAAGCTTCGTTGAGTTCTGGAACGGGATTGTAATTAGGTTTTTGAAGCCATTTTGTGTAGGAAAAATTTGATAATATCCTTGCGTATTCCTTTTTACTTATTTTTTCATTCAATATATTTTTATACGTTGACAATGCCTTGTCATAATCTTCCATTCTTCTGAAGGCATTCGCAAGATTGTTTTGATAAATAATTCTATTAGCATGATCATCGGTATAGTAAACCGCCTTTCTGAAAAACTCGGAAGATCTTTGATGGTTTTTTAATTTGCCGTTCACGATCCCCAAGTTATTATAATTGGTTGCTAAATAATAATGATGGTCTTTTTTTGTAAAACTTAAATATTTTGAGGCCAATAAACTAGTTTCTTGAGATCCAAAATTATCTCCTTCATTCTCCTGGATGATTGCCATATTAATAAGACTCTTTGCAACGCTGAGAGTCTCCTTTGTTTTGAGAAAATGATCTTTACTCAGGTTAAAATAGTAAAATGCGCTATCTCTTTTGTTATGGTCTAATAACTCAAAGGCTTTATCATAATAAAGATTAGAGATTTGTGATTCGTTTTTAATTTCGTGAGTTTTTTTGCACGATAAGCATAAAAGAAAAAGAAATATATAATAAAACTTCAAAGTTTTTTATTTTTCTTAAAAATAAAAAAAAATAGTGAAAGAATTTTCTTTCACTATCACTTTATTACTGTTATTTTCTGGGTGGGGTTTGTCCATCTTCTCCACCAGTATCAACAGGGTTAGGTTGTGGTGCTGATGCAGTAGTTGTAGTTCCATCACCACCACAGTTTGAAGTATTTGAGTTGGGGTTTGAGATCAATCCCAGTAAGATCAAGATTAAGTTTAGCATTGTTGTAAAAATTTAAAAATTGACATTTGTGTTCTTCCCCGCGAAGCAGATCGCGAGTAGGTCACACAGTGGTTGAAAAAGAAGCGCTTCTTAAATTTTTGGGAAGTCAACCTTCAGAAAGCGGTAGAAAAAAATCTGCTTCCCAAGCCAGAGATGTTCCGCCGTTTTATCCGGTTGTTTTTTGAGATCAGTTTTGTAACTTTGTTTTTGTAACGTTATGTTTATCACTGATTTCTGAGGCAAAGATGCATCGATAATGAAATGAAATGTTAGACAATTCTTGGACACGAATGGACTGGCAAAACGATGGAGTACGGATTTCCGTACAAGAAAGTGCCAGAAAATCATCTACTTTGTAAAGACTAAATACCAACTATGTCCAAAAAACTCCTAATTCGTGAAATTTTTGAGAAAGGAAGAAAAGACTCAGGGAAAGACAGCAAAAGCGGAATTGCGCTTTATCTCAGCCTCTACTTTTATGACGAATGGAAATTCGAAATATCAGAGCGGACTTTCGTAAGGTATTATGATGCTTTTTTGATAGATGATGAGGATAAGAATATTGATACGCAGGTTCTTGATAAAATGAGTCAATACCTGGAATTCAAGGATTTTAAAGACTTTTGCAAAACAGAAACTTTTACAAAAATTAATCAAGATTCTTCGCGTACGAGTGTGAATGTGAGAATCGATGATGAAGATGATCCCGAAAGAAAACATCCAAATATTACTGTAAATATTACAACGAATCCAATTTTAAAGCTTCAAGAATTTTTCGCAAAGCAAAGCAGTTTTGGAGTGATTGGATTGTTAATTTTTGGTGGCTTTTTAACGAATAATTATTTTAAGAAAGAGGAAAATCCGGCTGTGAAATTCGCCGAGGTTAAAAACGATGAACTAACAACAGAAACTCCTGCAAAAGAAATTATAACTTGGAAAGAAAACGAAATTACTCCACGGGATCAGGATGTCAAAGAAGAACCTCCTAAAGAAGAAAAGTTGCAATGTATGTTTTGGGATGGGAAAGAATATATCCCAGCACATTGCAGCGATACGGAAAACGGTTTGATTGCGCTTGATAGGAAATTGGTAGATAATTTCAAAAAGATCACAACGCCAGACACAATTACTTCAATTAAAAATGTCTGGTATTCCAAACATCAAAATGTGGTAGAATTTTTCACTGCGGATGGTGTGAATCCTGAGAATGGCAAGGAATTGCACGAATTATCACAGCATATGTTTGATAAATATATAAAAAGAGAGTAGGTATAAAAAAAACTCCGCCGAAGCAGAGTTTCAATTTTATATTTGAGTTGTCGGCCAACAGCAAAAAGCTAATAGCTATTCGCCATTTACATTCTATTCACCACATTGATTCCAAGCATAGCCAAAGCTTTCTTGATTGTTTTTCCAACAAGATCAGAAACCTGAAGACGAAACTGTTTAGCATCCAGATCTTCCTGTTTTACAATCGGATTATTCTGATAGAAAGAGTTGTAGGATTTCACCAGTTCATAAACGTAATTCGCTACCAAAGCTGGACTAAGAGTTTCCGCAGAACGCGCGATAACTTCTTTGAATTCAGCCAAAAGCATGATCACTTCCTTCTCACTTTCATTCGGAACGTAAGTTCCAAAATCTCCTTTCCCGGAATATTCGGCCTTTGCCAAAAGTGACTGGATTCTCGCATACGTATATTGAATGAAAGGTCCAGTATTTCCATTAAAATCAATACTTTCTGCAGGATTGAAGAGCATTTTCTTTCTTGGATCCACTTTCAAAATGAAATATTTCAAAGCGCCAAGTCCAACCCTTTCATAAGAACTCTTTTTTTCTTCATCGCTCAAACTCTCCAACTTGCCAAGTTCCTCAGATTTTTCTTTCGCAGTGGAGATCATTTCTTCAACCAATTCGTCCGCGTCAACCACGGTTCCTTCTCGGGATTTCATTTTTCCTTCCGGCAATTCCACCATGCCGTAAGACAAGTGATAAAGTTGGTCTGCCCATTCATAACCCAATTTTTTCAGGATTTTGAATAAGACTTGGAAGTGATAATCCTGCTCATTTCCAACCGTATAGATCAGTTTCTGAATATCATTTTCTTTGAAACGCTCAACGGCAGTTCCAAGATCCTGAGTCATATAAACCGAAGTGCCATCCGAACGCAAAAGCAGTTTCTGATCCAAACCTTCATCCGTCAGATCACACCAAACAGAACCGTCTTCTTTCTTATAAAGAATCCCGCTGTCAAGCCCTTTTTGAATTAGATCTTTTCCTAAAATATAGGTATTGCTCTCGTACTGAACCTGGTCGAAATTAACGCCCAATCGGGAATAAGTTTCATTAAAACCTGCATATACCCAAGAGTTCATCATTGCCCAAAGCTCACGAACTTCCGGGTCATTATTTTCCCATTTCAAAAGCATTTCCTGAGCTTGGATGATGCTTGGCGCTTGCTTTTTAGCGGTTTCCTCATCTATTCCATTAGCAACCATAGCTTTGATCTCGGATTTATATAATTTATCGAATTCTACATAATAATTTCCGACCAGTTTATCGCCTTTCAAACCCGTAGATTCAGGTGTTTCGCCGTTCCCAAATTTCTCCCAAGCCAACATCGATTTGCAGATGTGGATTCCACGGTCGTTGATGATTTGAGATTTGATGACATTGTAACCATCAGCTTTCAAGATCTCAGCAACAGAGAAACCCAAAAGATTATTTCTAACGTGTCCAAGGTGCAAAGGTTTGTTCGTATTTGGAGAAGAATATTCCACCATCACCGTTGCATTTTTCGGCGTGACATTATCAAAATCATCCTGAAGTTCGGACAATTGATCCGCAAAAACCACATCTTTTAATTTAAGATTCAGGAAACCTTTCACGATGCTGAAGCTCTCAATGAAATCAATCTCGTTTTTGATGGCTTCTCCAAGTTCGTTTCCAATCGCGTCCGGACTTTTCTTTGCCAGTTTTACCAATGGAAAAATAACGATGGTAAAATCACCTTCGAACTCGGTTTTATTTTTTTGAACATCCAGATTCACGCCTTCCACGTCATAAAGTTTCGGGATGATCTCGGATATTTTTGATTGTATATGTTGTATGATATTCATGTCAGAATTTTGTGTTGCAAATTTAAAAATTTAAAATCTCTATTAAGAATTTAAGGTTAAAATGTTTTTATTTACCTGATTTTTCAATTAATTGACATAGTTCGATAAAGCCTTTATCACCATCATAACTATCAGGACTGGTTCTTGTAACAAAATGATATTTACCATCAATTAAAACTTCCAAAATCCATTCTTCTCCATCTAAAATCATTTGTGAATCGTGGGTTGAAATATTCCAAAAATTGATATCATTAATTTTATCTAAAACTTGACTCCATTTCTCAGAATTGATTTCTTTGGTTTTACTTTTGATTCTCCTGCCAACTTCATAGCCACCTAAACCATTTGTTCTGTTGTATGTTAATATGATTTTACCGTAAATATTTTCTAATCTGTAAGAATATGGATTTGACCAAGTTCCTAAGTGTGTGAAACGTATAGTATTTTGCTTTTCATTTATTTTATTAAATAAAACTGGTTCTTTTAAAGTGTACAAATGTTTCGAATACCAATTATTTGTAAATGACCTTAATGAATCATTTGGTCCTGTATTGATTGTGTCTCTCGGATAGTTTGTTTCATCAAAACTTGGAAAGTACAATTTTCCTTTTTCTGTTTTATCATATCGATAATCAGTTGAGACGCTTGCGCAACTTATGAGTGAAATTAATATTATTAGAAACAAACATTTTTTCATAGCTAATTCACTATAAATTCTTCATTATTAATTGCCAAAGCTTTCCTCTTACTCAATCTCAAGAACCTGATGACCAAAAGAATCGCAGAGATCGTCAATCCAATTCCAAGTGCGATCCACATTCCAAAAGCGCCCATTTTCATCGTCACACAAAGGAAATAACCAACCGGAATCGTGAAAACCCAATATGCCAAAAACGTGATCACACTCGGGATTTTCACATCCTGAATTCCTCTCAAACAACCTAAAGCCGTCACTTGGATTCCATCAGACAATTGGAAAAGTGCCGCAATGATCATTAGTTTCGAAGCTAATTCAATTACCAAGACATCACTTTCTTTTGTAAAAAAATGAGGCAGAACATTTCGGAAAACTATGAACATAATGCCACAGAATCCCATATAAATGAGAGTCAACTTAAAATTGTTGATCCCGATTTTCCTCAATCCAACATAATCGCCGACACCCATTTTGTTCCCGATCATCACCGTTGATGCAACACTGAAACCGATACATAGATTAAAGGTAAACGAAGCCATCGACAAAGCGATCTGATGCGATGCAATATCCTGAGAGCTCACCAATCCACAAATAAATGCTGCTGCTGCAAAAGCGGTTACTTCAAAAAACATTTGTAAAGCCGTCGGCAATCCAAGCTTGAACATTTTGCTGAACATTTCCTTGCTGAATTCCGCAATTTTCAATGAAAATTCTTTGATGTATCTTCTCGTTTTCGGCTCTTTTACCAAAACAAAATATAAGAAAACCACCATGAAAATTCTCGCGATCAAAGTTGCCAACGCCGAACCTTGAACGCCCATTTCCGGAAATCCAAAAAGACCTTTGATGAAAACGTAATTCAAAGCGATATTAATCACATTCGCAATAATCGTTGCCTTCGTCACACCAATTGTAAATGACAAACCTTCCGAAACTTCTCTCAAAGTCTGGAACATCATAAACGGGATCATCGTAAACGCCATAATGCTCAAAAAGCTGATTGTATCAGGAATGATTTCTTCTGGCTGGTCCATATGAGTAATCAACGGAAGTCCTGCTAATAATAAGATCATCAGTAATATTCCAACACCAAGATTGATGACGAATCCGTGTCTGAAAACCGAATTGATCGTCTCATGTTTTCCCTGAGAATTGGCCTCAGAAACCAGCGGCGGAATGGCAAAAGAAAATCCCAACGCCAAAACGAAAATGGAAAAGAACAACGCATTTCCCAAAGACACGGAAGCCAAAGCCTGCGCGCCCAAGAGTTTCCCCACGATGATATTGTCGAAGAGATTCACGGACACTTGCCCGACTTGTGTCAACATCACAGGAAGCGCCAATTTCAGCCCTTGCTGTGTGTATTGTTTATCTAAAAATTTCATTTCTTGTCTAATTTATTTTTTTAAATGAGGAATTCTACCGCAGTGAGCCTCAATTTTTTCCAAAAAAAAACCGCAGAATAAACTGCGGTTAAATATAATATTTAATTAAGTTTATTTCTTTACAAAACTAGCAACGTCATCAGCAGTCACAGGATCAGCACCTAAGATGATCAACCTTTCTACAACGTTTCTAAGCTCACGGATGTTCCCAGTCCAGTCATATTGCTGTAATGATTTGATTGCCTTATCATCAAATTTCTTAGCTGCAGAACCGTTTTCTGAAGCAATAGAATTGGTGAAATGTTCTACCAACAATGGAATATCTTCCGCTCTGTCGTTAAGGGAAGGGACGCTGATCTCGATCACAGAAAGCCTGTGATACAAATCCTCACGGAATTTTCCTTGCTCAATTTCTTTAGCCAGATTTTTGTTGGTTGCAGCGATGACACGAACATCAACTTTGATCTCTTTGTCACTTCCTACAGGAGAAACTTTACTTTCTTGCAAAGCTCTAAGCACTTTTGCCTGGGCAACCAAACTCATATCACCGATCTCGTCCAAGAAAATAGTTCCGCCAGTGGCCTGCTCGAATTTTCCGGATTTATCTTTGATCGCGCCTGTAAAAGAACCTTTCACGTGACCGAATAATTCACTTTCGATTAATTCTGATGGAATAGCTGCACAGTTCACTTCGATCATTGGACCTCGTGATCTTTCACTTTGGGAATGGATCGCGTGTGCTACCAATTCTTTACCAGCACCGTTTGGTCCGGTCACAAGAACTCTTGCGTCAGAAACCGCCACTTTGTCTATGATCTCCTGGATCTTCTTAAGTGCAGGCGATTGCCCGATCATTTGGTATTTTTTATTGACTTTTTTCTTCAGCTGAGAATTTTCCTGCTTCAGATTGGAGTTTGCTTTTTGAAGATTGCCTTTATCCAAAGCGTTTTTCACACTGGTGATCAATCTGTTGATATCGATTGGTTTTGAGATGAAGTCATAAGCGCCTTCTCTCAAACAGCCAACTGCCGTATCAATATCTGCGTGTCCGGAGATCATGATGAAAGTGCTTTCCGGCTTCAATGCAAGACTTTGTTTCAGAAGTTCTGTTCCGGAGATTTTTGGCATTTTGATATCAGAAATTACCAAAGCAAAATCTTCTTTCTCTATAAATTTGAAACCCTCAAGACCATCTTCGGCTATTTCGAATTGGTAATCAGGAAGTTCGTCCGATAAAATACTGTGCAGAACGCCGGATATTGCTTTTTCGTCCTCTACGATTAAGATTTTTTGCATAGGTGCAAAGATACAAATTTTTGATTTCGTAATACGAAATTATTATGATTGTTTATTCCGAAAATTGAAATGTAGAAGTGTTCTAAAAAAGCCAAATGTGATCTGATGACACATATTCCCTGCAATAGCGATAGTAGCGGTTATCCTTTTTCTATAGCGTGGGGAAAGAAGAGGAGGGAAAAGATAGTAGCGGATAGCGCGACCCGAGCTGCGGGAATAGCTAAGTGAGGGGATTGCCCAGATCATTTAAAATCAAATTTCTATTCTACCATGATCTTCTTGGTGATGACCTGATCGTCCACTTTGAAAGTTCCGAGATAGATACCTTTGGTCAATGACGAAATATCAATTCTGGTTTGATTCTCTGTCTTGCTTAGGGTTTTTCCTTCAAAATCTGTGATGGTAAAGGTGAAACGTTGGGTTTTGCTGTTCAGGAATTCGAGTTGGAGATGATCTTTTGATGGATTCGGATAGAATCTAAAACTCATCACAATGTCCTTTGGCGTGCAAGTGTCCAATGTCTGGGCAACAACCGCAAAGTGCTGGACAGCGCCTACTGTGGCTTTGGTAATATTATAAATGTAAACTGGATCTAGATTTGTGTAAGTATCGTTTGCTGTATGTGCGTACGGTGTTTCGTTGTACTCGAATAAGCCTGTGATGACCTCGCCGTTGGCTTGGAACGGCATATAATCTGAGGCGTACGCGTAACTGAGATTCGTCTTCAAAGTAGAATAGAGCGTGACGCAATTCATCAATTGTTGCGTGAAAGTGTTGGAAGCTGTGTTGTTGGCACTTGGATTGGTGGACTCGTCTCTTTCGCAAGTGATCGTATCATTGGTTTGTCCTTTGATGCCGCCAACTTCATCGATGTTGAGGACGAGGCGGATGTTCATTTTGGGATTGGTCGTATTCACCACGTTGGACACATAATGTGCGGAACCTAGCAAGCCTTGCTCTTCACCAGAAAAATTGATGAACTTGATGGAATATTCTGTATTGATATTTTTCAAAAGTCGGGCAACTTCCAGAATCACTGAGACGCCGCTTCCGTTGTCATTGGTTCCTTTTCCGGTGATCGTGTCGTAATGACCACAAATGATGATGTAGATATTCGGATATTTGGTTCCCTGTTTTGTAAGGATCAGGTTGGATGTCGTTTGTCCGTTGTAGGTAAAATTGTCTTTTGTGATATCGTTTTCCGAATATCCGAAAGATAAATATTTATTCTTCAACCAAGTATAAGCGTTATTATTTGCAGTCGAACCTGTGGTTTTCACTCCCAGATCTTCAAACTCTTGCAAGTAAGAATTGATGTTGGTCTGCGAAACCAAATTGCTGACATTCGCGTAGTTCTGATTGAAAGTTTGAGAATTTGCAAAAAATCCTAGAAATAAAATCGAAAACAGTAAGTTTTTCATCTCCTTATTAATAATCCACAAATATAAATAAAAAGGAGAAGACTTGATAAATGTCTTCTCCTTTCGTTTTGAAAAACTATTACTAACTTAAAACTAATTCGTTGCTTTTCTAACTTCTGCTTTTACATCTTCACTAGCATCCTTGGTTTTTTCCCAAGCGTCAGAAGCGGTATCTTTTGTGCTTTCCCAAGCTTTTTCTGCGAAGTCTTTTGTGTCTTCCCAAGCTTCTGTAGCATTTGCTTTTAGATTTTCAAAGAATCCTTCTTTGGTAGATTCTGTGTTGTTTCTTTTTTGCTCATCAATGTAGTTTCTTGCTTTGTCGGCATATTCATTGATTGTGTTTTTTGTTTTGTCAGCAGCGTTCTCTAATGAGTTTTCTGTTTTGTTCACTGCTCTTTCTGCGTCGTTATAATTTTGATCTTGAGTGCTCATAATAATTTATTTTGTGAGTTAAAAATTGAAAAATTTGATTTGATGCTTTCTATTATTCAATTAAAATGCCGCAAAGTCTTAATGAACGTTAAAGTAATTATAAATAAAACCAAACATCAAAAAGCAACACTCATTTCTGAATGTTGCTTTCTAATATCTAAAGTCTAAGCTCAAACTTCTATTTAATGATTCTCTCAAGAACCCATTCGATCATCATTCTTTCCGATGCGTGGTGGTCACTTGCAAATTCACCTCGTCTTCTGTTGGCGATGACACAGTTTACCGTCAAAGCTTTGTGGCCTAATAATTTGGATAGAGCGTAGATCGCGGAGGTTTCCATTTCGAAGTTGGAAACGCCAAGGTCATTCAAGGTTTCAAGGAATTGATCGTCCAAAGCTTTCAGTCTCAACTGGCGACCTTGAGGTGCGTAGAATCCAGGGAAAGTCGCGGTGTTACCTCTGTATTTCGCATCAGCATAATAATCAGAGATATCCTTTGCCCAATCAGAAAAGTACAACATTGGCTTGATCTTCTCGTAAGGAAATTTCGCCATAAAGTTCTTGCTGAACTCATTCTCGAACGCATAATCCTGATAGAAATGCAAAAGTCCGTCAAGTCCAACCACATTTTCCGTAACCAACATATTGTTAACCTCAATGTCCGGATTCACACTTCCACACGTTCCCAAACGGAAAAGTTCCAACGCTTTGTGGTTTGTCTTGAATTCTTTTGCTTTCAAATCTATATTCACCAAAGCATCCAGCTCGTTCATCACGATATCGATATTTTCTGTCCCGATTCCGGTTGACATCACAGTGATTCTTTCGCCTCGTAATGTTCCTGTGTGCGTGTAAAATTCTCTTTTATTTTTTTTGACTTCAATCGTATCAAAATATTTCGAAACTTTTGGAACTCGGTCTGGGTCGCCTACGAGAATTACTTTTTCGGCAAGGTCTTCAGGAAGAAGATTAAGGTGGTAAACACTTCCGTCCTCGTTTAGGACCAGTTCGGAATCTGCTAATTTGTTGATCATATTGTTGATTTATAATTTAAAAGATTAAAAAATTAATGATTGAAAGATGCACTAATTTTTGAAATTAAAAAGGTTTTAAAGTTAACAAAATTCTCCACTTGCAACCACAAAAGTCACAAAAGCTTTAATTTAGTTTTTTATTAAATCGTAATTAAAGTCTTTCTCAGATTGTAATACATTAAAGCTCAAAAGCATTTGAGATACATTTTGCGCGCCTTGTGAAAAATTTTGTGCTCTTTGTGGTTACGACTTCGCAATTGCATCAGCCACAAAAAATCCTGTACTGAAACAAGCCTGTAAAAGATAACCGCCCGTCGGCGCTTCCCAATCTATCATCTCGCCGGCGCAGAAAACGTTTGGGAACTTTTTCAATTCAAGTTTGTCATTCAATTCTGAAAATGAAACACCGCCCGAAGTCGAAATCACTTCGTCGATTGGTCGGTAACTTAGAATCTCAATCGGGAATTTTTTGATTGTTTTGGATAGATTCTCAATGTCCGTGTAGCTTTCTTTGTCTAATGTTTTCAGAAGGTTAAGCGAAGTTGTTGAAAGTTTTAATTTCCTTTTCAAAACCTGACTTATCTTTTCGGTTCCGTTTAATTGTTCGAAGATTTCCGTTTCTGTAAGATTTGGTTTTAAATCGATGTTGATGATTAATGGAAAATCGTGTTTTCTCGTAAATCGATTCAGATAATAAATTGGACTTCCTTCGATGCCATATTTGGTGAAAACCACTTCTCCGATTTTATGATTTTCCTCAAACGAAACTTTGATGTTTTTAAGATATTGACCTTGTAACTGATGAAATTTAGAATCCGTATCGTAACCGGAATTGGCTGATTCCAAAGGTGTAATTTCAATATTTTTTGATTTTAAAATCTCAATCCATTTTGCGTCAGAACCTGTCTTTTTCCAAGAACCGCCACCCATCGCCAAAATCAATTTTGAATAGTCAACTTTAAATTCGTTCTCTTTGTTTTTAAGAGCGACAGAATTCTCATCAAAATCAATAAAAGTATGTTTGTAATGAATTTTAACTCCAAGTTCTTCCAATCTATCCAGCCAAGCTTTCAAAACCTGAATAGGCTTGAAATTCTTCGTCGGAAAAATCTTCCCCGAACTTCCAACATAAGTTGTAATTCCCAAATCAGAAAGCCAACCTACCACCTTTTTATTATCAAAACTTTTTACAACATCCCGAATTTCCAGTACATCATATTTTCCGATAAAAGATTCTAATTCTTCACTATGCGTCAAATTGAAACCACCATTTCCTGCGACCAAAAATTTTCTTCCGGAAGCTTTGTTTTGCTCGTAGATTTGAACTTTAAAGCCTTTTTCGGCAAGTATTTGTGATGCCATCAATCCTGCAGGACCAGCGCCAATAATGACAATGTTATCCTCCAACACGTTTTGTTTTGTAGCCCATTTCTTTGAGGATGGTCATTATTTTGTCGCGGTTGTCGCCTTGGATGATGATGACGCCGTCTTTTTCCGAGCCACCGATGCCGAGTTTTGTTTTGATTTTTTTGGAGATTTCTTTCAGGCCTTCATCGTCGCCTTCCCAGCCTTCTATGATGGTGACGGGTTTTCCGTTTCTGCCTTTCTTCTCGAATTTGCAAACGAGCGGCTCTTTCTGTTTGAAGTTTTCTTTTTCTTCATCTGGCATTTCAAAATCCTGCTCATCGTGTTGCGGAAAAAGGTTTTTCAATTGGTCTCTTAAGTCCATTTTGTCAATTTAAATAAGGGTTTTAAAGGTAGTTATAATTATTATTCTGTGAAAGATGTGGTGGAGAATTAAATGTATGAATTTGATTATGTAAATTTGGTTATCAGTTACAATTTTATGGATAGAGAAATTACAACATTCAAAACGTTAGAAAATATTGTCAATTTTGATATTGGAAATCATAATTTCAAGGAACTTGCAAAGTTGTTTTTAACAGCAATGAATGATTGGCCAAATTCTAATAAAACAGAAATCTCTGAGTTCATAGTTGAATTGAGAAAATTTATTGGAAGTCCAATTACTCTCAAAAAAATTAATGCGAAAAATAGTTTAAAATTGACCGAATCAAATGCTTGGAAGTTAGAATCTATAAGTTCAATTTCGGAATTAATTCAAAAAGCTGAAAAAACTATTCAAGAAGATGATTTTGATAAAGTAATTGCAAAAATTTTAGAATACTATAATTTGGAATTTTCCTTAATTGATTTTCTTGCTGAATTAGATTATTTAAAATCTGATAAAGGAGGAAGAAATACAGGAGCATTATCGGGTTATCGGCCTCAAGTAAAATTCCATTTCTCACAAATGATTACTTCAGGACAGCAGACTTTTATTGACAAAGAAATTGTTTTCCCCGGAGAAAATGTAATTGCTAAAATCAAAATTCTTTCCCCACAATTTTTTGAAAAAGAATTGTTTAAAGGTTTACAATTTGAATTTCGTGAAGGAGCAAGATTAATAGGAACGGGAAAAGTATTAAACGTAATAAATGGAAAATTGCAAAAAGATTAATTCTAAATCTCCATTATTTGCCACAACTATTTTTCATTTCGTAAATTTGTCTAAACAAAATAAGAAATCAAAATGTCAAAAAAAGCAATCCTTGCAATATTAGACGGCTGGGGAATCGGTCTTAATGACGAAGTTTCCGCTCTCAAACAAGCCAAAACACCTTTTATAGATTACGCCCTTCAAACTTTTCCAAGCACAACCCTCGAAGCAAGTGGTCTGGCCGTTGGTCTTCCCGCAGGACAAATGGGAAATTCCGAAGTTGGACATATGAATCTTGGCGCTGGTAGAGTCGTTTACCAAAATCTGGTAAGACTGAATATGGCGGTAGAAACTGGAAGTCTCGGCAGAGAAAAAGTCATCCAGGACGCTTTCGAATATGCAAAAGCAAACAACAAAAAAGTACATTTCATCGGTTTGGTTTCCAACGGTGGCGTGCATTCTCACATCAATCACTTAAAAGGTTTATTGACTGCCGCTCACGAGTTTGGACTGAATGACAATGTCTTCGTTCACGCTTTCACAGACGGTAGAGATTGTGACCCGAAATCCGGAAAAGGTTTCATCGAGGAACTTTTGGCGCACATGAAATCTACGACTGGAAAACTTGCTTCTTTGATTGGTCGTTATTACGCGATGGACAGAGACAGACGTTGGGAGCGTGTGAAGTTGGCGTATGACCTTTTGGCAAACGGCGTTGGAAAGGAATCTAAAGATTTTGTACAATCGATTCAGGAGTCTTATAACGAGGATGTGACGGATGAGTTTATCCAACCGATTATTGCGATTCAAAACCATTTTCCGATTGGCAAGATTGAGGACCACGATGTCGTGATTTCTTTCAATTTCCGAACTGACAGAGGTCGTGAGATCACAGAAGTTTTGACGCAGCACGATTTTCCAGAATATGGAATGAAAAAGCTGGATCTGTACTACGTGACTTTGACCAATTACGATAAATCCTTCCAAAATGTAAAAGTTGTTTTTGATGAGAATGTGCTTCAAAAAACAATGGGCGAAGTTTTGGAATCTGCGGGAAAATCCCAAATCAGAATTGCTGAAACAGAAAAGTATCCACACGTGACATTCTTCTTTTCAGGCGGTCGCGAGGCGGAATTCGTACAGGAAAGAAGATTGCTTTGCCCAAGTCCAAAAGACGTGGCGACCTATGATTTAAAACCTGAAATGTCCGCTTACGATATCACAAACGCTATCGTTCCAGAATTGGAAAAAGAAAGCGCCGATTTCATCGTTCTGAATTTTGCAAATACTGATATGGTGGGGCACACAGGCGTTTTCTCAGCAGCAGTTAAAGCAGCAGAAGTAGTAGATTCCTGTATCAAGAAAGTGGCAGAAACAGCTTACGAGCACGGATACGCCGTTTTCATCCTGGCAGACCACGGAAACTCGGATGTGATGATCAATCCTGATGGTTCTCCAAACACGCAGCACTCTACGAATTTGGTTCCGTTCATCGTGATGGACAAAGACCACACTTGGAATTTGACTCCAGGAAAATTGGGCGACGTTGCGCCAACAATCCTGAAAGTAATGGGCGTGGATATTCCGGAAGAAATGACTGGGAATATTATTGCAAATTAAAATTGAAACATAAAATTAAAATAGAAAGTCGGTTTTTAAAGCCGGCTTTTTTGATGTAAATTAGTTTCGTCAATTCATAATGAAGATGTTCAACAAATTTTTTTTCTTTTGCTTTTTGATGGTAAATCTAGTATCCGGGCAAAATATTTTGTCTAATGATGATGCTTACAATAAAAAGAAAAGTGAGGAGTTGGCTTCTTCGGCGGTTTCGCACTTTAAAAATAATGACCTTAAGAAATCCACCGAATTGCTTTTCAAAGCCAAAGAATATGCAGAGAAAACAGAAGATTATGCGCTGATTGCAAGGATGAATGGTTCCATCGCTCACCAATATGTGCAATTGAATCTGAATGATAAAGCGAAATTCTATCTTTCCAACGCGATCCAGCAGGTTAACAAATTGCCGGAAGGTGACAAAAAGAAACTTCTGAAAACCTTGTCCTTTTTAGAAATTGGAAATATCGATTTTGATGAAGGGAATTACCAGAAAGCCAACGATTATTACAAAAAATCCCTCCGCGAGATCGAATTGGTGAAAAAGCCAGATGAGCAGTCTCTCTATCATCACAGAAGATCGCTTTACAATATTGGGAACTCCTATTATTTCCTTAAAAATGATTCTGCCGAGATCTATCTGAACAAGGCTTTGGCCATAAAAAATAATTACAACAAGGAACTGGATCATTTTATTTATAATTCGTTGTCTCAGGTTTATTCTGAAAGAAATGAATATCAAAGGGCAATTGATACTTTGAAGATTGTCCTGAAACATAAAAGTGATTTGGACAAGCGCCTTCTTTCTGATGTTTACTACAATCTTTCGCAGAATTATAAATATTTGGATGATCAATCTCAATATTCTTTCTACAATGAGGAATACATCAAACTAAACAAATCGACCAAAGAAAAAGAAATGCAGGCCATCTCTTCTGCCATCAATGCGGAGCAGAAAGATTACAAAGAAGCTATTTCGGATGCGGATAGTTCAAAAAAAAGCGTAGTTGTGATAGCGGTCATTTTTGTTTTGTTTCTGGCCGGAGCAATCATCTATTTGCTTTACCGTAGGAAAAAGGAAAGGAAGGTTTTTGAGAACATCATTGGTAAACTAGAATCTGATAACGAAATAAAAAATACTTTGCCGGAATCTTCTGAGAAGACTCCCAAAGATGTACCGTCACAAATTCCAAATTCTGTTGAGCAGGATTTGTTGATAAAACTTCAGAAATTTGAGAACTCGGAGAAATTTACCAATCCAAAACTTACAATCTCAAGTCTTGCCTTGCAGTTGAAAACCAATACAAGTTATCTTTCCGAGGTCATCAATAAATACAAGGGGAAGAATTTCAATACTTACATTAATGAGTTGAGAATCGCTTACATCTGTCACAAAATTTATAATCACAAGGAATATCAGACTTATAAAATAAGTTATTTGGCAGAAGAATGTGGCTTCGCTTCACACAGTTCTTTTGCGACCGTTTTCAGAAATATCACCGGAATTGCGCCCTCAGTTTTTATCCGTGAGGCTTCGAAATCTCAATCTTGATCAAATTGGATTTTTAATTTTAAAGATCAATAAATCAGTCATTTAAAATTTATTTTCACTTTAAAAATCAGGGATTTCGAAAGCGTTGTTGTAGGATTTGATGATAATGTAAACTAGATTAGCATCTTATAATTATAATATCTGTTTTATGAAGAAAAATTTGATTTTTTTGATGATGCTGTCCGGTGTGATGTCATTTTCTCAAAACTGCGGTTATGGTGTTTCAACAGACACTAGTGCAAACGGCGAAAATATTACAACAGGAGGAACCTACGAATATACATCTGCATCTGACTTTGATGTGGAGTTTGGAAAGGTACTCACTGTAAACAATGTAAAATTCAATGCGGTGAAAGGTTCGGCCGACCTAGGTTATGTCAATCTTTATTTTTACAAAGATGATGCAGGTAAGCCGGGAGATCTGGTCAAGTCATTTGAAAATGTGGTTCCTGTTTCTCAAACTTTCAAATATACATTGGAGGGTAATTCGGTGTACGAGATCAATGTGGATCTACCTTCAACTTTCGATCTGCCGAAAGGAAAATATTATCTGTCCATAAAAGCGAAACCTGGAGATTCTACACCAGCAAGTTGGGAAATCAATAATCAGGAAACGACCAAGTTAGGCAGGTTTGACTATTCCAAATTTGATTCCGAAGATTGGTTTGGCGGTTTTTCTTATTATGATCATGTTTTCCAGGTTTCAGGTATTTGTGCGTCTACTGGCGAATCTCAGCCTGATTATGGAACAGCAGCCAGCCAGGGAAATGTTTCCGATGTACATGAAGGTGGAGTTAGTATGCCTGGAAGGGCGTTGGCTGATGATATCATTGTCAAGGAAAATACGAAATTCACACTGACAAACTTCAAAATTTCAACATTACAACTCGGAAATGTCAAGAATGCGACGATCAATATCCGTTCTTCTGTAGATGATTCGCCAGGAGAGGTCTTGTTTTCTTTTGAGAATATTGGTCCAAAAACAGAAAATTATTTTGGATATTGGCCAATTCCAGGATATCCGCTTGATGTAGTGGCAGTAGATCTGGATTTTGAGTTGCCTCAGGCTGTGGAATTGTCATCGGGCAAATATTTTGTCGAGCTTAAGGCAACTCAGGTCCCGTTCACAGATTATCTGCGTTGGGAAACCACTACTCAAGAAGGAATCGGCGGATATTCTTACACTTCTTATGATGGGGGAGAAACTTGGGAAATCAATGATGGATTTAATTATGTTTTCCAAGCGATCGGATATTCTAAATCTAGCTTGGCAGTAAATGATGTCGATAAAAATAGTTTTGCTATTTATCCAAATCCTGTGAAGAACGAAATGACAATCGTCTCAAAAGACGAAGCTGACCGAATTTTAATCTACAATGTCTCAGGACAGCTTGTGAAAGATTCTAAGATCTATAGTAATAAAGTAAATGTTTCAAACCTTACTTCAGGTAATTACATTGGAAAAGTGACGTTGAAAAATGGTAAGACGGAAACGGTTAAGATTATAAAACAATAATTGAATACGATACCAATTATAATAAAAGCCAGCATTTTTGCTGGTTTTTTTGTTTCAGAATTAATTTTAATTAAGTTCAACTACAATTTCCGATGCAATTTTTAAGTTGTTTTTTACCTTCTAATTATTTTCTTAAAGTATCACAAAGTTTAACACTTTAAATCCAATAATATCATTTTGTCGTATCTTTGAAGACAGAAAATAATAAAAGTTAATGCACGAAAAAGAGTTACAAATAGAAGTAATGAGGTCGATGGAAGGCAATATGGACGAGTTTATCGCATCATACCTTACACCAATCGAAAAAATATGGCAACCTTCGGATTTCCTTCCGGACAGTTCT
>Ga0308171_1002092_pt1 | contig 22479 bp, 20 predicted proteins | sample PhyGR1_FD_202135 | JGI IMG/M metagenome (GOLD analysis project Ga0308171, IMG submission 202135) | Phyllosphere microbial communities from UC Gill Tract Community Farm, Albany, California, United States - DLSLSG.R1 | ecosystem: Host-associated > Plants > Phyllosphere > Unclassified | place: USA... | reverse complement strand
CGCGAGTAGATGACCGAGTAGGCGTACTCGAGGAACGACCCCTGCATCTCGGTGGAGACATCGACATCTTCGATGCGCTCGGACACGGGGGAGGAAGAACGGGAATCGGGCATGGATGCGGCCTCGGGTCGGGCGGGCGTCACGTCAGGACGGGGATCGGGAGCCGTGTGGAAGACTTGCTCCGATGTCTCTCAGCCTACCGGCGGACCCACCGCGTTCCCGGAGCCTCACCGGTGTGGTGGAGCAGTCGATCGCCGCGCTGGAGGGCCGGTCCGACTGGTTCGCCCCCGCGCGCAGCGCGATCGTGTTCGTGGTCGACGGCCTCGGAGCCCACAACCTCGCCGCCCGCCGCGGACACGCGCGCTTCCTCGGCTCTGTCGGAGGACGACGCGATGTCGCGCGGACGGTCTTCCCCTCCACGACGGCCGCCGCCCTGACGAGCCTGCTGACCGGCACCGAGCCCGGAACCCACGGCATCGTCGGCTACCGCGCCCGCATCCCCGGGACGAACATCGCACCGAATCAGTTGCACGGATGGGAGACGGACGGTCTCGACCCGAGAGCGTGGCAGCGCAGCACCCCGCTGATCGAGCGCGAGGCCGAGGGCGGCCGACCCTGTTTCGTCGTCTCCCGGCCCGAGTACACACGAACCGGCTTCACCGAAGCGACCCTGCGCGGTGCCCGTTTCCTGCCCTCGAACGACCTCGCCGAACGCGCGGCCACGGCCGCCGCCCTCGCGACGGAGCACGCGGGAGCGCTGATCTACCTGTACGCCCCCGAACTCGATACGGCAGGGCACCGGGACGGGACGGAGTCCGACCGCTGGATCACCGCCCTCGAGCGGGTCGACGCCGCCGCGCAGATGCTGGTCTCGGAAGCCGGCCCGACCACCGGCATCCTGGTCACCGCCGACCATGGGATGGTCGACGTCCCGACCCACCGGCACGTGCTCGTCGGCGAGGGCGACCCCCTCGTCGACGGCGTCTCGCTCATCGGCGGCGAGCCGCGGATGCTGCACCTCTACACGGAGCCCGGACGAGCGGATGCCGTGGCCGCGATGTGGCGAGAGCGCGAGCACGCGCGGGCCTGGGTGATGACCCGCGACCAAGCCATCGACGCGGGTCTGTTCGGGCGCGTCGCGGATGAGGTGCGGGAACGCATCGGCGATGTCGTCATTGCGGCGCGCGGTCGATACGCGTACTACGACGACCGCGAAGCCGACAAGCGCCCGCAGAGCATGATCGGGCAGCACGGCTCGCTCACCGACGAGGAGCGGACCGTCCCGCTCCTGCGCCTCGGCGCGTTCGGCTGAGGCGGATCAGCTCTCGTCGGAACGAGCGCCGAACACGATCTCGTCCCACGACGGCATCGAGGGGCGTCCCTTTGTGCGACGACCGGCATCACCCGAAGGCGAGGAGCCAGGTGACGGCGCGTTGTCGGATTCCGGGACCGACTCGGCAGCCGGGTCCGCGTAGCCGGGCTCGACCGCGTCGAAAAGCGCGACGGGGGCCCCGACGGGACGCGTCCCCGCCGGCTCCGGCGCCACCGTCCCGGGGAGAGGCTCACGTTGCCCTCGACGGCGACGCAAAGCCTCGAGGAGATCAGCCGTCTCGGACGACGTCACGGGCACGTCGGGGGCGCGCTTGATCGCTGCGGCCTGCACCGCCGCAGCGACGGGACCCGTGGCCTCCACGCCCGGTTCGTCCTCGATGTCGATCTTGCGCGGGCCGAACGAACCGCTGTCGAAACGCGACTCGTCTTTGGGGAGCGGGCTGTCCAGAGCGCGCAGTCGCGGGATGAGGCCCTCGGGGAGCGATCCCTGGCGCGACAGCTGGATCGCATCGGAGTTCTGCGGCGACAGAGTGCTGCGGCGGGGGTCGAAGCTCCAGCGGGCGTCATGGTCGATGCCGTTCGCGGTGAATTCGAGCTTCACCATCCAGCCGGAGGATTCCTTCCAGCTGGTCCAGCGCTCCGCGGAAGCGCCCGCCTCGGCGAGCTTCGCGCGGACCGCGGTGCCGAAGGTGATGGGGGAGTCGTGCTCGAGGGCGCCCCCGAGGAGCACGGGCACGGCCAGGGCCTGGGCGACGACGTGCTCGCGCTCGGCGAGCACGGGGCCTTCGAACCGCTCGATGTCTTCGATGCGCGCGTTCAGGAGCGTGGCGACTTCGCGCGCGGTGAGACCAGAGCGGATGTGCGCCTGGATCTCCCGAGGGCTGGGGCGGGGTCCACGGTCGTCCTCGTCGCGGTCCCGACGCGCCCGGCGCGCTTGCACGCGCATGACCTCGTCGAGAGCGAGGGCGAATCGTTCACCCGATTCGGTCGCGACGACGAGGACGTCATCTTCGGTTCCGATGACTTTGAGCTGCTCCATGCGAAACACCCCTCCGATCTGCGGTCGACGCCCATGCTGACACGGCGCTCTCCCGGTTCCGGGAATATCGCGGGCGCGCCGCGAGTTTCAGGCCTCGCCCGAAACGCAACCCGCCTCGCGAGCATTTGCTTATCGAGGTCGGGTCATGCAAACTATGGCCGCCCGATCGGGTACCCGACGGCGCACAGCACCACAATCACCGGAAGTAGAGACCAGCACGCATGGCGACCGATTACGACGCACCGCGCAAGACCGAGGACGACAGTGAGTCGATCGAGGCCCTCAAGGAGCGCGTGCCCGACAAGACGTCGGGATCGATCGACAACGAGGATGCCGACAACCCTTCGGGCTTCGAACTGCCCGGGGCCGACCTGTCCGACATCGAACTCGACGTCGTCGTCCTCCCGCCGCAGGAAGATGAGTTCACGTGTATGAACTGCTTCCTCGTCAAGCACCGCTCACAGATCGATCACGAGAGCGGCAACGGCTTCATCTGCGCGGAGTGCGCAGCCTGAGCTGAGCACGTTGGATCGCCGCCACCAGGCGATCCGGCGTCCGGGTGGATACCACCCACGAAGGAGTCGGATCCTCGGGGTCGGTCACGGGAACCGTGACGACCCCGTCGATACCGCCCCGGATCACATGCCACGCCCGATGGTCGAGACCACTCCCACGGGCTGTGCGAGCGGCATCGCCCTCCGCGCCGAACGGCTCACCGAGAACATCGACCGGGATGTGCGCTCGACCGGCTCGCAGCTCGCCATCCCGGATCTCGACGATCGGCGAGAGCAGGACGAGTGCGGCCACGATCCCGACCGCGACGACCAGCCCGATGACGAGGGCGAGGGTGGTGTTGACGGGCGAGAACACCAGCGCGGCCATCGGCCCGCAGACGGCGGCCGCGACCAGAGCCCACAGGGACGGGCTGAGACGCTCTCGATACTCGACTCCGATGCGGATACCGCACCCCCTCTTTGCATTACCCTCGTGGGGTGACCGAAACGGTGGACGTCCCAATTGTCGCATCCGAGCCCCCGGTCTTCGCTCACCCGGGCGACGCCGGAGCCGACCTGACCTCCGCGGAGGCCGTACGGCTCGAACCCGGCCGTCGCGCGCTCGTGTCCACGGGGGTGCGCGTCGCCCTCCCCGAGGGGTACGCGGCGTTCGTCGTCCCCCGCAGCGGACTCGCCGCCAAGCACGGCATCACGATCGTGAACTCTCCGGGCACGATCGACGCGGGGTACCGTGGCGAGATCAAGGTGGCCCTGCTGAACACCGACCTCGACGAGGCCTACGACATCGCCGTAGGCGATCGCATTGCCCAACTCATCGTGATGCCCGTCCCCCCCGTGCGCTTCGTCCCCGTCGACGACCTTCCCGACAGCGTGCGCGGCGAGGGCGGCTTCGGATCGAGTGGATACCAGAACCTGCAAGGGAGCACCCGATGACCGACGACGCGCAGCCCACCCTCGAGCCGGAAGATGCCGGCCTCGAGCCGGCCCTCACGGCCAAGAGCGCCCCGATCGACCGCGACAGCGCCGGCCCGTTCGACGAGGCCGAGGCGAACCCCGTCCGGCCCTACATCGATCTCGGCGGCATCAAGATCCTGCCGCGCGAGGGCCTCAATCTGCGCCTCGAGGTCGAAGAGCAGACCAAGCGCATCGTGGCCGTGGGCCTCGACTACGCCGACTCGACACTCCAGGTGCAGCCGTTCGCCGCTCCGCGCACGAGCGGCCTGTGGGGCGAGACGCGCGAGCAGATCCGCCAGCAGGTGAAGCAGCAGGGCGGTCGCGTGGAGGAGCGCGAAGGGCCGCTCGGGCCCGAGCTCCTCGCGGAGGTCCCCGTCATGGGCACCCCCGACGGAGCGGGCAAGCGTCTCGCGCGCTTCGTCGGCGTCGACGGGCCTCGCTGGTTCCTCCGCGGCGTCATCGGGGGAGCGGCCACGACCGACGTCGAGGCGGCCGCCGCGATCGAAGATCTCTATCGCTCCATCGTGGTGGTACGCGGCGGCTCGCCGATGCCTCCGCGCGACCTGATCCCCCTCCGGATGCCGGCCACCCCCGGAACGACATGAGCGACGACGCGGCACGGACGGCCCGCGACGGCGAGAGCGTCCCCCTCGAACCGCCGGCCGCGGCGGACACGCTCGGCGCCGCGCTCGGCAACGCCGCGCGACGCGCGGGACTCGACCCGGCTGCCCATGCCTCGACCGGTTCGGCCGTCTGGTCGGCGATGGGCGGGTGGCGCGGCATCCTGGAATCCGTCCTGCCTTCGCTGGCGTTCGTCGTGCTCTTCACCGTCACCATCGACCCCGAAACACGCCAAGGCAATCTCTGGCTCAGTCTCGGGGTCTCGGTCGGCCTCGCGGTCGTGTTCACGGTCGCTCGTCTGATCGCCAAGTCGCCGCCGAGCGCCGCCATCGGCGGGCTCCTGGCGACGGTGGCCGCCGCCGTGCTCGCGCTGGTGACCGGCCGCGGACAGGACAACTTCGTCTTCGGATTCTTCACGAACGGGGCGTACGGCACGGCCTTTCTCGTTTCGGCCCTCGTGGGCTGGCCGCTGATCGGTCTCGCGGCCGGGTATCTGACGGGCGAGGGGACGCGGTGGCGGGCGGACCGACGCAAGCGCCGCGCGTACATGTGGCTGTCGATCGCGTGGGCGGCCCTGTTCGCCGCCCGCCTCATCGTTCAGCTGCCGTTGTACTTCGCCGGTGACGTCGTCGCCCTCGGCGCGCTCAAGATCGTCATGGGCCTTCCGCTGTTCGCCCCGATGCTCGCGGTGACCTGGTTGACCGTCCGCGCCCTGGGGCCGGCTCGCTCCGTTGCGAGCGAAGACTGATACATTTATCTTGATATCAAGATAAATACCCCTCTCCCGAGCGGTTAGGTCGGCCTTCCTGGCAAGGACCGAGCGGCGCGGGGAAGATGGGATTGGCGGGCTGACGCCTGCGCATTCGCCGACGAAGGAGACGATCGTGTCCACGGTTGACAGCTTCGGTGCCAAGAGCACCCTGACAGTCGGCAGCACCGACTACGAGATCTTCCGCATCGACACGGTCGCCGGTCACGAGAAGCTCCCGTTCAGCCTGAAGGTGCTGCTCGAGAACCTTCTCCGCACCGAGGATGGCGCCAACGTCACCAAGGAGCAGATCGAGGCCCTCGGCTCGTGGGTGCCCACGGCCGACCCCGACACCGAGATCCAGTTCACCCCGGCCCGCGTGGTGATGCAGGACTTCACCGGCGTGCCCTGCATCGTCGACCTCGCCACCATGCGTGAGGCCGTGACCGCCCTCGGCGGCGACCCGAACAAGATCAACCCGCTCTCTCCCGCCGAGATGGTCATCGACCACTCGGTCATCGCCGACCTGTTCGGCAGCGAGAACGCCCTCGAGCGCAACGTCGAGATCGAGTACGAGCGCAACGGCGAGCGGTACCAGTTCCTGCGCTGGGGCCAGACGGCCTTCGACGACTTCAAGGTCGTCCCCCCGGGCACCGGCATCGTGCACCAGGTGAACATCGAGCACCTCGCGAAGGTCATCTACGACCGCACCGTCGACGGTGTGCTCCGCGCTTACCCCGACACCTGCGTCGGCACCGACTCGCACACCACGATGGTGAACGGCCTGGGCGTGCTCGGCTGGGGCGTCGGCGGCATCGAGGCCGAGGCGGCCATGCTCGGCCAGCCCGTGTCGATGCTCATCCCGCGCGTCGTCGGCTTCAAGCTCTCGGGCGAGATCCCCGCCGGCGTCACGGCGACCGACGTCGTGCTCACGATCACCGACATGCTGCGCAAGCACGGCGTGGTCGGCAAGTTCGTCGAGTTCTACGGCGAGGGCGTCGCCTCGGTGCCGCTCGCGAACCGCGCCACCATCGGCAACATGAGCCCCGAGTTCGGCTCGACCGCCGCGATGTTCCCGATCGACGACGTCACGCTCGACTACCTGCGCCTGACCGGTCGCGACGAGCAGACCGTCGCGCTCGTCGAGGCGTACGCCAAGGAGCAGAAGCTCTGGCACGACGCCGACCGCGAGCTCGTCTTCAGCGAGTACATGGAGCTCGACCTCTCGACGGTCGTCCCCTCGATCGCCGGCCCGAAGCGCCCGCAGGACCGCATCCTGCTGTCCGAGGCGAAGTCGCAGTTCGAGAAGGACATCCTCAACTATGCCGACACCTCGGTCTCCGACTCGGTCGTCGACCTCGAGGGAGAAGGCACGTTCCCGGCCTCCGACCCCGGCTCGGTTCCGGGTGAGGAGCACGAGGACGTCACCGACAGCGAGGTGCTGATCTCCTCCGGTCACCCCGTGAACGCGTCCAACCCGGTGCGCGTCACCACGCCCGAGGGCCAGTCGTACCTGCTCGACAACGGTGCCGTCACGCTGGCGGCCATCACCTCGTGCACGAACACCTCCAACCCCTCGGTCATGATCGCGGCGGGCCTGCTCGCCAAGAACGCCGTCGACAAGGGTCTCAAGCGCAAGCCGTGGGTCAAGACGACGCTCGGACCCGGCTCGAAGGTCGTCACCGACTACTACGAGAAGTCCGGCCTCGACAAGGCGCTCGAGGGCCTCGACTTCTACACCGTCGGCTACGGCTGCACGATCTGCATCGGCAACTCGGGTCCGCTCATCGAAGAGGTCTCCGAGGCGATCAACGAGAACGACCTCGCCGTCACGGCGGTCCTCTCCGGTAACCGCAACTTCGAGGGGCGCATCAGCCCCGACGTGAAGATGAACTACCTGGCATCCCCGCCGCTGGTGGTCGCGTACGCCCTGGCCGGGTCGATGAACTTCGACTTCGAGACGGACGCGCTCGGCAAGGACCAGAACGGTGACGACGTCTTCCTGAAGGACATCTGGCCCGCTCCCGACCAGGTCCAGACGATCATCGACGCGTCGATCTCGCGCGAGCAGTTCATCCAGCAGTACGCCACCGTCTTCGAGGGCGACGAGCGCTGGAAGAACCTGCCGACCCCGACCGGTCCGATCTTCGAATGGGATGCCGACTCCACCTACGTGCGCAAGGCGCCCTACTTCGACGGCATGTCGATGGAGCCCTCGCCGGTCACCGACATCACCGGTGCGCGCGTGATGGCGACCCTCGGCGATTCGGTCACAACCGACCACATCAGCCCCGCCGGCAACATCAAGGCCGGGACCCCCGCCGCGCAGTACCTCATGGATCACGGCGTCGCGCAGAAGGACTTCAATTCCTACGGCTCGCGCCGCGGTAACCACGAGGTCATGATCCGCGGCACGTTCGCCAACATCCGCCTGAAGAACGAGATGGTCGCCGCCGTCAACGACGGGCAGATCATCGAGGGTGGCTACACCCGCGACTTCACGCAGGAGGGCGGCCCGCAGTCGTACATCTACGATGCGAGCCAGAACTACCAGGAGCAGGGCACCCCGCTGGTCATCTTCGGCGGCAAGGAGTACGGCTCGGGCTCGTCGCGCGACTGGGCGGCCAAGGGCACGAACCTGCTCGGCGTCAAGGCCGTCATCACCGAGAGCTTCGAGCGCATCCACCGCTCGAACCTCATCGGAATGGGCGTCGTCCCGCTGCAGTTCCCCGCCGGCGAGAGCTGGAAGTCGCTGGGCCTCGACGGCACCGAGATCGTCTCGATCGAGGGCCTCGAGCAGCTCAACGAGGGCGTCACGCCCAAGACCGTGAAGGTCACCGCTGAGCCGAGCGAGTTCTCGCCCGAGGGCAAGCAGACCATCACGTTCGACGCCGTGGTCCGCATCGACACCCCCGGTGAGGCCGACTACTACCGCAACGGCGGCATCCTGCAGTACGTGCTGCGTTCGCTGGTCTGACGCACCGCGCGCCGGAGGAGCGCCCGTCCCGAGTCATCGGGGCGGGCGCTCCTCGCATGCGGCGAGACCACTGATCGCCTCGCCTCGCAAGCCGTTGCCGGGCCTCCGCCGGCCCCCGAGACTAGAATCGACCCGTCCGCGCGCCCCCGCGCGCACCGCACGAGAGGAGTCTTATGGCTCTCCTACCCGGCATTCACGGCCCCCGTGACCTCGACGACCTGAACCCCGATCAACTGCGCCAACTGGCCGCGGAGGTCCGCGCGTTCCTCGTCGAGAACGTCTCCCGCACCGGCGGGCACCTCGGCCCGAACCTCGGCGTCGTCGAGTTGACGATCGCCCTGCACAAAGTCTTCGACTCACCCGAAGACCCGATCATCTTCGACACGGGACACCAGTCCTACGTGCACAAGATGCTGACGGGTCGTCAGGACTTCGTGAACCTCCGCTCGCGCGGGGGTCTCGCGGGCTACCCGCAGCGCTCGGAGAGCGAGCACGACATCGTCGAGTCCTCGCACGCGTCGAGCTCGCTCAGCTGGGCCGACGGGGTCTCTCGGGCGTTCAGCCGCACGGGACGGCGGGACCGACACGTGGTCGCCGTCGTCGGTGACGGCGCACTCACCGGCGGCATGACGTGGGAGGCGCTGAACAACATCAGCGACGACAACGACCGCAACCTCGTGATCGTCGTCAACGACAACGGCCGTTCATACGCGCCGACCATCGGCGGGATGGCGCGGTACCTCAACCGGGTCCGCACGAACGACGCCTACCGCACGCTGCACCGCAACTCGGACACGCTCTTCCGTCGCCTCGGCCCGGCCGCCCGCGCCGTCTACCGCGGGGTCCGCGGCGGCACGCACGGCTTCCTCTCGCGGTTCACGAACAACGAGGCGCTCTACAGCAACCTCGACATCAAGTACCTCGGTCCGATCGACGGTCACGACTTCGAGTCGCTCATCGAGACGCTCGAACTCGCGAAGTCGTACGGTGCTCCGGTCATCGTCCACGCCATCACCGACAAGGGCAGCGGCTATGCCCCCGCGATGAGCGACGAGGCGGACCAGTTCCACGCCGTCGGCAAGATCGATCCGATCACGGGCGAAGCCCTCGGATCGGGCGGCGGTCTGCAGTGGACGGACGTGTTCGCCGAGGAGCTCACCGCCGTCGGCTCCGAACGCGACGACGTGATCGCCATGACGGCCGCGATGCTGCGTCCCACGGGCCTCCAGCAGTTCGCGGAGCGCTTTCCCGAGCGTGTCTACGACGTCGGTATCGCTGAGCAGCACGCGGTCGCGTCCGCCGCCGGCCTGGCCTTCGGCGGCCTGCACCCCGTCGTCGCGATCTACGCGACCTTCATGAACCGCGCGTTCGACCAGGTCATGATGGATGTCGCCCTCCACAAGGCGGGCGTCACCTTCGTCCTCGACCGTGCCGGTGTGACCGGCCCCGACGGTCCGAGCCACCACGGCATCTGGGACCTCGCGATGCTGCAGCTGGTTCCCGGCATCCGCATCGCCGCTCCGCGCGACGCCGCGCGCCTGCGCGAGGAGTTCCGCGAGGCCACCGCGATCGAGGACGCCCCGACCGTCGTGCGGTACCCGAAGGGCAAGGTCCCGGCGGACCTCGAGGCCGTCGAACGCCTCGCCGACGGCGTCGACGTGCTCGCCCGCGGCTCGAGCCAAGACGTCCTGCTCGTCGGCATCGGCCCGATGGTCCACCTCGCGATGGAGGTTGCCGAGCGCCTGCGCGCCCAGGGCATCGGCGCCACGGTCATCGACCCTCGTTGGGCCATTCCCGTGCAGCCCTCGGTCATCGAGCTCGCGCGCGAGCACCGCCTCGTCATCACGATCGAAGACGGCATCCGCGTCGGTGGCGTCGGCACGCGCGTTCGTCAGGTGCTCCGCGAAGCCGGCGTCGACACGGCCGTCGACGAGCTCGGCATCCCGGACGAGTTCATCGATCACGCCACGCGCGAGCAGATTCTGGAGGATGCCGGGCTCACGGCATCCAAGATCGCCCACGACGTCGTGGCGCAGGTGCTCGGCACCCGCATCCCCGTCGCGCGTCAGACGCCGACGGGCTCGATTCCGACGATCGAGTGGGAGAAGTCGCGCCCGTAAGGTGCGCGAAGAACGGGCCGGGATGCCGTCATCCCAACCCGTTCCGCGTGTGCCACGCGGCAGGAGAACAGGGGATGCCACCAGAACAGGCCCCAACCCGCGCGATCGGCCTGTTCTCGGCGCGCACCCTGTTCTCGTGACGCCGGCGGAGGCGAAGACGAAAGCGGCGCCGCCGCGAACGACGGCGGCGCCACCCCCTCGGGGACGGCGCCGCTGTCGTATCCGGGATCAGGCCCCGATGCCGCGGATGGGCGGGTGGTGGAAGGTGTCGCCGAAGGCGCGCTCGGACGCCCCCTCGCGGTCGAGGTAGGGCGAGGCCCCGCCGTCGATGAAGGGCCAGCCGGCGCCGAGGATGAGGCACAGGTCGATGTCCTGCACCTCGGGGACCACGCCCTCCTCCAGCATGATCTTGATCTCCTGCGCCAGGCCGTCCTGCACGCGCGCGAGGATCGTCTCGGGCGCGACCGGCGTCTTGCCGGTGACGAGGACCTTCTGCGCGGCCTTGGTCCACCCGGTCACCCGGCCGCCCTTGTCCTTCTCGACGACCTCGGCCTTCCCATCCGAGCCGGAAAGTGCCGCGAGCTCGTGGAAATTCTCGGATGCGAAGAACCGGTCGGGGAAGGCGTGCGCCATCGTGTCCTGCACGTGCGCGGCGACCTTCCAACCGACCAGGTCGATGAGCTGGAACGGCCCCATCGGCAGACCGAGAGGCGCGAACGCCTTCTCCACCACAGCGATGGGCGTGCCCTCGTACACGGCCCGCGCCGCCTCACCCATGACCTTGGCCAGCAGGCGGTTCACGACGAACCCCGGGGCGTCGGCGGTGAGCACCGCGTTCTTACCCAGGCCCTTCGCGACGACGAACGCCGTCGATAGGGCGGCGTCGCTCGTGGCATCCGTCTTCACGACCTCGATGAGCGGCATGACCGCGACGGGGTTGAAGAAGTGGAAGCCGACGAGGCGCTCCGGGTTCTGCAGCACCGAGCCGATCTCGGCGACCGACAACGACGAGGTGTTGGTGGCGAGGATCGCGTCCTCGGCGACGATCTTCTCGATCGCGGAGAAAACCTCCTGCTTCACACCCACCTCTTCGAACACGGCCTCGATGACGAAGTCGCAGTCCGCGAACTCCGAGCGATCGGTGGTGCCGTGCACGAGCGCGCGCAGCTGGTTGGCGGTGTCGCCGTCCAGGCGGCCCTTGGCCTCGAGCTTGCCGATCTCTTCCCGGATGGATGCCACGCCCTTGTCGACCCGACCCTGATCGAGGTCGGTGATGATCACGGGCACCCGCAGCTTCCGCACGAACAGCAGCGCGAACTGCGAGGCCATGAGCCCCGCGCCGATGACGCCGACCTTGGTGACCTTCTTCGCGAGCGCCTTGTCGGGGGCCCCGACCGGACGCTTCGCGCGCTTCTGCACGAGGTCGAAGGCGTACATGGATGCCGCGAACTGGTCGCCCGTGATGAGCTCAGCCAGCGCCTCGTCTTCACGCGCGAAGCCCTCGGCCTTCGTGCCGCTCTTCGCCTTGTCGAGCAGGTCGAGCGCCACGTAGGGGGAGCGGGGCACGGTGCCGATCTTCGACTCGAGCATGCCGCGGGCCATCTTGATCGCGATGGGCCACTTGGTGAGGCGTTCGAGCTTGCCCGGCTCGTTCTTGCGCTCGACGCGCACCCGACCGGTCAGCACACCGTCGGCCCAGCGGAGCGAGTCCTCGAGGTAGGAGGCCGCCGGGAAGATGGCATCCATGATCCCGAGGTCGAAGGCCTGCTGCGGCTTGAGCATGCGGTTCTGCTTGAGCGGGTTCGAGATGACGACCTCGAGCGCGTTCTCGATGCCGATGAGGTTCGGCAGCAGGTAGGCGCCGCCCCATCCGGGGATGATGCCGAGGAACACCTCGGGCAGCGCCACAGCCGCGGCCGACGCGTCGACCGTGCGATACGTCGAGTTCAGGGCGATCTCGAGGCCGCCGCCGAGGGCGAGGCCGTTCACGAACGCGAACGAGGGCACGCCGAGCTCCGACAGGGAGCCGATCACCTGGTGGCCGCGCTGCGCGATGAGGCGGGCGACCTCTTTCGACGGCAGCTTCGCGACGTCGGACAGATCGGCACCGGCGGCCAGGATGTACTGCTTTCCGGTGATCGCGACGGCGTGAATCTCGCCGGCGGCCGCGCGCTTCTTCAGCGTCTCGAGCGTCTGCCCGAGTTCAGCCAGGGTCGCCGGCCCGAGCGTGTTGGGCCGCGTGTGGTCGCGCCCGTTGTCGAGCGTGATCAGCGCGAGCACGTTGCCCGAGGGCAGCCGCACGTCGCGGACGGGGGAGTGGGTGACCACCTCGTCGCCGGTCAGGGCATCGAGGGGGCTGAAGTCGATCGAGGTGTAGTCGGTCACTTGCGCTTCTTCTTTCCGTCGAAGAACGGGTTCTCCCAGATGACCGACCCGCCCTGGCCGAGCCCCACGCACATGGCGGTGAGGCCGTAGCGCACGTCGGGGCGCTCGGCGAACTGCGCGGCCAGCTGGATCATGAGACGGACCCCGGATGCCGCGAGCGGGTGGCCCACGGCGATCGCGCCGCCCCACGGGTTGACGCGCGGGTCGTCGTCGGCGACGCCGAAGTGGTCGAGCAGCGAGATCACCTGGATGGCGAACGCCTCGTTCAACTCGAACAGACCGATGTCATCGATCGTGAGACCGGCCTTCTTCAGCGCCTTCTCGGTCGAGGGGATCGGGCCGATGCCCATGATCTCGGGCTCGACGCCCGCGAAGGCGAACGACACCATGCGCATCTTGGGCGCGAGGCCGAACTCCTTCACGGCATCGCCGCCCGCGAGCAGGCTGATCGTCGCGCCGTCGGTCAGGGGCGACGATGTCCCGGCCGTGACCCGGCCGTGCGGGCGGAAGGGGGTCTTGAGCGTCGCCAGGCCCTCGACCGTGGTCTCGGGGCGACGCCCCTCGTCCTCGGTCGCGAGGCCCCAGGCACCCTCGGCGTCCTTCACGGCGACCGGGACGAGGTCGGGCTGGATCTTGCCCGCCTCGTAGGCGGCCTGCACCTTGTGCTGGCTGGCCGCGCCGAAACGGTCGGCGCGCTCCTTGGTGAGGTGGGGGAACCGGTCGTGGATGCGCTCAGCCGTCACGCCCATGTTGAGAGCGCCCGGGTCGACGAGCTTCTCGGCCACGAAGCGGGGGTTGGGGTCGACGTTGCCGCCGATGGGGTGGCGCCCCATGTGCTCGACGCCGCCGGCGAGGGCGAGGTCGTACATGCCGACACCGATCGAGGCTCCCATCGTGGTCACGCTCGTCATCGCACCCGCGCACATGCGCTCGATCGCGAGGCCCGGCACGGTCATCGGCAGACCCGCGAGGATCGCCGCCGTGCGTCCCAGGGTCAGGCCCTGGTCACCCGTCTGCGACGTCGCGGCAATCGCCACGTCATCGATCCGGTCCTTCGGCACGTCGCCGTTGCGCTCCATCAATCCGATGATCGCCTTGACGACGAGGTCGTCCGCGCGGGTGTTCCAGTACATGCCCTTCTCGCCGGCGCGCCCGAAGGGGGTGCGCATTCCGTCGACGAAGAAGACGTCCGTCATCTCGGCCACTCTGCCTCCAAAGTTTGGGATGACCCCAGCCTAGGAAGGCGGATTCCCCGCGAGGAATCGCTTGTCCGAACCTACGAATCGGTGGCGGGGACGTCGTCGGCGCCGTTGAGGGAAGCTACAAAGCTATCCACGATCACCTGTGCGGTCTGGTCAATCTGCCAGGGGCGCGCACCGAGGTCGGAGAGGGCCGCCCCGATGCTCTCGACGCTCACCTCGGCCGGCGGCGCCCACGCCACACGGCGGAGCGTCTCGGGGGTGAGCAGGTTCTCCGTCGGCATGTTCAGCTCTTCCGCGCGTGCCTCGACGGCCGGCCGGGCGGCCTTCAACCGACGATCGGCCTCGGGGTTGCGGTCGACCCACGCACGGGGCGGCGGCAGCGTGTCGCTGGGGACTCGGTCCGGCGGAAGCTCGGTCTCCTCGCGACCGGCGACGATCGCGTTCCACCAGCGGTCCAGCTGGGTACGGCTGGCGCGTCCGTTGAACTCCTTCACGCCGGCCAGCGCCTGCTTGCTCGGCGGATCCGCGAGCACAGCGGCGATGAGCGCGCGATCGGGCACGAGACGCCCCGGGGCGACGTCCTGCTCGCGGGCGTACTCCTCGCGAGCTTGCCAGAGCGCGCGGGCGACGGCGAGCGCACGACGCCCCCGCACGGTGTGGAGCCCGCTCATGCGCCGCCAGGGATCTTCGCGCGGCGGCTTCGGCAGACGCTCGAGGACCGCCTGGAACTCCTGGCGGGCGAACTCGGTCTTCTGCTGCTCCTCGAGCTCGGCGACCAGCACGTCACGGACGTCGATCAGGTGCTCGACATCGAGAGCGGCGTACTCGAGCCAGGATGCCGGCAGGGGGCGCGTCGACCAGTCCGCGGCCGAGTGGGCCTTCGCGAGCGTGATGCCCAACGTCTGCTCGACGACCGCACCGAGACCGACGCGCTCGTAACCGAGAAGGCGAGCACCCAGCTCGGTGTCGAAGATCTGCGGCGGCTCGAGGCCCCGCTCACGCAGGGAGGGCAGATCTTGGCTCGCCGCGTGGAAGACCCACTCGACGTCGGCCAACGCCGTCTGCAGCGGGGAGAAGTCCTCGATCGTCGACGGGTCGAACAGGAAGACGCCCGCGTCCCGGCGGAACACCTGGATGAGATACGCCCGCTGGGAGTATCGGAAGCCCGACGCGCGCTCGACGTCGACGGCCACCGGGCCGGTGCCCGCCGCGAGCCGATCGGATGCCTGCGCCAGGCCGGCGGCATCCTCGATGACCAAGTACTCAACCACGGGTGGGCCTCCGGGCTCCGAAGACGGCGACGCCCTCCGACCCCGGGGGGAGGCCGGCGAGCATGCATACGAGTTCCGCCCACGCGTCGAGATGGGGGCGGAGGGGACCACGCGGCGACCACGACGCGCGAAGTTCGATCTGCGACCCTTCGCCCTGCGAGGCGAGCGCCCCGAAGCCGGTGGAGAGGGTCTTGGTGGCAGTGCCCGATTCGGAGTGCCGTTCCGCACCGCGCGAATCGAGGGCATCGATGAGCCAGGACCACGCCACCTGGGCGAGCAGCGGGTCGATGCCGATCTCCGGCTCCAGAGGCGCCTGGGCGAAGCACACCACTCGCCACGCCCCGCCCCACGCATCGGGTTCATCGGGGTCGTGAAGAAGGATGAAGCGTCCGGTACCGAAGGGCGAGTCCGTCGCATGCTCCTCGGGCCGCACATCACCGGCGAGAGCCAGCGAATGCGGTGCGAGTCCTGCGGGGGAGGGGATCTCGCGCACGACGAAATCCTCGCGGAACGTCGCGGCGCGCACCTCCTCGATCGCCCGGGCGAAGGGAGTCGACGCCTCGGGGGAGCCCAGGTCAGTCACGGCCACAGACTAGAGTGAGGCCTCGATGAACGCTCCCAGGCGCGCCGCGCGGCCCCGCCCCTCGAGACGGACCCGAGTGGTCGCACGTGTCGGGATCACCGCTCTCGCCGTCGCCTTCGGGGCCAGTATGACCGCGCTGAGTGCGGTGTCCATGCGCATGGCGCGCACCGTGGTCACTCCCGCGGGACGTGCCCGGAACGTACGGATCCTCTCGGTGGATGCCGCCGCCCAGACGGTGACCCTCGAACGCAGCCCCGATACCGTGCTGCCCGGCCGCTACGGCCTGTTCACCACCGGAACCGCCGACTACCTCCGGTTGGGATCCGTCACGACCGACGATGCCACCACGGTGACCAGGAAACTCCTCACCCACGTTCCCTCGGAGGGGAGACTCGCCCCCGAAGCGGCGTTCAGCGGCTGGTACTACGACGAGCCCGAGCAACTGCATCTCCCCGTGCGATCGGTCGTGATCGACAGCCCCATCGGCGCGTGTCCGGCGTGGGAGTTCCCGGCCGAGGTCGACACCGACGTGTGGGTCATCCAGGTGCACGGGCGCGGGACCACTCGCGCGGAGACCCTCCGCGCCATCCCGATCTTCCACGACCTCGGCATCACCTCGCTCGCAATCTCGTACCGTAACGACGGGGAGGCGCCGCGCAGCGCCACCGGCACCTACGCCCTGGGAGCGTCGGAGTGGGAAGACGTCGACGCGGCGATCGCGTACGCCACGCGGGGCGGTGCGCGCCGCGTGCTCCTCATGGGGTGGTCGATGGGCGGGGCGATGTGCCTGCAGACCGAGACGCAGTCGGCCCATCAAGACGTCATCTCGGGTCTCATCCTCGAGTCGCCCGTCGTGGACTGGAGGAGCGTCCTGCGTTATCAGGGACGCATGAGACGGCTGCCCACTCCCGTCGTCGCCGTCGCGGAGCAGATCCTCGGGTCGAACTGGGCCTCACGCGTCGTCGCCGGCGGAGAGGCGATCCCGCTGGACCGTCTCGACCGGGTCGCCCACGCGGCCGAGCTGCGGCATCCGGTGCTCATCCTCCACAGCGACGACGACGGCTTCGTCCCGAGCGACGCCTCGCATGCCCTCGCGGCAGCGCGCCCCGACCTCGTGACGATGGAGACGTTCGAGGTGGCGCGCCACACCAAGCTCTGGAACTACGACGAGACCCGTTTCACGCGCGTGATCCAGGACTGGGTGCGACGGCAGGGACTCGCGACCGACGAGTGACCGGATGCCGCGGCTCAGGCACCGCGCTTGGCGCGGACCTGGCGCTTGGCCCGCATGAGCATGCCGGTCATACCCGCGATCCGGAGAGGGCTGACGGCACGGGTGAGACCGATGCTCTGCGGGAAGTCGTCGGGGACCGCGAGGACCTCGTCGGCACTCAGCCCGGTGAGTCCCTGCGCCAAGATGCTGGCGAAACCGCGGGTGGTCGGCGCCTCCGCCGGGGCCGTGGCGTGCATCGCGACGCGATCGGCGTCGTCGACGGTCACGATGATGAACACGGGCGACTGGCACTCGGCGACGCGTTCCTGGAGCTCCGGGTGATCGGCGTACTCGGGCGGCACCGCCGGAAGCTCTTGCGAGAACTCCAGCAGGAGCTGCAACCGGTCGGGCTCCTCGAGTTCGAGGAACTCGTCGCGGATCTCGGCCAGACGGGCGGGGAGGGTGTTCTCGGACATCTCCGTCATCCTCCCACGCCCGCGCCGCACGGGCTCAGCGCGAAGGGACCTCGCCCGGCTCAGAGCCGGAGACGATCGGCACGCGGACCGCGCTGCCCCACTCGGTCCACGACCCGTCGTAGTTGCGGACGTCGTCGAAGCCGAGAAGGTGCTTGAGCACGAACCACGTGTGGCTCGAGCGCTCGCCGATACGGCAGTACGCCACGATCTTGTCGCCATCCTTCAGCCCCGCGCCGTCGCGGTAGATGGCATCCAGTTCTTCTCGCGACTTGAAGCCGCCGTCCTCGGCCACGGCTTTGGCCCAGGGAACGCTCTGCGCACTGGGGATGTGGCCGGCGCGCAGCGCGCCCTCTTCGGGGTAAGCCGGAGCCGACGTGCGCTCACCGGAGTACTCCTCGGGGGAACGCACGTCGATGAGCGGATTGCCGAGGTGCGCGAGCACGTCGTCCTTGTAGGCGCGAAGAAGAGAGTCGTCGCGCTCGACGACCGGGTAGTCGGTCTGCTCGACGGCCGGCTTGTCGGTGGTGAACGGCCGCCCCTCGGCGATCCACTTGTCACGCCCGCCGTCGAGCAGCCGGACGTCTTCGTGTCCGAACAGTGAGAAGACCCAGAGCGCGTACGCGGCCCACCAGTTGTTCTTGTCGCCGTAGATGACGACGGTGTCGTCGCGCGAGATGCCCTTGCTGCTCAGCAGCTTCGCGAACCCCTCTCCGTCGACGTAGTCACGGACCACCGGGTCGTTCAGCTCCGTATGCCAGTCGACCTTCACCGCTCCGGGGATGTGTCCCGTCTCGTAGAGCAGGACGTCCTCGTCGGATTCGACGACCACCAGACCCGGCTGACCGAGGCGCTCCTCGAGCCACTCGCCGGTGACGAGCCGCCCGGGCTCGGCGTAGTCGGCGAACTTGGGGGAGCTGGTGTCGAACTCGACGGTCACGGGGATCTCCTCGGTCGGGGCGGGGGATGCGGCGGCATAGGGTGGACACCGCACCATCGACCCTAGATCCGCGGCATGGGGCACGCACCCCTCCCGTAAGACTTGGACACAGGACGGCCATGACCTCCACTCCCGCAACGACCGGCCTCATCCACCTCACCGAGCGCGAGCCCGCGGTCACCGGTGCCGAGATGGTGAACGCCCTCGTTTCGCCGCCGCAGTTCGACGGCGCGACGTTCGAGTCGTACCGCGCGGACGACGCATACCCCTCTCAGCAGGAGGCGAAGGAGCTGCTCCAGACGTTCGCGGGAAAGCAGTCGGCTCCCGCGAAGAAGGGCGGCTTCTTCCGTCGCGCGGAGAAGGTCGCGCCGGTCAAGCCCGGCGTCTACCTCGACGGCGGGTTCGGCGTCGGCAAGACGCACCTGCTCGCGTCCATCTATCACGCGATGCCCGCCCGTCGGAAGTACTTCGGGTCCTTCATCGAGTACACCGCCCTCGTCGGCGTCCTCGGGTACGCCCAGGCCGTGGAGCTGTTCCGCGGATCCGACCTGCTGTGCATCGACGAGTTCGAGCTCGACGACCCGGGCGACACGATGGTCATGACGCGCCTGTTGGGAGAGCTCGTGGCATCCGGGACCCGGTTGGCGGCGACGTCGAACACTCCTCCCAATGCCCTCGGAGAAGGCCGCTTCGCGGCGCAGGACTTCCTTCGCGAGATCCAGTCGATGTCGGACAGCTTCCGCACCATCCGCATCGACGGCACAGACTTCCGCCAGCGCGCCATCGACGGCGAGGCGAAGGTGCTCAGTGACGACGAGTACGGCCAGACGATGGATGCCGCGGCCACCGCGGGAGTGGCATCCGATGACGCGTTCTCCGACCTCGTCGGACACCTCGCCCGGGTGCACCCCTCGCGGTTCATCCGTCTGATCGACGGTGTCGACACCATCGGGCTTCGCGACGTGCAGGTACTGCACGACCAGTCGGCGGCTCTGCGTCTGGTCGCGTTCATCGACCGCGCGTACGACGCGCAGATCCCGATCCGCGCGACCGGCGTCCCGTTGAACACGGTCTTCAGCGACGAGATGCTCGCGGGCGGGTACCGCAAGAAGTACTTGCGCGCCACGTCGCGACTCGTCGCCCTCACACACTCGTGATCCAGCGTCCTCATCTGCGCCTCTCGGCCACGCGAAACGCGATGTTTACGTGAGGCCGATCTCCGTAACCTCCCCGTAACACCTCTCGAACGGAGATGGAAACCGGGGCTGGGAACACTGGGGGGACCCGACGCTACACCTGCGTCCCTGCAGAGAGGTTTCCTCCGAGATGGATCAAGGCAACACCGCATTCATCCTGCTAGCAGCCGCCCTCGTGCTGCTCATGACGCCAGGACTCGCATTCTTCTACGGCGGTCTCGTCAAGGCCAAGAGCGTCATCAGCATGATGATGATGAGCTTCGGCGCGATGGGCCTGATCGGCGTGCTGTGGGTGCTCTACGGCTACGCGATCGCCTTCCCGGCGACCGACGCCGGCGTCACCCAGCTCCCGTGGATGATCGACTGGAACGAGTTCGGACTCTCCAGTGTCCTCACCGCACCTGAGGGAGCCGCTTACCCGCCGCTCGCCTTCGTCGCCTTCCAGGCCACGTTCGCCATCATCACCGTCGCCCTGGTCTCGGGCGCCATCGCCGACCGCGCCAAGTTCGGCGCGTGGATGATCTTCGCCTTCCTGTGGGCGACGATCGTGTACTTCCCCGTCGCCAGCTGGGTCTTCAACTTCGGCCTCGCCGAGGACGGCTCGTTCTCGTACGGCGGCTGGATCACCCACGGTCTGCAAGACGTGTTCGGCGTCGGGGCGATCGACTTCGCCGGTGGAACCGCCGTGCACATCAACGCCGGTGCTGCGGCTCTCGCCCTGGCGCTCGTCCTGGGCAAGCGCGTCGGCTTCCAGAAGGGCGCGCACGTCCCCCACAACCCGCCGTTCGTCCTCCTCGGTGCGGGCCTGCTGTGGTTCGGCTGGTTCGGCTTCAACGCGGGCTCCGAGCTCGCCGCCGACAACACCGCCGCTCTGGCCTTCGTCAACACGATCGCCGCTCCCGCCGCAGCCCTGCTCTCGTGGCTGATCGTCGAGAAGATCAAGGACGGCAAGCCCACCTCGGTCGGCGCCGCCTCGGGTGCCGTCGCCGGTCTCGTCGCGATCACCCCGGCGTGCGCCGCGCTGACGCCCTTCTGGGCGATCGTGCTCGGCCTCCTCGCGGGTGCCGTCTGCGCCCTGGCGATCGAGCTGAAGTTCAAGCTCGGCTTCGACGACTCGCTTGACGTGGTCGGCATCCACCTCGTCGGTGGTCTGCTCGGAACGCTGTACATCGGCTTCTTCGCCACCGGCACCGGCCTCATCAACAGCGGCTCGTTCAACCAGCTCATCGTTCAGGCGATCGCCGCCTTCGCGGTGCTGATCTACTCGTTCGTGCTCGCCTTCGTCATCGGCTTCGCGATCGAGAAGACGATCGGCTTCCGCATCAAGAACGAGGACGAGATCGCCGGCATCGACACCGTGGTTCACGGCGAAGAGGGCTACGTCCTGAGCGACGCTCGCGCCTGACCTTCTTCACCCCGGGACGGGGCGCCACCGATTCGTCGGTGGCGCCCCGTCTCTCATTTCACCCGTGCCGCCGTGCGCGGTGGCTCCGTCGGAGACCGAGCGCAGGATGCCTAGGGTGGAGGAATGAGAACCACCTCTCGTCTCATGTCGGCGTTTCTCGGGATGTTCCGATCATCGACCCCGACGCGAACCGGCTCCGCGGCCGCACGGCCCTCCGCAGCCCCCTCGGGCGCCCAGACGGTCGAGATCGACCCACCGAGGCGTCTGACGCTCTCCTACGCCCCTCAGCGCGACAATGCGCCGGACGGGGGCGAGATCATCTGGACCTGGGTGCCGTACGAAGAACGCGACGGGCGGGGCAAGGATCGTCCCGTGCTCGTGATCGGACGGGCGGATGCCACCCGCTCGTACGCCGTGCGCCTCACCAGCAAGCCGCACGACGGCGATCGGCAGTACCTGTCGCTCGGGACGGGGGAGTGGGACCCGCAGCGGCGCCCCTCGTGGGTCGACATCGAGCAGGTCTATCTCGTGCATGACGCGGGCATGCGCCGGGAGGCCGCGGCCCTCGATCGGGGGCGCTTCGACACGGTCGCTGCGGCGCTGGTCGCGCGCTACGGCTGGAAACGCGCCTGATGAGCACCGTCTCACCCATCGTCGTGGACACCGCGGCGTCCGCGCGGATGTGGCACGACTACGCCGCCGCGCATCCCGAGGCCGTCGCCGCCTGCCCCGAGTACACCGTCGAGCACTTCGGCGACACCGAGAGGCTCGCGGACGAGCTGCTCACTTACGTGCTCGACGGGGAGAAGCGCGCCACTTCGTCGCTCGTTGCGGAGTACATCGCCGAGGGGCAGCATCTGCCGAGAATCGGGTCGCACTGGATCGCCTGCGATGGCCGTGGCGCGCCGCGCGCGATCCTCCGGACGGTCGAGATGCGTCTCGGGTTGTTCGAGAGCGCGGACGCCGGCTTCGCCTACGACGAGGGGGAGGACGACCGCTCGCTCGAGAGCTGGCGGATCGAGCATCGTCGCTACTGGACGCGTATCTCGGCCGCTCTGGGGCGCGAGTGGGCCGAGGGGAGCGACGAGATCGTCTTCGAACGCTTCTCGGTGGCGTGGCCGCCGGAGCACGCGGACGGCGGGCACTGATCGGCCGCACGCCAGGAAACGAAGAAGCCCCCGGCGAGAACCGGGGGCTTCTGTGGTGGGCGATACCAGACTCGAACTGATGACCTCTTCCGTGTGAAGGAAGCGCGCTACCAACTGCGCCAATCGCCCTCATCCCGAACGGGACTCATCGATCGTACCGGATGCCACGACCTGCTCCGAACCACGACGAGGAGACACACCCGGGGCGCGTCCGGTTTTGCACCCTCGCTCAGATCGGGTAATGTCTTACGAGTGCTCGGGGCAAGCCCCGGGAACGAAATGCGGATGTAGCGCAGTGGTAGCGCATCACCTTGCCAAGGTGAGGGTCGCGAGTTCGAATCTCGTCATCCGCTCGAG
>Ga0308171_1002088_pt1 | contig 22512 bp, 20 predicted proteins | sample PhyGR1_FD_202135 | JGI IMG/M metagenome (GOLD analysis project Ga0308171, IMG submission 202135) | Phyllosphere microbial communities from UC Gill Tract Community Farm, Albany, California, United States - DLSLSG.R1 | ecosystem: Host-associated > Plants > Phyllosphere > Unclassified | place: USA... | reverse complement strand
GGTTGCCAAGAAGACCGTGACGAAGGCGCCGGCCAAGAAGGCCGTTGCCAAGAAAGCGGTGGCCAAGGCCGGCTGATCCAGCCAGGCGGGTCATGAAAAACGCGGCGCTTGCGCCGCGTTTTTTTTGTGCCCGCGTTCCGGCGACGAAGCCGCTGCGTGCTCAGCGCAGCGCAGGCAGCAGTCGCTCGGCGTCGCCATCGTTGGGCGCCGCCGGAATCCCGAGCAGGCGGGTCAGCAGCGGATACACATCCACGTTGTCGAACGCGGGCAGGCTCTGCCCTTGCTTGAACGCGGGCCCGCGCGCCACGAATACCGCGCGCATCGAGGGCAGGGCATTGTCATAGCCGTGCGAGCCGCGATCGCCCGGGCCACGTTTTGCGATGCGATCGCGGGTCAGGGCATCCCAGCCTTCGTGCATCTGGCAGATGATCGGCGGAATGCGAGGGTTGCTGCCGTACTTCCAGCGCGCCGGCAGGGTCTGGCGGGTCCAGCAGTCGTAGTGGGCGTGCGCGCCCAACAGGATCTGCTCGGCCTGCGCCTGTCTGCCCGGCAGCGGCGCGAAGCCGATCGACTGGCCCACCGAGATTTCCCGGGCAATGGCGGGATCGATCATGTCTTCGGTAGCCACCACCTGGCCGGCCGGCACGCCCGCCATGCCGTGATCGGAGACCAGGATCACATTGGTGGTATCGGCCAACCCACGCGCCTGCAGGCCATCCAGCAGGCGACCGACCGCGCTGTCGGCGACTCCCACGGCGTCGGTGTACTCGGGCGATTCCGGGCCGTGATTGTGCCCGGCCTTGTCGACCTGCTCCATGTACAGCGTGACCAGGCGCGGCGACTGCGGGCCGTGCTGATCCAGCCAGCCCAGCACCTGATCGACGCGGTCCGGCAGGCTCACACGTTCGTCGTAGCCGTGCAGCTGGCTGGGACGGACGCCCTGGATGGCGGCCTCGCTGCCCGGCCAGGACCAGACCGCGGTGCGCACGCCGGCCTTTTCCGCGCCCACCCAGATCGGCTCGCCCCCCCACCAGCGTGCGTCGGCCACCGATTCGCGCACGTGCAGCTGGAACTGGCCCAGTGCGTCCTCGTGCATGCTGTTGTGGATGATGCCGTGGTGGTCCGGGCGCAGGCCGGTCACGATCGTGTAGTGGTTGGGAAAGGTCAGCGATGGATAGGACGGCGTCATCCATTGCGCGCGCACGCCCTCGCGGACCAGCCGGCCGATGTTCGGGGTGATGCCCCGATCAAGCATGTCCGCACGCAGGCCGTCGATGGAGATCAGCAGCAGCTTCTGCTGCTGCGCAGCCACGTTCGGCGCTGTCGTCGCGCTCGTCGCGGCAGGTGGGGAAGACGGTGTCGTGGCGCAGGCGGCCAGCGAAAGAGCGGCGGCAAGCGCCAGCGGAAGGCGGACGGAAATCATCGCGTCATGATAGTGCGTGGCGGTGACGCGTCGAAGACAACCCATGGCACAGGCCTGCGGTGACGCGTGATGCCCTACGCGAACAGCGAATCGCGCCGCGTTTCCAGGCGCAGCAGGGCCGCCTTGGTTTCCAGCCCGCCACCGAACCCGGTCAGCGCACCGCTGCTGCCGATCACGCGATGGCAGGGCAGCACGATCGGCAGCGGATTGCGGCCATTGGCGGCCCCGACCGCGCGGCTGGCGGTGGGGTGGTCGATATGCCGCGCCAGCGCCACGTAACTCCAGGTCTGGCCGAACGGAATATCGGCCAGCGCCTTCCACACCCGCAGCTGGAACGACGTGCCGTGCGGCGCCAACGGGAGATCGAAGCGCACGCGCTCGCCGCGCAGGTACTCCAACAGTTGTCCGCGCGCGTCGCGCAGTGCATGGGCATCGCGCTGCCAGTGTTCGCGGCCTTTGGCGTCGTAACGGTTGTTCTCGAACAGGATGTGGTGGATGCCCTGGCTGTCACCGGCCACGGTGAGCGCGCCGATCGGGCTGTCGAAGGTGTCGTAGAGCAGGCTCATGAGGTCACTCCGGAAGAGGGTGTGGCCAGATGCCACAGGTGGAGAACGGCGTAGGCGCGCCACGGACGCCAGGGCTGCGAGCGTGCCTCGGTGGCGCGTTCGCTCAAGCGCGCATCACCGCCGAGCACCTGTTGCAGGACCAGGTCGCCGGCCGGGAAGGCATCGGGGAGGGCCAGCGCGCGCAATGCCATGTAATGCGCGGTCCACGGCCCGATCCCGGGCAGCGCCACGCAGCGGTCGACGAAGCCGGCCAGCGACTGGCCGGCACGGAAATCGAGCCGGCCATCGACCACCGCCTGGGCGACGGCACGCACGGTGGCGGCACGGGTACGCGGCAGGCCGATCGTTTCCAAAGGGGCCTGCGCCAGCATCCCGGGGGAGGGGAACTGACGGTCCAGCCCCTCCGGCATGCCCTCGAGGGTGGCGCCGAAGCGATCCACCACCCGCCGCGCGAGGGTGGCTGCGGCCGCGACGCTGACCTGTTGGCCGAGCACCGCGCGCACGGCGACTTCAAATCCGTCCCAGCCGCCGGGCACACGCAGCCCGGGGCGTTGCGCGATACCCGTGGCGAGCAGGGGTTCCTGCCCCAGTGTCGCGTGCACCATGCGCAGGTCCGCATCGAGATCGAAAATGCGGCGCACGCGACGCACGATGCCCGGGATCGCGCGCGGGTCCACCTGGCCCAGCTGCAGCAGCAGCTCCGGGCGCCGCAGGTCCGCGGTGACGCGCAGCAGCGAGGGACGCTCGGGCGGGCCGATCACGCGCTGATAGCTGGCGGTGTCGATCTGTTCGATGCCGGGAATCGCGCGGCGACGCAGGAAGCCGAGCATCGCGGGGAAATCCAGCGGCGGCCGATAGCCCAGGCGCAAGGTCAATGTGCCTTCGGTGAGCGCGCCGCGCTGGCGGCGGATCGCGGTGGGGGGCATGCCGCAGCCCTCCAGAAACGCCGCGTTGAAGCGGCGCAGGCTGTTGTAGCCCGAGGCCATCGCGACATCGGTGACCGGCAGTGCGGTTTCGGTCAGCAGCTGCTTGGCCAGCAGCAGCCGACGCGTGGCGTGGATCTGCGCCGGCGCCGCGCCGAGGCGGGCGACGAACAGGCGCTGCAGCTGGCGGGCGCTCAGGCCGACATGCGCGGCCAGATCGGCGACCGGCTGGTCCTGCAGGTAGCCATCCTGGATCAGCGCCAACGCGCGCTGCAGGGTTTCATTGTTGAGTGCATCCTGCGCCTCCGGCGCGAGCTCGGGGCGGCAGCGCAGGCAGGGGCGGAAACCCGCGGCGGCCGCGGCGGCGGCGGTCGGGTAGTAGGTCACGTTGGACGGCTTCGGCGCCGGGGCCGGGCAGACCGGCCGGCAATAGATGCCGGTGCTGCGCACGGCGGTGAAGAACACCCCGTCAAAGCGCGCATCGCGGGCAAGGCGGGCGCTTTCGCAGGCGGCGTGATCCAGGGGCAGGGCGGTCTCCATGGGGGCCAGTCTATGCCTGCCCGCCGGTGCAGGCTCGCCATTTTCGGACAGCAATGCCAGCCCCGCGCCGCCCGGTTCAGGACAGGTTGCCGCGGCGCGGCGGCCGCGCACTAGACTGTGCATCCGCGCTCGTTCTGCCGCGCATTCCCCCTCGCAAGGATTCCGGGTTGTCCATGTTGCTCAAGTCGTGGTGGTTGCCGTTGTTGTGCCTGGGCCTGGCCGGTTGCAGCCAGCTCGAAAACCCCGGCAATGTCACCGCCGCCGACAAGGCCGTGCGGGCACAGACCGCCGATGGCGACCACATGGTCTCGATCAACGCGGCCGATGCGCCGCCACCGCCGCCGCCCGCGCCCAAGCGCGGCGACCTGAGCTGGCCGGCCGCCGCCCTGGAAAACGGCAAGGCCTGGATCAGCTGCGATACCGACTACGCCGGCGATGCGGGCGATGGTGCGCCGCTGGAGGCGCTGGATCGGGCCAGCATCGATACCGCGCTGCAGCCCTGTGCGGAACGTGGCCTGCTGCGCGTGCGCTACGTGGGCAAGATCAACCCCGGTTTCTCCGAGCTGGTGGCGCGGCTGGCCGTGGTCGCCGATGCGCAGCGCATTTCGCGCCGCATCCTCGATCTCGATTCCAGCGGTGGCCAGGTCGAAGCCGCCATCGTGGCCGGCGACCGCATCGGCGAATCCAACTGGACGATCTGGGTGCGCGAAGGCTCGGTCTGCCACAGCGCCTGCGTGTTCGTGCTGGCCGCCGGCGACAACCGGCTGGTATCGGGCAAGGTCGGCATCCATCGCATGATGCGGATCAGCTCGAAGGCGACCTCGCGCGCCGAGCTCAACCGCGAGCTCCACGAGGTCTACGACAACGTCAAGGATTACCTGCAGCGCAATGGCGTGGCGGTGGGCGTGGCCGACCTGATGATGACCGTGCCCAACCGCAGCCTGCGCCTGCTGACTGCCGAGGAGCTGCGTCAGTTCGGTCTGGATGGCACCAATGCGGTGCAGGACGATCTGGAGCGGATCAAGCAGATGCGCAAGTGCGGCGATGCCTTCGTCCGCCGCAAGGATGCGTTCCTGGTCGCCTTCGATCAGGAGTGCAAGCGCGAGGGCAGCGAGCTGGACGCCGTCAACAGCTGCGGGCAGGCGCTGAAGCAGCGTTTCGGTTTCCCGGATGAGACCTGCCCGGATGAGAGCCCGCTGTCGGAGATCGATGTCTCCACGCTGCTGCCGGAGACGACCGCACCGGGCCAGCCGGAAGCGGTGGAGCAGACGCTGGGCGATGCCCGCCCGGCACCGGCGGACGCGGCCGAGCGCAACTGACGGAGGACTCACGTCCTTCCCGTAGACTGGAACGCAGTTTCTTCCAGCCAACGGTGTCCCTGATGCGTGTTCCGCTGCTGCTGTTGTCCGCTCTGCTGCCTTTCGCCACGCTGGCCCAGACGCCGCCCCCGCCAGCCACGCCTGCACCGGCCCCGGCGCGCCCCGCGCCCGCCGCCGCTCCCGCGGCACGCCCGGCACTGAGTCCGGCGCAGCAGGCGCAGGTGCAGAAGCAGGATGCGGAAATGACCGCCGCCGCATTGCAGGTGGCCCGCCTGATCGACGCCAACCGTGCCGGTGAGGCCTGGAAGGGTGCCTCCGCTGTGGCGAAGAAATCGGTGACCGAGCAGGCCTTCGTCAGCCAGCTCAGCGCGGATCGCCAGCGCCTCGGTGCGTTGGCCTCGCGTGGCCAGCCGGTGGTGACCCGGGTCAAGTACGCCGCCGGCGCGACCGTGCCCGAGGGCCTCTACATCAACGTCAGTTTCCCCACGCGCTTTGCCAACAGTGCCCAGCCGGTCCGCGAACTGGTCTCCTTCCGGTTCGATGAAGACCGCATCTGGCGCCTGGCCGGTTACAGCGTGCGTGCCGCCACCCCCTGATTGCCGGAGCCTGCGCAGATGAGTATCGAAATCCAGATGCTGGTGTGGTCGATGCTGCTGGGCATCGTGCATGTCTTCGCCCCTTCCACGCTGATCACCCGCGAGCGCGGGATCGGCTGGAATGCGTCGGCGCGTGATCAACCGATGCCGCCGCCGGGGCCGTTGGCCGGGCGGCTGCAGCGTGCGCAGAGCAACTTCATGGAGACGTTCCCGTTCTTCGCCGCCGCGGTGCTGGCGGTGGTGCTGACCCAGCGCCAGGACGGGATGACCGCCGTGGCCGTGCAGCTGTACTTCTGGGCGCGCCTGATCTATCTGCCGCTGTACGCGGCCGGCGTGCCGTACGTGCGCAGCCTGGTCTGGCTGGTCTCCCTGCTCGGGATTCTGATGCTGCTGTGGGCGCTGCTGTGAACCGGCGCTGGCGCCCCTGATCCAGATCAAGGACGCTGCCGGTGCCGCGGCGGTAAGCTGCAGCGGACGCGTAACGGCAGGAGGGAATCATGCAGTCAGTGGATGTGGTGGTGGTGGGGGCCGGCCCGGCCGGGCTGTGCTTCGCACGCACGCTGGCCGATACCGGCCTGAGCGTCACCCTGATCGAACAGCAGCCGCGTGCCGCATTGGCCGAGCCCGCGTTCGATGGCCGCGAGATCGCGCTGACCCATGCCTCACGCCAGATCCTGGAATCGCTGCGCCTGTGGGCGCGGTTGGATCCGGCCGAGATCGCCCCGCTGCGCGATGCCAAGGTGATGGACGGCGGCTCGCCGTTCGCGTTGACCTTCGCGGCGGACCCGCGCACGGGTCAAGACCTGGGCTGGCTGGTGCCCAATCATCTGCTCCGCCGCGCGGCGTGGCAGAGCGTGGAGGGTCAGGCCGGGCTGGAGATCGTCGACCAGGCCAGCGTGACGGCCGTGACACCCGGCAAGACGCACAGCACCGTGACCCTGGCCGATGGCCGCGAAGTAGCCGCCAGGCTCGTGGTCGCGGCCGACAGCCGCTTCTCCTCGACCCGTCGCCTGCTCGGCATCGGCGCGCAGATGCGCGACTTCGGCAAGTCCATGCTGGTCTGCCGCATGCAGATCGAGGTGCCGCACCAGCACACCGCCTGGGAATGGTTCGGCCATGGCCGCACGATGGCGCTGTTGCCTCTCAACGGTGACCAGGCCTCGGCGGTGATCACCCTGCCGCCGCGCGAGATCGCCGGCCTGATGGCCCAGGACGAGGGCGGATTCGGCCGCAGCATCAGCACGTTGTTCGAGCATCGGCTGGGCGCGATGCGGCCGGTCGCCACGCCGGTGGCCTATCCGCTGGTGGGTGTGTATGCCCACGCGTTCGCTGGCGATCGCTGCGCGTTGATCGGCGATGCCGCCGTCGGCATGCATCCGGTCACCGCGCATGGATTCAACCTGGGGCTGCAGAGCCAGCACCGGCTGGCCGGCATCCTGCGCAAGGCCGCGGGGCAGGGGCGCGACATCGGCGCACCGTCCGGACTGGCCGCTTACGAACGCGGCCATCGTCTGGCCTCGCGCCCGTTGTACGAGGCGACCAATGCGATCGCCACGCTGTACACCGATGACCGCCTGCCGGCGCGGCTGCTGCGCCGGGCCGGGCTGCGGCTGGCGCACGGGGTGGCCCCGTTCCGCCAGCTGATCGCGGCCCACCTCACCGGCAGGTGACGACCGTTGGTCGTCACAGATGGTCAGGGCGCGTCGCTGTCGGCGATCACGTGGATGACGGTGTCGGCGAACTGCACCTGCTGGCCCGCGCGGATCTTGCACGCCTTGCGCAGTTCGACTTCACCATCGACCAGGACCTGGCCGTCGCCGATCACGGTCTTGGCTTCGCCCCCGCTGGTGACCAGGTCGGCCAGCTTGAGCAGCTGCTTGAGCTCGACATAGTCGCGGTCCAGTTCAAATTCGAGGGTCTGCATGGAACGGGTATCCTAAGGAAGGGGCGCGGCCGCTGGGCCGGGCCGGAAGAGGGCGCGTATTGTGCGCCAGCGCGGGGCAGGACGGCATCCATGCGGGAATCTGTACGCGTTGTTCAGGAACGATGCGGTATCATCGCGCCCTGAGCGAGTGAATTCTCCTCCGACCGAGCAGCGCTAGGGCACGCGATAAGAAAGGGCGCCCAAAGCGCGGACCATCCCCCTTTTTTATCTCACTGCCTGTAAACGGCAGTGTTTCGGAGTTCCCCATGTCCCAAGAAACCACCACGCCGCTGCTGTTCGCAGACCTCGGCCTGTCCGACGCCGTCATGCAGGCGGTCGCCACCGTCGGCTATGAAACCCCCTCGCCGATCCAGGCCGCCACCATTCCCGCCATGCTGGAAGGTCGCGACGTGCTGGGCCAGGCCCAGACCGGTACCGGCAAAACCGCCGCGTTCGCGCTGCCGGTGCTGTCCAACCTCGATTTCAACCAGACCAAGCCGCAGGTGCTGGTGCTGGCGCCGACCCGCGAGCTGGCCATCCAGGTCGCCGAGGCGTTCCAGACCTATTCGTCCGGCATCCCCGGCTTCCGCGTGCTGCCGGTCTACGGCGGCCAGCCCTACGGCCAGCAGCTGTCGGCCCTGCGCCGTGGCGTGCACGTCATCGTCGGCACCCCGGGCCGCGTGATCGATCACCTCGAGCGCGGCACCCTGGACCTGTCCGAGCTGAAGACGCTGGTGCTCGACGAAGCCGATGAAATGCTGCGCATGGGCTTCATCGACGACGTCGAAGCCGTGCTGAAGAAGCTGCCGGAGACCCGCCAGGTCGCCCTGTTCTCGGCCACCATGCCGTCGCAGATCCGCCGCATCGCGCAGACCTACCTGAAGAACCCGGCCGAAGTCACCATCGTCAGCAAGACGACGACCTCGGCCAACATCCGCCAGCGTTACTGGTGGGTGAGCGGCATGCACAAGCTGGACGCGCTGACCCGCATCCTGGAAGTGGAACCGTTCGACGCGATGATCATCTTCTCGCGCACCAAGGCCGCTACCGAAGAGCTGGCCGAGAAGCTGCAGGCACGTGGCCTGGCCGCGGCCGCCATCAACGGCGACATGCAGCAGGCCCAGCGCGAGCGCACCATCGGCATGCTGAAGGAAGGCAAGCTGGACATCCTCGTCGCCACCGACGTGGCCGCCCGCGGCCTGGACGTGGAGCGCATCAGCCACGTGCTGAACTACGACATTCCGTACGACACCGAAAGCTACGTGCACCGCATCGGCCGTACCGGTCGTGCCGGCCGCACCGGTGACGCGATCCTGTTCGCCACCCCGCGCGAAAAGGGCATGCTGCGTGCGATCGAGCGCGCCACCCGCCAGCCGATCGAAGAAATGCAGCTGCCGAGCGTGGACGCGGTCAACGACACCCGCATCACCAAGTTCATGAGCCGCATCAGCGATGTGCTCGATGCCGGCGGCACCGAGTTCTACCGCGACCTGCTGCAGCGCCTGGAAGGCGAGAAGAACGTGCCGGCGATCGAGATCGCCGCCGCGCTGGCCAAGCTGCTGCAGGGCGATTCGCCGTTCCTGCTGACCCCGCCGGTCCGTGGTGCCCGTGAAGAGCGTGCCCCGCACCAGCGCAACGAGCGCAGCAACGACCGTGGCGAACGCCCGGCCCGTTTCGAGCCGCGCTTCGAGCGTGGCCCGCGCCGTGAAGACGACCGCGGCCCGCGTCCGCCGCGTCCGGAAGGCGACTTCGGCAACAGCGAGGGTGGTTTCGAGCGCGCCCCGCGCCGTGACATCGCCCCGCGCGGTGCCGCCGAGGCGGGCATGGAAACCTTCCGTATCGAAGTCGGCCACGTCCACGGCGTGAAGCCGGGCAACATCGTCGGCGCGATCGCCAACGAAGCCGGCCTGGAAAGCCGTTTCATCGGCCGCATCGACATCCATGACGACTTCTCGGTGCTGGACCTGCCGGCCGAAATGCCGCAGGACCTGCTGACCCACCTGAAGAAGGTGTGGGTCTCGGGCCAGCAGCTTCAGATGCGCAAGGTCGAGCCGGGTGAAGACCTGACCCCGTCGGCGCGTCCGCCGTTCAAGCCGAAGTTCGGCCAGGGCAAGCCGCGTGGTCCGGGCGGTCCGGGTGGCCCGCGCAGTGGCCCGGGCGGCAACGACCGCCCGCCGCGTCGCGACGGCTTCAAGCCGCGCGGTCCGCGCAACTTCTGATCGCCCCCGGGTGATCGCCTCGACGCCAGCCTCCGGGCTGGCGTCGTCGTTTCCGGGGTCCATCCCCGCCGTGCCGGTTTCGCACCGTCTCAACAGTGCTGGCCCTAGCCTGCGGATTGGACCATGCTCCAATGGAATGAGTTTCCACATTCGCAGCCCCGGGGGGATCGGCGATGTCAGGAGGTCGCAGGGAGAGTGGCAGCACCGCGATACCGTATTCGACGCGGGGCCTGACCCTGCGCTTTGCATTGTTGACCGGCATGGCGATCGGCCTGGTCGGCATCTCCGCGCTGATCCAGGAGCTGCAGGCGGCCTCCACGGCGTGGATCATGGGCCAGAGCCATTGGTCGCGTGGCCAGCAGCAGGCCACCCATGCGCTGTCGCGGTACATCACCTCCGGCGATCCCGCCGACCTGGCCGCAACGCGGCAGGCGCTGCGGGTGCCGCTGGGCGATTTACGTGCCCGCCGCGCCCTCGAACAGGCCGAGCCGGACGTTGCCGCGGCACGCCAGGGCTTCATTGAAGGCGGCAACGCCCGCGGTGACATCAACCGCCTGATCCTCTCCTACCGCTACCTGCGCGATCAGGCGTATTTCCGCGATGCGGTCCGCCTGTGGCGCGACACCGATGACGATCTGCTGCAGCTGGCCGCCATCACCGACCGGGTCCAGGCCGGGCATGCCGCCGGCAGCCTGACCCCGGCGGTGGAGCAGTCCCTGCTGCGCCGGGTGCAGGCGCTGGACGTAGGCATGCAGAACCAGGCGCGTGCGTTCTCCAGTGCGTTGCTGCATACCGCGGCGATGGTGCGGATGACGACCTTCATCGTGGGCGGATTGTCGGTGCTGGCGATCACCCTGATCGCGGTGCTGCTGGCGCGGCGCGTGCGCAACGACCTCACCGAGCAGGAGAGCCGCTTCCGCGCGGCCTTCTACCAGGCCACGGTGGGCATGCTCAAACTCGACGAGGGCGGCCGCATCGTCGAAGCCAACCAGGCAATGGCCGACATCCTCGACCATCGCCGTGAGGCGCTGCTCGGCCTGTCGCTGGCCGACCTGCTGGTGGAAGGCGAGCTGATCCTGGACGCGCACGGCCGGATCGACTGGCCACGCCAGCTGCGCCCGGGCGAGCTGCGTTTCCTGCGTTCCGACGGCAGCCTGATGTGGGGGCGCTGGAGCGGCACCGTGGTGCACACCCGTGCGCGGGCGCCGACGGTGTTCGCGCTGGTCGAGGACGTGTCGCAGAACCATGCGCTGGCGCGCGAGGTGGAACACCATGCCAGCCACGATCCGCTGACCGGCCTGATCAACCGCCGCGAAATCGAGCGGCTGCTGGACCAGGCGTTGGCGGCGGTGCGTGCCGAAGGCGGTACCCACGCGTTGTGCTATATCGACCTGGACTACTTCAAGCTGGTCAACGATGGGCTCGGCCATACCGCCGGCGATCAGCTCCTGCGCAGCTTCGCCGACTACCTGGTGGGGGCGGTGCGCGACGGCGACTGGGTCGGCCGCCTGGGGGGCGACGAATTCGCCCTGTTCCTGGCCAACGCCAGCCAGGACGAGGCCAAGCAGGTGCTGCAGCGGGTGATCCGCACGCTTGGCCAGGTCAGCTTCCAGCATGGGGACGGCGCGCCCAAGGTGAGCTGCAGCATCGGCGTGGTCGAAGTGACCGCCGAGGCACCGGACGTGAACTGGTTGATGAGCGCGGCCGACAGTGCCTGCTACGCGGCCAAGGAGGCCGGCCGCAACCGCGTGCACTGCTACAACGAGAGCCGCATGGCGCTGGACGAGCGCCGCCACGAAGCGGAGCGGCTGGCCAATGTCTCCAGCGCGATCGCCGAGAACCGCATGCTGCTGTATGCCCAGCGCATCGAGCGGGTCGGCGACCCGGAGTTCCTGCATTACGAAGTCCTGGTGCGCATGCGCAGCCTGGAAGGGGCCTTGCAGGGACCGGCCGAGTTCATGGGCGCGGTGGAACGTTACGGTATGGCCATGGCGCTGGACCGGCACGTGCTGTCGCTGCTGTTCCGGCATCTGCAGGTGTGCCCGAGCCATGTGCAGCAACTGGGCCTGTGCAACGTCAACGTGTCGGCGCAGTCGATCGCCGAGCCGAGCTTCCTGGCGTTCGTCACCGACCTGCTCGAGCGCAACCGCGGCCTGGCCCGCAAGCTCTGCTTTGAGATCACCGAGACCGCGGCGGTCAGCAACCTGGCCCAGGCGCGCGCGTTCATCGATGCGGTGAAAGCGCGTGGCTGCCGCATGGCCCTGGATGATTTCGGCTCCGGGCTTTCTTCGTTCGGCTATCTGCGCCAGCTGCCGGCGGACATGCTCAAGATCGACGGCGTGTTCGTGCGCGACATGAACGTGGATCCGGTCAACCGTGCCGCCGTCCGGGCGATCACCGAGGTCGGCCGGGAGCTGCACATGATGGTGGTCGCCGAGTGGGTGGAATCGGCGGTGGTGGCCGACCAGTTGGCCCAGATGGGCGTGGAAGGCCTGCAGGGGTATGCGATCGAACGGCCGATTCCGCTGGAAAGGATGACGCAGTTGGCGATACGGCCGGTACGGGCAGGGGGCTCGTCCGATGCCTGGCGGGGCATGCCATGATGCGATAATCGCCACCGGCGGCAGCGGACAGGGTGTCCGCAGGCGATCACGGGCGGGCAGGGCGCAGGTGTGAGCAACGGGGGCGGGTATTCAATCGGGTGGGCGGCGCTGATCATGGTGCTGCTGTGGCTGTTGCCATGGAGCCTGCAGGCGGCCCCGCGCGTGGGCCAGGATTTCCTGTTGCTCGGCGGGGCGACCGATGAAGTGACGCCGCAGCGTGCCTGCACGCCGGATGTGCTGGCGCGCCACCAGGACGTGCTCTCGATCCCCGCGCCCGCCGCCGGCTGGTCGGGCAAGCCGCAGGCCGTGGATGTGTTCGGGGTGCTGACCGGCGAAGTGCGCATCAGCCACGGCGACCGCGAGATCTGCGGCAGCATGCACGATGCCCGCACGCGCGATTCGCGCTTCCGCGCCGGGGTCGGGTTGGTGGTCGTGCCCGACGCGGGCGATCACGAGCCGATCGTGGTCTCCTGGACCCGCCCGCTCAAGGCCCGCTGGGTGCCGACCATCCAGCTCGGCGCGCCCAGTCCGGTCCAGCAGAACGACACCGCCCGCCTGCTGGTGCGTGCGGCCTGCATCGCCGTGGCGATCGCCCTGGCGCTGTCGGCGCTGATGGGCTGGGCCACCACCCGCGATCAATCCTTCCTGGTCTATGTCGGTGCCTGTGCCGTGTTCGTGCTGTGGCAGGCCGTGCTCGGCGGCCTGAGCGGCTATCCCGAACCCTGGCTGCCGGTGCAGGACCATGCTTCCTGGTGGCTGATCGCGCTCACGGCGTTCAGCGAGGCGCTGCTGCTGCCGATCCTGTGGCGGCTCAGCGGCGGCGACCGGCGCTGGCCGCGCTCGCGCCCGGCGCAGCATCTGTTGCTGTGGGGGCTGGTCGCGATCGGGCTGAGCGTGCCGCTGTGGGGGCTGGAAGGGCTGGGCGCGGTGGCCTTCGTGCTGGAGTGGAGCTTCCTGGTGGTCTGCACGCTGTGCCTCGGCGCGGGCCTGTGGGGCGTGTGGCGGCGCGATGCGCACGCACTCCCGGGCCTGGCCGCACTGGCCCCGTGGTGGATCATGATCGGGGCCGATGTGCTCGATGCGCGCTGGCTGGTGGCCTATCGGATCGAAGCGCTGCAGCTGGCGGCCACCTGGTTCCTGATGATGGCCGCCTATGCGCTCAACCTGCGGCTCGGGCGCCTGCGTCGCCAGCGCGATGAAATGCGCCAGCTGGCGGATACCGACATGCTGACCGGGCTGCCCAATCGCCGCGCCGGCCTGCGCCTGCTGGCCGAGTACCTGGAGCGTGCGCATCAGCAGCCGCAGGCGTTGGCGATCGGCTTCCTCGACATCGATCTGTTCAAGGACATCAACGACCAGTTCGGCCACGACGTGGGCGACCAGGTCCTGGTCGCGGTGGCGCGCGCGCTGCGCGGGTCGGTGCGCAACCACGACGACGTGATCCGGATGGGCGGGGAAGAATTCCTGGTGCTGCTGCCCGGGGCCGGGCATGCGGCAGCCGTGGCGCGGCTGGAGACGGTGCGCCAGCAGGTGGCGGCGGTCACCCAGGCGCTCGGCATCCCCGGCCTGACGGTCTCGGCCAGCATCGGCCTGGCGGTGCTCAGGCCCGGCAGCGATGACCTGGCCGGGCTGCTGCGCCGGGCCGACCATGCCATGTACTGCGCCAAGCGCAACGGCCGCAACCAGATCCATGACGGCGCGCGCACCACGACGGCCGGCGAGCCGGTACCGGCCTGAACCGCCCGCGCGGAAAAACGCAGCGGCGGCCGCCTTTTGCCCGATAATGGGCCGATGACAACCCGACTCAACAAGCATATCGCCGACACCGGCTTCTGTTCCCGGCGCGAAGCCGACCGCCTGATCGGCGAGCGCCGCGTCACCGTCAACGGCCATCCGGCCGGCACCGGTGCGGTGGTGGGCGAACAGGACGTGGTGCTGGTCGACGGCCAGCCGCTGCGCGCGCGCGAAGCGAAGAAGGCCGGTGGCCGCAAGCACGTCTACATCGCGCTGAACAAGCCGGTGGGCATCACCTGCACCACCGAGAGCTCGGTGAAGGGCAACATCGTGGAGTTCGTCGGCCACGAGCAGCGCATCTTCCCGATCGGCCGCCTGGACAAGGATTCGGAAGGCCTGATCCTGCTGACCAGCAACGGCAACATCGTCAACCAGATCCTGCGCGCCGAGAACGGCCACCAGAAGGAATATATGGTCGCGGTCAACAAGGCCGTCACCGATGAGTTCCTGCGCGGCATGGCCCGTGGCGTGCGCATCCGCGATGAAGTGACGCTGCCGTGCCGGACCAGCAAACTGGCCAAGTTCGGCTTCCGGATCACCCTGCAGCAGGGCCTGAACCGGCAGATCCGCCTGATGGCCGCCGCGTTCGGCTTCCGCGTCACCCAGCTGCGCCGCGTGCGGATCGACAACATCAAGCTCGGCGCGCTCAAGCCGGGGCAGTGGCGCAACCTCACCGATGCCGAGCTCAAGGGCCTGCTGCCCAAGCAGCTGGACTGGTGATGCCGTGCGTCACGTGCTGACGCCGCACCCGGGCTAGACTGCGCAGGCACACGCTACCGCCTGCCACGATGATCAAGCCGTCCAAACCGGACAACGAAGCGCAGCGCCTGTTGGCGCTGCAGCGGTACCAGATCCTGGACACGCCCCGCGAGCGCTCCTTCGACGATCTGGTCACGATCGCCACCGCGCTGTGCGGCACCCGCATGGGCGCGGTGACTCTGGTCGACCAGGACCGCCAGTGGTTCAAGTCGCGGCAGCTGCTCGAGGCGGCTGAAACGCACCGGGACATTTCCTTCTGCGGTCACGCCATCCTGCAGCCGGACCAGGTGATGGTGGTCGAGGACGCCCTTGCCGATCCGCGTTTCTTCGACAATCGGTGGTGGTCGACGATCCGCATGTCCGGTTCTATGCCGGCGCCCCCCTGCTGAGCAGCGAAGGGCTGCCGCTGGGCACGCTGTGCGTGTTCGATGCCCTTCCGGGGCACCTGAGCGTGGGCCAGCGCGAGGCCTTGTCGGCGTTGTCGCGACAGGTCTCGCTGGTGATGGAGCTGCGCCGGTATGCCCAGGAAATCCAGCAGCACATGACCGACCGCGCCTGGTACGAGCAGCGCCTGGCCGAATACAACGAACTGCTGGAGCAGCAGAACGCCGACCTGGCCGAGCAGAGCCGGACCGATCCGCTCACCGGCCTGCCCAACCGCCGTGCGATGAGCGCCGCGCTGGAAGCGGCCGTGGTCGATGCCGATGGCCAACCGCGTGCGACCGCGGTGGCGCTGCTCGACATCGATCACTTCAAGACCGTCAACGATCTCTACGGCCACGCCACCGGCGACCATGTCCTGGCGGAACTGGCGCGGCTGCTGCGCGCGCATTTCGCCGGGCACGGCCTGGCCGCGCGGTACGGTGGCGAGGAGTTCGTGGTGCTGATGCCGGATACCCCGCTGGCCACGGCCGAACTGCAGTGCGACTTCCTGCGCATGGCGGTGGCCGATCTGCCTTTGGGCCTGCCGCTGACCATCAGCATCGGAGTGGCCGCGCACCGCCCTGGCGACGCGATCGAGCAGACCCTGGCCCGCGCCGATGCAGCGCTGTACCGGGCCAAGGGCGACGGCCGCAACCGGGTCATCCGCGCCGACTGAGGCCCGCTTCGCCTCACTCGGCGATGTTGCGCGCCTCGGAGGTCGCCAGAATTTCCGGGTGCTGGACCTTCCTGCGGCGGTTGAGCAGCGGGTGCAGGAACACCGCCCCGACGATGATCGCCACGCCCGCATAGAACAGCGGCGTCAACTCGCGCTGCTCGCTGAGCAGCACCATCGCCAGCAGGATCGCGTAGACCGGTTCGAGGTTGGTCACCAGCTGCGAGGTATAGGCGCTGATATGGCGCAGCGCCACCAGCGCGAGCGCGAACGGCAGCAGCGTGCACAGCCCGGCCAGGGCCAGCAGCAGCAGGCCGTCGTGCAGGTCCGGGATCACCCACAACGGGCCGGCCAGGGCCGGCAGCAGGAACGGCAGCGCCGGCGCCAGCAGGGTCAGGGTGAGGGTACCCGCACCGAGTTCCAGCGCGGTCACGGTCAGCGGGTCGGCGTGGCTGACCAGGCGCTTGTTGAACGAGCCGAAGATCGCCACCAGCAGTGCCGACAACGCGCCGATGAGCACGCCCAGGCGCATGCCGTCCGGCACGCCACCGACCACCAGCGCGACGCCCGGCAGCACCAGGAGGCCGAAGGCCAGCTCGCGGAACTGGAAGGGCCGTTTGGCCACCCAGGGTTCGATCACCGCGGTGAACACCGGCGCCAGCGCGATGCAGGTGGCCGCCACCGAGGCATTGGCCAGCTTCACCGCGCCGTAGAAGGTCAGCCAGTGCAGGGCGACCAGGGCGCCCACGCCGCAGTAGCCGGCCACCAGACGCGGCGACAGCTGGCGCAGACCGCGCCACACGCGTGGCACCAGCGCCAGCATCGCCACCACCAGCAGCATGCGCCACCACACCAGGGGCAGGGCGGGCAGGGTGATCAGCTTGCCGAGGATGGCAGTGACGCCCCACAGCAGCACACAGAAATGGATTTGCAGCAGGGCTCTGCGGGTATCGGTCATCGGCATCGGCATATTGTGCGGCAAGCCGCGCCGCGAAGGATGCCTTCCACGCGATCCGCTGCACGGCCGTGGCATCCTGCGGCGATGACACGCCTTCGCACCGAATCTGTCCGTGCCGCCCCGACCCCCGCGCTGCGCGCCTGGGCCGGCCTGACCGCGGTCATTGCGGTGGCCTCCCTGCTGCTGCAGTACCACCTGCTGCTGCGCACGCCCGGCCTGGGCGTGGCGGACGCGACGCTGCGCTACCTGGGCTATTTCACCATCCTCAGCAACATCGGGGTGGCCGCGGTCTGCCTGGTACTGGCCCGCGGCCGTGGCGACGGCCTGGCCGGTCCCGTCCCGCGCGCGGCGGTGGCGTTGTTCATCGGCATCACCGGGTTGATCTACGTGATCATCCTGCGCCCGTTGTGGCACCCGCAGGGCGCGCAATGGTGGGCAGACGGGGGGCTGCATTACGCGGTGCCGGTGCTGTACCTGCTGGGCTGGCTGGCCGGCCCGCACGGTGGCCTGCACCGGCGCGGGCTGCTCGGCGCGCTGGCGTTTCCGACGGTCTATCTCGGCTGGGCGCTGCTGGTCGGCCGGGTCAGTGGCCAGTACCCGTACCCCTTCCTGGACCTGGGCACGCTGGGCCTCGTGCTGGTCATCCGCAACGTGCTGGCCGTGGCGGTGGTGTTCGTCGTGTGCGGCGGGCTGCTGTGGTGGCTGGATGGCGCGCTGGCGCAACGCCGCCGGCGCGGATAAGGGCGTCAGCCGCCGCCGAGCTGCTGCAGCTGGTCGCGCAGGGCCATCGCCGCGCCGGGATTGCGCTGCTTGGCCGCCCCGATGAACAGCACATAGACCTCGCGCGGCGGCGAGGCAGGCACCTCGGCGCCGAGATGGGGCAGGTCCGGATTGTCCTCGCCCCGGGCCCAGCGCATCGCACGCAGGCACCACTGCTCCATCGCACGCGCCGGGTAGCCGGCACGCAGGTTGGCGCGCGAGCCCATCAACCGCGCATAGAGGAAGTCCGCCGTGGGGTCGGCGAAGCTGGGATGCTCGTCCGAGCCACTGAACACCAGCGCGGCGCCATGCGCACGGGCGGCGGTCAGCAGCCCAGGCGTCCACGCCGCGGGATTGCGCACCTCCAGTGCGTGCTGCAGGCGGTGGCCGTCGACCTTGCGCGGCAGCATCGCCAGGAAGCGATCGAACTCGGCCGCACCGGCCGGATGGCTGTCGCCGAACTGCCAGATCAACGGGCCAAGCCGGTCTTCCAGTGCCGCGATGCCATCGATGAAACGCTCGGCACGTTCGCCGACCGTGGTGAGGTCATGGGTCTGGGTGATCGTGCGCGGCGCCTTGGCCGAGAAGCGGAAACCTTCGGGCGTCTGCTCGCGCCACTGCGCATAGATGGCCGGCTTCTGCGCGCGGTAGAACGTGCTGTTGATCTCGATGCAGCCCAGCTGTTGGCTGGCGTAGGCCAGTTCCTCGCGTTGCGGCAGCCCGGCCGGATAGAAGGTGCCGCCGCGCCACGCCGGGAACACCCAGCCACCGATGCCGGTGCGGATGGAACCGGCCGCTGTGCTCATGCGCCGCCCGCGGGGTCGGCCCACGGATCGTAACTGCTGAACCACCACAGGCAGCCTTCCATAGGCAGCCAGACAATCGCGGCGTGGGCATCGCGGTAGCGCAGGCAGGGAATGATGGTGGCGGTGGTCGCGGCGGGCGCGGTCATGACGGGCCTCCTTCTGGCACAGGCGAGCCTGATCCGGGCCGCGTTACCATCGTGCGAAACCGGGGCATCGCGACCCTCGACGCCCCCGCCACACGCAACCGGAGACACTGCTTGAACACATCCTGGATCGGAGGCGCCGTGCTGCTCGCATGCGCACCCTTGGCATCGGCCGCCGTGCCGGCCGAACTGCAGCGGCTGGACGCCACCATCGAACGCGCCCGCACCGAGTTCGACATCCCCGGCATCGCCGTGGCGGTGGTCAAGGATGGCAAGGTGGTGATGGAGCGCGGCTACGGCGTGCGCGAACTGGGCAAGCCGGATCCGGTCCAGGCCGATACGCTGTTCGCGATCGCCTCCAACACCAAGGCGTTCACCGCCACCTCGCTGAACCTGCTGGCCGAGCAGGGCAAGCTGAAGATGGACGACCGCGTGATCGATCATCTGCCCGGCTTCCGCATGTCCGATCCGTACGTCACCGGCGAGATGCGCATCCGCGATCTGCTTTCGCATCGCAGTGGCCTGAGCCTGGGGGCGGGCGACCTGCTGTTCTGGCCGACCACCTCCTACAGCAACAAAGAGGTGGTGCAGCGTCTGGGCAAGGTGCCGCTGAAGGCGGGTTTCCGTGATCGCTATGCCTACGACAACATTCTCTACGCGGTCGCCCAGCAGGTGATCGAGCAGGTCTCCGGGCAGACCTATGCCGACTTCCTGCAGCAGCACATCTTCACGCCGGTCGGGATGCGCGGTACCCGCTACAACGCCGACCATCTGCAGCCCGGCGACAAAGCCGCAGTGGGGCACGCCAGGTACGATTTCAGCCAGCTGCGCACCGTCGCGCCGCTGACCTGGTCCAACAATGCCGGCGCCGGCGGCATCTATTCCAGCGTCCACGATATGGCGCGCTGGATGAACGTGCAGCTGGCCCACGGCACGCTGGAGAACGGGCAGCCGTTGTTCACCGCCAAGACCCAGCAGGCGATGTGGCAGATGATCACGCCGCAGGTCGTGCCCGAGCCGAGCGTGCCGCAGCTGGCCGCGGCGCGGCCGAACTTCGCCGGCTATGGCGAAGGCTGGAGCCTCAGCGACTACCGCGGCCAGAAGCTGGTCTGGCATACCGGCGGCTGGCCGGGGATGGTGTCGCGCGTGACCCTGGTGCCGGAGCACAAGCTGGGCATCGTGGTGCTCACCAACCAGGAAGTCGGCGCGGCCTTCAACGCCATCACGATGGAAGCGCTGGACGCTTACCTGCAGGCCCCGGCCACCGACTGGGTCGCCGCCTATGCCGCTGCCGTTGCCAAGTCACAGGAGAAAGCAGACGAAGGCTGGGCCAGGCACCAGGCCGCGCGCGATGCGAAATCCAGGCCGTCGCTGCCACTGGCACGCTATGCCGGTGGTTACCGCGACACGTGGTACGGCGATGTGTTCGTCGAACAGCAGGGTGGCAAGCTGCGCCTGCGCTTCGGCAAGACCGCGCAGTTGATCGGCACGCTGGAGCATTGGCAGCACGATACCTTCCTGGTGCGCTGGGATGATCGTTCGCTCAATGCCGATGCCTTCGTGAATTTCAGCCTCGATCCGGACGGCAAGGTCCGCGAGGTGCGCATGCAGGCGGTGTCCTCGCTCACCGATTTCAGTTTCGATTTCCAGGACCTGCTGCTGATGCCGATCGCCGTCGAGGCCAAGGGCTGAACCCCGTCGCCGGCGTGTGATGGGGGTGAGAGTAAAAGGGCAGGCCGCGGTGGGATAATCGCGGCCTGTTTTGTTTTCGGTGCACTGCGATGTTCCGCTGGTTCGAATCGATTATTCCGGTGTTCCCGCCGATCGATGCGCGCATGCCACCCCGCAAGGTGGTGCCGTTCTATATCCATTACCTGCGTCCGGTCTGGCCGGTGCTGCTGGCCACCTTGATCGCCGGCCTGCTGCTGGCACTGGTCGAAGTGGCGATGTTCGATTTCCTTGGCCGCATCGTGGACATGGTCGCCGAGCAGCCCGGCAGTGGTTTCTTTGCACGGCATGCCAACACGCTGATGTGGATGGCCGGCATCACCCTGATCGCACGGCCACTGCTGGTATCGCTGCACAGCCTGCTGGTCAACCAGGCGATCGTGCCCGGCCTGAGCAACCGCTCGCGCTGGCTGATGCACAACTACGTGGTGCGGCAGAGCCTGAGCTTCTTCCAGAACGACTTCGCCGGCAGCATGGCCAACCGGGTGATGCAGACCGGCACTTCGCTGCGCGAGTCGGCGGTGCAGATGGTCGATTCGGTCTGGTACATCCTGGTCTACACCGGCACCGCGCTGTACCTGTTCGCGCAGGCCGACTGGCGTCTGATGATTCCGCTGGCCCTGTGGATGGGCAGCTACGTGGTGATCATGTGGTACTTCGTGCCCCGCGCCAAGGAGCGGGCGTGGCTTGCCTCGGAGGCGCGTTCCAAGGCGATGGGCCGCATCGTGGATGGCTACACCAACGTGCCCACGCTGAAGCTGTTCGCCCATGGCGGGCGCGAGCAGGCCTACGTGGCCGAAGCGATCGGGGAACTGGCGACCAAGCACCGCGGCCAGACCCGGGTCACCACCGGGCTGGAAGTGACCATCGCCGTCGTCAACGGTTTCCTGATCGTGGGCACGTGCGCGCTGGCGCTGTGGCTGTGGAACGGTGGGCACATCACGGTGGGCGCGATCACCCTGGCCACCGGCCTGGTGATCCGCATCCACAACATGTCCGGCTGGATCATGTGGACGATCAACGGCATCTTCGAGGATATCGGTACGGTGCAGGACGGCATCACCACCATCTCGCAGCCGCTGACCGTGCAGGACCGTGCCGATGCCGTGCCCTTGGTGGTCAGCCAGGGCGCCGTGCATTTCGATCACATCCATTTCCATTACGGCAAGAGCGGCGGGGTGATCGCCGGACTCGATCTGAACGTGAAACCGGGCGAGAAGATCGGCCTGGTCGGTCCCTCGGGTGCCGGCAAGTCGACCCTGGTCAACGTGCTGCTGCGCCTGTACGACCTGGAAAGCGGGCAGATCCGCATCGACGGCCAGGACATCGCAGGGGTTACCCAGGAGAGCCTGCGCCGGCAGATCGGCGTGGTCACCCAGGACACCTCGCTGCTGCACCGTTCGATCCGCGACAACCTGCTCTACGGGCGCCCCGATGCGACCGAGGAACAGCTGCATGCGGCGGTGGCCAAGGCGCGTGCCTCGGCCTTCATCGACACGCTGGTGGACGGGGAAGGGCGTCGTGGCTACGACGCGCACGTCGGCGAACGCGGGGTGAAGCTCTCCGGTGGCCAGCGCCAGCGCATCGCGATCGCGCGGGTGCTGCTCAAGGATGCGCCGATCCTGGTCCTGGACGAAGCCACCTCGGCGCTGGATTCGGAAGTGGAAGCGGCGATCCAGGACAACCTGGACGAACTGATGACCGGCAAGACGGTGATCGCGATCGCGCACCGGCTGTCCACCATCGCGCGCATGGACCGGCTGGTGGTGATGGACCAGGGCCGCATCGTGGAGACCGGCACGCACGCCGAGCTGATTGCGGCGGGCGGGTTGTATGCACGCCTGTGGGCGCGGCAGACCGGTGGATTCGTGGCCGCCGACGCGTAGATCCACGCCCGGCGTGGATGCATCTGGTTCCGTGACAAAAAAACGGCCCGGGGTCCCCGGGCCGTCTGCAGGCTCATCCACGCATGGCGTGGATCACTCGATCGGCTGGTCCAGCATCAGCTGGCGCGCGAAGCGCACCGGCGGAGCGCCGTAGGACAGCATCTGGTCGTGGTAGGCCTTCAGGTTGAACTTCGCCCCCTGCTTGTCCTGCACGGCCTTGCGCGTGTCGAAGTGTTCCTGCGCACCGACGAAGTAGGTCGGCAGCTGCGCGGAGGTCAGCTGTGCACGCACCCACTTGCCCGAAGCTTCGCTTTCCTGCTGGAAGGCGTCATGGGTCATCAGGTGCATCGCCTGCTCACGCGTCCAGTTGTCCACGTGCACGCCCTGGTCCAGGATCGCGTTGGAGATGGTGCGCAGGTAGAACTTCAGCTGCACCAGGTGGAACAGCGGATCGTTGTCCAGGTAACCCT
>Ga0308171_1002086_pt1 | contig 22529 bp, 20 predicted proteins | sample PhyGR1_FD_202135 | JGI IMG/M metagenome (GOLD analysis project Ga0308171, IMG submission 202135) | Phyllosphere microbial communities from UC Gill Tract Community Farm, Albany, California, United States - DLSLSG.R1 | ecosystem: Host-associated > Plants > Phyllosphere > Unclassified | place: USA... | reverse complement strand
TGCGGGCGGTGTTCTGATCCAGACTCAGCTTCTGGCGTACCGGCATGAAAACGTGGTCGATCAATGCATCAATCGGATGTTCGCGACCAATCGCGGCAATTTTGTTACGAAGTTTAGCGGGCCTGACGTGACGCAGTACGCTGATCAGCTCATCCTGCAGTGTGGTCCAGCCGTCATGAGCATCAACATCGCCACCCTCCAGCAATGCTTTAACTTTACCGACCGGCACGCCGCTTTCAATCCAGCGCATAATCTCTTCAATACGATGAACATCTTCTTCATCGAACTGACGATGTCCGCCTTCGGTACGTTGCGGCTTCAGTAAGCCATAACGACGCTGCCAGGCGCGCAGGGTGACTGGGTTTATGCCACAGCGCTCGGCGACATCACCGATACTGTATAAGGTCATAAATTCCTCTTTCGATTTGTCTGAGTGCAATTACCATAACGAAGCAGACTAAGTTGTACAATACATTTCTCAATGTACAACTTGACTGATACGTCCTTTCTCAGCTATATCTCATTTAAGAGAATATTTCCCAAATATGAGAAATCACAATGTCGGAGCTGAATACTGAGCAACGACTGGCGGTGAGGCTGGCAGAATTACGCCTGCAACGTGGCTGGTCGCTGGATGAACTTTCTGTCGCCACGGGTATCAGTCGCGCGTCATTATCGCGCATTGAGCGAAGCGAGACCAGTCCTACTGCTGCACTGCTTAATCGTCTGTGTGCGGCCTACGGATTAACCATGTCGCGCCTGCTCAGTGAGGTGGAGGAGGAGTCCGGTCTGCTGGTCACACAGGAGCAGCAGCCGGTATGGCAGGATAAGGCCAGCGGATTTATTCGCCGGAATATTTCACCACCCGCACTTCATTTTAGATGCGAACTGGTCGAGGGCAGTTTACGTCCTGGTGCGCGTATCGATTACGATGCGTCCCCCATCCAGGGGCTGGAGCAGCATATCTGGCTGCGTGACGGGGGACTCACCATTACGATGGGGTCTCAGGAGTGGACGTTGCAGCCAGGCGACTGCTTACGTTTTCATCTGACTGGAAAGTCGGCTTTTGAGGCGCACCTGACCGACGGCGCGCGCTATTTATTGGTGGTGGCGAAACCATGATCGAATACGCAAACCTTAGCGCCACGCAGGCACAACGGTATCTGGCCGAACTGACCGATGTTTTACAGGGCTGTGTGGAAGAGGGGGCCAGCGTCGGGTTTATTGATGCTCAGGAGATTCAGGTGATGACGCGATTCTGGCAGCAGCGGATCGCCAGCATCACAGACGGCGACAGCGAGTTAATCGTCGCGCGTCAGCATGGACGTATCGTGGCGACGGTTATGATGAGTTGCAGCGCCATGCCCAATGGTCGCCACCGGGCGGAAATCAGTAAATTGCTGGTGCATCCGCAGGCGCGCCGTCAGGGGATCGCCCGTGAGCTGATGCAGCATGCTGAGCAGCGCGCGCGTGCGCAGGGCAAAACCCTGCTGGTGCTGGATACGCGCAGCGGCGATGTTGCCAGCGAGCTTTACCGTTCTCTGGGCTGGCAGGTGGCGGGGTCGATCCCGTTTTATGCGGAATCCACGGCAGGCGTGCTGGATGCCACCACCTTTATGTACAAAGTCCTGGCGTAGAGCGCTGCCGCCAGGCAACCGCTGAAATTTACAACAGCGTTCGAAAAATTCGGCGCGAAAGCTGACGCCGCCGGGATACTGTGTAAAAATACAGGCCATATTTTCGGTGTGGTAAAGCAAATCATGGCCCTGACAGCCGCAGTAAAAAGCCAGATAGCGCAATGGTATAAAGCGCTTCAGGAGCAGGTGCCTGATTTCATCCCGCGTGCACCGCAGCGCCAGATGATTGCTGAAGTGGCAAAATGCCTGGCGGGCGACGATTCACGCCACCTGGCGGTCGAAGCGCCGACCGGCGTGGGTAAAACTCTCTCTTATCTGATTCCGGGCATCGCGGCCAGCCGCGCCCAGGAAAAGCAGCTGGTGATCAGCACCGCTAACGTGGCGCTGCAGGATCAAATTTTCACCAAAGATCTGCCGCTGCTGAAGAAAATCATCCCCGACCTCACCTTTACTGCTGCCTTTGGCCGCGGGCGCTATGTCTGTCCGCGCAATCTGGCGGCGATGGCAGCCGACGCCGATCAGCAGGGCGATCTGCTGCTCTATCTGGACGATGATGCGGTCAGCAGCACCAAAGAGGAACAGACGCAGTGTGGGCGCTTACAAAAATCCCTGGACCGCTATCAGTGGGATGGCCTGCGCGATCACAGCGAAGAGAACGTCAGCGACAGCCTGTGGCAGCGCCTCTCTACCGATAAGGCAAGCTGCCTGGGTGCGCACTGCCACTGGTATCGTGAATGCCCGTTCTTTGTGGCACGACGCGAGATCGAGCAGGTGGATGTGGTGGTGGCGAACCATGCGCTGGTGATGGCGGCGATGGAGAATGAGTCGGTGCTGCCACCGGCCAAAAACCTGATGCTGGTGCTGGATGAAGGGCATCACCTGCCCGAAGTGGCCCGCGATGCGCTGGAGATGAGCGCCGATATTACGCCGGGCTGGAGCAGCCTGCAGCTCGACCTGTTTATTAAGCTGGTTGAGAGCATCATGACGCAAATGCGGCCAAAATCGCCACCACCGTTGGCGAATCCCGAACGGCTTAAGGCGCACTGCGATGAACTGCGCGAGCTGCTGAACATTACCGCGCAGGCGCTGAATCCGCTGCTGCCGCCACATAACCAGCCGGGCGAATTCCGCTTTGTGCTGGGCACGCTGCCGCAGGAATTGCTGGATCTCTGCGCCCGGCTGTTCAAACTCAGCGATGCACTGCGCGGCCTGAGCGAAGGCCTGATTAATGCGCTCAGCGAGCAGACCGGCAAAGTCGATCTGGTGCGTCTGCATCGCAATCTGCTGCAGCTTAATCGCCAGTTTGGCTGGTTCGAATCGGTCAGCAAGCTGTGGCGGCTGGCGGCAATGGAAAAAGCCTCTGGCGCGCCGGTGTCCAAGTGGATCACCCGTGAGCTGCGCGAAGGTCAGGCGCACCTGCTGTTTCACTGTGCCGGGATCCGTGTCAGCGATCAGCTGGAGAAGATGCTGTGGCGTAAAATTCCGCATGTGGTGGTCACCTCCGCTACGCTGCGATCGCTCAATAGTTTCAATCGCCTGCAGGAGATGTCGGGACTCAGCGAGAAAGCGGGCGACCGGTTTGTGGCGCTCGACTCGCCGTTTAACCATGTGGAGCAGGGCAAGCTGGTGATCCCGCAAATGCGCTTTGAGCCGCTGATGACCCACGAAGCGGAGCACATCGCCGAGATGGCCGGTTTCTTCCGTCAGCAGATGGCGGAGAAAAAGCACAAAGGCGTGCTGGTGCTGTTTGCCAGCAACCGGGCGATGCAGCAGTTTGTCGCCTGTCTGCCAGACCTGCGGCTTTCGATGCTGGTGCAGGGCGATCAGCCGCGCAGCCGCCTGGTGGACCTGCACCGTCAGCGCGTCACTAAAGGGGAAACCAGTGTTCTGATTGGCCTGCAGTCCTTTGCCGAGGGACTGGATCTGAAAGGCGATTTGCTGAGTCAGGTGCATATTCATAAAATCGCTTTTCCCCCGGTAGACAGTCCGGTAATTTTGACCGAAGGCGAGTGGCTGAAAAGCCTGAAGCGTTATCCGTTTGAGGTGCAGAGCTTACCCAGCGCCTCATTTACTCTGATTCAACAGGTCGGACGCCTGATTCGCAGCCATCAATGTTATGGCGAAATCGTGATTTATGATCGCCGTCTGCTGAGCAAATCTTATGGCAGCCGGTTATTAGCAGCGCTGCCGATCTTCCCGATTGAACAGCCGGAAACGCCAGAGCCGGAAGCGATACCGGCCACTGTGGTGCCCAAAAACACGGTGCGTAAACGACGTCCCACGCGGCGCTGAGCCGCGCACTTAACCGGAAGCGAGTGATGGAACTGAATAAAATCATTAAAGAGATTGGTCGCGGTAAAAATCATGCTCGTGACATCGATTTTGATACCGCAGTGGCGCTTTATGGCGCAATGCTGGCGGGCGAGGTGCCGGACCTGGAGCTGGGCGGCATCCTGATTGCGCTGCGTATCAAAGGCGAAGGTGAAGCGGAGATGCGCGGCTTTTATCAGGCGATGCAGGCGCAGATGATGCAACTGCGTGCGCCAGAAAACCGGCCGATGCCGGTGGTGATCCCCAGCTACAACGGCGCGCGTCGCCAGGGCAATCTGACGCCGCTGCTGGCGTTACTGCTGGTCAAACTCGGCTTCCCGGTGCTGGTGCATGGCGTCAGCGACGACGCGACGCGCATCACCAGTGAAGCGGTGTTTGCCGCGCTGGGCATTACCCCTGTCACTACTGCTGAAGCGGCGCAGGCGAAACTCGATCAGGGCGAGCTGGCCTTTATCACTATCGATCACCTCTGCCCACCAATGGCGAAACAGCTGTCGCTGCGCTGGCGGATGGGTGTGCGTAACAGCGCGCATACGCTGGCGAAACTGGCGACCCCATTTGCAGAGCGAGCGGCGCTGCGGCTGTCGAGCGTGTCGCATCCGGAGTATGTGCCGCGCGTAGCAAAATTTTTCAGTGACATTGATGCGCCAGCCATACTGCTCAATGGCACCGAAGGGGAAGTCTATGCATATCCGCAGCGCTGCCCGGCGATCAGTATGATTCAGGGCGCAGGCGCGGAAGCGGAAGTGTGGGTGGAGCGTCAGCCTGAAGTGGCGATTGAACTGCCGGCAGATAAGTCGGCAGAGGTGACTGCGCGCTGGATTGAGGAGGTGCTGAATCAGCAGCGCCCGGTACCTGCGTCACTGCGACTGCAACTCGCCTGCTGCCTGCGCGCCAGCGGCCAGTGCGACTCGCTGGCGGCGGCAGAGCAGCAGATCCTCACCGCTGGTTATTGAGTCAGGATACTGGCAGCGTCTGTTCAACCAGGTTCTGCCAGAAACGAATGCCAATCGGCAGCAGCGCGTCGTTGAAATCATAGCGGGCGTTATGTAGCGGCGCGGAAGGCGTCTCGCCGTCCGCACCCAGCCAGAAGTAAGCGCCGGGGCAGGCTTCCATCATGCAGGCAAAATCTTCTGACGCCATCGACGGATTGACCTGCCAGTGAACCCGGTCTGCTCCCAGCGTCGCCAGTGCCACGTTGCGTACCTGTTCAGCCGGTGCCGCATGGTTGGCGGTGACCGGATAGCCCGGCAGCCAGTCAATCTCACCGCTGACGCCAAACGGACGCGGCAGGGTCGCTACAAACTCATCAATCAGCCCTCGCACTTTTTCGCGCACGCAGGTCTGCAGACAGCGGACTGTGCCGCGCAGCACAATCTGTTCCGGGATCACGTTGATTGCTTCGCCACCGTGGATCTGGGTCACACTGACCACTGCTGAAGCCAGTGGAGAGAGGCGACGTGATGGAATGGTCTGTAGCGCCAGAATCAGCTCGGCCGCCACCACCATCGGATCCGCACCACTTTCCGGCATCGCGGCATGGCAGCTTTTGCCATGCAGCGTAATTTCAAACGAATCCAGCGACGCCATCATCGCACCGGGGTTAACCGCCAGCGAGCCTAGCGGCAGGCCCGGCCAGTTGTGCATGGCGTAGATCGCATCCATCGGGAAGCGCTGAAACAGTCCCTCTTCCACCATTTTGCGCGCACCGCCCAGATTCTCTTCGGCAGGCTGAAAGATAAAATGCACCGTGCCGCTGAACTGACGCGTGGCGGCCAGTTGTCGGGCGGCGGCCAGCAGAATGGCGCTGTGACCGTCGTGTCCGCAGGCGTGCATCACGCCAGGCGTCGAAGAGCGCCACTCGACGTCACCCTTTTCCGTGATCGGCAGCGCATCCATATCCGCACGCAGCCCGATAACCGGGCCGGGACCGTTTTCCAGCGTGCCAATGAGCCCGGTGCCTGCGAGACCACGAAAAATCTGCAATCCCGCCCGCGCTAACTCTTCCGCGATAAACTGGCTGGTTTGCTGTTCCTGGTAACCCAATTCGGGTTGGCGATGAAATTCACGGCGCCAGCGCAGGGCATCTTCAAGCAGGGCAGGGGAAAGAGTCATGCAGCGTCGTGCTCCATACAGAATGAGAAGATTTCACTTTAGTGATCAGGTGGCGCGGCGTCTATCGCTGTCGGGACTAAATATGGCTATAGGCTAAATCAAAAAGGAATAAGTAATAAGGAAGTGATTTCAGGAAAGGGTATCAGGGTATAAACATGCAAACAAAGTGGGGCAAGCCTTAGCTTGCCCCGGTCAAAGAACTACTTCTGCATCGGGAGGTTCAGGCCATGATCTGCCGCGCAACTCTGCGCCAGCTCATAACCTGCATCGGCGTGACGCATCACACCCGTAGCCGGATCGTTCCATAGCACGCGGCTCAGGCGCGCATCGGCCTCTTTGCTGCCGTCGGCAACAATCACCACACCAGCGTGCTGCGAGAAGCCCATGCCGACACCGCCACCATGATGCAGGCTGACCCAGGTCGCGCCGCCCGCAGTATTCAGCAGCGCGTTAAGCAGCGGCCAGTCAGAGACGGCATCGGAGCCATCTTTCATCGCTTCGGTCTCACGATTTGGTGAGGCGACTGAACCGCAGTCGAGATGGTCGCGGCCAATTACCACCGGCGCTTTCAGCTCGCCGTTGCGCACCATTTCGTTGAATGCCAGACCGGCAAGATGCCGCTCACCCAGTCCCAGCCAGCAGATACGTGCCGGCAGGCCCTGGAAGGCGATGCGCTCCTGCGCCATATCCAGCCAGCGATGCAACGTTTTGTGGTGCGGGAACAGCTCTTTGAGTTTTGCGTCGGTCTTGTAGATATCCTCCGGGTCACCAGACAGCGCCACCCAGCGGAACGGGCCTTTGCCTTCACAAAACAGTGGGCGGATATAGGCGGGTACAAAGCCAGGGAAATCGAAGGCGTTGCTGACACCCTCATCCAGCGCCACCTGGCGGATGTTGTTGCCATAATCCACCGTCGGGATGCCCATATGACAGAAGTCGAGCATCGCCTGGACGTGAATTACCATAGAGGCGCGCGCGGCTTTCTCAACCGCTTTCGGCTGTGAAACGCGCTCCTGCTGCCAGCGCGACAGATCCCAGCCAATCGGCAAATAGCCATTAATCGGATCGTGCGCAGAGGTCTGATCGGTCACGATGTCCGGCTTCGGCCCGCCCGCCTGAGCGCGCTTCACCAGTTCCGGCAGGATCTCAGCAGCATTGCCCAGCAGGCCGACTGAAATCGCTTTTTTCGCTGCGGTGGCTTCACTGATGATGGCCAGCGCTTCGTCCAGCGTAGTGGCTTTATAGTCGACGTAGCGGGTACGCAGACGGAAATCGATGCGTGACTCCTGACACTCAATCGCCAGCACACAGGCTCCGGCCAGGACGCCTGCCAGCGGTTGCGCGCCGCCCATGCCGCCCAGCCCGGCGGTGAGGATCCAGCGTCCGCTGAGGTCGTTGTTATAGTGCTGACGTCCCGCTTCGACGAAGGTTTCGTAGGTGCCCTGCACGATGCCCTGCGCGCCGATGTAGATCCAGGAACCGGCGGTCATCTGGCCGTACATCATCAGGCCTGCTTTATCCAGCTCATGGAAGTGATCCCAGGTCGCCCAGTGCGGCACCAGGTTGGAGTTCGCCAGCAGGACGCGCGGTGCATCCGCGTGGGTGCGGAAGATGCCGACCGGCTTGCCGCTCTGGATCAGCAACGTTTCATCCGGCTGCAGCGCCCGCAGTGAACGCAGGATCTGCTCAAAGCACGCCCAGTTTCGCGCTGCTTTGCCGATGCCGCCATAAACCACCAAATCTTCCGGTCGCTCGGCCACATCGGGATCAAGGTTGTTCTGAATCATGCGGTAAGCCGCTTCAATCAGCCAGTTGGCGCAGTGCAGCGTGGTGCCATGCGGCGCACGAATCTCACGTGCTACCGCCTGAGAAAGAGTTTCGCTCATTACAGATTCCTTAATTCAGCTGAAGTTGGGCGCATGCTTGGCAGCAGCGCGGTCAATGCCTGAGGCCAGTCAGTGCGACTTGCCCACTGACGCATTGCCTCAATATCGGGCGCCAGCAGGCGATCCTCCTCAAGGAAGGCGACCTGCTCGCGGATGGTGTCGATGGCCTGCTCAATCAGCGAGGAGCTTCTCAGTGGCCGGTTGAATTCAATGCCCTGCGCGGCGGCCATCGCTTCGATACCGACCACGGCAGCGCTGTTAAAGCACATGCTGCCGAGACGGCGAGCGGCGTAGGTCGCCATCGAAACGTGATCCTCCTGGTTAGCGGAGGTCGGCAGACTGTCCACGCTGCCCGGATGGGCCAGCGATTTATTCTCAGAGGCCAGCGCAGCGGCGGTGACCTGGGCGATCATAAAGCCGGAGTTCACGCCGCCGTCGCGCACCAGGAAGGGCGGCAGACCGGACAGGCCGCTGTCCAGCAGCAACGCCATACGCCGCTCGGAGATGGCCCCGACTTCGGCAATGGCCAGCGCCAGGATGTCAGCGGCAAAGGCCACCGGTTCGGCGTGGAAGTTGCCGCCGGAGATCACATCGCCGCTGTCACTGAACACCAGCGGGTTATCCGAGGCTGCGTTCGCTTCGATTTCCAGAATGCGCGCCGCATGGCTGAAATTGTCCAGGCAGGCACCCATCACCTGCGGCACGCAGCGGATGGAGTAGGGGTCCTGTACACGGCCGCAATGCGTATGCGACTGCAGAATTTCACTGCCCTCTATCAGGGCGCTGACGGCGGCGGCGACCGCAATCTGGCCCTGCTGGCCCCGCGCCTTGTGGATACGGGCGTCGAACGGTTTCAGCGAGCCTTTGATCGCTTCCAGCGAGAGCGCACCCGCCATCAGACCGGCTGCAAACAGGTTTTCACCTTCAAACAGGCCGCGCAGCGCCAGCGCAGTCGATACCTGGGTGCCATTGAGTAGCGCCAGTCCTTCTTTTGGACCAGGCACAAACGGCGACAGGCCGACGCTTGCCAGTCCTTCTGTTGCAGGGATCAGCTTACCATTGAGCCGGACCTGACCTTCGCCCAGCAGCATCAGCGACATGTGCGCCAGCGGTGCGAGATCGCCGGAAGCCCCGACCGACCCTTTTTCCGGGATACAGGGCATCACACCCGCGTTGAACAGCGCCAGCAGCGCCTCAACCAGTTCGATACGTACGCCAGAGTGACCGCGCGCCAGGCTGATGATTTTGGTCGCGACTACCAGACGGGTGACATTGTCGGGCAACAGATCGCCCAGCCCGACGCTGTGTGACAGCACCAGATTACGCTGCAGATCCGCCAGCCGGCTGGCCGGGATTTGCGTCTGTGCGAGCTTGCCGAAGCCGGTATTAATGCCATACACCACGTTGCCAGAGGCGACAATCGCATCCACGGTCTGCTGGGCTGCCGCAATCGCCTGATGCGCACTCTCATCAAGGCTCAGCGTGACGTTACCCTGATAGATAGCGCGTAATGTGGCGAGGTCCACCTCGCCTGGCACCAGGCGCAAAGCCTGAAACGAACCTGACATAGTCTACTCCTGTCTATACAAGTGTGCTGGCGTGGCTAAGCTGCTTTTCTTGCCCTGACCAGCGGAATAATTCGAGTGAAACATAAGCGTTAATCCTTGTCTATGCTTGTCTATACAATCAAGTATTGAAAGCAAGCGTCGTGCCAGGCCGATCACAAAAATCGAATCTCCGCCCGCTGCGGGTTACGTCCTGAAAGCATTACAGAGGCTGCACCATGAGGATGCGCAGACTGCACCAGCAGGGCAGCGGGTGCTCTACTGGATGTATATACATTCACGTGGTGAGACAGTAAACTTAGGGGACTTTCAGCATAAGGAACAGCAAATGGTCGAGCATACGGCACTGGCACAACTGGCGGCGGCAATGAGCGATGAACCTGCCCCGATCTATCAGCGGGTGAAGCAGGCTATCGTCAGCCAGATCCGTGAAGGGTTGTGGAAAGCGAATCAGCGTGTGCCATCAGAAAGTGAACTGGTCAATGAACTGGGCGTCAGCCGCATGACCATTAACCGGGCGTTGCGCGAACTGACCAGCGAGGGCTTCCTGGTGCGGATGCAGGGCGTCGGAACCTTCGTGGCAGAGATGAAAGGCTACACCGCCATGCTGGAGGTGCATAACATTGCCGATGAGATTGCCCAGCGCGGTCATCAGCACAGCAGCAAAATTCTCGCCATCGGTCAGAACAAAGCCGATCCCGAGCAGGCTGCGGTGCTGGGACTCACCACCGGGCAGACGCTCTTCCATTCGCTGATTGTGCATTACGAAAATGACCTGCCGGTGCAGCTGGAGGATCGTCTGGTCAACCCGCTGGTCGCGCCCGACTACCTGACGCAGGATTATGAGAAGATGACGCCGTACACCTATCTGATGCGGGTCGCGCCGCTGACGGCGGGCGAGCACATCGTTGAAGCGGTGCTGCCCGATGCGCGTCAGCGTAAACATCTGTCGCTGGACGAGCACGATCCCTGCCTGCTGATTCGTCGTCAGACCTGGAGCGACACGAAGATCGTGACGTATGCGCGGCTGCTCTATCCCGGCTCACGTTACAAACTACTGGGCCGCTTCAGAGGACACGGTTAAGTCGGGCAAACAGCAGCCGGGCATCCGTGTCACACGGGCTGAGTTGTGTCTCTTCATCGACCCACCACGCGCCCTGTTGCGCGCTCAGCTTTTCTCCGTCAGCCGTCTGCCATGCGCCACCCAGCACCCAGGCGACACCATGCAGCGCGCTGACCGCCGTGTTAACCACCTCTACCGTAGCCTGCCATTCACCACGTCGCGTCATGATATTGAAATCTTCGCTGATGTTGCCCTGCAGCTGCGCCGTTAAGGCGAGTTCTCCGGCAAAGGCCCACGGTTTTTGCGGCGTCAACAGATGCTGCACATCAGACGCAGTTAATAACACCGGATCACCCTGCAGCAGGGTAATCACCCGATCGATCTCCGGAAAGGCAGAGAAGGGGCCATCCTGCGCCAGGGTGGCAATGCTGGCGCGCCAGCCGAAGCGATCCGCGCCGGGCGGGAAGCTGATGATTTCGCGGGTCTCGCCACCGCCGTTGCGCCAGCGGCTGACCGCCAGATCTGCGTACGCGAACCGGGCGATCATCGCAGCGCCGCCATCGCCTGAGCAAAGCGCGTGGCACACGCCGTCTGCTGCGGATGCACGCCATCTTCCACCACGGCCTTACCTGCGACATAAACGTCGCGAATCTGATCGCGCTGTCCGGCAAACAGCCAGCGGTTCAGCACGGCGTAGGACTCAATGCTGCCAAGCCACGCCTCATCGCGCAGCACCAGCCAGTCAGCACGTTGTCCCACCGCCAGCGCGCCCTGCTGAATGCCGCACGCCTGGGCGCCACCCGCTGCCGCCTGTTGCCAGAGCAGGTCGCCCACCGACGGCTGGCCAGGCAGAGTCATCCGGTTGCGACGCTGGTCGCGCAGCCGCTGCGCATACTCCAGCCAGCGCAGCTCTTCCTGGGCGCTCAGCGAGACATGGCTGTCCGAGCCAATGCCCCAGCGTCCACCCTGTGCGATATACTCTACCGCCGGAAAGATGCCGTCACCGAGGTTAGCTTCGGTGGTCGGACAGAGGCCCGTGACCGCACCACTGCGGGCAAGGCGCGACAGTTCACTCTCATCCAGATGGGTGGCGTGGATCAGGCACCAGCGCGCATCCACCGCAAAGCGGTTCAGCAGCCAGGCGACCGGACGTTCGCCGCTCCAGGCCAGCGAGTCATTGACCTCTTTTTGCTGTTCAGCCACATGGATATGCACCGGCAGTGCCGGATCGCTGGCTGCCAGCACGTCGTGCATCTGGCTTTCACTTACCGCCCGTAGCGAATGGAAACAGAGGCCACGGTTCAGTAGTGGCCGCTGCTGCTGCCATGCATCCAGCCGTGCCTGCTGTTGCAGATAGCGATCGGTCTGCTGGATAAAACGTTTCTGACCGGCCGCCGCGGGCTGACTGCCGAAACCGCTGTAGCTGTAGAGCACCGGCAGCATGGTCTGACCGATACCGGCGATCTCCGCCGCTTCGATCAGCTGTTGCAGCATCGCGTCATCACCGTAGGGCGTGCCGCTGGGGTCGTGATGCAGATAGTGAAACTCCGCCACCTGGGTGTAGCCACCTTTCAGCATCTCGATGTAGAGCAGGGCGGCGATATCGCCCACCTGCTCAGGCGTCAGGCGCTGCACCATGCGGTACATCAGATCCCGCCAGGTCCAGAAGCTGTCCTGAGGATCGCCCGCCACCTCAGCCAGACCTGCCATGGCGCGCTGAAAGGCGTGAGAGTGCAGGTTGGCGATCGCCGGGATCACCTCGCCGTTGAGCCTTATCGCCTCCTCAGCGTGGCTGTCCGGGGTAATGGAGTCGATAAAACCGGCCTGATTGACCGTGATACGTACCTGCTGCTGCCAGCCCTCCGCCAGCAGTGCGCGCGGGGCAAAAAACGTTGCCATGGTTGATCCTCATCGGATGTGGTTGTATATACATATACATACTTTGAGGCACAGTGTAAACGGCGGAGGCATGAGGCAGCGATGGCAGAAGAGATGCGCGTAGAAACGGTGTGGGCGGGGGCCGACCTGGTCACCATGCGTGACGGAAAGTACCATCTGATACCTGAGGGCGCGCTGGTGGTGCAGGCGGGCAAGCTGGTGTGGGTCGGGCCTCAGGCGGAGATGCCCGCGTTCATTGCCGATCAGCATCATCATCTGCCAGGCGGCATCGTGACGCCGGGACTGGTGGATTGTCATACTCATCTGGTGTTTGGCGGTGATCGCAGTCAGGAGTTTGAACAGCGCCTGAATGGCGTCAGCTACGTAGAGATTGCCGCGCAGGGCGGCGGCATTCTCTCCACCGTGCGCGCCACCCGCGCGGCCACCGAAGAGGAGCTGGTGGCGTCGGCTCGCTGGCGGATCAATCGTCTGCTGGCCGAGGGCGTCACTACCGTTGAGATCAAATCCGGCTACGGTCTGGACGAAGAGAGCGAAATGCGGATGCTGCGGGCGATTCGCCAGCTGGGCGAGAGTGTGCCCGCCGATGTCCGTGCCACCTGTCTGGCCGCCCATGCCTTTCCGCCGGAGTTTACGCACAATCCGGATGGCTGGGTCGATATCATCTGCGACCGTCTGCTGCCGCAGGTTAACGCGCTGGGGCTGGCGGATGCGGTGGATGCGTTCTGCGAGCATCTGGCCTTTTCTCCTGAGCAGGTGGCGCGGGTGTTCGACCGGGCCGTGGCGCTGGGGATGCCGGTGAAATTGCATGCGGAACAACTCTCGGCGCTGGGGGGCGCAGCCCTGGCCGCGCGCTACGGCGCACTCTCTGCTGATCATCTTGAATACGCCACCGAAGAGGATGCCAGAGCGATGGCTGAGCATGGCACTGTGGCGGTGCTGCTGCCTGGCGCGTTTTACCTGTTACGTGAGACCCGGCGTCCGCCGGTGGAACTCTTCCGGCAACACGGCGTGCCGATGGCGCTGGCCAGTGATGCCAATCCCGGTACGTCGCCCGCGCTGTCGCTGCGCCTGATGCTCAATATGGGCTGCACCCTGTTTGGCATGACGCCGGAAGAGGCGCTGGCAGGCGTTACGCTGTGGGGGGCAAAAGCGCTGGGGCTGGCTGACAGTCACGGCTCGCTGGAGGCGGGAAAAGTGGCGAACTTCGTGCACTGGCCGCTGGCCCGTCCGGCGGAACTGGTTTACTGGCTGGGGGGCGAGTTGCCCTGTACCGTTATCTATCGTGGAGAACTGCAATGAACCCTTTCTATTTTTCCCAGGGCAGCCTGCCGCTGCTGGTCAGCATTCCCCATGCCGGTACGGAGTTGACGCCTGGCGTGGAAGCCGGACTGAGTGAGGCCGCGCGCGGCCTGCCTGACACCGACTGGCATATTCCGCTGCTGTATGATTTTGTGCGTGATCTCGGGGCCAGCGTGTTAATTGGCCGCTACTCACGTTTTGTGGTCGATCTCAATCGTCCGCCCGATAACCAGCCGCTCTATTCGACTGCCACCACCGGCCTGTTCCCGGAAACCCTGTTCGATGGCACGCCGACCTTTGCGCCAGGCAAAACGCCCGATGCCACGGAGCGTCAGGGCTACATTGATCAGATCTGGCAGCCTTATCATCAGCAGATTCAACAGGAACTGGCGCGGCTTAAAGCGCAGCACGGCTATGCGCTGCTGTTTGACGCGCATTCCATCGCCAGTGAAATTCCCCGCCTGTTTGAGGGGCGTCTGCCCGATATCAACGTCGGCACCAACGACGGTGCAAGTTGTACGCCTGCCATGAGCGCGGCGATTGAGGCGGTGTGCGCGGCACAGACCGACTACAGCTGGGTGATCAACGGGCGCTTTAAAGGTGGCTACATCACCCGCGCTTACGGTCAGCCGCAGCAGCAGATTGAGGCGGTCCAGCTGGAGCTGGCGCAGCGCAACTATATGGATGAAACCCCGCCCTATGCCTGGCAGCAGGCGCGCGCCGCACAATTACAGAAAGTACTGAAGGCAATGATCCATGCCATGCTGGCGCAGGCTAAACCGCACTAAAGCAGCGATGCGCCACCCCGGTGCAGTGCTGCGCCAATTGGGTGCAGGCAAGGGCGTTTTGCCTGCCTGCGCTCATCCTCCCGCCCCTTCTTCCGTCTCTGCAGAGCTGGCATAACCTTTGCTAGGTTGTATGTACAAGTGCAGCAGTGCCACTCTCCACATCATAAATTCTGTCTGGCTCACAAAATGATAAAGCCGGCAATGAACTGCGCTGCGTTAACTTGTATATACATGACATATCATCCTGTGAAATTTATGTTAAATCTCGTCAGGGCGATCACCAGGCCGCTACTTCAGGAGAACCGTATGACACACCCTCTGACTTTTCGTCGTTTATGTCTCACTACGCTGGTTTCCAGCCTGCTGCTCTGTGGCGTTAGCGCCCAGGCTAAAGAGTGGAAGTCAATCACCATTGCCACTGAAGGCAGTTATGAACCCTGGAACCTCACGCTGCCGGGCGGCAAGCTGGGTGGTTTCGAACCGGAACTGATGGCGGATCTCTGCCAGCGTATGGCGATCCAGTGCAAGCTGGTGGTGCAGAACTGGGATGGGATGATCGCCGGACTGAATGCCGGAAAATATGACGTCATCATGGATGCGATCGTGATTACGCCCGACCGCAAGAAAGTCGTGAATTTCACCGTACCCTACGCCTCAACGCCTGCCACCTTCATCACGGTAAAAGGGTCACTGCTGCCCGCTGACAGTAAGATCATCAAACTCACCGACGACGCCGGAACCGTGGAACCTGCCATTGCCCCCCTGAAAGCAGCGCTGAAAGGCAAAACGATCGGTATCGCCTCCGGCACGGTTTATACGCCATTCATCGACAAATATTTCAAAGATGTGGCAGACATCCGCGAATACACCAGCTCAGCGGATGCGATCCTCGATTTGCAGGCCGGGCGGATTGACGCGGTATTTGACGACGTCACCTTTGCGCAGTCGATGCTGGCGCGGCCGGATAACCGTAACCTGAGTTTCAGCGGTCCACAGCTGGGCGGCCCAATCTGGGGTGAGGGTGAAGCGATGGGCGTGCGTATGGCAGACAACGATCTGAAAGCCCGACTGGATCAGGCGATCCAAGCCGCGCTGGCCGACGGCACAGTGAAAAAGCTGAGCGAGAAGTGGTTCAAAACTGACGTCACACCCTGAGTGAGGTAACTGATGATAAGCCTGCTGAGTTTTGGCCCGGACGGCTGGGGACGGTTGATTCTGAGTGCCACGCTGACCACGTTGCTGCTGTCGCTTTGCGCACTGCTGGTCGGTGCGGTGGTGGGATCGGGCGTTGCCGCCGCAAAGTTATCCTCCCATCGCGCGGTACGCTGGCTGGGGGAAGGCTACTCGGTCATCTTTCGTGGCATCCCTGAGCTGCTGGTGATCTACCTGTTCTACTTTGGCGGTTCGGGACTGATCACGCAGATCGGACAACTGTTTGGCGCGGACGGCTTTATTGAAGCGCCGCCGTTTCTGATCGGGGCATTGGCGATCGGGCTTATCTCTGGCTCTTACCAGGCGGAAGTCTATCGTGCCGCACGACTGGCCCTGGCGAAAGGGGAGATCGAAGCCGCCGTCGCCATTGGTATGCCGCGCTGGCGCATCCGGCAACGCATTCTGCTGCCGCAGGTGGCGCGCTATGCGCTGCCCGGCCTGTCAAACGTCTGGCAGATGAGCCTGAAAGATTCGGCGCTGGTGTCAGTGACCGGCATTGTCGAGCTGATGCGGGCCAGCCAGATTGCGGCCGGTTCAACCCGGGACTATTTCTCCTTTTACCTGGTGGGCGGTGCCTGTTATCTGCTGCTGACGCTGCTGTCGAACCGCGCCTTTTTGCGGGCGGAAACCCGTCTGGGTCGCGCCTGGCAAAGCCGCACTGCTGCACAGCATTAAGGACATTTATGATCGATTTTGCGTTCCTTACTGAAACCTTTCTGAAACTCAGCGCGGCGCTGCCAGTCACGCTCGGCCTGTTTATCAGCGCCTTTCTCTGTGGGGGCGTGCTGGCGGTGGGCATTCTGGCACTGCGCATGAGCCGCTGGCGGCTGCTGAGTGCATTTGCCCGCGGCTACATTCTGGTGTTTCGCGGCTCGCCGCTGATGATCCAGCTGTTCCTGATCTACTACGGTCTGGGACAGTTTGGTGTGATTCGCCACAGCGTCTTCTGGCCGTTTCTGCGTGAGCCTTTTACCTGCGCGGTGCTGGCGCTGTCGCTCTGTACTGCTGCTTACACGGCGGAGATCCTGCGGGGTGCGCTGCTGGCGGTCCCGCCCGGGCAGGTGGAAGCGGGGATGGCGTGCGGCATGTCGCGTGGCCTGCTGCTGCGGCGCATTATCGCGCCGGTGATGCTGCGTTATGCGCTGCCTGCGTACTCCACCGAAGCGATTCTGCTGGTGAAATCGACCGCGCTGGCCAGTCTGGTAACGGTGTGGGATGTCACCGGGGTAGCCCAGCAGATTATCCAGCGTACTTACCGCACCATGGAGGTGTTCCTGTGTGCAGCGGCGATCTACCTGATACTCAACTTCATCATTGTTCAATTGTATGCCTTGCTGGAGCGGCGTCTGACGCCGGTTCATAAACCGGAAAAAAACCCGTTACCAGCCGCTAAGCCGATCCCCGGAGGAGAAAAAAATGTCTGAACTGCCACCCGTCACGCTGTCGGCCAGCGACATCCATAAATCCTTTGGCGCCATGGAGGTGCTGAAGGGCATCTCACTGCAGGCGCATCAGGGCGATGTCATCTCTATTCTCGGTGCCAGTGGCTCGGGCAAAAGTACGCTGCTGCGCTGCATCAACCTGCTGGAGACGCCCGATTCTGGCGTGGTTAGCGTCGGCGGTGAAACTATTGAGATGAAGCGTCATGCGCGTGGGCACCAGCTGGCGGCTAACCCGCGTCAGATTGAGCGGCTGCGTTCCCGGCTCGGGATGGTGTTTCAGAGCTTTAATCTCTGGTCGCATCTCACCGTCCTGCAAAACGTTATTGAAGGGCCGCACTACGTCCTGAAGCGTGATAAAAAAGCCTGCATCGTCCAGGCGGAACAGCTGCTGGATCGGGTCGGTTTGCTGAATCGCAAAGATTTCTATCCTGCCCAGCTTTCGGGCGGCCAGCAGCAGCGGGTGGCGATCGCCCGTGCGCTGGCGATGGACCCGGAGGTGATGCTGTTTGATGAACCCACGTCAGCACTGGACCCGGAACTGGTGGGCGAGGTGCTGAAGGTGATGCGCAGTCTGGCGGAAGAGGGGCGTACTATGCTGGTGGTCACTCACGAGATGGGCTTTGCCCGCAACGTCTCAAACCGGGTGGTGTTTATGCATCAGGGCACGATTGATTGTCAGGGCACGCCAGAGGCGATGTTCGGCGAGGCGGGATCGGCGCGCTTTAAGCAGTTTATCTCCAGTCATCATCAGGTGGAGCCGGTGGTATGAGCGACGAGACGAATCAGACGCGGGTCTGGGGTGATGGCCCGCTAAAGTGGCAGGCGCTGGTGCAGGTCGCCCGGCACGGCGCGACCCTGACGCTGAGCGACAGCGCCTGGCAGCGCATCGCGCAGAGCCGTGAAATTGTCGGAAATATCGTGGCAGCGGGGCAGGTGGCCTACGGCATCAATACCGGATTAGGGGCGTTGTGCAACATCACTCTTTCGGAAGATGAACTGAACCAGCTGTCGCGTAATACCCTGCTGAGCCATGCCTGCGGTGTCGGGCCGGTGCTGAAAAAAGCGGAGGTGCGCGCCATTCTGTGTGCCGCGATTGCCAACTACAGCCACGGCAAATCGGGTGTGTCAGTGGCGCTGGTGCAGCAACTGCTGGCGCTGCTGAATCTGCAGATTACACCTCAGGTGCCATCGCAGGGATCGGTGGGCTATCTGACGCACATGGCGCATATCGGTCTGGCGCTGATCGGCATCGGTGAGGTTGAGTGGCAGGGCGAAATCATGCCTGCGCAGCAGGCGCTGGCCCAGGCGGGATTAGCGCCTTACCGGCCAGGTGCCAAAGAGGGACTGAGCCTGGTCAACGGCACGCCCTGCATGACCGGCTTAGCCTGCCTGGCGCTGGACGATGCCGAACGTCTGCTGGACTGGGCGGATGTGACAGGCGCAATGAGCTTTGAGGCGCTGCGCGGTCAACTGGTGGCGTTTGATCCCGAAGTGCTGGCGCTCAAGGCCAGCCCGGGAATTCAGCGGAGTGGTGAACGTCTGCGCCAGTTGCTGAGTGACAGCCCGCTGCTAACCGCGAGCGTCGGTATCCGGACTCAGGATGCACTGAGTCTGCGGTCGATGCCGCAGGTGCACGGTGCCTGCCGCGATCAGTTTGATCACGCCGCTCGCCAGGTGGAGACCGAACTCAACGCCTGTACTGACAATCCGCTGATTCTGGGAACGCCGCAGGAGTGGCGCGTGGTGTCTCAGTCACATCCGCATGGTGAGTCGGTGGCCATGGCCTGTGATCTGCTGGCGATTGCGCTGGCGGAGCTGGGGAGCATTGCTGAGCGACGACTTGATCGGCTGGTGAACCCGCTGGTCAGTGGCCTGCCGCCGTTTCTGGTGGCTGAGCCTGGCGTCAATTCCGGCATGATGATTGCGCAGTACGTGGCGGCCTCGCTCTGCGCGGAAAACCGTCAACTGGCGCAGCCTGCGGTGCTCGATAACTATGTCACATCAGGATTACAGGAAGATCATCTGAGTCTCGGCACCGGGTCGGCGCTGAAGCTGCTGAAGCTGGTCAGCAACGTCGATCACATCATCGCGATTGAGTATTTGCTGGCGGCACAGGCGCTGGAATTTCACGGTGAATCGCAGCTGGCTGCAGGCACACGGCGCGCCTGGCAGCATCTGCGTCAGGGTGTTGCGCGCTGGCAGCAGGATCGCTGGCTGGCACCCGACATTGCCCGCGCAGTGGCGCAGATAAAAGCGCACCGGGCCGATGCGCTTGTGAGGTGAGGATTACCTGCGGCGTGCGTCCGGACGGACTAAATCAAAGCGCTGCGCTTCACTGATACCGTAATAGGCGCTGGGGCCGCCTGCGCGCAGAATCGGTTCGGCTTTTGCAGTCTGATAAATGCCCTCTTCCAGCAACGAGTCATCGATGTGGATCGCCACCGCTTCACCCATGACCAGCCAGCTGTCGAGCAGGTTGCCGCTGGCATCCTGCAGCTGAATCAGTTGCGTCAGGCGGCACTCGAAGTTGACCGGGCTTTCTGCCACCAGGTTCGCACTGACCTGAGATGCCGCCAGCGGCGTTAACCCGGCAAAGGCAAATTCATCCTGATCGGCCGGCAGTGAAGCGGAACTTTCGTTCATCGCTTCGGCCAGCGGGCGGGTTGCGAGGTTCCAGACAAACTCTTTTGTCTCAGCGATATTCCGGACGCTGTCTTTCCAGCCGCTGCTGGCAAAACCGATAATCGGCGGCTGATAGTTGAAGCAGTTAAAGAAGCTGTAAGGGGCCAGATTATGCTGTCCGCTGGCGCTGACAGAGCTAATCCAGCCAATCGGGCGCGGCCCGATAATCGCATTCAGCGGATCGTGCGGCAGACCGTGACCAGCACGGGGTTGATAGGAATAGCGTTTCCGGGTCATAACGTCTCCAGCAGGGAATTTTATTTATCTTAGCCCCACAGCATCGCCCGACGGAACCGGAATGAGGTAAGCGGATGGTGCGGGTTTATTTTCCGACGCCTACAGCGTATTGTACGCGCGCCTGAATAATTGAGAGAACGTATGAAAAAGTCAGCCAGCACGTCGCCCTTCCACGCCCGCAATCGCCATCAGGGCGAATACGATTTTGCCGCGTTAACCGCTGCCCATCCACCGCTGAAGGCCAAAGTCCGGCCCAACGGATATGGCGTGAAGTCCGTGGATTTTGCGGACCCGGAGGCGGTGATGCTGCTGAACCAGGCGCTGATCAAACTGTTTTACGACATCGACTGGCAACTGGCTCCCGGCTCACTCTGCCCGCCAGTACCGGGACGCGCCGATTATCTGCACTATCTTGCCGATTTGCTGGCGCTGGATAACAACGGCGTCATCCCGATGGCGGACGTACTCGATGTCGGCTGCGGTGCAAACTGCATCTATCCATTGATTGGTGCAGCAGAATATGGCTGGCGCTTTACCGGCACCGAGATTGATGAAGCCGCCATTAAAGCCGCTAACCGCATTGTCGCAGCCAACCCACGCCTGACGCGCCAGATCCGTTTGCGTCGTCAGAAAAACACCGATGCGGTGCTGGCGGGTGTGGTCAGCAAAACGGAATTTTTCAGCGCAGTGATGTGTAATCCGCCGTTCCACGCGTCGCCGGATGAGGCAGTGGCAGGTTCGCAGCGTAAGGTCCGCAATCTCGGGCTGGATAAAAATGCACCGCTTAACTTTGGCGGGCAGCACAATGAGCTGTGGTATCCCGGTGGCGAGAAAGGCTTCATCGGCAAGATGATCGCCGAAAGCGTGGCGCTGGGTCGTCAGATCGGCTGGTTTACCTCGCTGGTGTCGCGCAAAGAGAACTTACCGGCGCTGGAAAAACAGCTGCAGGCGCTCGACGTCGCTGAGGTGCGGGTAGTGAATATGGCGCAGGGTCAGAAGCAGAGCCGCTTCCTGGCGTGGAGTTTTATGGCTGCCGCGCAGCGCAGCAAACTGCTGAGTCGCCTGGGTAACTAAGAGGTCTCTTTACGCGGGCAACGGGTTTATCTGCGGACGAAGAGGAAAAAAGAACGGGCCGCGATGCGGCCCGTTTCGATCAGGAGACGTGCTGCAGAAATTCGCGCAGACGTTCGCTGGGGGGGGTGCTGATCAGGCTGTCGGGATCGCCATCTTCCGCAATCCGGCCTTTGTCGATAAAGATCAGGCGCGAAGCGACCTTCTGTGCGAAGCCGACTTCGTGCGTCACAATCACCATCGTCATGCCTTCTTCCGCCAGATCCTGCATCACTTTCAGCACTTCGTGACGCAGTTCCGGGTCCAGCGCTGAGGTGGGTTCATCAAATAGCATCATTTTTGGCTTAACCGCCAGCGCACGAGCAATCGCCACGCGCTGCTGCTGACCACCGGAAAGCTCAGACGGGAAGTGATGCGCACGCTCGGCCAGGCCCACTTTGCCCAGCAGTTCACGCGCCAGCTGGCGTGCCGCCTCTTTGCTGGCACCGCGCACCCGAATGGGACCAAAGGCGACGTTGTCCAGCGCACTCATCTGTGGGAACAGATGAAACTGCTGAAACACCATGCCCGCTTCCTGACGAATCAGGCGGTCATCAACTTTCGGGTCATTCACGCGCAGGCCATCAACAATCAGCTCGCCACTGGTGATCTCTTCCAGCTTGTTAATGCAACGCAGCAGCGTCGACTTACCGGAACCGGAGGGACCGATAATGACCACCACTTCGCCCTGGTTAATTTTCAGATCAATATTGTGCAGCACCTGGGTCTGGCCAAAATGCTTGGAGACATCTTTAAATTCAATCACAGGATTTTCACCCTTTTCTCAATGCGGCGCAGCACAAAGCTCAACACCAGCGTAATCACCAGATAGATGATCGCGACGGCGCTCCAGATTTCCAGAGCGCGGAAGTTACCGGCAATAATTTCCTGACCCTGACGTGTCAGTTCAGCCACACCGATAACGATGAACAGTGAGGTATCTTTGATGCTGACAATCCACTGGTTGCCCAGCGGCGGCAGCATACGGCGCAGCGCCAGCGGCATAATCACGTAGCGCAGCGTCTCGCGGCTCGACAGGCCAAGCGCCAGTCCGGCTTCGCGGAAGCCCTTGTTGATCGACAGCACGGCACCACGGGTAATCTCGGCAATATACGCGCCAGAGTTAATCATGATGGTGACCACCGCCGCGCTGAAGGGATCAATGCGCAGGTCGGGGAAGGCCATCGGCAAAGCAAAATAGATAAACATCACCTGCACCACGATCGGGGTGCCACGGATGATTTCGATAAACACCAGTGCGAT
>Ga0308171_1002085_pt1 | contig 22541 bp, 16 predicted proteins | sample PhyGR1_FD_202135 | JGI IMG/M metagenome (GOLD analysis project Ga0308171, IMG submission 202135) | Phyllosphere microbial communities from UC Gill Tract Community Farm, Albany, California, United States - DLSLSG.R1 | ecosystem: Host-associated > Plants > Phyllosphere > Unclassified | place: USA... | reverse complement strand
AGACCGCCTTCATCTCCAACCCGGAAGAAGAAGCCAAGCTCACCGACGAGCGCTATCAGGAGCAGATGGCCGATGCCATCCTCACCGGCATCCGCAACTACTTCGCCAAGAACCCGCCGCTGGCCAAGAACCGGCTGACCTGAAGTAGCGGGTCAGCTGGCAGACAACAAAAAACCCGGTCCTGCTCTGGCAGACCGGGTTTTTTGTCGGGTGCGGCGTCGGTGCACCGGGGACGCGGCGCTCAGGCGTTGCTGACCTTGCGCTTGCCGCGCAATTTGCGCCACAGCTGCCACAGCGCCCCCAGCACGATGGGAACGATGGCACCGACGATGCCGATGAGCACCAGCGTATTGAGGTTCTCCCGCACCACCGGAATATTGCCGAACAGGTAGCCCAGCACCACCAGGCTGACCACCCACAGGAAGGCACCCAGCACGTTGAACAGCTGGAAGCGCGCAAAGCTCATGGCCGAGACGCCGGCGATGAAGGGCGCAAAGGTGCGCACGATGGGGGTGAAACGGGCGATCACGATGGTCTTGCCACCGTGTTTTTCATAGAAGCTGTGGGTCTTGCGCAGGGCGTCGGGGTTGAGCCAGCGGTAGTTGTGGGTATAGACGCGTTGCCCGACCCAGCCGCCGATCCAGTAATTGAGCGTGTTGCCGGCCACCGCGGCGGCGATCAGCAGGCCCATCAGCAGCCAGATGTCCATGGCCCCCAGCGCACAGAAGGTACCGGCGATGAACAGCAGCGAATCCCCCGGCAGGAAGGGCAGGACCACCAGCCCGGTTTCACAGAAGACAATCAGGAACAACACCGCATAAATGAGCGGGCCGTACTGCTCGATCAGGACGCCCAGATATTTGTCCACGTGCACCAGCACGTCCAGCCACTGCAGATAATCCATAAAGCCCAATCTTTGATGATTCATCAAGGCCGGGGCTCCCCATCGCCGCGCGGCCGGATATTTCCCTTCAGCAACTCCGTCGGGACCTATCGCACAGGCAAAGCGATCTCGCGCACCTGCGCAGGCATCATACAACACTCACCCCGCCGCAACTCAAGAAGCCCGGATACCGGCCGATAAAATCCTTGAGGAAACTTGCCGCAAGAAGATCCTCACACAAGCTCGCAGAGCGTTGTGTGGCGGCCCGCCAAGGCCGCCGCCCGCACGCACAACCGGAAGGATTTGGCATATGATCAATGTCAGGTTCGTTCAGTTTTGATGAGGCAAATATGCATCATCAAGCATGTTCTGCGCCTTTCCGCGGCGCGGTCGCTGGCGGTGAGGCAGACGGGACGGCGCTGACGGACGGGCAAATGGAAGCCACCGGGGGAAAACGGGGAACCCGGGCAATCGCAACTCCGCACTGCATGAGGCAAGACGCACGGGCGTCAATACCGGCCAGAGGGGGCGCTGTATGGGGAGCCAGGAGTCATTCGTGGGCCAGTTCGATCATCCGTCGCAGCCGCAGGGAGATCACCAGCGCCTGCGCGAGGAGGAACGCGAGGCGCTGCTGGGCGCGCTCTGGCGTTCCATGGCCATTCTCGAATTCGCTGCCGATGGCAGCATCCTCGATGCCAACGACAAATTCCTCGGCATGCTGGGCTACCAGCGGCATGAAGTAGTGGGCCAGCATCACAGCATGCTGTGTGACCCGCTCTCTGTCGAGACCGAGGACTACCAGCGCTTCTGGCAGCACCTGCGCCAGGGCGAGGTGATCGCCGGTACGCTGCAGCGGCGCAGAATCGACGGCACCATCGTCTGGCTGGAAGCCCTGTGCAGTCCGATCCTGGATGGCAGCGGCCAGCTGCGCAAGGTGATCTCGGTGGCGGCCGACATCAGTTCGCACATCGACGACTCGCATCACAGCAACAATGTGCTGAGCGCCCTGAACCGCTCGCTGGGCGTGGTCGAACTCTCGCCCCAGGGCATGATCCTGGCGGCCAACCGCAACTACCTCAAAACCATGGAATACCTGGCCGACGACCTGATCGGTCAGCCGCACAGCGTGCTGTGTCCGCCCGGCTATGCCGACAGCGAGGAATATGCGATCTTCTGGCGCGATGTCTGCAGTGGCCGCTTCTTCTCCGGCCGTTTCCCGCGCCGCACACGCAGCGGCCGCACGATCTGGTGGGAAGCCACCTACTCGCCCCTGCTCGATCCGCAAGGCCGGGCCGAGCGCGTGATCTGCATCGGCAACGACGTCACCTACCGCGTCACCCGCGAAAAGAGCGACCGTGAACACCTGCACCTGCTCTCGCTGGGCATCAACGAAACCGACAATGCCGTGCTCATCACCGACGAGCAGAACCGCATCGTCTTTCACAACACCGGGTTCACCCGCATGCTGGGCTTCCAGAGCCAGCAGACCATCGGCAAGCTGCCACGCGAGCTGTTTGCCAGTCACCCGACGTTCGTCAAGTCGATCGAGCGCTGCCATGGCGAGCTGCTGCAGGGACACAGCTTCCACACCGAGGAACTGATCCACGACCTGCACGAACAGCCGGTCTGGATTTCGGCGGTGGTCAATCCCATTCTCGATGTGCAGGGCAAGCTCATCAATGCGGTCTGCGTGATGACCGACATCACCAATACCAAGGTCCATGAAGTCCTGCAGTATCGCGTGCTCAACGCCATGGCCCGCGATTCCTCGCTGGCCGAGCAGATGAACCTGCTGTGCGAAGAAGTGGAACGCGTCGCCCCCGAGGTGATCGCCTCGGTGCTGCGCGTGGATGAACAGGGCCGCCTGCATACCCTGGCTGCGCCCAGCCTGCCGGAAGCCTACACACGCGCCATCGAGGGCATCCAGATCGGTCCGCTGGTTGGCTCCTGCGGCAGCGCCGCCTATACCGGCGAGAGCGTGGTCTCGGAAGAGATCGCCACCGATCCGCATTGGGCCGACTACAAGGAAATCGCCTTGAGCCACGGCCTGCAGGCCTGCTGGTCGACCCCGATCAAGTCGGCCGATGGCAAGGTCATCGGCACTTTCGGTTTCTACTATCGCCAGCCGCGCGCGCCGAGCGCCTTCCACCACCTGCTGGTGGATGCCGGCCTGCACCTGTGCGCGCTAGCCATTGAACGCGAAGCCTCGCGGGCGCGCATCCACCAGCTGGCTTTCTATGATTCGCTGACCGGGCTGCCCAACCGCAGCCTGCTGCTGGTACAGGCCGGGCAGGCGATCGCGGCAGCCGAGCGCAACCGCAGCATGGTGGCGGTGATGTTCATCGACCTTGATCGCTTCAAGCAGGTCAACGATTCGCTGGGCCACCAGGCCGGCGATGAACTGCTGCGCACGGTGGCCACGCGGCTGCAATCACAGGCGCGCCGCTCGGACATCGTCGGCCGTCTTTCCGGCGACGAGTTCGTGGTGGTGCTGACCCAATACGACACCGACCACCTGACCGAAGTGGTCAAGCGCATCCAGGAACGGCTGGCCATGCCCTGCCACATCAACGGCACGCCGCTCAATCCCTCGGCCAGCATCGGGGTGGCGATCTTCCCCGACAACGGCCACGACATCGAGACCCTGCTGCATCGCGCCGACATCGCCATGTACCAGGCCAAGGCCGTGAACCGGGGACGTTTCAGCTTCTTCAGCGAGGAGATGAACAGCCTCGCCCAGGAACGCCTGGTGCTGGAAGGCGCGCTGCGTGATGCCTTGCGCGGCGGCAGCTTCGAACTGCACTTCCAGCCGCAGATCAACCTGCACGACCTCAGCCTGCACGGCGTGGAAGCGCTGGCCCGCTGGTACGATCCGCAATTGGGGCAGATCTCGCCGGGCCGCTTCATCCCGATTGCCGAGGAATGTGGCCTGATCGGCGAGCTGGGCAAGTGGGCGCTGGAAGAGGCCTGCTTCCAGCTGGCTGACTGGCGGCGGCGCGGGATCCAGGTGCCGTCGGTTTCGGTGAACCTGTCGGCCACCAATTTCCACGATCTCGACCTGCCGCAATTTCTCACCGGCCTGCTGCGCCGCTACAGCCTGGCACCGACCGACCTCACGCTGGAAATCACCGAGACCGTGCTGATGGATACCAACCCCAGCACCAACCAGACCATCGCCGCCGTGCATGCGCTGGGCATTCCGCTGGCCATGGATGACTTCGGCACCGGTTATTCCAGCCTCGGCTACCTGCGCAAGCTGCCGGTCTCCGAACTCAAGCTGGACCAGAGCTTCGTGCGCGACATGGCCAAGGACGAAGCAGTGAGTGCCCTCACCAACGCCGTCATCCGCATCGGCGAAAGCCTCAAATTGACCGTGGTGGCCGAAGGTGTGGAAGATGCCGACCAATACCGGCTGCTGATCAGCCAGGGCTGTGACGTGGCGCAGGGCTATTATTTTTCGCGGCCGATGTCGGCCGATCAGCTCGAAAGCTGGGTGCGGGATTACCGTGGCGAGAATGCCGCTCCACCGGGGGCGACAGGACCGCGCGGCTGAACTTGGAGAGAAGTAAATACAAGCAGGCAAGAACAATCGAAAGTTCCGTGCAAAAAAGGCACTTTCTCGCCGGAAAAACAACAGCACAGTTACATGTGGGCGCAAACATTCGAAGTATTTTGATGCAGCGCAAAATGCTGACGATATACTGACTCGCTTCCCCGCAAGTACCGTGATTTCAGCATGAACGTTGGGCCTCCCTGCAAGGAAGGCCCCTGACGTGAGTGACCGCGTTGCATTGCCGTTTCGGCAATCCGATGCAGCATGCCGCTCCTCCGGCCAAGCTGTCATCGGTACGCAGGCACTGTGTTGCAGGACCTTCCGGAAGACGGAAAGAAGGAGGGCAAACGATGGCGAGATGAGCGCGTTGTCAGCGATCGCCATCGGTCCTCGGATGGTTTTGGTTCGGTATTTGCTTTTCCACACCCTTTGACTTCAAGAACAACAACAGCCATGGCTAATGCAATGTCTGATGCGCGCGGCGCATCCCTTTTCCACCGCTCCGTCGGTGCAAAACTGACTGCCATGACGGTGGCCCTGGTGGGCATCGTCTTCGTGATCGCACTGATGCTGATCACTTACTCCGCTTCACGCATGGTGGAATCGCGCTCCATCGAACAGATGGGCAACGACGCGCGCGGCGTGGCCAACATGGTGGGCATCTTCGACCGCTCGGTGAACAGCCAGGTGGACCGCTTCTCCATCATGTTCGACAAGGAGTTCGGCAAGCTCACGCTGGATGAAACCCGCACCGTGCAGATCGGCGACCGCGCCACGCCGGTGCTGTCGAATGATGGCCGCGAACTGAACCTGGATTTCTCCATCCCCGACCGCTTCACCGCCCACACCGGCGTGACCGCCACCATCTTCGCCAAGACCGGCGACGACTTCGTGCGCGTGTCAACTTCCGTCAAGAAAGAAAACGGCGAACGCGCCGTCGGCACCCTGCTCGACCGCGCCCATCCCGGCTATGCCGCCCTGAAGTCCGACAAGACCTACAGCGGCGTGGCAACCCTGTTCGGCAAGCAGTACATCACCAAGTACGTGCCCTTCAAGAATGACGCCGGGCAGATCATCGCCGCGCTCTTCGTGGGCATCGACATCTCGGCCGACGTCAAGGCGCTGAAGGACCAGATCAAGTCGCTCAAGATCGCCGAGACCGGCAACTTCTATGCGCTCAATGGCCGCGAAGGCAAGGACCAGGGCGTGATGATTGCCGGTGCCCCGCGCGAGGGCAAGGAAGAAGGCGGCAACCTGATCGAGGCCAAGGATGCCGGCGGCAACACCTACATCAAGACCCTGGTGCAGCAGAAGGAAGGCCAGCTGCGCTACACCGGCAGCGACGGCCGCCAGAAGATCGCCGTCTTCACTCACTATGCCCCGTGGAACTGGGTCATCGTCGGTGAAGCGGCAGTCGATGAGATCACCCGCGAAGTCAACTCCATGCGCAATCTCTACATCGGCCTGGGCCTGCTGTTCCTGGCGGTGCTCGGCGCGATCCTGACGGTGATGATCAACCGCATGATCACCCGTCCGCTGGATGCGGTGTGCAATGCCGCCGACCGCATCGCCGGTGGCGACCTCACCACTCGCCTGCACGTGCACAGCAGCGATGAGATCGGCCGCCTGATGGGCGCCTTCAACGGTATCAGCATGGGCCTGTCGGAAGTGGTCTCCAGCGTGCGTGCCGGGACCGAAGAAATCAACACCGCCGCCAGCGAGATCGCGGCCGGCAACCTCAATCTGTCTTCGCGTACCGAGCAGCAAGCGGGTGCCCTGGAAGAAACCGCCTCGGCCATGGAAGAGCTGACCTCGACCGTGAAGCAGAATGCCGCCAACGCGATTCAAGCCGATGAACTGGCCGGTTCCGCTTCGGAAGTCGCCAGCCACGGCGGCGACGTCGTGGGTCAGGTGGTGCAGACCATGGATGCCATCAACAGCTCTTCGCAACGCATCGTCGACATCATCAGCGTGATCGATGGCATCGCCTTCCAGACCAACATCCTGGCCCTGAACGCGGCAGTGGAAGCGGCCCGCGCCGGTGAGCAGGGACGCGGCTTCGCCGTGGTCGCCACCGAAGTGCGCACGCTGGCCCAGCGCAGCGCCTCGGCCGCCAAGGAAATCAAGGAACTGATCGACGCCTCGGTGCAGACCGTGGCCGGTGGCGGCCAGCTGGTCTCACAGGCCGGCAACACCATGAACGACGTGGTGGACAGCGTGCAGCGCGTCTCCACCGTCATCAGCGAGATCACCACCGCCAGCCGTGAGCAGAGCGAAGGGATCGACCAGATCAACCGTGCCATCGCGCAAATGGATGAGAGCACCCAGCAGAATGCAGCGCTGGTGGAGCAGGCCGCAGCCGCCGCGCAATCGCTGCAGCAGCAGGCCGAGCGCCTGGCTGCCGCAGTGAGCACCTTCCGCGTGTAAATCGTTTATATCGTTTGCATGATTTTCTGCGCGGCGATCCAACGATTGCCCTGCAGAAAACCCTGATCGCATCCGCTTCCAAGAAGCCGCCCCCCGGGCGGCTTCGTCACATCCGGCCCCTGGCACCGACAGGTATAATCCCGCCATGAACGCACCGCACTCCTCCCCCGCTTCCGAACCGGCTGCCGCCCCGTCCCACCGCCCCATCCAGGCCCTGCCCGATCAACTGATCTCGCAGATTGCCGCTGGCGAGGTGATCGAACGTCCTTCCGCCGTGGTCAAGGAATTGCTGGAGAACGCGCTCGATGCCGGCTCCACGCAAATCACCGTGCGCCTGGAGCAAGGCGGCGTCAAGCGCATCGCCATCACCGACAACGGACGCGGCATTCCACCGGAGCAATTGCCGCTGGCACTGGCGCGCCATGCCACCTCCAAGATTGCGTCGCTGACCGACCTGGAGAATGTCTCCACGCTCGGCTTCCGCGGCGAGGCGCTGGCCTCAATCGCCTCGGTGGCCCAGCTCACGGTAACCAGCCGCACCGCCGATGCCCCGCATGCATGGGAAATCACCGGCTCCCAATTCGGTACCGTGGCCCCGGCCTCAGGCGCACAGGGCACGACCATCGACGTGCAGGACCTGTATTTCAACACCCCGGCGCGGCGCAAATTCCTCAAGTCCGAACAGACCGAATACGGCCACTGCGCCGAGGTCGTACGGCGTATTGCGCTGGCGCGTCCGGATGTGAGTTTTTCGCTGTCGCATAACGGCAAGACGGTGGATCACTGGAACGTCGGCGAATTCGCCAAGCGCAGCGCCCACATCCTCGGCGACGAATTCGCCAATGCGCGTCTGCCGCTCGACGAGAGTGCGGGCCCCTTGCGCCTGCATGGTTTCGTCGGCCTGCCGACGGCCTCGAAGGCACGCGCCGATGGCCAGTATTTCTACGTCAACGGCCGCTTCGTCCGTGACAAGCTGCTCACCCACGCCGTGCGCGCCGCCTATCAGGATGTGCTGCATGGCGACCGTTATCCGGCCTATGCGCTGTCGCTGACGCTGGACCCGGCGCTGGTGGATGTGAACGTGCACCCATCCAAGATCGAAGTGCGTTTCCGCGACAGCCGCGCGGTGCACCAGTTCGTATTTCACGCGGTCTCGCGCGCGCTGGCGCAGACCTCGGCCGTGTCCTTCGGCAATCTGCCGCAGCAACAGACCGAGAGCGCCGAGGGCGCGCCCGCTCCCGCCAGTGGCCCGAATGCCCCGCTGCCCTGGATGCGCGAACAGAAACAGCAGAGCTTCTCCGCCCAGTTCGCTGAACAACCGCGCCCGTTCTCCTTTGCCGGCAACGGCGGACCGGGCAGCGGCGGCTTCGGCGTACGCCAGGACCGCGCGGCCTACGGCAACATGTTCCGCAGCGAGCCTGCCGGGCAGAGCGACAGCGGCAATGCGGCGGCAGGCTTCAACAGCGCAGCCTACCAGTCCGCTGCACAGCCCGCCGCACCGCTGCCGGACGGCGACTTCCCGCTCGGCTTCGCGCTGGCGCAACTGCATGGCATCTACGTGCTGGCGCAGAACCAGGCCGGCCTGGTGGTGGTGGACATGCATGCTGCGCATGAGCGCATCCTCTACGAACAACTGAAGACCGCGCTCGATGGCAACGAGATGTTCGTGCAGCCGCTGCTGATTCCGGTCACCTTCTATGCCGATCCGGTGGAAGTGGGCACGGTGGAAGAACATCAGGAAACGCTGTCGGCCCTGGGCTTCGACATTGCCGTGATGTCCCCGACCACGCTGGCCGTGCGTGCCGTCCCGGCGCTGCTGAAGAACGCTGACGCCCAGACGCTGGCCCGCGACGTCCTGCGCGATGTGCGCGAGTACGGTGGTTCGCGTGTCTTGCTGGAGCGCCGCAACGAACTGCTCGGTACGCTGGCCTGCCATACGGCGGTGCGTGCCAATCGCAGCCTGACGCTGCCGGAGATGAACGCGCTGCTGCGCCAGATGGAAGCCACCGAACGCTCCGACCAGTGCAACCACGGCCGTCCGACCTGGACCCAAATGGGCCTGTCGGATCTGGACAAGCTCTTCCTGCGTGGCCAGTAAGGATCGTGTGATGACCCAGCAACTGCCTCTGGCGGTGGCCATCATGGGCCCCACTGCGTCCGGCAAGACTGCCGCTGCGCTGGAGATTGCCCGCCACCTGCCCTGCGAAATCATTTCCGTCGATTCGGCCCTGGTCTACCGCGAGATGGATATCGGCACCGCCAAGCCCAGCCCGGAAGAGCTGGCTGCAGTGCCACATCACCTGATCGACATCATCGACCCGACCGAAGCTTACTCGGCCATGCAGTTCCGCCAGGATGCGCTGCGGCTCACGCTGGAGATTGCATCGCGCGGCAAGCTGCCCTTGCTGGTGGGCGGGACGATGCTGTATTTCAAGGTGCTGCGCGACGGCCTGGATGAGTTGCCGCAGGCCGATCCGGCATTGCGTGCGCAACTGGATGAGGAGGCGGCACGGATCGGCATGCCGGCCATGCATGCGCGCCTGGCGACGCTGGACCCGGTCACGGCTGCGCGACTGAAGCCGACTGACAGCCAGCGCATTCAGCGTGCGCTGGAGATCAGCTTGCTGACGGGGCAGCCGATGTCGTCCTTGCTGTCGCAGAAGCCGCCTGAGCCGCTGCCGTTCGAGATGCTGCCGCTGGCGCTGGAACCGGCTGACCGTGCGGTACTGCACGAGCGCATTGCGTTGCGCTTTGACCTGATGCTGCGCGGTGGCGCGCTGGAACGTGAAGTCGCCGCTCTGCGTGCGCGGGGCGACCTGCATCTGGGGCTGCCGTCGATGCGTTGTGTGGGGTATCGCCAGATGTGGGAATACCTGGACGGCAGCATCGATGCCACGGCGCTGCGCGAGAAAGGCATTGCCGCCACGCGGCAACTGGCCAAGCGCCAGCTGACCTGGCTGCGCTCCATGCCGGAGCGCATCAGCATCGACTGCAACCGCCCGGAGGCTACGGCCGAGGTGCTGGCGCGGGTGCAACGGGCGTTGGCGGAACGCCGCGCCGGATGAGCTGCCGGGGCCTGTGGATAAAATTAAGAGGGAAATGCGGAAAAAGTATTGACAGAAGGCGATTGGACCTCTATAGTCTCGGGCTTGCCTCCTGGTGATATAGCTCAGCTGGTTAGAGCACAGCACTCATAATGCTGGGGTCGGTGGTTCAAGTCCACCTATCACCACCAGATACCCGTCGCTGCATGTGCAATCATGCGTATGCGGCGCCGTCCGAAAAACCCGCCTCTTCGAAAGAAGGGCGGGTTTTTTGTTTTACGCCTTTTGCTTCACCTCCGCTTCTTAGCTTGTCGCTAGAAGAAACTCTCCCCAAATCGCCCAGATCTCGAATATTCTTGAGAAAAATGGGAAAAAACGGGGGAAGGTTTGAATTTTTTCTGGGTCAATATCGGCAAATCGCATAAAGAGGCCATTGAAGGCCATTTTCTTTGGGCACCGATACACAGCGAAAAACCAAAGACAGATGGAGGCGTACGGACGACTTACTTTAGTCACTGGAATTCAGTGGCCACTGTCCGCGCTGGCGACATCATCTTCTGTAATGTCGATCGTAAGATCGCCTACGTCGCCATCGCAAAATTGGATGCCTACGAAGCAGCGCCTCCCTCTACCCGGACCTTTACAGAATGGGATCCAAATGGGCGGCGCGTGGATGTCGAGTTCATCCCACTCGAACCGCCCATCAGTATTGAAGGCTACATTCTCGATTCATTCAAGGATCGCTATAACGACCGTTGCACGCCACGCGTCGTCACAAAAACCGGCACTATCTTTCAAGGGTATATGGCATCGTTACCGACCGATGCCGGAATTGATTTATTGCGCCTAGCGGGCGACCAAGAGGAAGCAATCGCCACTACATCGCTCAATCTAAGCGCACCAACAATGTCGCAAAGAAGATCTGCTTCGCCCACAACTAAACAAGCACTGCGCGAAGCACGGATTGGTCAAGGGCGCTTTAGGCGCGACTTACTTACTCTTTGGCAGCGCTGCCCGATCACAGGCATCACTAACCCAGATCTACTGATCGCAAGCCACGTCAAACCCTGGGCCATTTCTTCCGATGAAGAAAAGTTAGATCCTTACAACGGTTTCCTCTTTGCTGTTCATATCGATCGTCTGTTCGATAAGGGCTTGATCAGTTTTGACGGTGAAGGGCACATCCTCATTAGCCCGCATCTCTCCGAACGAGATGCTCTCGCCTTAAATATTCATCACGGAATTAATCTTCCTTTGCGGCAAGAGCACCAAAAGTACTTGGAAGCACATCGGAACATTTTTGATCTATGAGAACAAAGTGGGCTGGTTACGCCCACTCCCCAACGCCAAACCTCATCAATACTTCTGACAAATCTGCAACGATCCTCATTACTAATTAACTTAAGTCAAGATCGCCAACGAAGACGTAAAACCGAACTGTTAGAATTTACCCCGCAAGTCAAAAAGAACGGAAAGGCCCACAACGGCCGCCAACACACCAGCGGGAGACCACTCGATGCGGCAGTTCCAAGCCACTCCCACGCACAGCATCCGATACAAAGCCGCTGAGCCAGCATCGGCTGAGATACGTTGCGTACTCTCGGTACAGTGCAATCTGACGGAACGCCGCACCTCACACTACGTCAGCCGCACCACCCTCGCTGGCACGATGTCTGCATGCCGCATCTGCATTGCGTTGCACGCACGCGCGAACTCCTGAGCAAGGCAACCCGCCACGCAAGAAAATGAATTTGCTCTCCAAGAATTCCCTGGCAGTCCATCTGCTGCGCATCATCTTCGGCAGTTACTTTCTGGTGACGCTGATCGTGACCTGCCTGCAACTTGGCGCTGAATATGAGCACACGCAATCCGGTGTGGACAACGAATTGCGGGCCATGGACCTGACCTTCGGTGCCAGCCTGGCCAGCTCCACCTGGCGCTTCCAGGGGGACGTGCAAAAGGCCACCCTGCGCGGCATCAGCAACCTGCCCGTGGTCACCGGGGTGAAGATCGAAGACCCGCAAGGCAAGCTGGTGATGGCCCTGGGCAATATCATCGATCACGATGGCAAACAGATCCACGTCGACGCCGACGGCGCGCGCAGTGCCGTCAAGCCGGGTTTCTTCAATGCCGCCACCAGCCATCGCTTCCCGATTCTCTATCGCGACGAACACGGCGTCACCCACGACATCGGTGCCTGGACCGTCTATTCCAGCCGCCACGTGGTGATCCGCAAGGTGGCCTACGGTTTTACCCTGATCCTCATCAACTCGGTCATCAAGACGCTGGTGCTGTGGTTCATCTTCCTCTACGTCTTCCATCGCTGGCTCGGACGGCCCATCACCCGGCTGTCGGACTTCGTGCGCGGGCAGGATCTGAACCAGCCCGATCACCCCGACAATCCGCAACGCATCCGGCTGCGAGGACGCACGCGCCATGAGCTGCACTTCCTGGCCGATGCCATCAACGCGATGCTGTCCAGCCTGCGCAAGCAGTCACGCCAGAACCGCGCCCTCTACGCGCAACTGGAACAGGAAAAGGAATCCCTGCGCGCCCTCAACAAATCGCTGGAGCTGCGCATCGCCGAACGCACGCGTGATCTGGCGCAGGCCAACGAACGTCTGCGTTCACTCAGCCTCACCGATGGTCTCACCGGCATCGCCAACCGCCGCAGCTTCGACGAGACACTGGATCACGAATGGCGACGCAGCCTGCGCCACGCCAAGCCGCTCACGGTGGCTTTCATCGACGTCGACTGGTTCAAGCCCTACAACGATCATTACGGCCACGTTGCAGGGGATGCGGTCTTGCGCCAGGTAGCGCAGACACTGCAGCACACCATCGGCCGCGCCGGTGAAACCGTAGCGCGCTATGGCGGTGAAGAATTCGCGGTAATCCTCGCCGAGACCGATGGCCTCCAGGGCCAGCACATCGTGCAGCGCATGTGCGATGCCATCCATGCGCTGAACCTGCCGCATGCCGGATCCGCTCTGGGCCGCATTACCATCAGCGCCGGCGTGGCCTGGTGCATTCCGGCCCATCCCGACGCGCGGCTGGAATCCTTGCTGCAAGCGGCCGACCGGGCGCTCTATCAAGCCAAGACCGATGGCCGCAATCGTGTGTTGCTGGCAGCGGCGTTGCCGCCGTCGTCTTCCGCTGCCCCCATCTGAAAAGGAAGTCGCGCATGCTCCATCGTCATTGGCTCAAACCCCTCGCCCATCTGATGTGCTGCGCGTGCCTGGCGCCCATGCTGCCCATCGCGATGGCCGCCGACCAGATCACCTGGGGCAAATACAATGTTCCGCCCTACATGATTCGCAGCGGAGAATTCGCGCATCAGGGCATCTTCGATCTCACCCTCAACGTGCTGAAAAAGGAAATGCCCGGCTACGAGCACGTCGAACTGGAGGCCCCCTTCCCGCGCATCAACAGCGAGATCCGCAAGGGCAGTCACTGGTGCTTCAACGGCATGCTCAAGACTCCGGAGCGCGAACATTACGGCTACCTCTCGCTGCCGATGTCGATCTTCCTGCCGCTGCGCATCATCGTGCGGCGTGATCGCGTGGAGGAATTCAGGCACCGGACCTCGCTGACGGGCTTGCTGCAAGACCCACGGCTGACCACATCGGTGATGCGTGACCGCTCCTACAGCCCGACGGTGGACAAGCTGCTGGCCACCTATCCGCCGCGTGAAAATTATTCCGAACAGATGGAAGCGATCGGCATGCTGCTGGCCGGTCGCCTTGACTACATGGTTGAGCTGCCGCTGCTGGCCTTCGACCAGGCGCGCGCCATGGGCCATGCCGGCGAACTGGTGGCGCTGCCGATGCGGGAGGCCAATGAAGTCGTCTTCAACCGCGTGATGTGCCCCCATAACGAATGGGGCCGGCAAGTGGTGGAGCAGGTCAACAAGGTCCTGCTGGCCGAACGCGCCAAGCCATCGTATCGCGCCATCGTCGAGAAATGGCACGATCCGGAATCGGTGGCGGAAATCCGCAAGATCTATGACAAGCTGTTCCTGAAGATTCCCTGAGCGTGTTGCTCACTCGCGCAGGCCGCCCGCTTCCATCACATCCCAGCACGCGCCCATGGTGTGATAGTCGACCTTGCCGGCGGGCGACTTGGTGTCTTCCAGCTTGCTGCCATCGGCGGCCAGAATGCGGAACCAGGCCCCGTGATGATGATCGACCAGATGCGCCCAGCTCCACGCCCAGATGGCGTGATACTGCTGGCGGAAACGTTCTTCTCCGGTCACGCGCCACAAGCGCCATGCACTGGCGAAAGACTCGGCCTGGACCCAGAAATATTTGTCGGTGTCATACGGCCGCAGGTCCGGATCGAAGCCGTAGATCAAACCGCCATACAGAGCATCCCAGCCATGCTGCCACGCCGCGTCCTGCAATTCGGCAGCACGCGTCACGTAGGCCGGGCGCGGCTCCTGTGCATGGGCGATCAGCAGCAGCTTGGCCCACTCGGTCTGGTGGCCGGTCTGGAAGCCCCAGGGCTTGAAGATGTTGTCGCGGTTGCCGCGGTTGTAGTCGTGATCCAGGGACCAGTCCTGACGATAATGCTCCCACACCAGATCCTGCGATTGCCGTGCCAATCCAAACACGAAGCGCTCGATCAGCAACTGCGCACGCTCCAGGTAGACCGCGCGCCCGGTGGCGACATGCGCAGCGAGGCAGGCTTCGCACATGTGCATGTTGGCGTTCTGGCCGCGATACGGAATCAGCTCGCCCGAGGGCGTGATCTCGTCCGCATACGCTTCATGCGCAGGCTCAAAGAAAGCGCTCTCCATACGTTCATACGCCTGCGCCACCTGCTGCGCATCACACAGGCCGACGCGGTGTGCCTGCGCGAATGCCAGCAGCACGAAGGCCTGGCCATAGGCCATCACGGTGCCGTCCTCGATCTGGCCATCGCGCAGGGTCCAGGCATACAGGCCGCCCAGCGGTCCCTCTGCATGACGGAAGCGTTCCAGATGCGCCAGGGCATGGCGCGTCTGTTCCAGATAGCGTGATTGCCCGGTATGCAGATACGCCATGGACTGCGTGAAGACCAGCCGCGTCGCGCTGACCAGATGCCGATGGCTGCGCTCATAGACGCTGCCGTCGTCCTTGAGGTAATGGAAGAATCCGCCCTCGGGATCGATGGCATGGCGGTCGTAAAAGGCCAGCGTATCGGCCACATGCGCCTGCAGGAAGGCGCGGCTTTCGAGATCGGGAAGGGACATGCCGGCTCCGGATGGGGAAGAGAGTGTCATTGCGCGGCATCCTTCTGACGCCATTTGTCTAGGATCACGGCCAGCACGATGACCGCGCCCTTGGCCACGTATTGCCAGAACGAGGACAGGCCGAGAATGGTCAGCCCGTTGTTCATCACGCCGATGATCAGCGCCCCCACCACCGTCCCCCAGATCGTGCCCACACCGCCCATGAGGCTGGTGCCGCCCAGCACCACGGCGGCAATCGCGTCCAGTTCATAGCCGCTGCCCCAGTTGCCGTTGGCACCGTACAGGCGGCTGGCCGACATGGCACCGGCCAGCCCGGAGAACAGGCCGCTGATCGAATACACGAACAGCAGCACCAGTCCCACGCGGATGCCGGTCAGGCGCGCCGCCTGCAGGTTGCCGCCGATGGCGTAGATGTGCATGCCCAGCACCGTCTTGCGCAGGATCACCCAGGACAGCAGCACCACAGCGACCGCCACCCAGATCAGCCAGGGGACGTGCAGGAAATCGCCATTGCCTATCCATTCGAAACTGGGGATGTCATTGTTCAGCACCGTGGTGCCATCGGCCAGCAGATAGGCCGCCCCGCGGAAGGCCGTCATCGTGCCCAGCGTCACCACGAAGGCATTGATGTTGAGGAAGGCCACCATGGCCCCATTGACCATGCCCATCAACAGCCCCGACACGATGAACATGGGAATCGACCAGCCCGGCGCGGCACTGAGCGATATCTGCATGCCCAGCACGGCAGAGACAGCGAGCACCGAGCCGACCGACAAGTCGATGCCGGCGGTGAGGATGACGAAGGTCATGCCGGCCGCCAGCACCAGGTTGATGGCGACCTGGCGCAGGATGTTCATGGTGTTTTCGGCGGTGGCGAAGTTGGAACTGCCGTCGCCGCTGAGATAGATGGTGAGCGCATAGAACAGCAGATACAGCACCACCAGTACCGGCAACATGCCCAGCCGGTGCAGCAGCCATTGCGACGCCGTGGAAGAGGAACGCGCCGCAGCCGCGTTGTTGTGCAGAGGAGTTGGATGAGCCATGACTAGGAGGAATGAGAAGAAGGAGAAGAAGGCAAGCCCGAATGCGCCATGCCGTAAGCCGGAGCGCCCTGTCCATGCGCGCCCTGCATGCCACCCGCATCGGTGGCCAGATGCATGATGGCTTCCTGGGTGATGGCCGCGCCGGCCAGTTCACCGGTGATGCAGCCCTCGCGCATGACCAGCACGCGGTCGCAGATGCCGATCACTTCCGGCAGCTCGCTGGAGATGACGACAACGGCCACGCCTTGTTCGGCCAGCTTGTGGACAAGTTGATAGATCTCGCTCTTGGCATAGATATCCACACCCCGCGTGGGCTCGTCCAGGATCAGGACCTTGGGTGCAATCTCCAGCCAGCGCGCCAGCAGGACCTTCTGCTGGTTGCCGCCGGAGAGCTTGCCCACCGCCACGCCGGGATGCGCGACCTTGACGTTGAGGCGCTGGATGGCGTCGCGCGCCACGCCATCCAGCGCGCCGCTGCGTACCAGTCCCAGCGTGCTGTGGCGCCCCGCCACGTTCATGGTGGCGTTGGCTCCCACGGCCATCTGCAGGAACAGGCCCTGGCCCTTGCGATCTTCCGGCACGTAGGCGATACCGGCACGCATGGCAGCGCGCGGTTCATCGATCTGCACCACCTGGCCATCCAGCAGCACGTGGCCGCCGCTGCGGGCATCGGCACCGAAAAGCAGGCGCGCCAGTTCGGTACGCCCGGCACCGACCAGCCCGGCAAAACCGAGCACCTCCCCGGCACGCACCGCGAAGCTGGCCGGCCTGACCTTGCCACCCGCCAGATCCTGCACCTGCAACACCACCGGCAAGGCCGCCGCGCGTTCCGGGGCAATGCGGGTGTGCTGGTAGAACTCGCCCAGCGAGCGGCCCACCATCATCTGCACGATGCGTTCGGAATCGATCTCCTCGCGCGCCAGTTCGCCCACGAAGCTGCCATCGCGCAGTACCGTCACGCGATCCGCCAGGGCATACACCTCGGCCATGCGATGGCTGATGTAGATGATGGCCAGGCCCTCATCGCGCAGGCGTTTCACTACGCCGAAGAGATGCTCGGTCTCGCGTTCGGAGAGCGCCGCCGTCGGTTCATCCATGATGACGATACGGCTGCGGTGTACCAGGGCACGGGCGATCTCGACCTGCTGCTGTTCGGCGATGGAAAGACGTCCGGCCCGGTCCGAGGCACGGAAGCTGGCGCCCAATTGGCGGAGGACGGCATCGGTGCGCGCGCGCATGGCGGCGTGGTCGATCAGCCCCCAGCGCGTGCGCAGTTCGCTGCCCATGAAGACATTGGCGGCCACGCTGATGTTGGGCGCGACCGCCAGTTCCTGGTAGATCAGGTTGATGCCGGCGGCGCGGCTGGCACCGGGGTCGCGCAACGACACCGGCTTGCCGTCCAGCAGGATCTGGCCGTCATCGGGCGCATGGACGCCGGAAAGCACCTTCATGAGCGTGCTCTTGCCGGCACCGTTCTCGCCCATGAGGGCGTGGATCTCGCCGGGACGGATGGTCAGGTGCATGTCCGACAGCGCGCGCGTGGCCCCGAAGGACTTGCTGATGCCGGTCATCTGCAGAATGGGAGTGGAAGTCATGGCAATCAAAGAAAGCAGCCGCAGGGCGGCAAGCGCGTCCCGCAGCAGGAAGGTCTCCTGACTGCGGGCGCTGCGAATCGGGCACGCTCACCTGTCAGGTGAGCTACCAGATGCGTGGCTTCAGTTGGCCGGGACCCAGCCCTTGTAATCCGCCACGTTGTCGCGCGTGATCAGCTTGACCGGAAGCAGCTTGACGGCCTTCTCGGGGGCGCGGCCATTCATGACCTGATAGCCGATGGCCACGCTTTCAGCAGCCATGCCATACGGGTCCTGCGCGGGCGAGGCGGCGAAGAGCGACTTGCTGTCCTTGAGCGCGCGCTCGGCATCGGGTGCGCCATCGACACCGGTGATGACCTTGATGTCGCTGCGCTTGGCCTGGCGGATCGCCAGTTCGGCCCCGATGGCAGTCGGGTCGTTGATGGCGAAGACGCCATCGATCTTGCCTTGCGCGGCCAGCAGATTGGACATGGTGGTCATGCCGCCATCACGGCTGCCGCCGGCGTTCTGGTTGTCGGAAAGGATCTTGATGCCGGGCGATTTCTTGAACTCGGCCTTGCAGCCGGTGACGCGGTCCATCACCGCCGACACCGGCGGGCCATTGACGATGACCACATTGCCCTTGCCCTGCAGCTTGTCGGCGATGAACTTGCAGGACTCGGCGCCGGCCATGGTGTTGTCCGACATGACGGTCACATCCGCACCTTCTGCGGCCACGTCCACGGCCACCACCACGATGCCGGCCTTCTTGGCCTTCTTCACGGCCGGGCCGACGCCCTTGGAGTCGGCCGCATTGAGCACGATCAGGTCGACCTTGTTGGCGATGAAGTTCTCGATCTGGCCGACCTGGGTGTTGAGGTCATACTTGGAGGAGACCACCGTGACCTTGGCGTCCGGATTGATCTTGTGGGCGCCACTTTCAGCGCCCTTGGCGATGGCCACGAAGAAGGGATTGGCCAAATCGCCGAGGGTGACACCGACCGATTTCAGGGGCTTGTCGGCGGCCTGTGCAGTGGCCGTGGCGGCGCCCAGTGCAAGAGTGGCGCAGGCGATGGCGAGGGTTTTCTGGATCATGCTGGTCTCCGTTCTTGTTGGAAGTTCGAGGGGGGTGGCTGGGGCCTGTCGTGGCCCTTTGCTGCTTGCTGCTTGCTGCATACAACACGCCGGAACGGTCAGTCCCGGCGAACAATCTGGTCGGCACGGCTGCGCGTGGTCTCGATCAGCGCTGCATTGATCTCATCGCTGTTCATCACCCAGGCTTCAGCCTCGGCCGGACTGCGGCCAAACTGTACGTGGCGCGCAATCAGCCGCTGCAGCCGCACGGCAGGATCGACATCGACATACCAGACCTCATCGAGCAAGGGCCGCACGCGCGACCAGTGGCCGCGGTCGAGCAGCAGGTAATTGCCTTCAGTGATGATGAGCCGGGTGTCAGCAGGGATGGCGATGCTGCCGGCAATGGCTTCCTCGATCTCGCGCAGGAATTGCGGTGCATAGATGACTTCATCGGCCTGCTGCTGGCGCAGCCGCGCCAGCAGGTGGACGTAGCCGGCGCTGTCGAAGGTATCTTCCGCCCCTTTGCGCATGGCGCGGCCCAGGCGTGCCAGCTCCGCATTGGCGAGGTGGTAGCCGTCCATGGGCAGGATGACGGACTGCGTCAGCCCTTGCGCCTGTGCATGCGCCAGCAGCGCAGCGGCGAACGTGGACTTGCCGCTGCCGGGCGGACCGGCAATGCCGAGTATCGTGCGCTGGCCTCGGGCCAGCAGCGCTGCGAGCCGGTCGCTGAAGGGGGCCGGAATCATGGTCGACTCATTCCTTTTCTAAGGACGGCCTGTCAGACCGTCCACACGCGCCGTGCGCGTTCTTTATTGAAATGCAGCACAACAGCAGCTTCTCCTGTTGTGCTTGCTTCGCCCTTCTGCCGCATGGCAGGCGGCTGTCGTGCCAACCGGATGCGGACATGTGCGAATTGCGGAAAGCCGACAAACTAAGCGATTCTGTCTCCTGAATTTCAGCACTCCTGAATATTCATGCGTTATTTCTAATTATTGCTAGTTCCTCGTCGTCAACGTGATGAAATTTTCTTTGAATTTTTTCGATATCGATCCCCTTATGAATAAGTCAGATCATTTTCAGACTGCATGAAAAAAGGACGCTACCTCGGTGGTAGCGTCCTTGTGATTGTCTTTTTCGCGCAGTGCGAAAAAGCCGTCATGCAATGAGATCAGGCCCCGGCCAGCGCCGCCGCATCTGCCACCACGGTGGCATAGCGATCGGCCAGTTCGGTCAGCGCCACACGCTGGACCTCTGCCGCCTTGACCGGCGCACCGCCCAAGGGATCAGGCAGGTCGCGGGTAGCGCAGGCAGCCGCCACGACCGTGGAGGCATAGCCATGGTCCAGCGCCGAGCGCACAGTGGCACTCACGCACATGTGGGTAGCAAAACCGGTCACGATCAGGGACTTGCGGCCGGTCTTCTTGATCGCTTCGTCCAGCGCGGTACCGGCGAAGGCATTGGGCAGGCCCTTGGGCAGCACCAGTTCCTCACCCTGCGGCTGCACGCCATCAATGATGGCCACGTGCGGACCTTGCGGATCGAACATGGCACTGCCCGGCTTGCTGTGGTGGACGACGTGGATCACCGGCGCACCGGCGGCACGGGCCTGGCGCAGCAACTCGGCGATCTGCCCGACCGCGGCATCGATGCCGGCCAGCGGGGCGCGGCCGGTGGTGTATTCGGTCTGGTGGTCGATGATGAGCAGGACGGCTTCCTGCCAGGTGGCGGCGCGGGCGCTGCCACCGGCGATCTGGATCAGGGTCTGGGGTGAGGACATGCGCGGTTCCTTGTTAAAAAATGTTCGAGAGAAGTCGATAAAACGCTGCAACTGAACGTCAATGCACAGTGAGGGACCATCTTAGTCCGATAAAATTCGCACTGCCATTCACCAAAATCGCCAGGCCCCTGTGAAAAAATTAACAGCCCGCAGCAAGGCCGCGCCCTTGCCCTCCCCGCAAGCCATGCATGCCGCCCTGGATGCCGACTGGGAGAGCCTGCGCAGCTTCGCCGCCTTCGTCGAAGCCGGCAGCCTCTCCGGCGCGGCCCGCGCGCTGGGCGTCACGCATGCCACCATCGGCCGCCGCCTGCAACTGCTGGAAGAGGCCTTGCAGGGTCCGCTGTACCTGCGCCGCGCCGAGGATGTGGAACTGACCCGCCTGGGCGAGAGCGTGCTGACGGCTGCCCGCGCCATGCAGGAACAGACCCGGCAACTGGCGCGCACCCTGGCGGGCGGGGACCTGCGACTGGAAGGCAAACTGCGCCTGGCCTGCACCGATGCCATCGGGACCATGTTCCTGGCCCCGCGCCTGCCCGCTCTGCTGGAGCAATGGCCAGCGCTGGATGTGGAATTCGCGCTGGGCCACCAGACCCTGAGCCTGGCGCGGCGCGAAGCCGACCTGGCCCTGCGCTTCGGCAAGCCCCAGGATGGCGAACTGATTGCCAGGCCGCTGGGTGCAGTGCGCTTCTACCTCTGTGGCACGGCTGACAACGTCGCGCAATGGCACCGGGCGCGCAAGATGGCACCCTTCGTGGCTTATGACGACGGCGTGCCGGACATTCCGGAGACGCGCTGGATCGCCGACCATGCCGCCGGCAACCCGGTGCGTTTTCGCAGCACCAGCCTGGTGGCGCAATGCATGGCCGCGCGCGCCGGGGTCGGGCTGGCCTTGCTGCCAAGCTATCTGCTGGCACCGGAACTGCAGTCTGTGGAGTCCGCGCCACAGCTGCAGCGCGAACTGTGGGCGGTATTCCATCGCGACCTCAAGACCCTGCCCCGGCTGCGCGCCGTGCTGACATGGCTGCAGGACTGCTGCGCGCAACTCTGAGAATTGCCTCATGGACAGGCCCACCCGGCGCTGGCGGCGGCTGCACGGGGCCTGCGGTGCTATAATCGCGAACCTCCGGGGATGGGCTCCACCACCGCTGCAGCAGCAGATTCCAGCGGCCCGCCGCCCTCCTCCTCGCCGGCGCGCGCATGTTCCATGCGTCCTTCCTGCGCTCTTCGCCTGATAAAGATTTATGCAGAAAAAAGTATTCATCAAAACCTTCGGCTGCCAGATGAACGAGTACGACTCGGAAAAGATGGCCGACGTGCTCCATCTCGCCGAAGGCCTCGTCAAGACCGATCGTCCGGAAGAGGCCGACGTGATCCTGCTGAACACCTGCTCGATTCGCGAGAAGGCGCAGGAGAAGGTGTTTTCCGACCTGGGCCGCCTGCGTGCGCTGAAGAAGGACAAACCCGACCTGCTCATCGGCGTGGGCGGCTGCGTGGCCTCGCAGGAAGGCGACGCCATCATCAAGCGAGCACCCTTCGTGGACATGGTGTTCGGTCCGCAGACCCTGCATCGCCTGCCGCAGATGATCTCCGAGCGGCGCTACAGCGGCCGTCCGCAGGTGGACATCAGCTTCCCCGAGATCGAGAAGTTCGACCACCTGCCACCGGCCCGCGTGGAAGGGGCGACCGCCTATGTCTCCATCATGGAAGGCTGCAGCAAGTATTGCAGCTACTGCGTGGTGCCCTATACGCGCGGCGAGGAAGTCTCGCGCCGCTTTGAGGATGTGCTCACCGAAGTGGCCGGGCTGGCTGACCAGGGCGTGAAGGAAATCATGCTGCTGGGCCAGAACGTCAACGCCTATCGCGGCGTGATGGAAGACGGCGAGATCGCCGACTTCGCCCTGCTGATCGAATACATCGCCGAGCTGCCGGGCAT
>Ga0308171_1002084_pt1 | contig 22564 bp, 25 predicted proteins | sample PhyGR1_FD_202135 | JGI IMG/M metagenome (GOLD analysis project Ga0308171, IMG submission 202135) | Phyllosphere microbial communities from UC Gill Tract Community Farm, Albany, California, United States - DLSLSG.R1 | ecosystem: Host-associated > Plants > Phyllosphere > Unclassified | place: USA... | reverse complement strand
GTGGGAGGCCACCATACCCGTTTACAAAGCGAACAGGAAAGTCAATGAAATCAACGGTCTACCCAGACCACCCCCGCGCCAGTGCTAGCTTTGCGTACCGTCACTTATTGCACTGAAAACGAGGAGACCCCACCATTCGCTACAACTAGGGCTTCAAGATCAACAGCTCGCGGATGACTTCATGGTGGGTGTTCTTCATCGGCACCGGCTCAACGCGGAAGCCGTGACGCTCTGCCATCGAGCGCACTTCGGGCGCGTCGTCATAGGTCAGCATCACTGAACCACGCACCGAGGCCATGAGCGCGAACAGCCCTTCATGGTCGATTTCGTTGTGGGTGTAGAGCCGTGCCCCGGCCTTCTTGCCGCCTGCGGTGTACGGCGGATCAACGAAGAAGAACGCATTGGCATCATCAGCGTAGCGCTGCACCACCTCGAAGGCGTCGGCCTGCTCGAAGGTGATCCGATCGCGCATGGCCTGCAAGGCTTCGATGCGACGGGCCAGCGTTTCGGGATACCAGCGCGAATTGAGGCCGCGCCCGGCCTCTCCGGTCTTAACGAGGCCAGCGCCTGCGGCCATGATGCCGCCGCGCTGCATCCGGTTTTTGACGATGGTTCGGAAGGCCCGGCCGCGAATGCTCTTGGGGTTGCCGTCGAGGATCTCCCGGACGTTCTCAAGGTTCACATCGAAGTCGATGATCTGCTTGCAAAGCCACTTCACGTCAGCGGGCTTGCCGTGGAAGATGGTTTGCCAGACAGCGGCCACATCATCGTCCAGTTCGCCCAGAAAGACGTGTTCGGCCAAACCCTCAGCGGCGGCCGACAGGCCCGCCATTGCTCCACCCGCGAAGGGTTCCACAAACACCGATGGCGTGATCTTGGATGCCGTCAGCCACTTGCGCACCTCTGGGACAAGCCACGTCTTGCCGCCCGGATAGCGGAACGGACTGAGCTGGCGAACCTGCGCAACGTTCGTCGGGGCTTTCTTGTCGTGGAGTTGTTCAACCAGTGAGGCCAGCGCCTGCGCTTTGTCGGGGTCAACGAAGTGATGCCGCAGCCCTTCAAGGGCCGGTTTGCATTCGCTGTGAACCAGTACCGTGGCGCGGGTGACGCCTTGCTCTTTCAGGCGTTCGATGCGGCGGTTCTGCCGTTGTAATGCAGTGGCGTCGGTTGTCATTGTTATTTTCTCCGTGAACATTCACGGAGCGTAACAAGGACGTATAGGCGCGTCAAGACCCGTGAATGTTCACGGTCTTGTCAAACAAGCAACTTGTGGTCATTTTGCGGCGTCGGAGCCGTTGCCGTTCTCAAGCGGCAGACCGTCCTCGACCGGCTCAGTGATGGGCACCGGGTGAACGATCTTGTCAGTGATGCGAGTCTCAAACACCGGCAGAGGAACCGGCTTGCCACCCGTCAGCCCTTCCACCGAGCGCTCAAGCGTGGTGTAGCGGACTTCATCCCGCACGATGCGCGTGCGCTTCTGGCCTTCGACCTCTTCAAAGCGGACGATAAACCATGCAATGTCAGCATTGGATATGTCGGCCACGTTGTCCATCTCACCGATGGAATCGAAGAAGGCGCGATCAACGACCACGGCCATCTTCTTGCCCCAACGGCGCAGCGTGGGGACTTTGATTTGAAGCTGCGGCATCAAGCGCTTGGGGCCGCTGCTGCGGTAGTCCGGGCGACGACGACCGGCCGGGAAAATGACCCAATCCACGGCGTCGTCGTTGAAGGCTTCAAACTCGCCCTTCATGGCGTTACCGCTGAAATAGACGGCCTGAATCTCAAGGGCAGCCCAATTCATCGGGGCTTCCTTGGGCGTCTTGGAGCTGACCAGAACCATGTCGATTCGGCCCACGTCATCGCCGCCTTCGCTGTCGGTCGATGCCCCGGCTTCGAGGAAGCCGACTTCACCGACCAGCAGCGGGTCAGGGTCGCCAAGGATGGTTTCGCCTACCCACTTGAACACGTCGAGTTCATCGTGGAAGCGATAGGGGCAGGTGGCGCGGAGGTCGCCTTGCTTGCCCTCAACAGGGACACCGACCGCCCGGCCGTTGTCTGGGTGTGTGTTGTAGGAGTAGAGCCGGAGCGAACACACCCCGCCATCCTTGGAGCAGACAGCGCCTGTTTTGCGCGCCTGAAAGGGGCAGGGTTGTGGGGTTCGCTCTTTCTTCGGCTTGAGGACTTCGGCGGCAAGCTGGCGGCGTTCCTCCCCGGAAAGCTGCGTCAGATTGAAGCCGAACCACTCCCCGATCCCGAATCGTGGCGTTATGTCTTTTGGTTTTTTTGCCATAACCTTATAACGTAACACATTGGACAGTTGCGTGCCGAGGGGTAAAGCAAACAGTCGTCCGCAGTTTTGTGCGGCAGTCGAGGGCAACCTGGAAACCTGCCGTTTAAGTGCGGCGCCAGTCGGGTTGATCGTTGGAAGTCACACCTGGCCCCCGGGCAGGGATCGGTCGGCCTTGGATGGCCGCTTGCGGCGGTCGTATGGCCCGCTGGCGGGCCTGTAGCCCAGCGGCGAGGGGCATGGGCCCGGTGAGCGTCGGAAAGGCGCTGGAAGCCCGCAGGGGTCGAGACGCGGAACGTGGCTCGATGCGCAGCACGACATAGCCGGTTTTCGCGCCCGCGAAAATTCCCCGTCCCTGGCTTGGCCCCTCAAGTGTCTGCATGCCGCCGCTGCGCCCCTCATCTGTCAATGAAAAACGGGAGCCTAGGCCCCCGTTCTCTGTCGCATGTCCACCTGGTCTACCGCTGGCAGTAGATCGAGTCACCCTGCACCCATGACAGCTTGATAAGCCCGCTCTGGCTCAACTCTTCGCACGCCTGGCCGGTCTGCTCGCGCCACTTCTTGAGCCTGGCGGAATCGGACCCGCACATCAGCCTGAACGTCTCCAGCTTCAAGGGGAACGGTTCCTTGTGAGAGACGAAGTAATCGAACATGCGCCGGGCAGTAGGGGACAGCTCGCGGTACTTTTCCCACACGAATTTCGAGTAATGATCGCCGGCAAAAAGCACTACCATTTCCTCGTCGATTTCGACCTGGCAGCGCGACGTTTTCTTGCCGCGATCCAGCACGCGGAAGCGATGGATCAGGGACACCGATTCAAGCCGGCCGATCCGGCCTGAACTGAACTGCATGGCGGTCGCCTGCAGGCGCGTCAGGCACTCTTCGGCCTTGTCGTAGTACCGGCCGTTGATCGCCCAGCCCAGGTCTGTGCAAAGCTCGTAGAACGTGAAGGAAACGGGCGTACCGACCGGCGAACGCTTCGCGTATTCAAGAACCTGCTGCCAAACCAGCTCGTCGTCATCGGCCCGCAGCTCGATCCCGGTATAGGTGATGAGCACGTTCTTATTGACGTGAAAAATTACGTGTTGCTGCCGCACCTCACGCGGGGTCTTCTTGTTCCTGGTCGTGAAGAGCGCAGCACGCGCCAGGTCGTTCGGCATCGCCCGCATGTCGTCGCCCCAGGGCGCGAGGTCGAACAGCGAAAGCTGCATTGCCTTAATCTGCTCTTTCGTGTGCTTGAGCAAAGCGGCCTGCTTGACTTCGCTCACCTTGTCGGCGGTCTTCTCGACGGCAGTTTTTCGTTTCGGCGCTGGGGCGGGTGCGGACATTGAGGTTCCTCCGAATGAAAATTACGCCACGGCAAATGCCAACGGCGGGTGATTCGGCGACGTAACTCCTGCCGTCGCTCGACGCATCGGTATCAAAACGGCCGATTGGACGCCAGGGGCGGGGATCACATCGGCTCTGCAGCTCGATGTATCGCTCCCCCCTTCATCGCGGGTAAGATTACCGATAAATTGGAACCTGTTTAGGCTCATGCATTGATTTTCTTGCGCTAGAGAACTCGAAGTTTAGCTAAACACGGTCTCCCCGTCAAGAACTTTAGCGGCTAAAATTTTGAGCTGCGGATCGCAAGGCATAGCCGACCGTGTACAACCAGATATTCTTTACGAACGTCTTACGCCTGCTCGAAGAGCAAGGGATGACGAAGCATGACCTCGCCGAGAAGGCAGGAATGTCCATATCATTCCTGTCCGACTTGACCAACGGGAAGGCCAATCCTTCCCTCAAGATCATGGGTTCCATTGCGGACGCCTTGAGCGTCCCATTGCCGACCCTTTTGGAAATGACCGACTTGGACAAGGCAACGCTGGACGCCTTGTCCGGGGGCAAGGCCCCCAAGAGTCTCCCGGACGGGTTCGCACGCATAGCGGCGATCCTCAACGAGTACCAGGCATTCACAGTGCGGCAATGGGATGAGGCGAACAGGAAGCAAATAGCCAAAAATAAAGGCAAAAAGTCCTGACGCCAGAGGGAAATTTTTAGCGGCTAAAGCCCCCATTCACGGGGATTGCCGCTTCGCTGGGTAGCAATCCAGCCGCCAGCCAGCCGCGCAACTCGCCAGCCAGCGCCTCCTTTCACCCCGCAGCCTTCAACCGGGCACCCCATTTGTCAACAGGGGTAACAGTTCGTTGAAGGCTTTGGCTTGCCTTGCTTTCCTGTTCGGTATATCGTTTGTCCGTGTAGAATACGACGAACGAAATGGAGCAGGACGGACATGGCAGACACAGAAGACTTCTCAACGCTCAAAGAGCGGGCCAAGAAGAAATTGGAACGCGACATGGGGCCGCTGCTCTTGGGTGCATTGAATGACCCTCGCACGGTCGAAATCATGCTTAACGCGGACGGCAAGCTGTGGCAGGAACGGCTTGGCGAAAAGATGAAGTGCATCGGGTCGCTTCGCGTGGCGCAGTCCGAAGCGATCATCAAAACCATTGCCGGCTACCACGGCAAGGAAGTCACACGCGGCAAGCCCATCCTGGAAGGGGAGTTGCCGCTTGATGGCTCGCGCTTCGCGGGCCAGCTCCCCCCGGTGGTGCCTGCGCCCACGTTTGCAATCCGCAAGAAGGCCGTGGCCATCTTCACGCTGGAGCAATACGTCGAGGCCGGCACCATGACGCAGGGCCAGTACGAGGCCCTGAAAGCCGCCGTCAAGAACCACCGGAACATCCTGGTGATTGGCGGCACTGGCTCGGGCAAGACCACGCTCGTGAACGCGATCATCAATGAGATGGTGATTTGCGATCCCATGGAGCGCGTTTTCATCATCGAAGACACCGGCGAAATTCAATGCGCCGCTGAAAACTTCGTTCAGTACCACACGTCCTTGGAAGTGCCGATGACGGCGCTTCTGAAAGCGACTCTGCGCATGCGCCCTGACCGGATTCTGGTCGGGGAAGTGCGTGGGGCGGAAGCGTTGGATTTGCTCGATGCCTGGAACACCGGGCACGAGGGTGGGGCGGCAACGCTCCACGCCAACAACGCAGCCGCTGGCCTGGCTCGTCTGAGGTCGCTCATTACCCGTAATGAGTCGGCACCGGCCGAAATTGAACCGCTGATAGGCGAGGTGGTTCATGTCGTTGTTCATATCGCCCGCACCCCTGAAGGCGGTCGCCGCATCCAAGAAATCCTTGAGGTTTCCGGGTACGTGGACGGCCGCTACATCACCAAAACCCTCTAGGAGTATTTCCAATGCAAGCGTCTCTTCTCCGTCCCTTCGCCATCAACCGCACGACGATGTTCTACATCGGCGCGGCGCTGCTGATGGTGCTTTTCCTGCTGTCTCCACAGCATGCCTTTGCCTCGGAAGGCACGGGCGGCTCGCTGCCCTATGAAAGCTGGTTGACGAACCTGCGCAATTCCGTCACCGGCCCCGTGGCCTTCGCGCTGTCGATCATCGGCATCGTGATCGCGGGCGGCGTGCTGATCTTCGGCGGCGACCTGAATGGCTTCTTCCGCACGTTGATTTTCCTCGTCCTGGTGATGGCCCTCCTGGTCGGCGCGCAGAACGTGATGAGCACCTTCTTCGGCCGTGGCGCTGAGATTGCTGCGCTGGGCGATGCCGTGATGCACCAGCTCAAGGCCGCATCGGTTCTGACCAACAGCGTCCGCACGGTCTAACGATGGCCCTCCGCACGATCCCCATTCGTCGCGCCGGGAACCGAGACAACCTGTTCATGGGTGGGGATCGTGAACTGGTGATGTTTTCGGGTCTTCTGGCCTTCGCGCTGATTTTCAGCGCCCAAGAACTGAGGGCAACGGTGATCGGGCTTCTGCTGTGGTTCGGTGCGCTCTTCGCGTGCCGGCTCATGGCGAAGTCCGATCCCAAGCTGCGCTTCGTGTACCTGCGTCACCGTAAGTACAAGGGGTACTACCCAGCGCGCAGCACGCCTTTCCGACTGAACCCGAATAGCCAAGGGAAGCAATACAAATGATCGAAGCAATCGCAATTGGCATCGCGGCGCTCGGTGCCTTGCTGCTGCTCATCCTGTTCGCTCGCATCCGAGCCGTCGATGCGGAATTGAAGCTCAAAAAGCATCGTTCCAAGGACGCCGGCCTGGCCGATCTACTCAACTACGCCGCCATGGTCGATGACGGCGTGATCGTGGGTAAGAACGGGTCGTTCATCGCCTCTTGGCTCTACAAGGGCGACGACAACGCAAGCAGCACCGATGAACAGCGGGAAATGGTGTCGTTCCGCATCAATCAGGCGCTCGCGGGCCTGGGTAACGGCTGGATGCTCCACGTCGATGCCGTGCGCCGGCCGGCACCCAACTACACCGAAACGGGCCTGTCGCATTTCCCCGATCCGGTGTCGGCCGCCATGGACGAAGAGCGCCGCCGACTCTTCGAGGGCCTGGGCACGATGTACGAGGGCTATTTCATCGTCACGATGACCTACTTTCCGCCGCTTCTGGCGCAAAGCAAGTTCGTTGAACTGATGTTCGATGACGAAGCGAAGACACCCGGCAACAAGGCCCGCACGCAAGGCTTGATCGACTACTTCAAGCGCGAATGCACCAGCATCGAATCGCGCCTGTCGTCGGCCGTCAAGCTGCAGCGCCTGCGTGGGAACAAGGTGGTGAACGAAGACGGCTCCACGGTCACGCATGACGATCTGCTGCGGTGGCTGCAGTTCTGCATCACGGGCATGGATCACCCCGTGCTGCTGCCCAGCAACCCGATGTACCTGGATGCCGTGATCGGCGGCCAGGAACTGTTCGGCGGCGTGGTGCCCAAGATCGGCCGCAAGTTCGTCCAGGTCGTTGCCATCGAGGGCTTTCCTCTGGAGTCAACACCGGGAGTCTTGACCGCCCTGGGCGAGCTGCCCGTCGAATACCGCTGGTCGAGCCGCTTCATCTTCATGGACTCGCATGAAGCCGTGAAGCACCTGGACAAGTTCCGCAAGAAGTGGAAGCAAAAAATCCGTGGCTTCTTCGACCAGGTTTTCAACACGAATACCGGCTCGGTGGACCAGGACGCCATGTCCATGGTGAACGATGCCGAGTCTGCGATTGCCGAGGTCAATAGCGGCCTGGTCGCGGTGGGGTACTACACCAGCGTCGTCGTCCTGATGGACGAAGACCGCGAAAAGCTGGAAACCTCTGCACGCCAGGTAGAAAAGGCCATCAACCGCCTGGGCTTCGCTGCGCGGATCGAGACAATCAACACGCTGGACGCCTACCTGGGAAGCCTTCCGGGCCACGGCGTGGAGAACGTTCGCCGCCCGCTCATCAACACGATGAACCTGGCCGATCTGCTGCCGACAAGCACGATCTGGACGGGCCTCAACAAAGCGCCTTGCCCGATGTATCCGCCGCTGTCGCCGGCACTCATGCATTGCGTGACGCACGGTGCCACGCCGTTCCGTCTCAACCTGCATGTGCGCGACCTGGGCCACACCTTCATGTTCGGTCCCACGGGTGCCGGCAAGTCAACGCACCTTGCGTTGATCGCGGCGCAGCTCCGTCGCTATCAAGGCATGTCGATCTACGCCTTCGACAAAGGCATGTCCATGTACCCCTTGGCCAAGGCCACGGGCGGCAAGCACTTCACCGTGGCGGCCGATGACGACAAGCTGGCCTTCTGCCCTCTGCAGTTCCTGGAGTCGAAGAGTGATCGGGCTTGGGCGATGGAGTGGATCGACACGATCCTTGCGCTGAACAACGTGGAAACCACCCCGGCGCAACGCAATGAGATCGGGAACGCGATCATGAGCATGCACGCCAGCGGAGCGCGCACGCTGTCCGAATTCAGCGTGACGATCCAGGATGAAGCGATCCGCGAGGCGATCCGGCAGTACACGGTGGACGGCAACATGGGCCATCTGCTCGATGCCGAAGAAGATGGTTTGTCGCTCACCGACTTCACCGTTTTTGAAATCGAAGAGCTGATGAACCTGGGCGAGAAATACGCCCTGCCGACGCTGCTCTACCTGTTCCGCCGCATCGAGCGCAGCCTGAAAGGCCAGCCGGCCGTCATCATCCTGGACGAAGCCTGGCTGATGCTGGGACACCCGGCGTTCCGCGCCAAGATTCGGGAATGGCTCAAGGTGCTGCGCAAGGCGAACTGCCTGGTGCTCATGGCAACGCAGAGCCTTTCCGACGCGGCGAACTCGGGCATCTTGGACGTGATCGTGGAATCGACCGCAACCAAGATTTTCCTGCCCAACGTGTACGCCCGCGATGAGGACACGGCGGCGCTCTATCGCCGCATGGGCCTCAACGCTCGCCAGATTGAGATTCTGGCTACGGCCATTCCGAAGCGGCAGTACTACTACGTTTCCGAGAACGGCCGGCGACTCTACGACCTGGCTCTAGGCCCGCTGGCCCTGGCGTTCGTCGGCGCGTCCGACAAGGAATCCGTGGCCGCTATCAAGAGCCTCGAAGCCAAGTTCGGCGATGCCTGGGTGCATGAATGGCTCGCCGGCCGCAATTTGAAACTTTCTGACTATGGGGTGGCAGCATGAGCTTTGCAGACACGATCAAGGGCTTGATTTTCAAGAAGCCCGCACAGCCGGCTGATCCCCGGCGCGCACCGGATTCGGTGATGGAAGGTGGCCGACGCAGGGGCGAGGTCGAAAACCCGTACCTGGCGGCACGCCGCACCTGGAATGAACACGTTGGCGCGGTCGTCTCGTCGCGCCAGACCTGGCAGGTTGTCGGCATTCTGTCGTTGTTGATCGTCCTGGCCGCCGTGGGCGGGTTGATCCACATTGGCAGTCAATCGAAGTTCGTGCCCTACGTGGTCGAGGTAGACAAGCTCGGCCAGGCGGTGGCCGTCGCGCCGGCACAGCGGGCCGCTGCAGTCGATCAGCGCGTGGTGCACGCCTCGGTGGCCTCGTTCGTCAGCGATGCCCGCTTGGTGACGCCTGACGTGGCCTTGCAGCGCAAGGCCGTGTTCCGGCTCTACTCGATGCTTTCGGCCAACGATCCGGCCACGGCCAAGACCAATGAATGGTTGAACGGCAGCGAGGACAGCAGCCCGTTCAAGCGCGCCGCGAAAGAAACGGTCAGCACCGAAATTCTCTCGGTGATCCCGCAGACGCCCGACACCTGGCAAGTGGACTGGATGGAGACGACACGCGACCGGCAGGGCGTCGTGAAGGGCCTGCCGGTCCGCATGCGGGCCTTAGTCACGGTCTACACCGTCGCCACCACTCCAAACACCACGGAAGAGCAAGTGCGCAACAACCCGCTTGGCATCTACGTCCGTGACTTCTCTTGGTCGAAACAGCTTTAAGGGGCAACACTCATGAACAAGTATCTTCTCGCTTTGGTCCTGGGCGCTGCGCCCGCATTCGCACTCGCTGCAGGGCCGGCCGGCCCGGCTGACAAGAACCTGGCCGACCTCTATTTCTCCAAAGACAACCCGACGCTGACGCCGCAGGAAAAAGCGGCCGTCGCCATCGCTCAGAAGTGGCGCGACAACAGCGCGACGGGCATCAAGCCGGTGGCCGGCGCCGATGGCTCGATCCGCTTCCTGTTCGGTGCGCAGCAGCCCAGCATCGTGTGCGCAGTGCTGCAGGTCTGCGATGTGGAGCTGCAGCCCGGTGAACAGGTCAACTCGATCCACCTGGGCGACACCGCCCGGTGGACGGTCGAGCCGGCCATCACGGGCAGCGGCCCGGCCGAAGTGCAGCACCTCATCATCAAGCCGATGGACGTGGGCCTGGAAACGTCGCTGATCGTCACCACGAACCGGCGCACGTATCACCTGCGGCTGCGCTCGCATCGCACGGAGTTCATGCCCCGTGTGGCGTTCACCTACACGGAAGACGCAATGGCGAAGTGGGACGCCATCAAGACCCGCGAAGTGAAGGAAAAGCAGTCGCGCACGATCCCGCAAACCGGCGAGTACCTGGGCGATCTGAACTTTGCCTATGACGTGTCGGGATCGGCCGCCTGGAAGCCCGTGCGCGTCTACAACGATGGGACCAAAACCATCATCCAAATGCCCAGCACGATGCAGCAGACGGAAGCGCCGACGCTCCTAGTCGTTCGCAAGGATGGCGGCGTTTTCACGGATGAAGAAACCGTGATGGTCAATTACCGCGTGCAGGGTGACCGCTACATCGTGGACACGGTTTTCGACAAGGCCGTGCTGATTGCCGGCGTCGGCAGCAGCCAAGACCGCGTGACCATCACCAGGGGGAAATAACCATGCGCAAGACCGCTTTCCTCGCGCTGCTCGTGGTCGGCCTGGCCGGCTGCGCCACCACTGCGCCATCCACCTACGGCAACTTCACGCAAAGCGCGCCTGCAGCCTTCAATCAAACGATGGCTGATGACGCCGCGAAGCAGCTCGTTGCCGTGTACCCGCCCGCAAGCACGCGGTTCGATCTGCAGCACGCCACGCCGGATGCCTTCGGCTCTTCGCTGGTCGAGTCGCTGCGCGCCAAGGGCTACGCCCTCTTGGAGTTCAAACCAGCCGCGCCGGCCTCGGCCGCATCGGCGGCCACGGACGCCACGGCGACCGCTGGCAAACCGCTGCGGTACATCCTCGATCAAGCTGAATCGAACCTGTACCGCGTGACCCTGCTGGTGGGCAACCAGTCATTGACCCGCGCTTACTCGGCTGCACAGAACGGCACTCTGTACCCGGCCGGCGCGTGGGTTCGGAAGGAGTAACGCACATGAGCGAAGACCAAATGTCGCCTGACGCTTCCCCTGGGGAAGTGACAAAGAAGACCGGCGTTCGCCGCGTCAACAATCTGCCGGTCTACATCATCGGCGGCCTGATGGGCGTGTTCCTGCTGGTCATGGTGTTGGTGGCTGCGGATCGCGCAGCCCAGCAGAACCGGCCGGCCGGTGCGAAGGACGAAAAGGCTGGCAACACCAGCATGTTCGCCAACGAGATTGCCGGCAACCAGAAGGACGGGATCATTCAGGCCGAGCGGCCAGCACCGCCCACGGTGCCCGACCTCTCGCAGCCGCAAGGCCAGGCCATCGACGTTGCCCGCCCGGACAACCTGGACGCGCCGCCGACGCCACCGACCAGCGCAAGCCTGGATGACCGTGTCAACAACGACGAAATGCAGCGCGTCCGCATGGCGAAGATGCAGCAGCTCGAAGAGGCCATCAAGGCAAAGACGGGCGTGCGGGGCATCGCTCCGCGCAGCTCGGGATCGACGCCTGGCGGCCTGACGGATGGCGCAGCGCCGGCCACCCGCGAGGAAGCGTTAGCCCGACTGGCGGCCGTGCGCCAGCAAATCGACGCGCAGACCCGCGACGACCCCACGGCGGCCTACAGAGCGCGCATGCAGCAGCTTCAAGCCGGTGGGGTAGGGGGTATGTCCGGGGGAGGCGTTTCGGCGGCTCCTAGGCTCCTGCAAACGGCCGGCTCCAGCTCGCCGGGGAGCAAGGACTATTCGCAGTTCGCCAACTCCGGGCAGGAAGACCGCTGGAAGCTCGATTCCAAGCCCGAAGCGCCACGCTCGCCGTATGAGCTGCGCGCCGGTTTCGTCGTGCCCGCCACGCTGATTTCAGGCATCAACTCCGATTTGCCCGGTCAGATCATGGCCCAGGTGAGCCAGGACGTGTTCGACACGCCCACCGGCAAATGGAAGCTGATTCCTCAAGGCTCGCGCCTTGTGGGTCGGTACTCCAGTGATGTGGCATACGGCCAATCCCGCGTGCTGATTGCCTGGCAACGCATCGTCTTCCCGGACGGCAAGGCAATGGATATTGGTTCGATGCCTGGTGCGGACAGCGCCGGTTATGCGGGCTTCAATGACCAGGTGAACAACCACTATTTCCGGCTGTTCGCATCGGCATTCCTCATGTCTGGCGTGACGGCGGGTATCACCATGAGCCAGAACCAGGACCAGCAGAACAACGGCAATCGGCAGACGGCCAGCGGCGCACTTAGCGAAGCGTTGGGCCAGCAGCTCGGCCTTGTCACCGCTCAGTTGATTTCCAAAAACATGAACATTGCCCCGACCCTCGAAATTCGTCCGGGCTACCGTTTTAACGTCATCGTCACCAAGGACATGACGTTTTCCAAGCCGTACCAGGCGTTCGACTACTAACCCAAAGGAGAAAGCGAAATGAAGATGCTCACTAAGAAAGTTTTAGCGGCTAAAGTCGCTTTGGTTTTTGCACTTACTGCCCCTGGCGTGATGACCCCGGCGCAGGCCGGCATCCCGGTTATCGACGGTGCGAACCTGACGCAAACCGTCATGTCGGCAGTGGAGAACGTTGCGCAGACGCTCAAGCAAATTGAGCAGTACCGCACCCAGCTCCAGCAGTACGAAAACATGATCCAGAACACGGTCGCACCGGCCGCGTATATCTGGGATCAGGCCACGTCCACGATGAACCAGCTTCGCGGGGCCATCGACACGTTGAACTACTACAAGAACCAGGCGGGCAGCCTCGACGGCTACCTGTCGAAGTTCCAGGACGTGTCCTATTACCGCTCGTCCCCATGCTTCAACATCGGTTGCACGAAGGCTGAATTCGACGCCATGAAACAGGCTTCCAACAAGCTGAATTCGGAAGCTCAGAAGAAGGCCAACGATGCGCTGTTCAAAGGCTTGGACAAGCAGCAGGACGCAATGGAATCCGATGCGCGCCAATTGCAACGCCTGCAATCTTCCGCGCAGGGAGCCACCGGCCAGATGCAGGCCATCGGCTTTGCAAACCAGCTCGCCAGCAACCAGGCAAACCAGCTCCTGCAGATTCGCGGCCTGTTGATCGCGCAGCAGAACGCGGTCGCCACGCGCAACCAGGTGATTGCAGACAAAGAGGCGCAAGAGGCCGCTGCTGCCGAAAACTTGCGCAAGGGCGAGTACCGCGCTAGCCCTGCGCGCACTTGGTAAGGGCTGCTCGATGAAGACCAACAAGGTTCTTACCTTGGCCCTGGCCGCCCTCGTGGCGGCCTTGGTCGCCGGCTGCGGCGAAAAGCCTGCAGAACAACCGGCCAAGCAAGCCATGCCCGAAGTCAACGATGAGAACTGCAAGCCCGCGAGCGTTGCCAAGATCGAAGACAAGGGCGCGCAGCAAGCGTTTTCGTCGCTGTGCCTGCGCCGTGGTGGCGGTTTCAAACCCAGCGAAAAGAAAGAATGGTGAGGTTGTGACTATGAGAATGCCAGCCGTATTCAAGAACGCCGGCCTGCTGTTTGTTTTGCTGTGGCTGGCGTTCTTTTCCATTGAGGCGCAAGCGGCTATCGACAATGCCGGCGTCTTAGATAACGTCCTCAACCGCTATTCGGCCGCCGCCAGTGGTTGGGCCGGCTTCATCACGGCCCGGTCCACCTGGTTGTTTTGGACGCTCGCAGTGATTTCGATGGTGTGGACGTTTGGCTTCATGGCCTTGCGCAAGGCCGATATTGGCGAGTTCTATGCGGAGTTCATCCGCTTCACCATCTTCACCGGCTTCTTCTGGTGGCTGCTCACGAACGGGCCGAATTTCGCCACCGACATCATGAGTTCGCTGCGCACCATCGCAGGCAGTGCAAGCGGCACCGGCTCGACGCTGACGCCCTCCGGGATCGTTGATATTGGTTTCGACATTTTCTTTAAGGTGCTCGATCAGTCTTCGGTGTGGTCGCCTGTCGATAGCGCGGCCGGCATCCTCATCAGCGCGGCGATTCTCATCATCCTGGCGTTGATCGGCGTGAATATGTTGCTGCTCCTGGTGAGCGGCTGGATATTGGCCTATGCCGGCGTTTTCTTTCTCGGCTTCGGTGGATCGCGGTGGACTTCGGACATGGCGATCAACTATTACAAGACCGTCCTGAACATCGCCGCGCAGCTCTTCACGATGGTTCTGCTCGTCGGCATCGGCAAGTCGTTTGTCGATCAGTATTACAACGCCATGAGCGCCGGCATCAGCCTCAAGGAATTAGGCGTGATGATGATCGTCGCGGTCGTGCTGCTGGCCCTGGTCAACAAGCTGCCGGCGATGGTTGGCGGCTTGGCGATGGGCGGCGGAACGCACGCCCTCGGCGGTGGCTTTGGTGCCGGCGCAGCGATGGGTGCGGCGGCGGTGGCCGGCGCGGCCATCGCCACGGGCGGCGCTGCGATTGCAGCCGGCGCGGCCAGCGCGGCAGGTGGCGCGCAAGCCCTCATGGCGGCCTACAGCAAAGCGTCTGCGGCATCCAGCGAGGGCGGCGGCGGTGGTGGCATGGGCGACACGATGGGCGGCGTCGCTATGGCCGCTGCAGGCCCTGGCGGCGGCAGCTCTGGCGGTGGCAGCGTCTTCGCGGGCATGGACACCGGCAGCAGCTCGGGCGGCGGCTCAAGTGGCTCCAGTGGCTCGGGCGGTGGCTTCGGTGGTGGTGCCTCCGAAGGCGGCAGCTCGGGCGGCAAGTGCAGCGCGCCGGCAGGCGAGGGCAAGGACTCGGGCGGTGGCGCGGCACCTGGTGCCGAAGGGAAGGCCGACGCAGGCGGCAAGGCCGCAGGTTCTGACGCCAAGGGAGGGGGGCAGGACACTGGCCTGGCACCTGGCGAACAACGCTCCACCGGCAGCATGTTGGGCCGTGCGGCGGCCATTGCTGCGAGCACTGCGGGCAACCTGGCGCAAGGCTCCTGGGACGTGGCGAAAGCCAAGGCCGCGAGCATGCGCGAGTCGGCTCTTGATCGCATCAGCGAAACCACGGGCGGAAAGATCGCAGCCGCGATCAGGGCGCAGGACGCGGCAGCGCCGGCAGACCTGTCCACTCCCGCACCGGCACCCAGCAGCGCCGCGCAGGCCTCGACGGCCGCCACGGCCTTCAACGACAACGAACTGTCTGCAGGCAAGGGCCAGGCAGAAACCCCCGTCGCGCCCGAAGTGGCCGACTTCATGAATCGCAATTCCAAAACCTCGTAACTGCAAAGGAGCATCAACCATGCAACGCAAAAACCTCATCGCCTCGGCCGCTCTTGCGGTGGCCGCCTTCGGTGCGATTCCAGCCACTGCCAGCGCGCAGGAAATCCTCACGGGCGATACCCGCCTGGCCTGCGAAGCGATCTTGTGCCTTGCCACTGGCACCCAGCCCAGCGAATGCACGCCTTCGCTGCGCCGCTATTTCAGCATTTCGTACCGCAAGCTGTCGGACACGATCCGGGGCCGCGTCAACTTCCTGAACCTCTGCCCCGTCGCCAATCAGACGCCGCAAATGTCGGCCCTGGTCAATGCGCAGGCCAATGGTGCCGGCCGGTGTGATGCCGCTTCGCTGAATGCCGTGCTGCGTTCGTGGACGGGTTCCGACGATGGCATGGTGTACGTCAGCAACCAGATGCCCAGCTACTGCACCGCCTACACGACGCACGCCTACACGGACTTCTCGGGCACGGTGCCGCGCTATGTGGGGATTCCTGAGCGGGGAGGGTATTGGGTCGAGGCGCGGGACTATGACCGCGCCCTGGCCGAATACAACGCCCGCATCAAGGCCGAAGACGAAGAGCGCCGCCGCGCCAGTTGGGGCGGCGGTGGCAACTAAGGGAGCCTGAACCATGCCTTTCATCGATCTCCCGCCCCAGCTTCAAGAGCGCGTCATCTGCTCGATTTCGGCCGCCGTCAAATACGAAGTGCCGGCGAACATCGTTCTTGCGGTCGCGGAGAAAGAAGGCGGCAAGCCGGGCCAGTGGGTGAAGAACACGAACGGCACGCATGACGTGGGCCCGATGCAGTTCAACACCCTGTACCTGGGCGACCTGGCGAAGTACGGCATTACGGCAAACGACGTGGCAGCGGCTGGCTGCTACTCGTTTGACCTGGCGGCCTGGCGGCTGCGGCAACACATCCGCATGGACAAGGGCGACTTGTGGACGCGGGCGGCTAACTACCACTCGCGCACCCCCCAATTCAACGTGGTCTATCGCGCCGACTTGATGCGCAGGGCTGTCAAGTGGGCCGACTGGCTCGATGCGCGGTTCGTCACCCGCGACGTGACAAAGCCCGGCGCAATCCCTTCGACTCCGGTAGCCGTTCAAGCGGTCGCTCAGACCGCGCCAGTGGTATCGAAGCCGGCCCCTGCAGCGGTCCCGCAGGCAGCGCCTGCAGGGCCTTGGAGCACTGCCAGCTACGTGCCTCGAAAGCTCATCATCAACGGCCAGTGAGGCCGTTTTTTTAGCGGATAAAAACATGGACTTTCACGCCTTCATGAAGCGGTACACCCTCGGCCTTTTCGGTGTCATCAAGAGCTATTGCGATTGGGCCGAGTCGCAGGCCAAGAGCCAGGGCGATTTACTGCTGCTTGCCTTCGGACCGCTGCTCCTGCTCGGCCTGGTGCTCTGGTCGCTGCCGGCATGGATCGGCAAGACCATTGCGCTGATCCTGCTCGCGCCTGTGCTGTATCTCGCCTTCGTCGCCCTCCAGCACTACAGCCGGCGAGGTGGCCGCAAGTGAGGTTGCCGCGCCTGGTCGTCGCTGATGGATCGGTCGAAGCGTTGAAGTGGCTCGCGCTGCTGCTCATGACCGGCGATCACGTCAACAAGTACCTGTTCAATGGCACGGTGCCGCTGCTGTTCAACGCGGGTCGCCTGGCGCTGCCGATCTTCTGCTTTGTCCTGGCGTACAACCTGGCTCGGCCGGATACGCTGCAGCGCGGCGTCTATCGCCGCACCTTGAAGCGCCTGGCCCTCTTCGGCCTTGCCGCCACCCCTGCATTCCTCGCCTTGGGCGGCCTGTGGGCCGGCTGGTGGCCGCTGAACGTGATGTTCACGCTGCTGGCCGCAACGGCCGTGCTCTTCCTCATCGACCAGGGAGGCCGTCCGCGCCTGGTTGCCGCTGCCGCCGTGTTCCTCGTCGCCGGCAGCTCGGTCGAATACTGGTGGCCGGCGCTCTCGATCTGCCTGGCTGTCTGGTGGTACTGCAGGAAGCCATCGGTGCCGGCGCTCGCGCTGCTGCTGGCGTCCTGCGCCGCGCTGTGGTTCATCAACGGCAATTTTTGGGCGTTGGCGGCGCTCCCCGTGGTCGCCGCGGCTGCGCACGTCGATGTGCGCCTGCCCCGGCTGCGGTGGGCGTTTTACGCCTACTACCCCCTGCACCTGATCGCGCTTTGGCTCATCCGAATCCCGATGAGCAAGGCCGGCTACCTCTTTTTCTGATTGGAGCGTGTTCATGTTCAAACCGTGCCTGCTGGCCCTCTCTGCTGCCTTCCTGGTGGCCGCGCAAAGCGCATCGGCCCAGCCGATGACCGAATACGGCAGGCCGGTCCTGTCGGGTGTCTTCGTGTCGTTCCCCCATGGCGGCACGGCCTTCCGGCCCACGGCACGGCAGGAAGCGGAATTGCTCAACGCGAAGGATGCCGACCTGGTGACGATCAAGGGACGGACCAGCACACTCAAGCCGAGCGCGCAGGATGAATCGCTGGCCCTTGCTCGGGCACTGTCGGCGCGCTCCTATCTCATCGCACGCGGCGTTTCGCCGTTGAAGATCGTCGTCAACTTCGCATCTGCTGCAGACTTCATCGCGGACAACTCGACGCCAGAAGGCCGGCTTGAGAACCAGCGCGTGGAAGTCGAACTTGTCTTCGTGGGCAACTGACATGGCGCGCTTGGCTCGCCTGGTCGCGCTGGTCCTGTGCATCGCTGCAGGACAGGCACACGCCGATTTCGCGGGCCGCGTCGTCGGCGTTCTCGATGGTGATACGGTGGATGTGTTGGTGGATCGCACGCCGATCCGCACGCGCCTGGCTGAGATTGACGCCCCCGAGAAGGCGCAAGCCTTCGGCACCAGGTCAAGGCAGGCGCTTGCTGCGGCGGTGTTCCAGAAGTCGGTCTACGTGCGATCGGCGTCCGTCGATCGCTACGGCCGCGCGATCGGCACGCTGTTGGTGGACGGCCGCAGTGTCAACCGCATGATGGTGGAACAGGGCATGGCCTGGGTGTATCGGGCCTACCTGGTGGATCGGTCGCTGCTCGACGTCGAAGCAGCGGCACGCGCTGGGCGGGTCGGCCTGTGGGCCGATCCGCACGCGGTCGCGCCCTGGGAGTGGCGCGCAGAAAAAAGAAAGGGATGGGACGCCAAGTGAAATTCACCGACGAACAGAAGCACAAGGAAACGCTGGCCGTGCTCGAGAACGTTCTCGACTACCTGCAGCGTCTTCCCTCGGTGCCGGCCACCACGGCCATGTGCGAGAAGATCAAGGCCCACATGGACAAGCCGGCGCAGCGCCTGGTCGCCGACTCCAAGCGCGAGCTGATAGGCATGTGGATCACGCCGGCCGGCAAGCGCATGTTTGAAGCCTCATTGATCGGGGATCAGCTCACCGTGAGCGTTCCAGATTCAACGGATGACCTCCCACGCAAAAGCGTCGAAGAGAAAGCGCAGTCCCGCAATGAGGTGTCGGCCGCCGTGGTTAAGGCTCTCATGCGGCCTGCCGGCGTCACGGTCAAGCTGGTGAGGCCGTCGCCCGCATTGACCAAACGCGCTTGACCTGGCTTTCGCTGCAGCCGGCCAGCCTGGCCGTATCGGGGATGCTGTGCCCCGCAGTGCGCAGCGCAATGATCCTCTCGTGAGTTGCTGTGTCGGCCTGGCGGCCGGTGTACCGTCCCGCTTCCTTTGCAAGCGCCACGCCCTGGCGCTGCCGCTCGCGCCGGTCTTCGTAGTCGTCGCGGGCCATCTGCAGGGCAAGGCGCAATAGCAGCTCCTGCAGCGACTCCAGCACGATCTTCAGTGAACTAAGCCCGCGCATCCGTGGGCCTTGAAGGGTTCAAGCTATCCGAGGCCGAAGAACAGCGGGCCGCCAGGTTTGTTGCCGGTGAAATCGACCTTGCCGAGTTCGTGAAGCCGGTACGCTGAATTTGTCTTGCGTGGGCGGTTACGCCGGAATCGCATATTTTCGGGAATAGCGTAAAGCCAGGGACAGCGCAGGTTGAATGCCAAATAGCTGTCTTCTAATTCGCCCGCCACCTAAGCCAGAGGTAACATTCGCACGCATTCTTCGATGACATACTCGGGGATACTCTCAAATTTGTGGGGGTTGAGCTGCATAACATACTCGTTTTCGATGTGGTACGACTCGTTGATAAATTTCCGGATTACATCGTCATCGTGCGCAATGTTGAAAATTCGGAATAGTTGGATTTTCTCGTAACCGACATCGGTCGCTAGAAATTTGACTCGGATGCAGTTCACATTGTTCACTTCTGCGACAAGGGAGTCGTAGTTGAAACCGGGAAAGTGTTCGGTTTGAATATTGGCCTCAGCCGATTGCTTTTCCTCGGATGTCATGTCCCGATTCTCAGTCGCTGATTGCAGCGTCGGCACGACTCGACCCTTGAACAGGCTAGCCAATAGGTTGTATTCCAGACCGACTTCATCTCGCAGCTCATAGTCGCGCCGTAAATAAACCGCTTTAAGAATTGGATCGTGAAGGGTGGTAATGTTTGCTCGACAGATCATTGCAAAAGTTTGGATGTCTTCTTTTGCGATGGGCACTTCCCTCACCACACCATTACGCGATGATAGGAACGATGCTGAAGGCTTAGATGCCTGGAAAACGTCTTTGGTTGTCTTTATGATATCGATGGCAGGCTCAATGTCGTGAGTGAGCATCAGGGTGGTTCGCCCCTTGAGACTGGCTTTACCTTGGAACAACTCGTGGAGGATGGCGAATTTTTTATTCTTGTCGAACGAGGATATTGGGTCATCCAACACCACAAGGTCAGGATTCTCACTGAACACCTGATACATGAAAAGAACCAGGGCGAAGGCGTTCTTCTCGCCGTAGCTTAAGTGTTTTGAGGCAGTTTCCAGGTGCCCAATTAGGTCGCGGTGCACCAGCTTCATTTTGTAGGATTCGATCTCCGGTACGATCTCTACAGTGTATTTGTAACCTGCTGACTTCAGAAATGCATTGATGCTGGTCTGATTGGCCTCAATGGCCTTCTTGATTTTTGTTTTGTGCTTATTGACCTGTCCGGTTAGCTCACCGATCTTCAACAATAGCTCTTCCAGTTGCGCATTGACCGGATCAGTGATGCTCCTGGTTTCCCCGGAGTCCAGCTTGTCCATAAGTGCAAGGTCGATCTTCAGCGGGGTGATCCGCGCGTTGATTTGCTCTACGTCCCTCAATGAGAAGAAAGAAATAGCTCGCAGGCCTTCAAGTTGCGTGATCAAACCATCTATTTCAGCCTTAAGTCCAGTCAGGAAGCTCAGTTCCTGCGCGGTCAGCTCAACCTTGGTTTTCGTCACCTTCTCAAGGTTTTCGCGGCACCTCACGCTGAAGTACTTGCCGAGTCGTTCGATAACGGCCTTAAGCGTGTTTAGATGACCCACCGCAGTCGCGTCATACTCTTTCTCAACAGCAAGTGCAGTGTCTTTCTGGCCCTCGCCTGCCAATGCGGTTGAGCAATATGGGCAGGTATCGCCAAGCTTCAAAAAATCGTTGCCCTTAATTTGCCAAGCGATCCACTTAGATGGCTCTTGGCCCTTGATGAACGTCTCAAAAGGTTTCAGAGCCGCTGGGATGTTTTCAATTTTATTGCCAGTGCCAAACGCCTTATGAATTTTGCTATTCTTCGGGATATTGCCGGGTTTGGAATTGCCGAACGCATCACGTAATTCCTTCAAATCGGAAATGGTTTTCTCTATTTCGGCGTTGTTAGTGAGCGCCTTCTTTACACCCGACAGCAGGGCATCGATCGCGTCCATCGCTGCAACATATTCCGGGGTTTTTATAAAGATGTCGAAACTGTTTTTGAGCACTTCGTCTTTTTGGAATACGAACTGCTGGACGTAGCCCTCATCAAATACCAGAGTAGACTTCAAGTCATCGACGCCATCCACTTGGGGAGGCATGGCTTCCGCTTTGCCACGGTTCTTAAATGGAACGAGATCTTGGAGACTGCCATCCCCGCGGATTTGGCTAACGATTGCCTTTGCTAGGGTACTTTTACCCAAACCATTTGGGCCATACTTTATATTTAGCGTGCCTTTCGTGAGAACAACATCGGCCCGGTCAACGCTGTTGCAGTTGCTAATAGAAATATTAAATTGATTCACTTGCAACCCCAGAAAGTTACTTGCCAAAATATTGATATTGTTCATACCCTCCTATAGGAGGGCATGAACCGTGCACCGAATTAATAACACTGCCGAGTAGAGTAATTGATGCTTTAAATGCGAGAATGAGTTTAGTACCGCTTCGCAGTCCGGTTGGGCTTAGCCTTCCTATATAGTGACAGGTTTATGACCTAGGGCTCCTTCATGTCGCCAACCGCTGGTAACGCCATCGCGCATATGCGCTTCACTTGGCTTTGACTGCATCCGGCCAGCCTTGCCGTTTCCGCGATGCTCTTACCGCCTTCGCGCAGGGCCACGATGCGGGCATGTGTGGCGGTATCGGGCGTGCGGCCAGCATAGCGGCCCGCAGCCTTCGCCAGCTCAATGCCTTGGCGCTGGCGTTCGCGCCTGTCCTCGTAGTCCTCGTGGGCCATTTGCAGGGCCAGTTTCAAAAGCATGTCCTGCACGGACTCCAAGACGATGCGGGGCACGCCCTGTGCTTCGGCCGCCAGTTCGTCCAAGTCGATGATGCCGGGCACCGATAGCCGGGCACCCTTGGCGCGTATCGAGGCCACAAGCCTTTCGGCTTCGGCCAAGGGTAGGCGGCTGATGCGGTCGATCTTCTCAGCCACCACGATTTCACCGGGTTGCAGATCGTCAATCATGCGCAGCAGCTCGGGACGGTCAGCGCGTGCCCCTGATGCCTTTTCCCGATAAATGCCGGCGACGTAGTACCCGGCCGCCCTTGCGGCCTGCGCGATACCTTCCTGTCGCTCCAAATCCTGCGCTTCGGTGCTTACTCGCATGTAGATGCGGGCAACCTTGACCGGCGCGGCCGAGCTGGTCGTCTTCCTCTTTGTCGTCATGGCATGGCCTTTTAGGGTATACGCAAATGAGCTGGTCATGCTACAGGGGGCCAAGAACTCGCGCCACGGGTCAAATTTGTCGTTTTCAGAAGACGGCTGCACTGAACGTCAGAAGCCGACTGCACTATAGCAGCGGAGGGGTTGGATCCATCAGGCAACGACGGGCTGCTGCCGGCCAATAGCCGACAATGACGACACTGGAAATCCCCGCCTGTGAGCGTCGGCTCAGGGCGGGACAGCGTCATCCAGCTACCTGCGCCACTGACTCAGCCTTGTCCAGCCGGCCGCGCCGCACGAACAGACTGACCAGCCGTTGACGGATCGCCACCTGGAGTTCCGCCAGTTGTTCCGGCGTGATGCGAATTTCACCCGCTCGACGAGCGCAACACCGGCGCCGCCTACGCCAAGA
>Ga0308171_1002082_pt1 | contig 22576 bp, 20 predicted proteins | sample PhyGR1_FD_202135 | JGI IMG/M metagenome (GOLD analysis project Ga0308171, IMG submission 202135) | Phyllosphere microbial communities from UC Gill Tract Community Farm, Albany, California, United States - DLSLSG.R1 | ecosystem: Host-associated > Plants > Phyllosphere > Unclassified | place: USA... | reverse complement strand
CGTCGATCCATTCAGCGGGCACATCCTCGTCCAGGGACAGGTTCGCCGTCGCCTTCCGACACGCAACGGCCTTGGCGGCGCAGATGGTACGGCGCATCTTGTCCAGATTTGCCGCCGTCGGCGCGATCCCGAAATTTTCGATATAAGTGCCGATCTGCTCGCCCGAGACGGGGCTCCCACCCTGAAGGTCGAAGACCGTGTCGGCGACGACCTTGGCGTCGGACAGGTTCCAACCGTTGGCGGTCAGGCGATCAAGGTCGTCGAGCGTCCATTTCGCGTCGAGTCCGCGCTTGGACAGGAAGGTCCAGGCCTCGGCATAGCGGGAGTTGAGGCTGGCATGATCGACGGCGGGAGTGCTGCTGGCGACCTGGTCCTCGAGAATGCGCTTCAACTGCCAGCGCAGTGCGTCGCTGAACACCTTCTTGAGTTGATCCGGGCTGACACCCGTCGATCGCTCGCCATACCCCATGCGCAATGTTTCCGCCGCCGAACCGAGGCGCAAGGCGATAACCCGCGCGTCCGTAAAGCTCATCGCACCGATGGGTAACGCCAGCGTTAACCGCACACCTGCGACCGTCATTTTCTTGCGCCACCAATAGCGACTGCCGCGCAGCGCCACGTTCGAAAAGCCCATTCCGCCACCCCAAGGGGTACAGCGAGGGGTACGGTCGGGGGTACAACCGTCCCTGATCGCCGTCGTTAAGACGCGAAATCAAAGACTTGCAAGCGGATGGTCGGGGAGACAGGATGGGAATAGAGGGTCGATCTAGACACAGGATTGACCACGAGTCGCGGTTTTCTGCGGGTTTCCGACTCCACTTGCTACAGCACCCGTGCTACAAGTTGCTACAGCACTTGCACGGGGAACCCGCCTTCCATGTCTCTCGCCACCTACCTTGTCCAGCGCGGCAAGCGCGGCACTTGGCAGCTTCGCGTGCCAATCCCGCGCGCCCTCCACGCCCCCGGCAAACCCAAAGAGCGCACAATGTCGATGGGCACGACCGATCGCCGCATCGCGTCCGATCGCGCCTTGGCGGTGCTGGACGAATGGAAGCGAGAGTGGGCGACTGTGCGGGGCGAGACATTCGTGACGATGCCCGTGGCAGCGCCAGCACGCCGGAAGCCAACACAAGCGGAGCTAGAGGCGCTGGCAGTCGAGTTCGGGCATGACGAAGCGCTGGCACAAAGCGACATGCGCCGACAGCAACCCGGCGGCTGGCGTCGCCACATGCACCGCACGGAAGCTGCGCTAGATGCCTTCACGCCGCTGGCAGCGACCGGGGATCATTCGCTAGTCGAGGGGATGGCCGGCGAGATCATCGACGGCATGGGGTTGGACCTTGAACCCGGCACCCCGGCTTACCGCCAGTTCCTCACCAACCTGAACGCTGCGCGCATGGCAGCGCTGAAAACCAGCCATGCCCGTGCCCGTGGCGACCTGGAGGCTTCTGCCGAAAGCCCGTTGGTCGCCCGTGTGCGCCAGCGTGAGCAAGACAAGGCCAAGCCCGGTGAAACGTTGCTGGACCTGTTCGACCGCTATGCCGAACAACGTCTCGCCGAAGGCCGCAAGCGCGACGACACGCTCAAGCAAGACCGCAAGGTAATCGAGCAGTTCGCCGCTTTTGTCGGGGCCGATCGCGCCGTCGCGTCCATCAAGCCGGAGCACGTCCGGGAATACCGCGACACCTTGCGTCAGCTACCACCCAAATGGCGTGACCGAGCCGATATGCGCGGCTTGTCGATGCGGGAGGCAGCCGCGAAGGCCCGCGATGCCGATATGCCACGCACGGCGCTCACAACGGTGAACAAGCACCTGTCCACCATCTCGCCGCTGTTCGCTTGGCTCATCAAGGAACGGTGGGACTTGTCGAACCCATGCGCCGGCCTGTTCCACGACAAGGTGCGTGGCAAAAACCCGCGCCCGCCGCTCGGCACCGATCGCCTGAACAAGGTTCTGGCATCGCCCCTGTTCACCGGGTTCGAGGCGGACGGCAAGGAGCACCGCCCCGGCGAGGTTCGTGCGAACGATTGGCGGTATTGGATTCCGCTGCTGTGCCTGTTCACCGGCATGCGCGTCGGCGAGGCGGCGCAGCTTCGCACCGAAGACGTGTCACAACACGACACCAGCGCGTGGATCATCGACATTCAGCACGCGCCGGAGAAGGGGCAGACGACGAAGGCGGGGCAATCGCGGGCATCGGTCGCGCATGCCAAGCTGGTGGAGCTTGGGTTCGTGGCCTTCGTGGAGGAACGCCGCACGGCTGGCGGTGATAGCCGTCTATTCCCGGAGCTGGTGGCGAACGATCGTGACCAGTTAGGCGCGGAGCCTTCGGCGTTTTGGCGCGACTATCTCACTCGCATCGGTGTGAAGGCGGGTGCCGATGGCTTGGGGGCGCATAGCTTTCGGCACGAGCTGGCAGACCGGCTTCGGGTAGAGGTCGGGCTGGTCGACGACCAGATCGCCGTGGCGCTGGGACATGACCAGAAAAGCACAACTGCCGGCTATGGCGCTGTGCGACAGGGCACGGTGCGGTTCCTCGCGCCGGTGATCGAGCAGGTGCGCTTTGATGGGGTGGAGTTTGGTGGATTGTCGCGGTCGGCATAGAAGCCCGTAGAGCGCCGATCAGCGCCACGGGCCACCCGTGTAGCCAAATGCCCCAAATCGCGCTGTATGGTGCCCCTGCGGGGCAAATGGAAGCATATTGGAAACAGGCGTGGCCATCCAGACACAGCCACGGTTCTGGACGCGGCTGAATCAACCAGTCCCGCAAAGCTGCCCGCCGGAGTGAGTTCGGGCAAACCGTGAACCCCCTAGCGCGCGCCCGCGTGTATATATAACCCCGCGTAGCGCGTGGGCGCGCATCCATAAGAATCAAATATCTAATAGATTCACGAATCAGAATCAGATTCGATTCAATGAATCAGGTATCCCTCACTTCGTTCGGGATACCGAGCGACGCTTCGCATCGCTTTTTTCATGTCAAAGAACCGTTTCGGGACTATTCAGAACCCGAGCAGAAACCGACCTCGGAGTTCAGCGAAGCCGCGGTGGTGAACAAACCTGTTTCCTTTTTGTCACAGCTCGGTTATACTCACCGAGTTCCCGGCGATCCCGAGAACCCCGCTAGAGGATCGGGTTACATCCACTGGCTTCCGGGGTGCTTCAATCCCACGGCGTTCGAGGCGAACACGTTAGCGCGCTCACGGTGAACACGGGACCGCGTGCGGTCCACGCCCGAACAAGGGCCGCTCAAGTCGAGCGTCGTTAGGCTGATCCCGCGAACCACGCGGCGTTCAAATCAGCTCCCGAGTTCGTCCGCTTGTCCACCCCGTCCGCCACATCCAGCCTCGCCGCGTCGATCGCCTCATGGCGTTCCGGCAGCGCGGGCTTTTTCAAGTTCCTTGCGGATGTGCAGCCCCGCGTCCGGTCGAGCACCGGCGGGTTTACCCCGTTCGTTCCCGGTCCCCGCGAAAGCGCGGAGATCGCCAAGGCGCTCGACGGCAAGGACGTGTCGGTCGCGGTAATGTGCTGGCCTCGTCGGCATGGCAAATCGGTGACCTCCGCGATGGTGTTCGTGTGGCGTTTCTTGACGCGCGCCACCGAGATGACCGCGGTTGTCGCGAACAGCGAAAAGCAGGTGGTCGACACGGCGTTCCGGTCGATCCGTGAGGCGTTCGAGCAGACCCCGTTCCTCAAGCGTTTGGTCGCGGCGGGCACAATCAACGTGCTCGGCGACCGCATCGAGTTCCCGACCGCCGGCTCCACCATTCAGGCGTTCAGTGCCAACCCTGCGGCGCTTTGGGGCAAGAAGCTGTCGTGCGCCCAGGTATCGGAGCTGCACGCCGCACCGCGCGGCGATGAGGTGTTCGCGGCGCTCGCCGGTTCGCTGCTGGACACCGCCGGTTCCCTCATGCTGATCGACAGCACCGTCTCTCCCAAGTCGAACAAGCTCTTTGAGCTGTATCAGGCCGCGAACCATCCGACCGACCCCGACACGTCGATCGCATTCAGCCATATCGCCTACGCCGACCTTGACGACGCATGCCGCAACGCGCCGCCTTGGATTAGCGAAAGCAAGCTCCGGTCGCTGTCGCGCCAGATGCTCCCGCATGAGTTCGCGCTGTATCACCTGAACCGCTGGGGCGATGCGACCAGCGCCTTGTTCCCCGTTGATGTGCTGGCAGCATGCACGCACGAATATCCACTGGACGTGAAGGCGCTCGCCGCCGGGTCCGCCTACATCGTCGGCGGTGGCTTGGACCGCGCGTTCGGAGGGTCGCGCCACGGCGACCGCACGGTGACCGCCTGTGTCGCCAAGATCGTGCTTGATGATGAGGAGCACCTGTTCGTGCTGGACGCCGACAGCGTGTTCCTTGGCCGTCTTGGCGGCATCAAGAGCCGGCTGGACGGTTATCATCGGGGTTAAGGCATGAGCCGCGCCACGTTGGAGTCCTATGGTGCGCAGGACGTGGCGGATTGGGCCGCGACACAGCCGTTCAGCTCCGGCGTTGAGGTGGTACATCCCTCGCGCAAGTCGAAGTATCAGGCCTTCATGGGGCTGTATCAGGCTGCCGCCGAACAGCGCCTCCACATTCATCCTGCCTTCAAAGACCTACTCGCCGAACTCGCCGTGTTCGAGGTGCATGCAGACGGCAAGGCGACCGATGGCGAAGCCGCCGTTCCCAAGTTCACGCACCCGCGCGGCGCACATGACGACTTTGTGCATGCGCTGGCATGGGCGGCTTACTCGCTTCGACACGTCTCCCTGAACCCGTATGAGCTTGAGGGCATCCATTGCCACGGGCGCGGTCCTGCAATCGCGGCGTGCGTCCTGAACGGCGGTGCTCATGTGCCGATGTGCGCGCGTGAGTGCCGGTCAATGCGCGAAGCCTCACGCCTGTTCGACGCCTACCGTGCTCGCAAGCCTGTCCAGCCGGTTGTCTTTGAAGTCTTCGCGACGACGAAGCTAAAAAATGTTGGCGCACATACGGTGCCACGATGAATAAATCTCGTGACTCACAAGCAGTATTAATCTATACTGCTACCACTTCCGTCTGTTTGGAGCTTTGCGCGTCAAATGTTGTTCGCAACTGACACTGTTCGGATAGCATCTGCGTCGCGTGATCGCAAGGACGATTGTGCGCGTCGTCTTCGCTATTATTGGGATGAGCAGTCGCAAGAGACGCTCAAGCTCATTGCTCGCCGTTGGTCGCGCCCTGAACATTTCCGGCTTTTCAGCATCAATGTCGTGCGCGCGATCACCAATCGCCGCGCCAACACTTACCGCATCCAGCCCCGGCGTGTGTTCACCGGCGTCGATCAAGCGACGATGGACGCGCTCTACCGTGCGATGAACGCCGACGCCGTGCTCAAAAAGGCTTCGCGCTATGTGAAGCTGTGCAAGACGGGGCTGCTGCAAGTCGGCTTCAACGACGCGACCGGCACGCCGACGCTCAACGTCATCACGCCGAACGTGCTGGACGTGCTCTATAGCGACCCGGAAAACCCGGAACGTGTTATCATCACGCACGGCGCGACCCGCGCCGAAGACGTAACCTATTCCGACTGGTCCGCCACCGGCTTCCGGCACCTGAACTATCGCGGCGTGCCCCGCCGGATCGACGGCAACCCCGGCAACGCCAATCCCTATGGCGTGCTGCCGTTCGTGCCGCTTTTCGACCGCCTGCCCGACGACCAGTTTTTCCTCCCCGGCGGTAACGACCTGATCGAGGCGCAAGACGCCGTGAACGTCGCACTGGCGAACCTGTGGCGCTCGGTGGAGACACAGGCGCACGGGCAAGCATGGGCGACCGGCATCAGCGCCAATGAGGTGCTGCAATTCGGACCAGACCGCGCAATCGCGCTGCCCCAAGGCGGGCAGTTCGGTTTTGCCAGCCCGAACTCTCCGATCGCGTCAATCCTGTCGGCGATTGAGTTCGTGTTGCGCCAGACTGCCGCCACGCACGGCGTCGGCAGCGACGTGTTCGACCTGTCCAAGGTGGCGGAATCTGGCAGCGCCAAGCACGCGGGGCGCATCGAGCTTCGTGAGGAACGGCTGGACGACATCGCGCAATGGCGGATCGCCGAAGCCCGCTTGTTCGCGGTGCTCAAGGCTGTCGTGAACACGCATCGCCCCGGCACCATTCCCGATGATGCCACGATCGCCGTGGACTTCGCGGAACTGCAAGACAGCCTCACCGAAGCCGAACAGCTCGCTAACACCCGCGACAAGATCGACCTGGGGCTTTGGTCGCCGGCTGACGCCCTCATGGCGCTGAACCCCGATGGCTTCCCCGATCGCGCTGCCGCGATGCGCGAACTTCAATCCCGCCGCGACGAGTCCGCCGCGCTCGCGCTGCCCCTGTAGGAACCGACATGGAAAACGAAACCCCGACTCCCGATCCCGCCGTCGCGGAGCTTGCTGCCCTCAAGGCACAGCTCGCCGACACCGCCACCACCGTTCTTGCCGGCGTGCCGGAGCACCTGCGCGGCCTGATCCCTGCCAGCCTGTCGCCCGCCGATCAGCTCGTATGGTTTCACACCGCCAAGGCAACGGGCGTGTTCGACGGCAAGCCGGCGGTGCCCGTTACCGACAGCGGCAAGCCCGCAATCACGCCGACCACCCCCGACCCTGCTTCGCTGCCCGTCTTCGCGCGGATGGCGGGTGGCTACCGCAAGTAACAGAACAAGAGAGGAATCCTGTAAGTGCTGACCATTTCGGAATGGGCGAAGCTGAACCCCGACCAGCTCACGTCCGGCATTGTCGAGATTTTCGCGACCGAGAACCCGGTGCTCGCCGCGCTGCCGTTCATCAATGTCGCCGGCAACGCCTATACCTACAATCGCGAACAGTCGCTCCCCGGCGTGGCGTTCCGTGGCTTCAATGAAGGCTATGTGGAGTCCACCGGCGTCGTGAACCCGCTGACGGAAACGCTGACCATCCTTGGCGGCGACAGCGACTTCGACGTTGCGCAGATCGCCATGCAGACCGGCGACAACGACACGCGCGCCATCCACGACGGCATGAAGGCCAAGGCCGCGACCCTGACATGGCTGCGCACTTTCTTCGACGGAGATACGTCCAAGAACCCCAAGGAGTTCGACGGCCTGAACCGCCGCCTCACCGGCGAGCAGGTGCTGACCGCCGGCACCAATGGCGGCCCGCTTGAGTTTACGATGTTGGATGAGCTGGTCGACGCCGTGCGCGGAACGCCGTCGATGCTCCTCATGAACAAGACCACCCGTCGTTTCGTCCGCGCGATGTGTCGCAATATGGGCGCGCTCACTATCACCACCGACCAGCTCGGCCGCGAACTAGAAGGCTATGCCGGCGTGCCGTTCGGGCTGGTCGAGGAAGACGAGACCGGCGCGGACATTCTCGGATTCGATGAGGTGCAGGGCACCGCGAATAACACAGCAAGCATCTACGCCGTCCGCTTCGGCGCTGACACGCTCCACGGCATCCAGACCAAGCCGATCGAGGCGCGCGACCTTGGCGAGGTGGATGACAAGCCTGCGCTCCGCACGCGCACCGAATGGTATTCGGGCTTCGTCATCAAGCATCCCAAGGCCGCCGCCCGCCTCAAGGGCATTAAGTTCCGGTAAGCTCACCCCGGCGGGCGATAGAAGCCTCCCCCACACACTCCCGGCGCTGGATAGGTTGCCCGCCGCGCGCCGGGAGGTGGGGATGGGGCCGGTGCGATACCGGCGCGGGATAAGTCGGCGAGTGCCCGCGCATACCAAAACCCCGACCGCCAGCGGCGTCCTCTCTCCTGAAATAGGACGCGCGGCTGGCACCCTCATTCCAAGGTGCCCGATGCTCGCCGACCTATTGCCCCTCATGACCGACACCGTGCGCCAGCTCCATGCAGGCAAGCGTGACCTGTTCGGCAAGGTTCAGGAAGGCGCCAGCACCGAACACCGCGCGCGCGTGACCTACAGCCCCGGCAAGGCGCTGGGACAGGCATCCCGCGAAGCCATGCCCGACGCCACCGCAACCGTGTGGCTGATCGACCACCCGCACCCCATCGCCATCGGCGACACTTTCGAGCTGCCCGACGCCGCTGCCCTCAAGGTGGCGCGGCTTGAGCGCCGCAAGCTGCCCGGTGGCGTGCTCCACAAGGTATATCTGACGTGACCGACCCTGTGTCCGCCTGGACGATCCGTGCCGGCGTGAACTCCTATGCCAGTCTCGCCGACGCGCAAGGCATCGCCGCGACCCGCCTGTTCGCTGCCGCGTGGAACGCCGCGACCGAACAAACGCAATCGCAAGCCCTCATCACCGCCACGGCGCTGCTGGACCGCATGCGGTGGCAGGGACGGCCCCTCGCACCCACACAGCCGCTGGCATGGCCCCGCGTGCCCGATCGCTGCCCGCACGGCTATCCGCTCGCCGCTGCCACGCCGCCCGCGATCGTGACGGCTTGCGTCGAGCTGGCAATCCACCTGCTGACACAGGGCGCGCTTTCCAGCGCCCCTATCATGCAGCGGATGCTTGGCGACAGCATGACGATGTATTTTCCGACGATCGCGGATGAGCTGCCAAAGCACGTCCGCCGACTGATTGAGCCGCACTTGCTCGCATCGTCCGCCAACGTCGCGGAGGTGGCGCTGTGATCGACCCTATTGACCAGCTCGCCGCACGGCAGGAAGCGGACCTGAAAGAGACGATCGACGCGGCGCTTGATGACGCAATCACACTGTTCGACGTGCTTGCTGTCGCCGCGCTCATGACGAACGCCGATGAGGAAGGCCCCGAAGCCCGCGACCACTACGCCGACCAGCTCGCCACGCTCGCTGGCACCGACGATCCCGAACAAGGGCAGCTCGCCGACGCGCTGGACGCCGCCAGCGGGCTAGCTGCCCTCGCATCGTTCTTCGCAGCTGTCGCGGCGCTTGCTGCCGCACAAGCCCACCACGTCGCGAACACGAACGCTGCCGATGCTGTGACCGCGCGCGACAATGCGATCCGCTCATTCCGCGCCGCCTATCTCCACGAAAGCGCCAACGCGCTCCGCGAGACCGCCGAACGCATGCTCACCGCACGCGGGAGCGCCGACAGTCGCGCCGCACAGATCCGGCGCGCTATCGGCTTGTCGGTTGCGCAAGCCCGCTCACTTCACGCGATCCGCGAAGCCCTGATCGCCCATGCCGCCGATCCCGCGCGCGGTGCGGATTCCATTCTTGTCGCCGCACGGGGCAGCATCACCGCCGCACAGCGCCAGATGCTCGCCAAGGCGACCCGCGCCGGCACCAGCCCGGAGCAAGCCGAAAAGCTACTGGATCGCCACGCAAAGGCACTCCGGCAAGCCCGCACCAAGGCTGTCGCCGGCAACGCCGCGCACCAGATCGCCGAAACCGCCAAGCTCACCGGTTGGCAGATCGCGCAACGCTTCGGCGCGCTACCCGCCGACCAACGCCGCTACTGGCGCACCGCCGGTGACGAACGGGTGCGCATCTCCCATGCACTGGTGCTGGGCATGAACCGCAACGGCGTTCCCCTCAATCAGCCGTTCGCAACTCCGCTGGGACCGTGCTTCACGCCACCGCTTGAAGCCGGGTGCCGGTGCAAGGCAACGCTGGGACGCGCGGCATGAACGCCAACGTCATCAGCCCCGAACAGCGCCTGTTCGTCGGCGTGATCGTCAACGCTGCAAAGGAAGCCGCTGGCAGCGTCGTGACACGCGATCGACCCGAGAAGGTGTCCGCCGCACGAGAGGATGCGCGCTCATGGTTCGCGGACGGCGGGGAGGACTTCGCCGCCGTCTGTGAGCTGGCCGGCTTGGAGCCAAACGAGGTGCAGTCGCGCGTGCTCGCTTATCTTCGGCGTGTTGAGCAAGACCCGAACGCCCGTGCGAAAGTGAAGCGGACCAACATGCCCCCGCGCCATCGCGACGTTTCGATCCCCGACGTTGCCCGCCATGCCGGTGTGTCGCCGACCACCGTATCGAATGTCATCCACGATCGCCCTAATGTCACACCGGCAACCCGCGCCCGCGTGCTCGCCGCGATCGAAGCCACAGGTTACCGCCACAATGTCCATTGAGCCGATCGCATTCGACATGAGCATCGCCGGTCGCAAGATCGACGGGCGCACGATGGAAGCCAAGCGGTTCCGATTGATCGGCCTTGAACTCGCCGACCAGCTAGGCCGGAACCCGACCCCATCGGAGCGCCTATTGCTCATGAACGCCGCCACGCTGGCGATGCTGTGCGAACAGGCGACCGCCGACTTGCTGGAAGGCAAGTCGGTCGATCAAGAGAACTATCGCCGCAACGTGACGCTGCTAGGCGCGAACCTCATCAAGCTGGGGCTGGCGAAAAAGAGCCGTGACGTGTCCAAGCGAGATAGCGCCGGCTCGGATGATTTTGGTGCAGCGCTAATCGAGGCGAATACCATCTAGCTCGCGGTCGCAACACTGGACACGATAAGACCTTTCAACCGGCCTGTGGAGCTTACCATCCTGCGTCCAATCAGCGATATGGCGTTAGTGCGATCACCTCTCTCAATCGCATTCGCGCGAAGGCTGCTGGCAATCAGACCGGCATTCCGGCGAGTCCGAGCCTCATCATTTAATTCAAATGGTATGGGTCTTTGTTCTTCAAAGTCATACAGTCGACCGGAAAACGTATTGATGTTATAGCTCGATACGACGCCAACATGGCCGGACTCGTCGTCCTCCAGTTCGGTTCGACTCAAAAACTCATAGGAAGCCGCATTTAGCTCCCGGCCAAGGCGAATTTTCGGGTCCGCCTTGTCACCGCCGTAGATGTCAGCCCGTGTCGCCGTATGAGACTTAACCATGGGGCGATGCATATCGCCAATACTGGTTTCGGTCTTTTCCGCTAAGCTATCTAATTTGGCCGGTGTGATGTTTCTCTCAGCGAGGAGCGCCTGATGAGATTGGAACAAACTTTTGTTGTAGTCGACCGGAAATCCGAGAGTCTGCGTTACCACATAATCATAAACGGAATAAAGCAGGTGCCCTAGTGGCGTATCCTTTGACGCGGTTCCTGCCGCCCATATGCCGCCAATAATGGTTGCGACAACCTCCCACGATCCGGGTCGCGGTGTATTAATGACGATCGAGGCATTTTTCAGCGACGGGGCCTGCGTGATAATTTCCCCGTTGGTGACGAGGTGCGTCGTCAGCGCTAAAGAACGCTGAAATCCGACAAGCGCGCGGCTGGCGTCGTAAAAGTCGAGTTCGTTGTTACTCGCCAGAGCGCCGTCATACCTAAGAAGCACGTCCATAAAAGCCCCCGTTTATCGGCTGGCATCTTAGAATTGACCGAACGCGAACCACAAGTGCAAGAAAACGACCACGTCGCCTGTAGCCCGCCGCTCCACACCACCCCGGAGTCATGGCGGGCCGGGTTTCCGATCGCGGCACACGCCGCGCCCGCTGCCACAGCCGTGTCACGCCAGCAATACACCTACACTGGCGATCCCGCACCCAATGCACATCGGCGACCGCGCCTGTATCGAAAACGACCGAATACGTGCCAGATGTGCAGCATGTATTGGAATATAGCTTGACGATGGTTCCGATACGCTGCTAGTTCCGAGACACGCTTTCGATACAGGAGTCGTTCTCGTGGCCCGCACCTTCGCTTACTGCCGTGTCAGCACCGCCGACCAGACAACCGACAATCAGGTTCGTGAGATTGAGGCGGCGGGCTTCGCGATCGAACCGCGCCGGGTGATTGCCGAAACGGTGTCGGGATCGATCGCCGCTATGGAACGCACGGGGTTCGCCAAGCTGGTCGATCGCCTTGAGGATGGCGACGTGCTGATCGTGACGAAGCTGGACCGATTGGGGCGCAACGCGATGGACGTGCGTGCCACCGTGGAGGCATTGGCAGCGAACGGCGTGCGGGTGCATTGTCTCGCACTAGGGGGCGTGGACCTCACCAGCGCGGCGGGAAAGATGACAATGGGCGTGCTGTCGGCTGTAGCGGAGTTCGAGCGCGACTTGCTGATTGAGCGCACTCAAGCCGGCCTGTCGCGCGCCAAGGCGGAGGGGAAGGCGCTAGGGCGTCCGTCCGCCCTCACCGTAGCACAACAGCAAGCGGTGATCGCCAGCCGCGCACAAGGCGTGTCCCTCGGCGTATTGGCAAAGCTATATGGCGTGAGCCGCGCTGCCATCCAGCGGGTAGAGAAGCGGGCATAGGGTAGGGACACCCCTACCTACCCCACCCCCTCCGGGGTGGAGGCGCGATCTACAGCGCGAACATTTTATAGATGAACATCGATCGATGCGAGTTCGCGCGCTGATCGTTCTGATTCGCAGATCGAACGCACGCGACCGAAACGTCGACAGCGCCCCGCACAGCCTCGCACAGCGCTAATAGGGAATGTGCGGGACATCCCCGGCCTGTCGAGTGCGTTAGAGCGCCAGCAAGCCCCGGAGCGCCCGCACCGCGCCCGTTGGCATGAGTCTGGCGAGCCAATCCACCAACATCGACGGCACCGTGCGAGCCGTAACCTCGGCGGCCCAATGGTGCGTGCCGGTTTGCCACATAGTCGCTGCGATCCCGGCGAGCTTCGGGACGCGGCGTGCTCATGGCGTGCGGCGTTGGTTTGTGCCGAATCACACAAGATCGAAAACGTGAACGACTCGGCTAGCGCGAAACCGTGTCAAGGGGCGGACCTCAATTTTCATGTCAAATCGGCCCGCGCCCCCATCGCTTCGGATTTGTGATGCGCTCCGGGTTTACTGCCCGCCGGGTTTCCAGTTCTCGCGCTTGCAGGACTCTGGCGACTCCGATCCCGATGCCTTCATGCGATCAGTTGCGCAGGCAAGCGCTTGGCTGACATACGGCCCCATACTCGGCGCGCTCTTTGGCATCGGGCAGCGGTTATCCCGCATCAGGTCCAGCGCAATTTTTGCCGTCGCCAGCGAGTTCGCGTCTTCCATCTGCCGAAGCGTTGCGCGGGGCGCGCTGTTATCGCCGACCGATGACGCAAAGTTCGCCGCCAGGTCCATCGAAGCGCCGTCATACTGGCGCATGAGCGTGGCACACGTTCCCGCCGGAGCTGCTGCCGGCGCTGCCGCTGGCTTCGTCTGTGCTGTCGCTGGCACGCCGGCTGGCACCATCGCTAGCGCGGCCATCATCGCAAGGTATCGCATCAATCCCCCTGTTGGTTGAGCGACTGACACGATACCCAGCGCTAAGCGTCTGTCTAGGCGGCTTCGCGCGGCAAGTAATTTGCCGCCCCTAAGTCGATGATGGTCGCGGTATCTATTCGGTTGAAGTCGAGGAGCAGCTCTTGCTCCCCGCCGCGATTGCGATTGCAGTAAGCAAACACGGCTTGGCGCGGCACCTTCGCTTTGATGATAACCGGAAGACCTGCCTTAGCGTCGTCACGGCGCTGCCACGACCTTCCTCGCATGTAATAGGCCGCGACATCCTCATCGATCGCCCAATGCATGCTGTGCATTACCTCGGTCACGGCGTCTTCGGGATAAATGGCGTTCACGCAGCCGCCCCGGTAGATCGTCACTTCGTCGGGAAGGCCGCGCCAGCACTCATATTCGCGGCGCGTCATCATGCCGAGCGGGCAGGCTTGGCGTGCGAAGGACACGAGGTTTTGCGCCGTATACCAGTCAGGGAAGCTGTCACCGCCCCGAACGGTGGTCACGATGCGCACAGCGGCACCGAACACAAGGCGATTGATAAGGCCTTGGTCAAACGCATCCACAAATACGGCGAGAAAACCCTTGGGGACGCGGTGGTATTTCTCCCCGTTTATCGTCTCAAGATCGCCTAGTTCGAGAAGCAGCGCCCATGTGGCGTCAATCGCACGACGCCGCCCCCGCAGATCGAAAATGAAGGGGTGTAGGTGATGGACAATCCCAATGAAGCGATCCCACCCAGCGTCATCTAGTGGTGCGGGCTTGCCGGGGTAGCGTGCGCGCAAAAGAGCCAGAACGAAGCCGTTGGGATCGGCGAGGTTGTGGTGAGGCTCAAGCATTGGCGAACGCCGACAGTGCTTCTAACTTCCCAATTAGCGTTGCTTCTACTGCCGCCGTCTCGGGTAGCGCTTCATAATCGACAAGCGCTTCATACGTCGATGTTGGGCTAAGCAGAACGGCTAGGATCGCCTCCCTTGGCACTTGCGCTTCTATGAGCATGGTCCGGTGAGAACCGCCCTGGGGTGCTGCGCTGCGCATATGAGAATAACCCTCGGCGACGTGTGGATTGTTCGTCCAGCTAAGGCCCTGCGATCCATGCTCCGGCATCGCTACGAAACTGCCTCTGTAAAGCGAAACAACATCGGGCAGGGCGGCGAGGAACTGGCGTTCGTGCTCATACATCAATCCAGCCGGATCGGCGCATCGGAAGGCGTCGAGACACAAAGCGTTATGCTCACGCGAACCAGCCGGCGCATCGCTGCAAAAGTAGATCAACCGCACAGCCCGCCCGTATGCGACGGCGTTGATGTGCCCTGCGCGGAATAAGTCATGAAACACCGGGAGCCATGCACGGGAAAACGAATAAGCGTCCGGGCCGTCGCCTCCCTTCCCAAGCGCGACGCTTGCAAGCATTGCGACCACCGCCTCTGTCGCGTCGTCACGTTGCTCTGCGCGGTTCATCCAGATTGGGGAGAAGCGCGTGGTAGTTTCAAGGTCGCGATGCCACAGCGACCTATATATTTTCTGCGGAAAGCTATCGCCAAATTGAGCAGACCAGAGAATGTGAGTAAGGTTTTCAGCGTTGGTAGGATCAAGGCCTAGAAGACTGTTCATTCGTGTATTCCTTTGGGCACCAATATAGCACAAAAAAGCCCGCCTATCACTTGGAAAGGCGGGCCATCGACTTATAGTTCTGTTTGATTATGCCGCTCGCTGCCCCCTCCGGCGGGCAGCTACCATGCGGTGTCGCAATGCCAGTTCGCGGGCTTCCTGCATGATGTGAAGCGGTGGCATCGCCGGCACCGGGTCGCCGGGGCGGTGGTTCGGGAACCATTCGGCGAAGATCGCATCGCCGATCGCGTCGAGTTCGAGAACATCCGCCGTTGTGATGGTCGCGGCGTTGTCGGTGTTCCCCATGTCTTGTTTCTCCCCCGCCGGTGATTCGTGCGGTGGCAAGAGAGCTATGCCAGATCGTTTGTGTCGTTCTACGTTGCGAAAAGTGCATGCGAACTAACACAAGGGGCGAAAGCGATGTTGAACCGAAGCTCACCACTGCGGGTAGAGGTAAACCCGTGGACGCTGGACCACACGTTGACGGAAGTGATGCAGCTCCGGGGCGCTTATGTCGCCGCAATGGGAACGGTGGAAACCATTCTCACCGAGCTGGCGATACGGGCATCGAAGCATCAGGCTTATGCGGCAATACGTGGCCGCTTCCCATCACGCCGCCCCGATCGATTGAAATACCTTGCGGCTGTTTGCGATACCGTTGGCCCACTCACGCCGCATCGTGGTTTGATCCTGGCGGTTATGCGCCGGTTTGAGGATGGTTTGGCGCTCCGTGACATAATGGCGCACGGACGGATGCAGGTGCTCACGGGGCCGGGTGATGACGCCAGCATCAAGCTGGAGGACTATAGCGCTGCCGGCGAGTTCATCCAATTTCGGCGGGATCAATATACGCTCAAGACGTTGCGAGTGCGCGTCTATCGAACAGCCCGGCTAAGCCGATGTGTCGACTCACTTTACCGACGATTGGATGACCTGTTGCCGGCGGTGACGGGAGAGTTCCAAGGGACCAACCCGATTGCGTAGTCGCTACAGCAAACGCTACGAATGTTGCTACAGCACTTTCCGCTAAGCTACTGGAAAATAACGATTTTCGCGTGATGGTCGGGGAGACAGGATTCCTGACCTATTATTGTCCCACGCTAAAGCATTGATTTTACGTTGCTGCACAACCCGTCTGTCGGCGAGTTGCACAGCGATGGGTACAACCGGGGGTACAGCATGACAAGGCCCTGACTTGCGCCTGATCCTGCCTTCCATGTTGGTCATCGGCCCCGCCGTCAGCATCTTCCTGCTTCGGGGTTCGGTGCGTGAGATCTGCCACCCGACTCGAACCCGCTAATCATTGTCTAATGGATGCATTTAAGGTTTTCGACCGCATGAAGCTGTTTGCGGGTCGTATCTGAGACGATAAAGAACAGCAGCTAGGCAAGCGAACGCTCAAGGATACGAAGCGAGATATGGCGAACATCACACGGCGGCGGACAGGTGAGTTTCTGCGTAAGCTGTTCGAGGCCCTGCTTGCCGAGCCGGAGGGTATGGCCGCAGCTGCCGCCATGAATGCCGTTCGCACCGCCATCCCGCTCACCGCATTCGAGAAGGGGCAGTATCCTTCCGGCGGCGAGCGGTTCGAGAAGATCCTGCGCTTTGCGACAGTCGACTGCGTGAAGGCGGGCTGGCTCTTGAAAAGCAGCGGGGTCTGGAGCGTTACGGACATCGGCCAAAAGGCCTATAAAACCCATGTCGATCCCGAAGCCTTCTACAAGGAAGCGTGTCGGCTGTATGGCGCATGGAAGGCCCAGCGCGATGCGTCGGAGGTAATGCCCGGCGAAGCGGCGGAGCCCGATGCTATCGAAGAAGCGGCGGAGAAACTCAGCGTCACCGTCGAAGCGGCGCTCGATCACGCCTGGACCGAAATTTCCCAGTTCCTCCACTCCAGCGACCCGTTCGAATTCCAGGAGATGGTCGCCGATCTGTTGCGGGGCATGGGCTATCACGTTTCCTGGGTCTCGCCGCCGGGCAAGGATAACGGCGTCGACATCATCGCCTTCACTGATCCCCTGGCCACCGTCGGGCCACGGATCAAAGCACAGGTGAAGCGCTGGCAGTACAAGGTCGATAGCGATGGGCTGAAGTCGTTTCTGGCCACCCTGTCACCGGGCGACGTCGGCATCTATATCTGTCTGGCCGGTTTCACCAAGGATGCGCAGGATTATGCCCGCAATCAGGAGACGCGACGCGTCACGCTGATCGACGCCCGGCGCTTCTTCGATCTTTGGGTTCAGAATTATTCCAAGCTTGCCGATCAGGCGCGGCGTCGCTTGCCGATCGTCCCGGTCTATTTCCTGGCACCCGCAAGTTAGGTACGTAGCGGCTGCGAATGAAAAGCTGTAAAGTTCCCCCTCCTCTTCGGTCTACCTAATAGGGATTTGGTCCGGCCATAAGCCCTTATATTCTGGAGCGCCTGCATTGCTCTCTGGCGTGGCTGGACGCTAGTACGGGCGCCAGATTGTCACAACGCAGGGGTCAAGGTGCCGATACTGGAGTGGATGACGCGCGGGGAGGATGTGCGCGCGGCGGCGGCGGTGCCCTATCGATTGCTGGAAGCGGTGCCGGCGTTGGACGGCGGCGATGCCGACACCGCCAACATGCTCATCCAAGGCGACAATCTCGACGCGCTCAAGGCGCTGCTGCCCTATTACAAGGGTGCGGTGAAGTGCATCTATATCGATCCGCCCTATAATACGCGGTCGGCATTCGAACATTACGACGACAATCTGGAACACAGCCAGTGGCTGGCGATGATTTATCCACGCCTGGTGCTGCTGCGCGAGTTGCTGGCGGAGGATGGCAGCATCTGGGTTTCGATCGATGACAATGAGGGGCATTACCTCAAGGTTGTGATGGATGAGGTGTTTGGACGGCGAAATTTCGTAGGTAGTGCTATTTGGCAAAAAAAATACACGGTCGCGAATGACGCAACGTGGCTGTCAGATAACCACGATCACATCATGATTTACGCCGCGAACAAAGTTTCATGGCGACCAAGGCGGCTTCCTCGTAGCGAGGAGATGAACGCCCGATATCGTAATCCGGACAACCACCCGAAGGGTCCTTGGAAAGCCACTCCCCTGTATGCCAAGCGATCTGGGTCAGAGCGAGAGAAGGCATTCACGTTTACGTTCAAGAATGGTTTTGTTTGGACAACGCCGCCTGGTGCTTCACCTCGTTTCCCGGCTCAGTCTCTTGAGCGGATGGATGCCAACGATGAGATCTGGTTTGGCGCAGATGGGAAAGCGCAGCCATCCCGCAAGACATTCCTGTCGGATCTCTCGGCTGATGGTCCTCCGTCGCCGACCGTCTGGCTACACTCCGATGTCGGTCACAATCATGAAGCTCGCGACGAGGTAAAGCGTATAAGTCCGGAGGACCCATTTACGACTCCAAAGCCTGAACGGCTCTTACAACGCATTATCCACTTGGCGACATTGCCCGGCGATCTCGTGCTCGACAGCTTCCTCGGCTCCGGCACCACAGCGGCGGTAGCGCATAAGATGGGGCGGCGCTGGATCGGGATCGAGATGGGCGACCATGCCGAAACCCACTGCAAGCCACGCCTCGACAAGGTGATCGCGGGCGAACAAGGCGGCGTGTCCGAAGCGGTCGGCTGGACCGGCGGCGGTGGCTATCGCTATTATCGGCTCGGCGCGCCGGTATTCGAGGCGGACGGGCATATCGCCGACGGCATCCGCTTCGCGACCCTCGCCGCGCACGTCTGGTTCAGCGAGACGGGAACGCCCTTCACCGGCGCTGCCGATACGCCCGTATTGGGCGTGCATGACGGCATGGCCTATGCGCTGCTCTATAACGGCATCCTCGGCGACCGGTCGGTCAGCGGTGGCAACGTCCTGACCGCCGCATTGCTCGAGCGACTGCGGGCGGAAAGTGGCTGGGATGGACCGATGACCGTCTATGGCGAATGGTCGAAATTGGGCGCCGCGCGGCTGGCCGAAGCCCAGGTCGTCTTCAAGCAAACCCCCTATGACGTGAAGGCCCGCTGATGGAACTGAAAGACTATCAGCGCCGGGCGCTCGACGCGCTGCGCATCTTTCTCGACCAGGCGGCGATCCGCGACCATGCGACCGCCTATGCCGCCGCCTGCGCGGTCGGCGAGCCCGGGGCCTATGGCGCGACCTATCGTCCGCTGAGCGGCCTGCCCGATGCCCCCTATTGCTGCCTCCGCCTGCCGACCGGCGGCGGCAAGACGCTGCTCGCCGCGCACGCCATCGGCATCGCCCGCGACACTTATTTGGCGCGTCGCTATCCGGTGGTGCTGTGGCTGGTCACGTCGAGCGCGATCGCCGACCAGACGCTAGGCGCGCTCAAAAAGATCGGCCATCCTTATCGCCAGGCGCTGGAGACGCAGTTCGGCGGCGCCGTCCGCGTGTACGGCATCGACGAGCGGCGGCAACTTCGCCCGCAGGATATGGCCGATGCCGCGACGGTGATCGTCGCCACCGTCCAGTCCTTCCGCGTCAACAACGTCGCCGACCGCAACGTCTATCGCGATGATGAGGAATTAGAACCGCACTTCGCCGCACTGCCGGCCGGGGCGGATCTCGCCCGGCATGAAGCCGGGCCGCGCCGGGGCAAGCCGATCGCCAGCTTCGCCAACCTGTTGAAGCTGCACCGGCCGCTGGTGATCGTGGACGAGGCCCATAACTTCACCTCCACCCTGTCCGGCGAAACGTTCGGCCGTCTCGCCCCCGCCGCAGTAGTGGAGTTTACCGCGACCCCGGTGCGATCCAATGTCATCGTCTCCGCAACCGCCGCCGAGCTGAAGGCGGCGGACATGATCAAGCTACCGATCCATCTGTCGCAGCATGGCAGCTGGCAGGCGGCCATCACCCACGCCGTCGACAACCGCGCGTGGCTGGAAGGCATTGCCGCCAAAGACAGCGGCGGCATCCGCCCGATCGCGCTCTATCAGGCCCAGCCCGCCAGAGAAGATGCCGAGGCGACGGTCGACGTCGTCAAACGCCATCTGATCGACGATTGTCGCATCCCCGCAGATCGGATCGCGGTGGCGACGGGCAATCAGCGCGAACTGGACGGCATCGACCTGTTCGATCCCGCCTGCATCATCGAGCATGTCATCACCGTCGACGCCCTGAAGGAAGGCTGGGACTGTTCCTTTGCCTATGTCTTCTGCTCCCTCGCCAGTATCCGCAGCGGTGGTGCGGTGGAGCAGCTGCTGGGGCGCGTGCTGCGCATGCCCTTTGCGACCCGGCGCTCGTCGGAAGAGCTCAATCGCGCCTATGCCCATGTTTCCGAACGCAACTTCTTCGACGCGGCGGAAGGGCTGAAGGACCGGCTGACTGAAATGGGCTTTGACGAGCGCACCGCGCTGGAGGCGATCGTCGAGCAGCCCCAGACATTCGACTGGCGCGAGGACCAGCCGCTGTTCACCCGGCCCGAGCTGCCGGTGCTGCATGTCCAGGAACGCCCCGATCAGAGCGGCTGGACGCCCGAGATGGTTTCGGCAACCCGCATCGCCGACGATGGCGCAGGCGGCGTGGCTATCACCTTCGACACCGCCGCGCCCGATACGGTGCTGCGTGAGGTCGCTGCAGCGGTAAGTGCATCTGGCGCGACGCCGATGACGGCGATTGAGGCGTTCATCGCGCACCGTGCTGCAGCGTTGTCGCCCGCTGAACAGGGCGAGGTACTGACGTTACCGCGCCTCGCGATCGAACGCGATGGACAGATCGAGATCGTCTTTCCCGAAACCCTGGTCGACGTCGGCGGCTGGGATTTGCGGCGGGTTGATATCAGCCTGCCGGGTTTCGCGCTGACCGACCGGCCCGACACGTTCGAAATGGACGTGGACGGCGATCAGGTCGTCTACAGCCGGATCGACGCTGCCGCCGAATTGGCGCTGGATGATGCGACCGATTGGGACGTTGGGACGCTATCGCGCTGGCTCGATCGCACCACCCGCCAGCGCGATGTCGCGCAGCCGATCTTTCTCGAATACTGCCGACGCGTGGTGGAGGGCGTCGCCAAGCGGATTCCGCTGGCCCAACTGGTACGCGGTAAATTCGCACTGCGTCGCGCGATCGTGGCGCGGGTGAGCCAACTTCGCCATGAAGCCGGCGCGCGCGGCGTTCAGCTATTGCTTGGTGACATCGTGCCGGTATTGGCGTTGGGCGACAACGGCTTCAGCTTCAGCAACGAGGGCTATGATCCGCGAACGCCCTATTCGGGACCTTGGCGGCCTCGAAACCACCTCTTCTCACAGGTTGGCGATTTGAAGCATGGCGGGGAGGAATGGAAGGCGGCCGTACAGATCGACGATCATTCCGCCGTCCGCCGCTGGGTGCGCAACGTCGACCGCACCCGTTGGTCCTATAAACTACCGACCTCGACTGACTTCTTCTACCCCGACTTCGTTGCCGAGCTGACGGATGGCCGGAAGCTCGTCATCGAATATAAGGGTGCCGATCGCACGGACAGCGCTGAAAGCCTCGAGAAGAGGAATATCGGTGCCCGATTACAGGAGGTAAGCGGTGGCGAGGTGCTATTTCTTTGGGCGGAACTGGATTGTGGTGGCAATGTCACAAGACAAATCGACAGGGTGATTGGTCGGATTCTTCCCTCGTGAATGACCCCATAGGCGAAAACAGAATGCTTTTCAGTATTTCTAGTTTTGGCGTTGGTTCGTATTGCGGAAGTGTGGGTAGGATGGCTCGATCTGGGACAATCTTGCCGTTCCAAAACGATATTTTGAACGTCAGCTCTTCCCAAGAACGGACATTGAGCGTTTGCCTGGTCGGTGTCGCAGATCGACAGAAAATGCGCCGGAAGCGGGCAGTCGGGTTTAAATTTCAGAGACGGCGAAGCGGACCTTTGTCACTCGATGCCGAGGTTGTTTAGCGGCTTAGCGCTTCGTTCGGCGCTGCACGATCGTCTGAGCGAGAATGCGGCGGTTGATCTTCCGCTTCCAATCCACCTGGGCCTGCGAAAGACTGCGTTTTCGAGCGGTCTGCAAAAGAAAGCGATATTCCTTCTCGCTATATAGATAGCCCATCCGCCAGGCGTGCTCGATCAAATCCTGGTTGGCATTCGCGGTGTCATCCTGCGCGATGCGCTTCAGCCCGTCGAACAGGTTTCCGGTGCTGATCTGGATGAAGCGGTTGATGCAGACATTGCCGACATAGGTGCTGTTCCCATTGTGCCGGTTACGGATGTAGCAGTGCTCCTTGATGTCCTGACCGCAGGGGCAATGATCCCATTCTTCGCTTATCTCGACGGCGACCAAATCCCATTCTTGACGCGCCACCTCGAAATGCGAGGCAACGGATAGCGGCAGTATATGCGCTTTGAGATGCTCGAAGTTAGGAGAAGCCATCGCATTCGATCCCCTTAGCTATGCCGCCTGCTTGTTCTTTTTAGCTTGCGTGTATCGCGTGACCTTCACCGGGATAAATCGGACAACGATATCCTGGAATTTACAAATCCGCCGAAGATGATCGTGCATCAGCTTGAGTTCGTATTGCGAAATCAGGGGGATGTCATTTTTCTCGGGTTTCGGATCGCTGTTGCTGTAGAGGAGCCACAGGCAGAGCGTATATTCTCGCCCGTGATTGTCCTCGATTGATGGCTTTATGTAGGCGAGGTAATCGCCCTTCGATGGGCAAGGACTGTTTTCGATATGATTGCGGATTTCGGACAGAAAGGGGGAGTGTCAGGAATTTCGTGTGCGGGCGGGCATAACGGGAAAGAAGGAGCCCGATATGTCCCGACGCAAAGAGCCTGCGATACCGAATGAGCTTCTGGATCAGTTGCTGGCTGGCGGTGACGCCGG
>Ga0308171_1002078_pt1 | contig 22592 bp, 23 predicted proteins | sample PhyGR1_FD_202135 | JGI IMG/M metagenome (GOLD analysis project Ga0308171, IMG submission 202135) | Phyllosphere microbial communities from UC Gill Tract Community Farm, Albany, California, United States - DLSLSG.R1 | ecosystem: Host-associated > Plants > Phyllosphere > Unclassified | place: USA... | reverse complement strand
CTTCCGGAATCAGTAAAAAATCTCTCATCTTCTGCTCTACCTCAGCATGACAACGGTCTTGATAGACGCAGTAGTTGACCATCTTTTGTTTGATCTCGTCAAAAGTGTAGGATTTCTTTTCCATTGGTATTCAAACAAAAAAGAATGAACGAAATTGTCCATTCTTTTATTGTCAAGTTTAAAATTTTATTAATAATTGAAAAGTGCGTGACCTTCCATCAATTCGTTCACTTTCTTTTTAACAGAACCTAAAACTTCTTCATTCGTAATATTATCGACAACCTCTGAAATTAAATTGGCGATGGTTGCCATATCATTTTCTTTTAATCCTCTTGTTGTAATTGCTGCAGTTCCAAGTCTGATCCCGGAAGTTGTGAAAGGCGATTTATCATCAAAAGGAACCATATTTTTATTACAAGTGATGTCTGCTTTTACCAATGCTTTCTCGGTCTCTTTTCCGTTCACATTCTTGTTACGAAGGTCGATCAACATCAAGTGATTATCCGTTCCGCCACTTACGATTTCGAAACCGTTATCTACCATTGATTTTGATAATGCCTGCGCATTGGCCTTAACTTGCTTAGCATAAACTTCAAATTTAGAATCGATCGCTTCAGCAAATGCTACTGCTTTTGCACCGATCACGTGCTCCAAAGGACCACCCTGAATTCCTGGGAAAACGGCGCTGTCCAAAACGGCACTCATCAGTTTCGTTTCGCCTTTTGGTGTTTTGTGCCCGTAGGTATTTTCGAAATCTTTTCCTAGCATGATCATTCCGCCTCTTGGACCTCTCAAGGTTTTATGCGTTGTAGTCGTCACCACGTGGCAATGTGCAAATGGATCATTTAAAAGTCCTTTTGCAACCAAACCAGCCGGATGTGCAATATCTGCCCAAAGTGTAGCCCCAATTTCGTCTGCCACTTCTCTAAACTTGGCATAATCCAAATCTCTGGAGTAAGCTGAGAATCCTGCGATCAACATTTTTGGTCTTTCTCTCAAAGCTACTTCTCTCATCTGGTCATAATCGATCAGACCAGTTTCTCTTTGAACGCCATAAGAACAAACTTCATATTGAATTCCGGAGAAATTGACCGCAGAACCGTGCGTCAAATGTCCTCCCATAGAAAGGTCCATTCCCATCACTTTATCGCCTGGCTTCAAGATTGAAAGATAAATTGCCGCATTGGCCTGAGAACCAGAATGTGGCTGTACATTCACATAATCCACGCCGAAAAGCTCTTTGGCTCTATCGATTGCCAATTGCTCCACTTGGTCCACCACTTCGCAACCGCCGTAATAACGTCTGCCAGGATAGCCTTCTGCATATTTGTTGGTTAGTACACTTCCCATCGCCTTCATCACATTTTCGGAAACAAAATTTTCCGAAGCGATCAATTCGATTCCGTGGGTTTGTCTTTCTCTTTCTTTTTCAATGAGGTCAAAGATCGGGTCTTGCATTTTAGATTTATTTTTGTCAAAAATAAGAAATTCTGAAGATATTTTTATAACTTTCGCCGATTAACATTTAGTTAATACAATTGACATCTTTTGGAAATTCAAACTTTCATTAGTGTGATGCAATAACATATGATCTTAAAAAAATAATAAATATCTACAATATGAATTCTAAGAAAAAATATAAAAAAGAGCTTCTGAAATCTTTGAAATACATGGAAGCGGCGGAAAGCACTTCTCTGAAGGTGATGACAAACCTTATGCTTTTGAAAGAGTTAAAGGAAAACAACATCAGTTTCAAAAAAGGTGATGTCTTTTCTTTTGAAGACAACATCTTCGACTACAGCGAGGACAAAAACGTCCGCATTCTTGCGAAACTTCGTAAGAAAACGATGAAGGCGATGAATAAACTGGTTGAGAATAACAATTTCAAAGATAAGGAGCTGAAGTTTTTAGCTTAAAGATCATTTAATGTCTTCGAGAACCTCCGACTGACATTTGTAAAAAATTAATTCCCTTCGAACTGAAGGGAATTTTTATTTCTTTAAAAAGCAATTAAAATAAAGTCGGTTGACCGTCTGCCATTACAGGAATGTGAATATCCGTTTTCCAGTCCTCATTCATTTTTTGGATGAAATGTGATGATAATAATGGCGAAGCTTTTTCGATGTTCTGATGGACGAAGAAATATAAGTTTTGAAGTCCTTCTTTTTTCCATTTGGTCAATCTTTTCAGCCAATCTTCCAATCTTTCGTAATCGCTGTCGGCATTGGCACCAACGTAACGGATAAAAGCATTCGGCGTCGTCAATCGCATATGAAGCACATCTCGTCTTCCGGCTGTATCGACGATGATATTGGTAATATTATTCATTTCAAACAATTCGCAAACGGTGTTGAAAACCTCTTCATCTGTGAACCATTCTGTATTTCTGAGTTCTATTGCTAAAGGCACTTCTTTTGGCCAATCTTTGACAAACTTCTCCAGTCTTTCGTAATCTTTCGGTTTGAAATTATCATGAAGCTGAAGAAAAACCATTCCTAACTTTTCATCAAAATTAAGAACCGCAGAAGCGAACTGCGTGACGACATCAGTAATATTCAATAATCTTCGGAAGTGGGAAACTGTGTTGGTAATTTTCGGAAAGAATTTGAAATCTTTTGGGGTTTTCTCTTTCCAGGTCTGAACTTGTTCGGCAGTTGGCATTCCATAAAATGTAGCATTCAATTCAATCGAATTAAACTGAGTAGAGTAATAAGTCAGCTCATCTTTAGTTCCTTTTGGATAAAACCCTTTGAGATCGGTCTTGTTCCATTTTGCACAACCGACGGAGATATTCTCAAGCCCTTTCTTATTCTGCTCGAGAATGAATTTGGTTTGAGGATGGTCTTTTGGCAATGTAAAATCTATCTGTGAAGGATCTGCAACTTGTCCGAATTTCATTTTGTAAGAAGTTAAAGGTTAGAAACTAGAAGTTAGTTTAGAACTTTAAAGTTAGGGAAAAGTTTTAATTATTTAAAACGCAAAGTCCCCAAAGATTTTTTTGGAATATATGCTTGTTTTTACGGTTCGCAATGATGTAAAACTCATCAAAGAAATTAAAACAAAAAAACCGCAGAAAATTCTGCGGCTACTTTTATCTTTTTACTTTAGTCTTGTTTCTTCGCTTATGCTTCACAAGCAGAGCAAGTCACAAAGTTGACCATCATTTCCTTAGAAACAGATGAACTTCTTTGGTAATACAAAGTTTTGACACCTTTCTTCCAGGCTTCGATCATCACATAGTTGACGTCTTTCACTGGCATTGTAGAAGGAATCTGCAAGTTAAGCGACTGCGCCTGATCGATATATTGTTGTCTTTGAGCCGCCTGAGAAACGATCTCCATTGGAGAGATCTCTCTGAACGTTTTGAATACTGCTTTTTCCTCATCAGACAAACCTTCAAGATGTTGTACAGAACCGTGGTTTAGCATGATTGTTCTCCACGTTTCTTCGTTGTCCAAACCTTTTGCGTCTAGCAATTTCGCAAGATATTTGTTCTTACGCATAAAGTTTCCTTTTGCCAATCCTGCTTTGTAATAGTTAGAAGCAAATGGCTCGATTCCAGGAGACGTTTGTCCAAGGATCGCAGAACTTGAAGTGGTTGGCGCAATGGCCATCAAAGTCGTATTTCTCAATCCGTAACCTTTCAGCATATCTGGTTCTCCGTAGATGTTTGCCAATTCTTTGGAAGCAATCTCAGATTGTTCTTTGATATGACGGAACGCCCTTGCATTGAATTGAGTCGCCTCAAAACTTTCGAACGGGATCATATTTTTCTGCAAATAAGAATGATATCCCAAAACACCCAAACCTAAAGCTCTGTGACGCATTGCAAAATTTCTAGCTGAAGTCAAATAATAATTCCCTTCAGTTTTATCAATGAATTCTGAAAGAACCGCGTCTAGGAAATAGATTGCCAATTTCACAGCATTCGTATCTTTCCATTCGTCGTATAATTCCAAGTTCATAGAAGACAGACAACAGATGAACGATTCGTTGGCTGTAGAAGGCAACATGATCTCAGAACAAAGGTTACTTGCGTTCACCATCAATCCAGAATCCTTGTAAACCTGAGGCTTGTTTCTGTTCACATTGTCTGTGAAGAAAATGTAAGGCAAACCTTTTTGCTGACGGCTTTCTAGAACTCTAGCCCAGATCTTACGTTTGTCTGCATCACCATCGATCATATCCTGCATCCAGTAATCTGGAACGCAAATCCCTGTAAACAAGTTTTGGATCGGACTTCCAATATCTTTGATACTTAAGAATTCCTCAATATCGCCGTGGTCGATGTCAAGATACGCTGCAAAAGCACCTCTTCTTACACCACCTTGCGACACGACGTCCATCGCTGTATCATATAATTTCATAAAAGAAACTGCTCCGGAAGATTTCCCGTTGTCTGTCACCGCAGTTCCTCTGTTTCTTAATTCTCCAAAATAACCAGACGTTCCACCACCGATTTTCGTCTGCATAATCACCTCGCCCAACTTGTGCGTGATGCCTTCGATATTATCCGGAACGTGAACATTGAAACAAGAGATCGGCAAACCACGTTGTGTTCCCATATTCGCCCAAACAGGAGAAGAGAAACTGATCCAACCTTTCACGATCATTTCCTTGAAAGCCGCCTGAAGCTCAGGTTTGTAAAGACGTTTTGCAGCTGCCGTTGTAATACGGTCGATTGCGCCATCTACAGTTTCACCTTTCAAAAGGTAGCCTCTGTTCAGCATTTGTTCAGACTCTTCGTTGAGCCACCAGATATCTATATTTTCGTCCATCATAACTTTTTATTTTTGGGAATTAGCAACTTATTAATTTTATTTGACTTACGTCGAACCACTTTGTTAGGTTTTGGGCGCCTTCATCCGTCTTCCGTTCCCGCTTTTTTCTGTCATTGCGAACGATGTGAAGCTATTCATTTGAACATTTCCACATTGCAATGTCAGAAAAAGAGCTCCACTCAAGCCGGGGCGCGCTTCGCCATTTTTGACGATTTCACATAAAAAAGAAAACTCCAAGAATTAAAAATTGTTCTCAAAATTTTCTTTTTTACACCTTTCTCAGTTTGAAACTTTGAAAGGATTTTTATTCAGTTTTGTCATTTCGTAGGAATCTCGACAGCTTTGTTTAATTTCCTGCAGAATGGCAATGTGATGTACTTGTTGGATACAAAGTCCTTCGACTCCGTTCAGGATGACAACGTTGATATCAAAAGTTTACGACTCTTCCAACATCAGACATCCAGCTTCCTGGCATAAATTAAAATAAATCGTTCGCAGTAATACTCTTATCGTGTTTTGTGTAATCTACCGGACGTTTTGCAAAGAAATCATCCATAGAGTTGGCGAAAACTTCTTCTTCGAACCATACCATTGGACGGTAATCTTCCGGAGAAACGTTATATCTTGTTTTAACACCTATTTTTTTCAAAGAGTCATCTACTCTGTATTTCATAAAATCTAATAGATTCTTTTTAGAAACTTTTTGCAATTCGCCTTGCTCGAAGATCCAGTCCAAAATGTTAGATTCCATTTCTATAGATTCGTCAACCAGGTCATAGATCGCTTCGATGTCTTCATCTGTCAACAGGTCAGGTTGTTCTTCACGGATCTTGTTGATCAAATAGATCCCGCCATTGGCGTGGATCTGCTCATCTACAGAAGTCCAGGCGATGATGTTGGACACATTTTTCATATAACCTTGAAATCTTGTAAATGACAAAATGATCGCAAACTGACTGAACAAGGACACGTTCTCTATCAAAATACTGAAGAGCAACAATGAAGAAACGTAAGCTTTCGGATCCTGAGAATTGGCGTTTTTCAACATTTTTCCAAGATATTCGATTCTGTCTTTTACGGCTGGAACATTCACCACTTCCATAAAGTCGTCGTTGTAACCCAACACTTCCAACAATCTGGAGTAAGCTTCGGAATGGCGGAATTCGCATTCTGCGAAAGTGGCACCCAGACCATTAAGTTCCGGCTTCGGAAGGTGGTCGTAAAGATTTCCCCAGAATGTTTTTACATTGACCTCGATCTGTGCGATCGCCAACAAAGCATTTTTGACCGCGTTTTTCTCGTGAGGCTCAAGCTGGGAATGGAAATCCTGAACATCGGCTGTAAAATCCACTTCTGAATGTACCCAATAAGACTTGTTGATAGCCTCTACAAATTGCATTACTTCTGGATATTCAAAAGGTTTGTAGCTTATTCTTTTATCGAAAATTCCCATTATCAGCTGTTTTTATCAATTAATTAGTTTCTATGAAAAGATAATGAATCTTAACGGAATATTTCTGCCTGAGAAATGCGTTATTTTTATCTTCTAAGTGATTACAAAAATAGAAATTGAAGTCTATAAATGAAAGGGCAAAATGAGGAAATGAGTCAAAAAACTGACAATCATCGGCAAAAGTTTTCCACATTATGTTAAAAGGTGGATGGATAGGGAATTCTTGATAATTTGAAATTCTCTAACAGCGTTAACTTGTCAAATTTAAATTAAACAAATGATGAAAAAACCCAATAACAAAGCATAAAAACAGTTAAACAAATAGAAGCACAAGGTCGGCTTCACGAAAAATGGAGATGGAAATGGTTAAAAATATTAACCTTCTGTCACCTTCTTGGAGAAGTTGTGCGTCTTGATATATTCCGCAAACACGACTTTGAGTTGGGTTTCTATCGCCACCTTGTTGAAATTGTTCCTGTAATTCTTGGAAAGGTCTTTCTGATCGTCGGCATAAGCCAGGAAAACATCAAAGTCATATTCGTCCAGACCGTATTCTGTATAGTAATCCAAATTGACCACGGCTTTCACACGTTTGTAAAACTCCTGTTTCTCAGAATAATTGGCGGTGGTTTTGGGCGATTGTGTGGCCTTCCCCAATAATTTCCCTACAGCGCCAGCCAGTTTTACCATATCCATTTGTCCTGCCAATAGATTGGGCTGTTGGAAAGAGGAAGGTACTTTTGCTGATGGTGACACTTCATTTGGCGGCGTTCTCATATAATTGTTTATCGCCATATTGAGCGCAGTCACCTTGGGTGGCGGGTTGAGTCTGGCGACATCTTTTTTAAGGATCCCTGTTGGGCGGAATGTGAGTTTGACCTCTTCTATTTCTAATGGGATCGTGAAAAGTTTGACGTCCATGCTTTTTGAGAAATTCTCTGTGTTTACGATCAGATTTTTACGTTCGTAGCCTTGTCGTGCAATCCTCAGTTCGTCAGAAGCCTTGGCTGCGATGACGAAGTTTCCCATAAAATCCGAAACGACCACCTGATCGGTCCGAAGATTCACGATGCTGGCATTGGGCAGTTTGTCGCCGTTCTCATTGGAGATGTTCCCCATCACATAGTCTGACTGGGAAAATGCCTTGATGAAGAAAAGAAATATGATGAGTGACAGTAATTTGATTTTCACGGATTCTACGTTTTGTGCAAAATTAATTCTAATTGATCGAGTTATGATATGAAGGGGATCTTTGGATTGATAGTTTAACCGACTTTAAGGAGTTTTGTGATTTTTTTAGAAATTGGAGGTTTTGGTTTTGTTAAAATTTTTCTGACAACAATTTGAACCGTTAATAATTTGAAGGCAAAGTCCGCAAAGTTTTTTTTATCATTGCTGAAAATATTTTTAAGATTCGCAAAGACGCTTCGCTCCGCAAAGGGTTGCGAATCTCTCGCTGATTTGGCAAATTGTGCAGATTTATCAACTATGGATTTTGTTCTTATTGAAATGTTCTGGAAATGGACAAAACTTAAATTGTGGCGAAGCTGCGTAAGGGATGGTAGTGGAAATCCTTTTTGTCTTTGTGGACGCGTCTTTCTTAGACCAATGGTGAAAGACAAAAAGATTGCAACGGACAGCCCGACCCAAGCTGCGGGAAAAGCATGGCGAGGGATACGCCCAAATCAAGTTATTAGCAGATAGTTGTTGGTTGGTAGTTATTATTTTTCGTAAATTTGTCGTCTTATTTAAAAATTGGGGTTGACTGGTTTCGACAGCAAGGTCAATGGGTAAGTAAGCATGCAGAGAACCGTAGCGCGATCTCTTAAATCCCTTGCTACACACTTTTAACTGGCAACGAAGAGTTCGCTCTTGCAGCTTAATCCGAAGTTTAGTAGGATCCAGCGCTTTCCCGAAGATAGTAAGGAAGCAAGATGTCTCACAAACGCTCTGTTCTGCGGCGTTTGATCCTGGGGCATAGCAATGCAGAAATAAGGTTTTGGGCACTTCGACCAAAATTCGAAAATCTCAGAAGATAAGGTTTAGGTTGGGTGTTTGCTCTCTGCCTGAGCTCGAAAATCAATAGCGAAATAAGCATGTAGAAATCTTATGTATTGCTTGTTTGGACGAGGGTTCGAATCCCTCCAACTCCACTTTACAGAACAAAAGACCACTGATTTTCAGTGGTCTTTTGTTTGTAGTTAGACAGTATTTAGTGAGTAAGTTTATTTCTTAGAAGAATTATTCTTGATGATCATAAACGACAATCCCAATCCAATGCCTGCCAGCAAAGCCAATTTTGTTTTCCTACTCGGAACTGGCAAACTTGTTTCGCCATAGATCCTGTGTGGTTTTGGAGATGGCCACATAATGTTTCCTGGTGTTGGATCTGCATTTTTGATCTTCATCATCGTACGCATCGCTGCAGAAGCAGTGTTCATAATCGTCTTTGGAAAGATGCCGTAAAGATTTTTGATAATCACCGATTGAATATCTGGGAAAAGCCCTTTTCTCGGATTTTTCGCCAACTCAACAATTTTCGCTGCTGTATCTCTCGGGTCGGCTGCGAAAGGTGGCACTTTGAAATCCAACCCTGAGAATTTTGCAGAATGCGCATTCCCTGTCGACCTTTGGATTTGAGGAAAGAGATTACAGATATGAACATTTGCAAAGTCTGAGATCTCGCCCTGCAAACCTTCCATCATGCCGCGGATTCCGAATTTTGTGGAAGAATAAACTGCGCTGTATGGCGCTGGCATAAATCCACCAATTGAAACATTATTGATCAAGATTCCTTCTTCCTGTTTTTTGAAGATCGGCAGCACACTGTACGCGCCGTGCATATAACCGAAAAGATTAGTTTTGATGACCTGTTCATTGATTTCCATTGGGATTTCCTCGAATTTTCCGCTGGACATCACGCCGGCATTATTTACCCAAATATCAATTCGTCCATTGAATTGCAAAGCTTCTTCAGCTAATTTTTGAACGTCTTCTGCAACAGAAACATCAGTCACAACGCCAAGAGATATTGCACCCAAATCCCTGCACAGGCTTACGGTTTCGTCCAATGCTTCTTTTCCTCTTGCAGCGATCACAACGTTGCAACCTTCCAAAGCAAATGCTTCAGCGGTGGCTCTTCCTACTCCGCTACTTCCACCTGTGATGACGACTGTTTTTCCGGCTAAACTTCTTTCTGTAATATGATTCGATTCCATAGTCTTGATTTTGATGATTGAGAATTTATTTTAATTGATAAATTTTATAACTCATTAGCAATCAATTCTAATACCATACGAACATGACCAAATATTAAACTTCACAAAAACAAGCTTTTACAAAAAAGGCACAGATTATGTATAGTTGAAATCAAATAAACAAAAAAATAAAATTATGAGAAGTCTATTATGGTTAGTAGCAGTGATTTGTATTATCGTCTGGCTACTTGGAATGTTAGGAGTTGTACCTGGAATGGCAACAGGAAATTTGGTACACATTTTATTGGTGATCGCAATTATTGTGGTTCTTTACAATTTGATCTCAGGCAGAAAACCGCTTGATTAAATCAATACTGATTACAATGTAGAAAATACTCTGCAACCTGAAAATTTAAAACCCACTTCTTTGTGGGTTTTTTTCTTGTTTTAAATTTCAATCGAGTTCTGACTTTTATCATCAATGACTCAAAAGATAATGCTTTATATTTGTATTAATATTTTTCATTGAAAAGTCTATTTACCTTCTTCATTATTTTTACTATTGCATTGCGTCCGGTGATGCCATTGGTAGATTATGCTGTAAATTATGATTTCATTACTAAGAATCTTTGCGAGAATAAAAGTAAACCTCAGCTGTTGTGCAACGGAAAATGCTATTTGAAAAAAGAAATTGCAAAGACCTCAACAGACCAATCTAAGAATGATTCCCGAATCAGCATTTCTGGTTTTACCGATATCTTTGTCATTAATGAAAATTTCGAATTCTTTACAATAACTGATTATAATTACGAAAGTTCAAATTTTAATTCTGAACTTGATTTCTCTTACAAATTCAATCTGTTTTCCAATATTTTCCATCCGCCATTGGTTTGATTTTAATGATTCAATTCTCTTTTTTGTAAGAGCAATTTAAAAATTCTATTAAAATTAAAAATCAATTATCAATGAAAATATTCATTCTATCGATACTTCTTTCTGTATCAGCATTTTCCTGCGCTCAGGAAACGCCAAAGGTAAAACACGTTTCGAAGATGAAACCTGCGACCGACCTCAAAAATATCAAAGTCATCAACGCCGAAGACCCTGTCTGCCAAATGAAAACCGCAGATTATCTGAAAGATACCGCAGACTACAAAGGAAAAAAGTACGGTTTTTGCAGTGACCATTGCAAAGCGGAATTTAAAAAGAATCCTGAGAAATATGCCCAAAATGCGAAATAACAAAAAACCAAAGCAAACCAACAAGAACAAAATCCTCATTCCGATTGTCGTTCTGGCTTTGATTTTTGTGACGATTGGCGCAGGAATGAGCTATTTCAAAAAGAGCCTTTTTACCGTGATGAAAGTTCCTGATTTCGAACTGACAAATCAAAACAATCAAAAAATAAGCAACAAAGATATGCTTGGCAAAGTCTATCTGGTAGAGTTTTTCTTCAGCAAATGTCCAACGATTTGTCCCGTGATGAATTCCAATATGAAACACATCGAGGAAACCATCAATGACAAAAATTTCGGGATCATTTCAATAAGCATCGACCCGACGAATGACACGCCGGAAGTTTTGAAAAACCACGCCAGAATGTTGGGAACCAGCTCGCCCAACTGGCATTTTCTAACAGGAAACCGGGATTACATCGACCAATTGGCAGACCAGTTCAACATCTATGTCGGCGACAAGGAAGACCAAGCAGAAAGTCTGAATCACAGTGGAATGATTGCGCTCGTGGACCAAGAAGGAAATCTCCGTTCCAGATTTGATGAGAACAACAGCCCGATTTTATACTACTCTGGCTTGAATTATGAAGATAAAGAAGGAAAGACCACTTCACTCGTCGGCAAATACCATCCCGACAGGGAAAAATTAATAGAAGACATCAAAAAATTATTAAAACAATAAGTTTAATCTTTAAATAAAGTTATTATGAAAATCAAGAAAATATTTCTCGCAACTGCGATCTCAGCAGCAACTTTTGCGACGGCACAATTCAAGCAAACACCTTTGCCTTACGCTTACAACGCATTGGAAGGTTCGATTGACGCACAAACAATGGAGATCCATTACACAAAACACGCGGCAGCTTACGTTTCCAACTTGAACAAAGCCATCGCTGGAACACCATTGGAAAAAGAAAGCATCACCAAAATCCTTTCCCACATTTCCAAAGAAACGCCAGCAGTGAGAAACAACGCCGGCGGACATTACAACCACGAATTGTTTTGGACTGTTCTGACGCCTGAGAAAAACACGCAACCCTCAGCAAAATTAGCAAAAGCAATCACAGAATCTTTCGGAAGTCTGGACGCTTTGAAGGAGAAATTGAGCAAAGCTGGCGCAGACCGTTTCGGTTCCGGTTGGGCTTGGTTGGTCGTGACGGCTGACAAAAAACTGGCGGTAACTTCCAGCGGAAATCAGGACAATCCATTGATGGATATTGCCGAAGTCAAAGGAACACCAATTCTGGGAATCGATGTTTGGGAACACGCTTATTACCTTAAATATCAGAACAAAAGAGCCGATTATTTGACCGCATTCTGGAACGTGACCAACTGGAAAGAAGTGAGCAAACGTTTCGAAGAAGCTACAAAATAATCCCTCCTTGAAATTAATTTGCAACATATTCCTCATCCTTTATCTGGTGTGCAAACCCGCATTTCCATTGGCGGAATATGTTGTAAATTATAATCAAATCCAGGTTCTCTGCGTCAACAAAGCGCGACCAGAACTCAATTGCAACGGAAAATGCTACCTCGGAAAAGAACTCGCAAAATCCAGCGAATCCGATTCTTCACCACTTTCCAAAGGCAAAAATCAAGTCCAGAAAGTATTGGACTTTTACATCCCGACTGAGATTTTCAAAGCCTCGATCGAGAACAATTTTTCCCTTCCAAACCTGACTTTCACGTACAAAACAGGTTATACATTCCTCTTTCTGAGACACATTTTCAGACCTCCAATTTTTTAGTTGAACATATCATCACTATCAACGCCTTGGCAGAGGCTCGTCATCCTTAGATTCTAGAATGGCAAAAGGTCAGCCTAGGCTGCAATTTATTCTGAGCTTAGTCGAAAGGCTACGTTTTTTTGTCTTGACCAGTCAACATTTAAAATGGCGTTTAGCAAAGGCAAGACTACAGCTGATTCCACCCATAGCCTAGGATAAAGCATTAAATCAACGATTCAACTAAAAAATCATTATTGTCCAATAAAATTACAATACAATTATCAGGTCGCTCTTCTAGAGCTTTAATTCTATCGATATCTATTTGCTATTAACAGTTCGCTTCTAACGAAGCTTTGCAAAGTCCCATCGGGACGTACTGTTAGTAGAAAAAAAAAGAAGTCCCAAAAACAAAGCTCCGTAGGAGCGAACTGTTAATTTATCTCATAAGCATTGAGTTCTTCAATTTGTTTATACTTTTTTATCGGACAACCATAAAAAAATCATATGAAAATCTATAAATTTTTATCATTATTCCTTATTGCATTTACCTTGATCACTATTTTATCTTGTTCCAACAACGACGATGAAGAAATTCAAAACACAGAACCAGGAAATATCCAGCTCAAATTCGAAAACGGATTCAACAATCTTGGAAATATCGTCCTGAATCAAACCACGCAAACTTCATCAAACGGTCAAAAACACCAGTTTTCCACTTTGAAATATGTTATCAGCAACATCTCCCTCATCGATGAAAACGGCAACGAGTTCAAATACAATTACAACAATCCCGACAAAGGCGCATTTATCATCAACCAAGCCGAGGCAAAAGGCGGAATCGTTTACGCTAACCTCACAGAAATCCCAAAAGGAAATTACAAGAAAATCAAACTCGGATTGGGAATCAGCCCAACTGCTTATTTGATTGGACAAGACGGACAAGGCATTTTCTGGGGCAAAGCCAAGCAGGAAGGAATGGCTTGGTCGTGGTCAGCTGGCTACATTTTTACAAAGCTCGAAGGGAAATATGGAACTTCATCAGCCGACACAGAATTTATGAACCATACCGGAAATATGGGTGACACAACAGTAAACGGAACTGCAGACCTCTACCGAGAAGTCGTTTTGGATTTGCCAACAACCGCGAGAGTTAGCAAAGAGATTACGCCTTCGATTCATATTCTGGCAGATTTCAATCAATATCTGAGTGGACAAACCGCTTTGACTTTGACCCAAGCCAACCAAATGGCGATGGGAAGTAGTCCGCATCTTGTGAGCGTGAGCAACAACTTGATCCAAATGTTCAAAGTTGACCACGTTCATAATGATTAATCTATTTCAACCATTCCAAAGAGGGCGATTGCGTTCTCTTTGGATTTTCCTCGTTTTCGTTTCAGGAATTTTAACGTCTTGTTCTAATGAAATCGAAGGCGAAGTTTTCGAGGAAGACAAAGCGTACAATCTGGAAATTCCGACTTATTTTCCGGCTTTGGCTTTTGATATAGATAAAAATCCGGTCACAGTCAATGGTGTTGCGTTGGGAAAAAAATTATTTTATGAAGGAAAATTATCCCGAAACAATACGATTTCCTGTGGATTTTGTCACATTCAGGAATATGCTTTCACGCATCACGGTCATCCAGTCAGTCATGGCATCGATGACAAATTGGGAATGCGAAATGCGCCCGCAATTCAAAATATGGCCTGGCTGAAAAATTATACCTGGGACGGCGTGAGTCATAATCTGGATGAACGTTCATTAGTGCCAATCACGACAGATTTTGAAATGGACAGCTCGATTCCGGAAGTGATTTCGAAGTTAAGTGCGGATGCTAATTACAAGAAAATGTTCAAATCGGCTTTTGGTGACGAGAATATTAATGGCGAAAGAATTTTGAAAGCTTTGTCGCAGTTTATGGTCACGATGGTTTCCGCAGATTCCAAATACGACCAGGTCAAAAATGGAAAAGCGAGTTTCACGACTGAAGAATCTCAGGGAAAAACTTTATTCGAAGACAAATGTTCGAGTTGTCATTCAGGCGAATTATTCACGGATGAAACTTACCGAAATACAGGAATGTATTACAATTCGCAATATGATGACCGCGGAAGATATCGTGTGACTTTGGATTGGAATGATGATATGAAATTCCGAGTTCCGAGTTTGAGAAATGTTGAATTGACGGCGCCTTATATGCACGACGGCAGATTTTATTCTTTGGAGGCCGTTCTTAATTTCTATTCCGAAAATGTAGAAAATCAACCAAATCTTGACCCGATTTTAAAACAAAATGGTCACATCGGAATTGCTATGACAAACTTAGAAAAACAATACATCATTACTTTTCTGAAAACCTTGACCGACCAAAATTTCATCAAAAACAAAAAATTTGCAGAATAATGAAGAAGCTTTTTTTAATTTTATTTTCAATCCTTAATATTTCAATTTCAGCGATTGAGAAAGACAGTCTTTACATTCCGAAATATGACGCTCAGAATCTTTTGAAAACGCAGGAGTTTTTCTGTGACGCTTGTGGTTGCGCAGCGGGAAATGGTTCTTCCGGCTTCGAATCTCTGCTAAATCCACAATTTATCGGCATCAAATATTTTGCACAACATTATAAAGCTAAAGAAAATCTATTCACGAACGAATTGACCCAAGACCAATATTTCAACACGATTCAAATATGGGGAAAGATTCCGATTACGGAAAAGCTGAGTGTTTATGGAAGTTTGCCGTTTCAATTTCACGAGAAAAAGACTTTGCAGGGCGACATTAGAATCAATGGAATTGGTGATGCGAGTCTGATGGGAATTTATCAGATCCTTAATTCTAAAAATACTTTTCATCAGTTGAATGGTGGCTTCGGTGTGAAAATTCCGATTGGGAAATTTGATGAGAAAGGCATTTCTGGCGTGAATCCAAGTTTTCAATTGGGAACGGGAAGTTGGGATTATCAGTTGGCTGTTAATTATAAATTTCAGAAAAATCTTTTCGCATTGCTCATTAATACAGATTATACCATTAAAACTGAAAATAAAAAACATTATCAATTTGGGAATCAATGGAATTATGCGCTGACTGGATTTCAGCGGATTTGGAGAAACGAGAATAGTATTATTTCCGGGAAATTGGGATTGCAGGGCGAAGTTTATGATTGGAACAAACAATTTGGCGAAGTGATGCCGAGAACCGCCGGAAGTGCACTTTACGGAAAAATCGGATTCGAAGCTTCTTATAAAAAATGGAGCATCGGAAGTGAAGTGATGTTGCCGGCTTACACAAATTTGGCAAGTGGCGATATCGAAGCTAAATCAAGATTTGGGTTATTTGTTAATTTTGGAATTTGATGATTTAATAAAAAAAGGAGGCGCTTATAAAAAGTTCCTCCTTTCGTAATATAAATTAAATTAATTGATGTAGCGTTTGGTAAACCATTTATCCAGAAAATCGATGCTGATGTTGAGCATATGATAATTTTCCTTTATCGCAATGTTGCTGAATGCACCGCGCTTTCCGTAGCCATAACCAATATTCAAAACGATTTTATTCATAGGAACACCAACGCCAAAAGTAGCTTCCAGCTTGTTGATTTCTCGACCATTAACTTTGTAATATCCTGTGTCATAATTGAGTCCGAAACGGTAAATCAAAGCTTCGCCAACATTTTTCGGATTTTTGCTTTCCGGAAGAAGTTCGAAACCTAAACCGTAAACATTCTGGTTGTAATATTTTTCATTGGTAATTGTGTTTTTAACCTCGCTCCACTTACTTTGGGTGTAATCAAAACTGAATCGGTATCTGTCATTCTTCAAAACACTGACTCCTACTCCCATTTCCAACGGCAATGCAGAATCTTTAGAAGAAAGCTTTGTTGTGATGCTATTTGTGTAATCTTTATTTTCTGAGTAGACACTTTCACCTTTCGCATTCAGATTGCTTTTGAAATTGACAATCGCGCCTAAAGTTAATTGGAATCTTTCTTTAGCAAAATATTTATTAAACTGCGTTCCCAGACCGTAGCTGAAACCTGTGTATCTAATATTTCTGCTGATTTCCAAGACAGAAGTTGTGGTAATTGTTTCTATTCTGCTGATGGTCCCAAAGTTATTTTTCACCTTTCCACCGACGCTCCAATTGTTATTGATCTTATAGCCTGCTGTGACTCCAAGATTTGTAATGCCGCCGCTACCTTCATAGGTAATTGGGTATGTGCCGGAAGTCCCTTCGATTGGAATGGTGGAAACAAATTTATAATCTGAGGAAGTTGTAGGTTGAACGCTTGCGCCAATAGAAACTCTATTTGAAATTCTCATCGCCAAACCTAAGTTGGTAAAATTCCCATTGATACGTTTGTCCTTTCCCTGATTGCTAGAGATATGATCATATTTCAAAGTTCCGCCGACATCATAAATGACATTTTGCAACCCGATAGTTGTGATGGATGCTGGATTTTTGGAATTGATATAATCCGGAGATTCGAGAGCAATCCCCGTATTTCCCAACGAAATATTCCTGGCATTGTCAACATTATTGAAAGTTCCAATCCCGAAATATGAATAAGGCGAAGAATCCTGCGCTTCTAATTTCTGTGTGAAAACCACTGCAAAAATTATGATGATTTTAATTTTCTGATACATAAATTCTTGATTAATAGCCTAAGATGTAAAGCTTGAGTTTAGCCGGATTAGTAGAATTTTTCGGGTCTCCAAAAACTGTTTTTCCAGAAAGTACATCTGTGTAAGATGACGGATAAATCAAAACATTATAGTTGGATGTGGCTGTCTCGGAAAGGATCGTATTGACGTAACTCAATAATGAAAAGCTGTATCCATAATCACTTTGAAACTCACTCGTGTCGGTCAAACTGGATGTGATCTCTGTCGCACCATCGGTTTCTACGAAAGTGGAGATGATGTTGTTCTTTCTGTCTCCCAGATAATAATGCATCACCTTAGGATTATAAAACTGATCAGAATAATAGCCAGCAACAGGACTTAATGAAAGATCCGCACTGATGATCCTATAATTGGAGTAAAGGTTCTTCAGTGTTTTCAGATACGGAATCTCGACCTTGGTGTAAACGCCAATTCCCGCCATTAGATAAGTTCTATTTCCCAAATTCTTGGACTCTATTGGATTGCTTGGCGTAAGTCCTGAAAGGTCGGAGTTACTAAAATCGCTTTTTATTTTGTTGTATTGATAGGTTGAGCTAGGATTGAGGTCAAGTGTATATTTGATTTCTTCTGTTCCGTTTACCGAAGCTGTGTGGTAATACATTCGGACAACATTCGAGACTTTTTCTTTGGTCGTATTGCTGATCTGGGCTTCGTAAGACGAATTGATCCCAAAACGCAACATCGCATTGTTATCAGACGAAGGCACCAGCGCCAAACCTTTATAGAAATTAAGGAAATATTCCTGACTGGTCGCATCTTTGGTTTTCAGAAGGTTGAAGATGTTCTGCCCGTACGATTGATCTAACTTTATTCTCACAAAACTACTATCTGTGTTTGGCCTGGGAAGAAACTCGGCACTTCCAATTGACGCGGAAGAATATTTCAGGTCGCTATTATTATAAAGATAACCGCTGTTCAGTTTGATCCTGTCCGTCATTGGATGGACATCGAGTTTAAAGGTCTTGAGCGTGTCGCCGTAATAAAAATCATTATTGGTAAGATACATCACGATAGAATCGAAAACGACATTTGTGGTAGCTGCCAAAGAATAACTCGCCGGCGTGAGCTCAAACATAGAAGCTGAGTTGACGGTTCCAAATGTGTGATCCTTGATATTCCCAATCATTATGGCACTTTTCCCCGACGTGATCACAGAATCCTTCATAATGGTCGACATCCTGAGTGTCAGCGTATCAATCATCGCAACTTTGGATTGCGCAGACATCAGGGAGTTTCCTACTTCATAGGTGTTGCTTTCTCTTTCACAGGAAAATAAAAGGAGGATCGCAGCACACACCAATACATATTTGTACATTTTTTTCTGTAAACATACGTTGTGAGAATACTTGAGCTAAAATATTTTCTTCCCTTCCCGCTTAGTTTTCGACAATCCAGGTCTTTATGTAGACCGATCTGGTTTTAAAGGATTAATGTCAAAGCATCGAAACAATCAAACAGTTTAACGACAAAAAATGCGTGTTCGTCTAAAAAATTTTCAAATGCCCTCAGAATGGGATTCATTTGCATCAAAAAATAAGAATGGACAAAAAACTTTCGGTTTTGATGCTTGCTCTTGCAGGGATGTTTTTATTATCAAGCTGTAATAATGACGATGACGATGATGAGTTGGTAGGAAACTGGGTAAGAGTTTCCGATCTGGATGGTAAACCACGTTCCAATGCTTCCGCTTTCGTGGTGAATGGCAAAGGATATTTAACCGGAGGCTACGATGGCGAATATTACTACAACGACCTTTGGAGCTACGACCCGGACGCCAATTCCTGGACACAGAAAGCAGATTTTCCGGGCGTGAAGAGAAGTTCGGCCGTTGGGTTTGCAACCACCTCTTTCGGCTATGTTGGAACAGGCTATGATGGACTCAACAAGCTAAAAGACTTCTACAAATACGACCCAACATCCAATTCTTGGAGTCAAATACAGGATTTCCCTGGCACAGAAAGATATGCAGCGTTGGCTTTTGGCGTTGGCAACAAAGGATTTGTAGGAACAGGTTATGACGGGAGCGAACTGAAGGATTTCTACAAATACGACGAATCCACTTCTGCGTGGACCAACATCGTAAGTCTTGGTGGTGCCAAAAGAAGAAATGGAGCAGCCTTCGTGATCAATGGGATTGCGTACGTCGGATTCGGGACCAACAATGGAAGTCTGGTTTCAGATTTCTGGGCATTTGATCCTTCTGCGAAAACCTGGACCAGAAAAGCAGATACGAGCAACGATGACGATACTCAAAACAGATCTTCCCCGGCAGCGTTTGCCGCAAATGGTCTAGGATATGTTTCCACAGGATCAGTGAGTGGCGTTTCCAACACCACTTGGGAGTACAGCCCATACACAGATGACTGGACAGAGAGAACCAATTTCCAGGGATCTTCCAGAGAGAGTGCTTGTGCCTTTTCTTTTGGAACCTATGGTTATGTTTTGACAGGAAACAGCGGCTCTTCTTACTTTGATGACATCTGGGTCTTCCACCCAACAGAAGCTGACAATGATGATGACTAGACCCTTTTGGAAATTACTTTTGGTTTTAGGATTGATATCGATCTCCTGTCAGAAAAAAAGCACTGAATTGGATATCAAGATCACCAAACAAAAGACAGGTTACGGTTATCTAATCATTAAAAATAAAAAAACTTTTATCAATCAGCCCTATATTCCGGCAATCGCTGGAGACCAAGCCTTCAAGGACAGTTTGCAGGCCAGGAGAACGGCTGATCTGGTCATCAAAAAAATAGGGAACGCATCGTTTCCCAGTATCTCGATAAATGAACTGGACTCCATGAAGATCGAATACGAGATCCAAAAACTCCAATAGCAATAATTCCTTCGATGCTTTTATCGGAGGAATTTTGCTCGTTAAAATAATAATAAAAAAAGTGTTATGAAAAACCCATTCAAAAGAATCAGATCGACCTATGTTTACCACTTTGTGATTTGGATCATTCTGATTTTCTTCAAACTCATCATGGATTATTCTGTATTTGGGAATCTGATGTTATGGATGAATCTGAAGGTATTCGGAGTTTTCATGACCATTTTTTATTTGAATTACGCTTTGTTTCTGCCATTCATCATCAAACAAGATCCAAAGACCAGGATCACGATCGTCTTTACTTTTATCGTGATCTATGTTGCTTCCTTCTTTTTATTCATGCCGACGATGCCGAATCATCCGCCTTTCCCTCCAAAAGATTTTCCAAAACCAGGAAGAATGATGAAGCCTTTTGAACAGGGACTCAATTTTCATGAGATCATCTTCAAGATCGGGCTATTCTCTATCGTTTTCAGTACGCTGCTTTTCTTTGTTGATAAATGGCTGGAAAATCAAAAAATGATAAAAGCCTTGGAATTTGAAAGGCAATCCAGCGAACTGAAGATCCTGAGAGAACAGATCAATCCTCATTTTTTCTTCAATGCGTTGAACAGTATTTATTCGTTATCAATTACCCAATCCAAAGATACGCCGAGAGTAATTTTAATTCTATCCGACATTATGCGTTATGTTCTGAATGATAAGAATGGACAGAAAAACAACCTGAATGACGAGATCATCAATATCAAAAAGTATATCGAGATACAGTCTATTAGATTTAATAAATTCAATAATATCAACTGGCAGTTCTATGGCAACTTCGAAGCTTACCAGATCGAGCCACTTTTGCTTTTGACCTTTATCGAAAACGCTTTCAAATATGCAGATTTCAGTAAAGGGCCACTTGATATTTTAATTGATCTCAAGGAAAATGTTCTCAAATTCAATGTCAAGAATTTCTACGAGACCAAACCTAGCGAGAGAACCGACAACAATAAACTGGGAATCAAGAACACCAAAATGAAACTGGATCTCCTCTATCCCGAAAAATATAAGCTGGAAATCCACGACAACGGCTCTGAATACGAAATCAATCTAACCCTTCAATTGGACTAAAAAATGAATTGCATCATTGTAGATGACGAAGAACTGGCACACCACGTGCTCGAAGAATATATCTCACGGATTCCTTTCCTGAATTTGGTTGCCAATTGCTACGACATCCAGGAAACCATCGGTGTTTTACAAAACAATAGCGTTGACTTGATCTTCCTGGACATCAATCTCCCCAACATTTCAGGCATCGAGTTTCTGAAAAGCTTCAACAAACTTCCGAACGTGATCATCACAACGGCTTATGACAACTGCGCCATCCAAGGTTTTGAGATGGATGTCATTGATTATCTGCTGAAGCCTTTTTCATTCGAACGATTCCTGAAAGCAGCCTACAAAAGTTTTAACCTGACGAATAACAAAAAGCTGTTGCAGGAAACCACGTCTGCCATCCGGGAGTCTTTCATCTTCGTACGATCCAACAACGAAGACGTCAAACTAAATCTGGAAGAGATCACAAGAATCAATGCGCTGAAGGATTACATCATCATCTACACCAACACCCGGAAACTGATCGTGCACCAAACCATGAAGTCCATTATGGAGAAAATCAATTATGAGAATTTCATCAGGGTTCACAACTCGCATATTGTTTCGCTTCATCACCTTCAAAGTGTGGGGAAAAACAGCATCATGATAGGTGATGAGAGAATCCCTGTAAGTGAAAAGTACAAACCTTTTTTAACTGGAATTATTGAAAGATATAAGTAAGATTTCCTCAGATTGATTTCATTGATCAAAATATAAATTTTATATTCACGGTCTTAAAAAACCATTGAATATGAGTGTTCACATTAGTGCTAAAAAAGGAGAAATCGCCAAGACCGTTTTGATGCCTGGCGATCCGTTGAGAGCTAAATATATTGCTGATAATTATCTGACCGATGCAAAATTGGTCAGTCAAACGAGAAACATCTTTTTCTACACCGGACTTTACAAAGGAAAGGAGATCACCGTTGGAGCCAGCGGAATGGGATTTCCAAGTATCGGAATTTATTCTTTCGAATTGTTCACAGAATATGAAGTTGATACGATCATCAGGATTGGGACTTGTGGTGCTTATTCCACGGATCTGAAATTATTTGATATTCTAAATGTAGAAAATGCGGCGAGCGAAAGTACTTATGCAAAATTTGCCTGGGGAATCGAAGAAGAGTTGATCTCTAACCAAGGAATTGCCTTTGATAAGATCAATGAAACAGCAAAAGAATTAGGACTTGATGCGAAAGCAACGAACATCCACTCCAGCGACATTTTCTACAGAAAAGACCCAGCTGTTCCCGAAATTGCAGTGAAGCATAACTGTCCTGCGGTAGAAATGGAAGCTTTTGCATTGTTTGCGAATGCGAAACATTTGGGTAAAAATGCCGCTACGATTCTGACCGTTTCCGATATCATCCCAACGCATGAGCAGATCTCTGCTGACCAGAGAGAACAAGCCTTGAGAACGATGATGGAGTTGTCATTGGAAACCGCTTTGAAGTTTTAAATTGAACTTTTCATTAATAAAATAAAAAACGCCTTATGACAATTCATAAGGCGTTTTTGTATAATTAGAGATCTCGAATTACTT
>Ga0308171_1002074_pt1 | contig 22620 bp, 24 predicted proteins | sample PhyGR1_FD_202135 | JGI IMG/M metagenome (GOLD analysis project Ga0308171, IMG submission 202135) | Phyllosphere microbial communities from UC Gill Tract Community Farm, Albany, California, United States - DLSLSG.R1 | ecosystem: Host-associated > Plants > Phyllosphere > Unclassified | place: USA... | reverse complement strand
CGGGAGCAATTTTTACCGCTGACTTTAATAAAGATTTTTCCGAAGCAACCCTTCAGATCAAAGATAAATATCAAAGTGTTTATGACAGACCGACGGCTTCAACCATCCGAAATGGGAAACTGTATATGGTGAACAGCCAGCTCAATCATATCATCGATGATAAAGACGGCAAAATGAATACGCCTCCGGTTTTGCCTTTCCAGGTAGTCAGCGTTCCTTTGAAACAAGTGCTTAAATAAATTAATATTTAAAGCCATTAATTAACAACTAAAAATAAAATTATGTTTACCTTAAAAAACTACAACGCCCTTATTACCGGAGGCAGCAAAGGAATCGGTAAAGCTACTGTAGAATTATTTCTGGAATCGGGAGCGAACGTCATTTTCACCGCCCGGAATAAAACAGAAATCGAGACACTTGAAGCAGAATTGAGATTAAAATACAAAAATGTTCAGGGAATCGTTGCAGACGTTACTAATGCAGAAGATATAGAAAAGGTTAAAACTCAAATTGAAAGTTTGTGGGGAAAATTAGATGTTTTGGTCAACAATGCCGGAACCAACATCAGAAAACTAACCCTTGAATTTAGTGATAATGAGTATCAGACTGTGTTGGATACCAATGTAAAAGCACCGTTCAGTATCAGTAGTTTATTGCATTCGCTATTGTTAAAATCTTCATATCCTTCCATCATAAATGTCGCTTCCGTAGCAGGAATTTTGGATGTTAAAACCGGATCTCCCTACGGTATTTCTAAAGCAGGTTTATTGCAGCTGACCAGAAACCTTGCCGTAGAATGGGCTGATGACGGGATTCGTGTCAATTCTGTGTCGCCTTGGTTTACAGAAACGCCTCTTACCGAAAATCTGCTTCAAAATGAAACTAAAAAAGCAAACGTGATCTCAAGAACACCTTTAAACAGAGTGGCAAAGCCGGAAGAAATAGCCGGAGCCATAGCATTTTTAGCCATGAAGGCCTCATCCTACATTACAGGACAGAATATTATTGTTGATGGCGGAATGACGGTGAATGCGTTATAATTATAAAAATTTAGGTAGAAAGACAGTATTTTTAACACATGTAAACGGAATGAGCATTCTGTCTAAAAATTCCTTGAACAGTACCTTCAAATGATTATATATATCAGCAAATAATTGATTTGACTATATTGATCTTCACCTACCAGAAAATGGCGCCATTTGAATCTCAATGGTGCCATTTTTTTCCTCAATAAAACACGATCCGTCATTTAGATTCAAAACATTCTGTTGATCATTTTCCTACCCTGCTCCATCGCAACCCCGAAAACGAGATGAGAGCCAAATTCCCAGACCCACCACAATTTAGGCATTTGTGAAACTTTTCCCTGAAGCTGCAGTGCCGGAACAGCCGATCCGTGCGTCAATGCCCAGACCACCGTTCCTGCTGTAAAGCCCTGTTCTATTTTAAGGTTGGGATATTTATTCACCATATCCAAGTACACCACACCAATAGCTGCGCCGAGCGTATAATGGATATAAGGCATGGCTTTGATACGTTTCCCGGCAGAAATTTCGTTGCCTGTGACCGTTCTGTACATTTTTCCTGCAAGAATGGCGGGCGGCATATTTTCAGGATGTCCCGTCACATCTGCGCCTTTCAGCCTGAGCTCATCATCCGACGGCGGGAACAGTTTCTCACCAATTTTCTGAAGCGGCGGTTCCGCAATGGATTTTATCCACGAAGCAAAAAGACCTACAGCGATTCCTTTTAAGATATTTTTTGATAATGAATTCATAATTGGTGTTGGTATTACAAAGATCTTCAATCCTGTTTGACCATTTTCTTTTAATCAAATGGTCAGAAATGATCTTTGGATTAAATAATCTATAAAATGGTAAAACAATATTCTAATACCGTACCAACAAGATCTTTTATGCATTTCTTTTTCTGATTTATACCAGTCTCTGGCATTTAATTTACAGATTTAAAGAAATTTATAAGTTCTCAAATCATTTCTCAAAAATAAAACCATTCCGTGCTGTGCAGCTTATCAACAGAACAGTCACAAACTTTACTGCTCCAGCCACTTCTTGAATTCGGCAACCCTGTTTTTGCTGATGAGAATATCGTCTTCGCTTTTGGGATTGACCACAATTTTGAGCTGGTTTTTGCCGTATACCAGGATTTGGGTCACTGCACTGATGTTGATGATAAACTGGCGGTTGGCTCTGTAAAATCGGAAGGAATCTAGGGTTCTGATCAGTTCGTCCAGACCGGAACTGATGGTATAAAGTTTTCCCGAATGGGTTTTAACATAAACGGCTGTATTTTCGAGAAAAAAATAGGCGATCTCTTCGGCTTCCAGAGAAATCAGCTCATCTTTATGATAGGTGATGATTCTTTTCCTAATAGTTTCCGAATTGCCGTCCGCTTTTTCAGATTTGTCTGTATGCGATTGACTGTGAATGAGATTAAGCTGCATATTTATCGCCGTGAGGATATTCACTTCATCATTGAGATCACTGATTTGCTTTTCTTTAAAACCTTCATATTTTCTGTACAACATCCTGATCAGAAGAAAACTCAGACCCAAAATGATGAGTGTAGCCAACAGAAAAATAGATAGGAAGCGGAAATATAGCCCGGAAATTTCCTCTTCAATGACTTTTGTATTTGCGTGAGAGGCCACCATCCAGTCGCTACCGGCTACCGGAAACACGCTGACAATCTCTGAGGAACGTCCCGATTCTTTACTGAAATGGCGGATGCCTGCATTTTCTTTCCCCGCATTGAGAACTTCTCTAAAAGCGGAACTCGACCCTCCGGAAATCAGTTCAGAATTATTGCTGTCGATGACCTTTCCCACCATTGCAGGATTCGGGTGGCAGAGTTCGATGCCTTTGCGGTTGTACATACAGATGAAACCACTTTGCGTATCGGTATTGGCGATACTGTTCTGAAGATTCTGAATCACCTCCTGATGAGACAGGACGCTCTTCAGCTGAAGTTCCAGTAATTTTCCGATCTCTCTGGATTCTCTGGTGCCTGCTTCCAGCTTGCTGCTGAAAAGTTCCTGCCGGGAAGATCTGTACAGATACTGAAATGCGAAAAAACTGATGAGCAGAATGACGGTGCCCACAGCCAGAAAGGTAAGTGTATAAAGTTTGATTTTTTTCATCGGATGATCACTGAACTCTTAAATCTTTTCAAAAATAAGGAATTATTTACAGGCAGAAATTCGCTTTTAAGCCCGTTTTATTCCTTTTCAACCATTTATTTTGAGGTTAACTTCCTGACAATCCATAACTTTGATTTATATTTAATCTAAAAAATTTTTGTAATGAAAAACAGAAATAAACTATTGCTTATCCCTCTCGTCCTCTTTATCGGACTGCAGTTTTTCCGTCCGGAAGAGATTGTGCAGGGAACGGAAACTCCTGATCTGGCCAATATCCCCAAGCCGGTAAGCGATATATTGAGAGCATCCTGCTTCGACTGTCATTCTTCTAAAGCTGAGCTGCGATGGTACGATAAAATGACACCTGCCAATTTTCTGGTGGCTTCGCATATTCGGGAAGGTCGTGCGGCACTCGATTTTTCACAATGGTCATCCTGGCCTAAGGCTCAGCAAAATTCTACCCTATATTATTCCGTCAATAAAATTCTGTCCGGCGAAATGCCGATCCCAAGTTATGCGGAAGTACATCCTTCGGCAAAATTGAGCAGTGCACAGATCAGCATACTGAAAAATTATGCACGCTCGGTTGCTCCAGGAAAAATGACTGACAACGTGCAAACGGCTTCGGCAGAAAAACAGTATAACCAATGGATCAGAGGAGAACTGAAACATTCCACAGTAAACGCTTCACCCAACGGACTGCAGTATATCCCAGAGTACAGAAACTGGAAAGCCATCAGCACCACCGACCGTTTTGACAACGGTACGATGCGCATTATATTCGGAAATGAGGTGGCGGTAAAAGCTATTCAGAACAAAAAGACCAATCCGTGGCCGGACGGAACTGTTTTCGCAAAAACTGCTTGGAAACAGCAGGTACAGAAAGACGGCAGTGTGACAACTGGTGAATTTCTCCAAGTAGAATTTATGGTCAAAGATGCCGGAAAATATCACAAAACCAACGGTTGGGGATGGGGACGCTGGAAAGGAAACGACCTGAAACCTTACGGCGACACTCCCGATTTTGACAGAGAATGTATGGAATGTCACAAGCCAATGGCAAAACAGGACTACGTTTTTATCTCACCCCTTTACTTGATTTCACAACTTAAAAAAATCCAGAAATGAGACCATCTATCATCCTTTACATCTGCTTATTCATCTTTATATCTTGTCAAAAAACGGAAAATTCCCTTAACATTTCCGCATCAGTTCAGGACAATAGCGTACTTACTGACAATCCTCTTCTGATGCATCCAATCACATCCTCCATTCAATCCAGAGACAGCACAATGTCAACACTCTACGGCAATGATACCGCTTTTGACTATGCTCTGAATCATCCAGACGCCGCATATCCCGAAAATGCTGTTTTGTACGAAGTAACCTGGAAACAGAAACCCGATGAAGTATGGTTCGGCGGCAATATTCCAAAGGAAATTCTCTCGGTTGAAAAAGTTTCGGTCACTGAAAACACTGATGTTTACGAGAAATTTGCAGGAAATCCCTTGAAAAAAGTCGAGAGCGGTAGTGAAGAAGAAAAGTTGAGACGGGATTTTATATTGAATCAGAGAATGGCGGTTTCGCCGTGAGAAAAAATAGCGACAACTGTTTTCAGTTGGTGCAAATTTATTGTATTTGATAATTTTGAAAAATCCAACTCACAAATAGCATCTTATTTTCCTACTATCCTTTTCCTATGATTGGCACCCCAATTATGTAATTCCTCAATTACTTTTTCTAAGGTAAAAACATAATCTGTTGCGGGGTATTCAACCAATACGGGGTATTCATCATATACGGTACGTTTGATAAGCTGGTGTTCTTCAAGATCTTTAAGCTCTTTGGCGAGAACCTTTGAAGAAATTTTAGGAATATTCCTTATCTATTTCCCTGAAGCGTTTATAGCCACTCATAATGGATATAATGTGGCTCGTCTATCCATCCAACACCTATGATGGGCAACGTTGGGATTGCAATGGCTGGACTGCGTAATCATATTCTAAATCTGAATACCGAGCTATCCGACAAAGGCATTTACGCAGGTCATATAGGCATTGGAGTTTGAATGCAGGAAAATTCCGGCGTTCAGGACAAAATAGCAGAGATATGGTATGATATGTACACCAAGCGGGATCGAGCGGAAGAATATATATCACAAGATAGATTAACATCTGCTTCGTGATCAACTTCATTTATTTACTAATAAAAACTGTTATCAAATAAAACTTAAAGCTTTACGTAACTATACTTCTTCGCTTAAAGTAGGCAATTGCAGCCAAATAAAAACCTTCAATAAAAAAAATAAATTTTTCAATTCTTGTTTAATTTGACTTAAAACGAATCAAATCACCTGTAAAGTGCTTAAATATAAGTCAGTTAAGGTAATATAACAGAAATATTTATTTCTATGATTCTTTCCAAATCTTCTACTAAATGTTTCGATATTTCTTCGGTTATGGGTACAAGACCGGAAAGAGGTGACAGTTCACTTTCTTTCCGGTTTTTCATTTTATTTAACTCGTTGTTAATCTGTTAGATATAAGACAATAAAAAAATTAGTTCTGGCAGTTCGATAATGATTTGAAGTTTAATTCATCACTGATCAAGGTGCGTGAATATTCGGAACAAAATGTACCTCCTATTCATTCTATTGTTCTACATATATTTTCCCGTAATATTAAGTATCTCCTAAAACTGCTAGAAAAGTACTGACTTTTACCGTTTTTGCTTCCCACTTATTAATCATATTTAGATGGTAGTCACACAAATTTAAATTGCAATCAACGCGATATTTTGTAGTTTTACAGCTTAACCAAGTATCAATGTCTAAAAATTACACTTTAACACTATATTTCACCATTGCTTCTTTCCTGCTGACATTTCAAACCATTTTAGCGCAAGACACGCCTAAAAAATATCTGGATGATGCCATTGCTTTGATGAAACAAAATTCTGTTAATAAAGGAACAGTAGACTGGACGAAACTTTCAACAGAGGCAACAGCGTCTGTTTTGGATAAAAATACAGTACCGGAAGTATATCCCATCATTAGTAAAAGTCTGGATAGACTAAATGACCATCATTCAGGTTTCTATCCTCCTGAAACGGTCAGCGCTTATATGAGAACTTACAAAGAATCAGGTATAGAATTCCCCTATTCTAAAGACAGTCTGATCAATGGACAGCTAGCATATATTTCAGTTCCTGCTATCGGCAATCTGAATCAGGATGACTGGAAATTATATGTCAGTGATTTTTATAAAAAGATCAAAACTTTGGATTCTAAAAATCCGAAAGCGTGGATCATTGATCTCAGGGAAAATGACGGCGGGATGTTTTCACCCATGTTTAAAGCCATACAACCTTTTCTGGATCGTGAAAAGGTAATCGGTTCAAAAGATAACAGTGGCAAAACAAGTTTTTACAAAAACAGTAAGGATAATGTGATTTTTGGAACCACTGTTATTGCAACAATTGATGTCCCGGCTGTGAGTCTGAAAAATAAAAAGATCCCAGTCTACCTATTGGTGAGTAAGAAAACAGCCAGCTCAGGTGAGTTTGTAACCGCAGCTTTCGTAGGTCAGAAAAATGCAATTATCATAGGCGTTAACACACAAGGGTTAACTTCTGATAATTCAGAATTTAGGTTGTCTGACGGAGCGATTTTAAAACTGACAACCGGAACACTTGTGGACAGAAATGGAAAGGAATATGCGGAAATTGGAAAAGGGATTACACCTGATGTAGAAGTAAAAACTGGTCAGCTCAGCGATTATATTTCCGTCATCAAAATACATTAGGAACCGTAAAAGGATGAAAATATATACTTGAAAAAACAGGAATATATAATTCTATAATTTTTACAAAAGGTGGAGCAAAAGAAATTATGTTAAGGGAAAAGTGAATATGTTAAATGTAACGGATTTTATTTTCCCTTAGTCTTAATAGATATAAAAACATTACCTGATTTTTATGACCACTTTTCCCTTTGCCCGGCCACTTTCCACATATTTCATAGCTTCGTTGGTTTGATTGAATTCAAAAACTTTATCAATAACAGGTCTTATAATCCCGGTTTCTATTAATTTGGTGATTTCTTTAAGCTGATTTCCACTGGCTTTCATAAAAAGGAAATCGTAATTGATTCCTTCTTTTTTTGCTTTATTTCTCACTTTGCTGCTTAAAAATTTCAGAATAATCTTTATGTACCACGGCAGATGGAGCTCATCTGCCAACTGTGGTGTTGGCGGTCCGGAAATTGAAATAATTTTCCCTCCCTTTTTCACTACATCAAATGATTTATCCAACGTTTTTGCATCCTGACTGTTCAGAACAAAGTCGTAATCGGTTAGGATATCTTCAAAATTTTGTGTTTTATAGTCAATTAAAACATCTGTTCCAAAGGCTTTTAAAAAATCAAAACTTTTTTCACTTGCTGTAGTTGCAACCTTCAGTCCTAAATGTTTAGCCAGCTGGATAGCAAATGTTCCCACACCTCCGGAACCCGCCTGGATGAATACTTTATTTGCCTTTTTCAGATCTGCCTTTTCTACCAAAGCCTGCCAAGCCGTTAATCCCACCAAAGGAATAGATGCTGCTTCTTCCATCGTCAGATTATTTGGTTTTAGGGCTATATCTTCTTCGTTTATAGCGATAAATTCTGCAAAAGTTCCGATATTATAATCCGAAGGTCGGGAATAAATCTCGTCTCCAACTTTGAAATTTTTGACTTTTGAACCAACTTCTCTAATGATTCCAGCCACATCATGCCCCAATACAAGCGGCATTTTGTAGGGAAGCAATATTTTAAACTCCCCGTCTCTTATTTTTGAATCCAAAAGATTCACACTCGCAGCGTGAATTTCCACCAAAACCTGATGGTCCTTTATCGTAGGATTAGGAAGATCGCCAAACTGAAGCTCGCCACTTTTATTATATTGTTTGATATAGTATGCTTTCATAGTATTATTTTTATTTTTTCAGAGACTGTTCGGAGTTTTTGGGGTTCACTAATCCAAAAGCTAATTTAGGAAAAAAACGATGCAGGAAGTAGATGATTTTTGAGTCTCCCACTCGAATGGTGTATTGGTCTTTTTGTAATCCTGAAATTAAAGCTTTTACAAGTTCCGCAGGCGTTATCTTCTTATCAGTTCTAGCAGCAGTCATTTCTGTATCCACCACAGGCGGAAGCAGTTCGAATATTTTGATATTGCTTTTGATGATTCTCAGGTGCTCTCTCAACGATTTTGTGTAAAATGCCAAAGCTGTTTTGGTAGCAGAATAGGTTGCTTCTGTTAAAGATGGAACATAACTCAGGATAGAAGTCGTGTTGATGATTGCTGCATCTTTTTTTGAATTCAGCATCTCTAAAAACAAATTATTCAGGCGGATAACTCCCAAATAATTCACTTCCATTTCGTAAGCTGCATTTTCAATGTGCTTCTCATTCGGAATCCCCAAATTCATTGGCGGCACACCAACTCCCGCATTGTTATACAGAATATCGATGCCGCCCAATTCAGAAACTTTCTCAAAAAGTGCCTTAGCATCTTCCGCTTTGGAAACATCACTTTTGATGACTGTAAGGTTTGGAAATCTTTTTTTAGCATCGTTCAGCTTATCCTGATTTCTGCCTGTCACAATGACTTTAGTACCAATTTCTAAAAACTGTTTTGCGGCTTCAAACCCGATTCCTGAAGCACCGCCCGTGATAAGAATTGTTTTTCCTTTTAGATTCATAGCAATTATTTTTATTTAAAACTCACCATCAAAATTGAAATCTATTTTGATGGTGAATAAGATGAATGTTTGTTTTGATGAACGATCTGCGACAGGGATTGCAGCGACATCCTTTTGTGGAGCTTCAGCGGAACAAAAGATATAGCGAAAAGCCCGCCCGGTCGCCCAAATCATTCTAATTCTGAAGCACTGGATAATCTGTATATCCTTTTTCGCCCGGTGTGTAAAAAGTACTCTCGTCCGGCTGACTAAGCGGTGCATTGGTCTTGAAACGTTCTACCAAATCTGGATTTGCAATAAACGGAACCCCAAAAGAAACCAGATCCGCATCGCCGTCCTGAAGAACTTTCGTAGCCGTATCTTTGTTAAAACCACGGTTGATAATGATGGTTCCTTTGTAGATTTTACGGAAATGTTTTGCCACTTTCTGGATCGCTTCGGAATTCCCGGAAACATCGGTGAATGGCTCTATAAGGTGTAAATATGCCAGATTATAATCGTTTAATCTGTTGACAATGTAGTTGTAAAGCTCAATTGTTTCGTCGTCCACCAAAATTCCCATAATACCGTTGAGAGAAGGATTCAGACGGACAGCGACTTTTCGGAGATCTGCTACTTCTCTGATGGCATCCAGAATTTCAAAAAGAATTCTTGCCCTGTTTTCTACTGAACCACCGTATTCATCGGTTCTCAGGTTGCTATTTTTGCTAAAAAACTGCTGTAGGAGATAACCGTTGGCTCCGTGAAGTTCTACTCCATCGAAACCTGCTTCAAAAGCATTAACTGCCGCCTGTTTAAAATCATTGACTGTTCGTTTGATATCTTCTGTGGTCATAGGCTGTGGCTCTCCGGAAAGCTGGAAACCTGTCGGCGTAAAAATCTGCTGCTCGGGATTGACGTTGGAAGGTGCCAATGGTTTTTTGCCCTCGTGAAGATCCGGATGCGAATAAGCGCCGGTATGCCAGAGTTGAGCGAAGATTTTACCTCCTTTTTTGTGAACGGCTTCTGTGCTTAGCTTCCAGCCGTCAATTTGCTGCTGAGTGTAGATTCCCGGAACGTTGACAACGCCGACAGCTTCGGGACTGATGAAGGTTCCTTCCGTTATAATCAAGCCTGCCGATGCTCTTTGCTCGTAATATTGTGCTGTAAGTCCGGTAGCTTTGTGTTCCTGATTATCGGAACGGCTTCTGGTCATCGGAGCCATTACGATTCGGTTTTTTAAATCCAGACTATCGCTTTTAAAAGCATCAAAAAGTATGTTTTCCATTATTATTAAAATTAAATTCGTAAATTTGCTTGCATTTTGCAAGTACAAAGGTAAATAATTACTTTTGAAATGCAAGTAGAATTTTTAATATTTGTTAAAATAAATTTATGTCAACTACAAAAAAGCGGTCAGACTGCCCTATCAGCAGTTCATTAGATGTTTGGGGTGATAAATGGTCTTTGCTGATCGTGAGGGATCTTATGTTTTCAAAACAATGTACCTATGGTGATTTTTTAAAATCTGAGGAGAAAATCGCTACCAATATTCTGGCATCACGTCTTTTAATGCTTGAAGAAAACGGCATCATCAGTAAGCAGAATCATCCGGACAGCAAAGCAAAAGTCTTGTATAAACTTACAGAAAAGGGGATTAATCTACTTCCACTGTTAATTGAAATTAATTTATGGGCGGAAAAATATTCTGAAATTCCCGAAAATCAAAGATGGGTATTGGACGAGACAAAGAAGGATAAGGAAGGATTTGTCCGAAAACAGATGGATGAGCTTTCAGCTGATTTATGACTATAAAAAAGGAATTTAGATGAAGCAATAATTTTGAAAATTTTATCATTTAATCAGAGAAAATTGCATAAGTTTTCTCCCTTAATAATATTGTATTTCGAAGTTAAAAACTAACATTTTAAAAGAAGAATTTTTTATCTCGATTTGATTTTTTAACTTGAGAAAAATTACTGAAAACATTTAGAATTTTATGCTAAACGATCAGAGGATATATCTGGATAATAACGCCACTACAAAAATAGATCCGCGTGTGTTGGATGCGATGCTTCCCTATTTTACCGAATATTATTCAAATGCCAACAGCATACATCTCGATGGTTTGAACGTGAAAGAAGCTGTAGAAAATGCGACCTTTCAGACAGCAAACCTTATCGGAGCCAAACAGAATGAAATTATTTTCACATCCGGCGCAACGGAAAGTATCAATTTAGCAATAAAGGGATTACAGCATTTAGACCGAAAAAAAATTATCACATTTTCAACCGAACATTCAGCGGTTTTAGATACCTGCAATTTTATGGAAGCCGCTGGTTATGATGTCAAATATGAACCTGTAGAACAAGATGGTCTTATCAATATTGAAAATCTAAAAAATCAAATTGATGATGACACCCTCATTGTCATTGTTATGCTGGTAAATAATGAGACAGGAACGATACAAAACATTAAAAAAATATCAGAAATTGCCCATTCCAAAGGTGCGATTATTTTATGTGATACCACTCAGGCTGTCGGCAAAATACCAATAGATGTCACTGATTTGGGGATAGATATGTTGACGATATCAGCTCATAAACTCTACGGTCCGAAAGGAATTGGAGCGCTGTATGTTTCGAATCAATCTAAGCTTAAACTTAATGCTCAGATTCACGGCGGCGGTCAACAGAAAAATTACCGAAGCGGAACTTTAAATGTACCCGGAATTATCGGTTTGGGAAAAGCCTGCGAAATTGCACAGGCAGAAATGAAAGATGATGAAATAAGAATCAGTCAACTTCGGGATAAACTTGAAACAGAATTATTGAAAATTGAAGACAGTTTTGTAAATGGCTCAGTCAGTCACCGAATGTACAACACAACCAACATCTGTTTTCCTCGTGTTTGGTCTGAACAGCTGATTATGTCTTTAGGAAATATTTCGGTTTCAAACGGTTCTGCTTGCTCGTCTGTAACCTCAAAACCTTCGCACGTTCTGAAAGCTTTAGGTTTATCAGACAACGATGCTTTGAGTTCCATTCGCTTTAGCCTTGGACGGTTTACAACCTTAGAGGAAATTGATTTTACCATTAAAAAAGTTACCGAACTCGTCCATCAGTTGCGAACATAAATTTATCTCATTTAATCAAAAATTTAGATGTTTTCTTTAATGAATCTGATTCTCATTCAATTGAAAAACGTGCAATAGCTGAGGAAAAAGTGCTTCCATAGATTCTTCTACTGCTTTTTTGGAGCCTGGTAAAGTAAGAACCAATGTTTTTCCTGAAAATCCTGCAACTCCGCGTGAAAGCATCGCCGTTTTTATTCGCTGTTGTCCGTAACTTCTGGCGGTTTCCATAATTCCGGGAATATTTCTGTCAATTAACGGTAAAACTGCATCCGGAGTGACATCTCTGGATGAAAGTCCTGTTCCTCCAGTGAAAATAACCAAATCAAAATTCTTTTCTTTACAACCAATCAGCGAAGACTGGATGGTATTAAAATCATCAGGAATAATCTGGTAATCAATATAATTAATTTGATATTTTTCTAATAAATTACAAATCGTTTTGCCCGACGTATCTTCTTTTTCTCCTTTAAATGCAGAATCTGAACAAACAATGACAGCCGTTTTCAAATTAGAATTAATAAATTTGTTACTGTCAGATTTTCCGCCTTGTTTTTCCAGCAAACGGATGTTCTGGATTTCCACATTTTTATCAATCGGTTTCAGCATATCGTACATCACCAATGCTGCTACAGATGCGCCGTGCATCGCTTCCACCTCAACTCCGGTTTTGTAAATGGTATGAACCTCAACAGAAATAATAACCGATAAATTTTCTATTTTAAAAGTAATAGACGTAAATTCCACCGGCAACGGATGACAATCCGGAATAACATCACTTGTTTTTTTTACCGCAAACAATGCCGAAGCCCGGGAAAATTCAAAAATATCACCTTTCGGAACCGTCCGGTTTTCAATTGCCGAAATGGTTTCAAGAGAAGAAGTTTTCACTGTCGCTGTCGCAATCGCCTTACGAAGTGTGGATGATTTATGTGTAATGTCGACCATATTATTTATTTACTTTCCACTGATGAGATTCATCATTAAAAATTTCTCTGCCCCAAATCTGAAGCTCTGATTTTATGCGTTCTACAATTTCACTACAGGCTTCCATTGCTGCAATTCTGTGTTTTGATGAGGTAAAAACAAAAAGGCAAATCTCACCTGCATTTACGATTCCCAAACTGTGATGAACGTGCATACAAGTAAGATCATATTTTACAAATACCGCTTCACGAATCTCGTGCATCTTTTCCAAAACCATTTCTTCATACGCCGTGTATTCAATTGCTGTAACGGTTTTGCCACCAACAACATCCTCCCGAATCTGTCCGAGAAAAATGCTGTGCGCACCGATTTCTTTTTTCGAGGCATGCTTTGCAATACTTTCAGAAATAAAAGTTGGACTGATCGGTCCTTCATTAAATATATTTTTAATTGTTCTGCTCATTTTTTCTCTGCTCTAACGCTGTCATTCCACCTTTCAGATGGCTTATCTTTTTTTGAGTTCCGAAATATTCCATCAAAATCTCCGCCGCTTTCAAACTTCTTTTTCCACTTTGACAGAATAAAATAATGTGTTCACGTTTTATTTCAGTCAATTTATCATTTAATTCTGAAAGTGGAATCTGAATATGCTCAAAATCAGCTTTTGGCAGTTCTCCGACTTCTCGAACATCAATAGTAATTGTATTTTCCGCCGAATTTTTTTTAATGAAATCATCCGGACTTAAATCTTCGATATTTTTAATTGAAATTCCACAAAGAAACTCATAATCGGTTAATTCGAAAGCTTCCCTATTTTCAGGAATCAAATTTTCAACCGAATCTTCATTGGAAATATCAACGGTGAAAATCTCATAATTAAGCATATTGAATGTTAAAAGTTTTCCATCCAAAACGTCGCCTAAACCTGTAATTAATTTAATGACTTCATTCGCCTGCATCATCCCAATCATTCCAGGAAGTACGCCTAAAACCCCTACCTCATTGCAATTCTGAACATCTTCCGGTTTTGGAGGATTGGGAAAAAGATTTCTGTAATTTACAGGTTTGCTCTTTTTTAAATTTAAATTAAATACAGCAACCTGACCTTCATATTTATAAATTGCTCCGAATACTAAAGGTTTATTTAAAAGAACACACGCATCATTTATCAGATAACGAGTCGCAAAATTATCGGTACAATCGACAATAATTTCATATTCTGAAATGATATTCCAGGCATTTTTTGACGTTAATTCTATCGGATACGTTGTAATATTAATTTCCGTATTTAATTGCTCAAGTTTTAAAAAAGCTACTTCTACCTTCTTTTTTCCAACATCGTCTGTAGAATACAGAGTTTGCCGCTGAAGATTGCTTAACGAAATATGGTCATGGTCTGCAATTCCAATCGTTCCAACTCCTGCAGCCACCAAATATTGCAAAACCGGACAACCTAAACCGCCAGCGCCAATCACCAAAACTTTTGCATTCAGCAGTTTTTGCTGACCTTCAAAACCGAAGTCAGACAAAGCATAATGTCGGGAATATCTTTCGTTATCATTTTCCATTTTATCCTCCGGAATAAGGCGGCATCAGAGCCACAACATCATTTTGATTTAAGATTACATTATTCTGTGTTAATTTTTTATTGACTGCAAAAGCCAATTTTTTATCCGAAAGTTCGGGAAATTTTTGAATTAAATGAAGTTTTAATGAATCAATATCTCCTGCTTCCAACATCAATTCCTTTCCTGTAATTTCTGCAATCTGACCGAATGCAATGACTTTTATTTCCATGATTATTTCACTTGTTGAATTAAAATTCTGGAAAGATTTTTCACATATCTTCTTCCTGTTGCCTTGTCGGTTGGCGTAACTAACATTATATTTTCTTTTAGTTGAGAAACATCAGAACCGTTAAGCTCAGTCACTATGAGCGCTTGGTCTCCGTTTCCACTGTTAAAAATTTCGTTCCAGGAAAAGACTACTTTATAACCATCATCGGCGATGCAAACCAAGTAAAATTCGCTTAATAATTTTGGAGAATCTGTTTTGAAATCAATTTTTGCCAAAACATCTTTAAGTAAAATCCCACTTATTTTTCTGAGCGTGCTTTTATATTCCATTTTATGATTGTAAATCACCAAACTGTCGAGAGAATGTTTCTGATAACTTTTCAAATCATTAAAACTGATTGTCAGTGGTTTCACAATATCTCCGGTCACAGAAATCGATTTGGAAGCCTGTGCGTTTAATGTTAAACCCAAAAATAAAATAATAAGTGATAGAATTTTCATACTAAGCTTTCGTTAATAATAATTTATAAGATGCCATCAGTAAAACCGTAGCCAAAACATATTTCAAAACATTCTGATTGAATTTTTTTGAACCTAAATACGCCCCCAACAATCCACCGCTGAATGCCACAACAATATACATGATCATATCTCCGGTAAACGATATTCCCTGAGTAATCATTCCGCCAAGTCCTGCTACAGAATTAACAAAGATAAAAGCGGCGCTGATGGCTGCGGTTTGCTTTTGATTCGTCCAGCAAAGCAATAATAAAATGGGTGAAAGAATGATTCCGCCACCAATGCCAATCATTCCGGAAAGTAGACCTACAACTCCACCTGTGACGACTGCAATTGTAGTATTGTGAGGTTTCAATTCGCTGTCTTCTACATTTTTAAAAAAGAAAAAACGGATAACCGGAAACAGAAGTAAAATCCCAAGAATTCGTTTGTAAATATTTTCTTCAACAGTAATCATTCCTCCAATAAATGCCAGCGGAATAGAAGCTGCAGCAATCGGTATAAAGAGTTTTTTGGAGAAATAACCGCCACGATAATACTGAATAAATGAAGTCAATGAAACAAAAAGATTGAGAACCAAAGCTGTCGGTTTCATCTCTTCGGGCGCAACGCCGTACAAAGCCATTAATGCCAAATAACCACTGGCACCACCGTGTCCGACTGCTGCGTACAAGAATGCGACGAAAAAAAGAATGACATAAAATATTTCTACAGACATATGCTTTTTGAATTGAGTTTATTTACTTTTTAATTTAATTATTTTGGCAAAAGATGAATTGTGACGTGTTCATTTTCTTTGCAACCTAAAGATTCCTCAGGCAAAACAATAAAACAGTTCGCCTGCGCAAATGAATGCAATCGGAATGATTCCTGCGCATGAAGCGGAGTTACTTTTCCGTTGCTGTAAAAAGCTTTCAGAAAGTGTGTTAATCCTGCAGGTTTTGAATAATCGTGAGTTGCCGTTGCTTCCGTTTCTATCAGAGTTGAAGGTAATCCCATACAGTTTTCGAGTGCAGGTAAAACATATTCGTAAAAACAAGTCAATGATGAGGAAGGATTTCCGGGAAGTCCGAAAACCAGTTTATTTTCTTTGGTTCCGAAGAAAAGAGGTTTGCCTGGTTTCTGTTTTATTTTGTGAAATTTTTCCTCCACACCACAAGTGTTGGCAACCTGAGTTACAAAATCGTAATCGCCCACACTTACACCGCCATTCAATAAAACAACATCATTTTCTTCGATTGCTTTTTCTAAGACTTTATGTAATTCTCCAGGATTGTCTTCGGCTCTGAAAACCTCAATATTTTTAATTCCAATTTGACGTAAAACTGCTTTTAACTGAAATGAATTGGCTTCGTAAACCTGCCCGAATTCTAATGAATTTCCCGGATCCTGAAGTTCATTTCCTGTAAGAATAATTGCAACTTTCGGCGGCGTATAAACTGAAACTTCTGAACATCCAATTCCTGCCAGAAATCCAATGGCGGCAGCGGAAAGATACGTACCTTCTTTCATGGCAACTTCTCCTTTCTTCACTTCAGCACCTTTTTGGCGAACGTTGATTCCCTGCGTCAGATTTTCATCTTCAATCAACAATAAATTATTTTCAAACCTAATTTTTTCCTGCATTACGACAGTATCGGCATTTTCGGGTAAAGGAGCGCCCGTGAAAATTCTTGTGGCTTCACCATTTTCAATTTTCAATTGCTTTGAAACTCCAGCTGCCATTTCACCAATAACTGAAAGTGATTGATTTTTATCTGCAAATTTGAATGCATAACCGTCCATAGACGACTGTGCAAAATTTGGAATATCGGTTGATGCGATGATATCCTCAGAAGTTACCAATCCAAACGCTTTGGAAATACCAATCACGCTGCTTTTTTTTGGTAAAGCAAATTGTAGAATTATCTGTTTTGCCTCGTTTACAGAAATCATTTTCATTGAATTAATTTTTGGTAATCGCTTTGCGTATCAATATCAATTTCGCCTTTTTCAAAATTGATTTTGGCGATATCGTCTTTAAATTTTTGGAGTAACTTTTTGGCACCTTCCTGTCCGGAAAGGTCTGAAAGATCTTTAAAATATTTTTTAGTGAATAAAACCGGCGTGCCCAAAGTTTCAGAGTATTTCGAGGCAACAATTCCCTTTTGAGAATCTTTCTGCTTTTGAATGAGTTCAGAAAAAACGGATGCTTCAATAAATGGCTGGTCGCAAACTGAAATAATGTAATTTTCAATCGTTGGAAATGAATCTAAAAGTTGATTAATTCCAATCTTGATCGATGAACCCATCCCTTCATTCCAATTCATATTTTCAATAATTTTAACCTGTAGATTTTCTATTTCCTTTGAAATTTGAGAATGATTAGAACCTGTGACGACAACGACAGATTTAGACACTTTTAAAGCTTCTTCAACTACGTGTTTCAATAGTGTTTTCCCTTCAAAATTCAATAACTGCTTTGGTTCGCCAAGCCTGGAAGAGTTTCCTGCTGCTAAAATAAGTATTGCTGTTTCCATTATCCTCCGATTGTGATCATACTTCTGTTTTCCAATTTTGATGCATCGATATTTTCAAAAACACCACTGAACTGTCCGCCTAAAACTTTTGCTTTCTTTATCATTGTCTGTTGAATTAATGGTAAAATATCTTCACCTTTTCGTAGCTCTCCCAATAAATCGGTTTCCTCTTTACTGAAAAGGCAGTTTTTTAATTTCCCATCGGCAGTTAATCTCATCCGGTTACAGGTATCGCAAAACGGCTGGCTCATCGTACTGATTACGGCAAATGATCCTAAATGCCCATCAATTTTATATCTAATAGAAGTATCATTAGGTTCAGACTGAACAGGAATTATATCATATTTGGAATTCACTTTCATTAATATTTCTTGTAAAGTAAAAACCTGATTGCTCGTCCATCTGTTACCACTAAAAGGCATAAATTCTATAAACCGAACTTCGATATTGTTATGCTTTGTCAGAGCAATGAAATCAAGGATCTCATCATCATTCAGACCTTTCATCACAACTACATTAATTTTAACACGAATATTTTTTTTCAGAAGTAGATCGATATTATTTCTTACCCGATGGAACAAATCGCGTCTTGTTATTTTTAAAAATTTCTCTGGTATTAACGTATCAAGGCTGATGTTGATGGCTTTGATGTTAGCTGCTAACAGTTCGGTCAACATTTCATCAACACGGATTCCGTTGGTGGTTATGGCTAATTCAACGTTTAGTTTCCCCAATGATTTTAAGATTTTCGGAGCATCTTTTCGTACCAAAGGTTCTCCACCTGTCAGTCTTATTTTCTTAACGCCATGTTTTACGAAAAGTTTTGCGATGGTTTCAATTTCGTCTGCCTGCATCAGTTTTGCGGCTGGAGCAAAGGCATATTTTTCTTCTGGCATGCAGTAAAAGCAACGCAGGTTGCAATTATCTGTGAGAGAAATCCGCAGATAATCGTGCACTCTTCCGAAAGTATCTTTAATCATTTTAATCAATTTGAGGCAGATGTACTACCCGTGAATTTTATTCGTTTTATAGCGTAGAGAAGTTCCTTTTCGGTCTTCCATCACCGCTTTAATTTCAGAAATTACGGACAGTGCAATTTCTTCTGCCGTTTCAGCGCCAATATCCAGACCAATCGGGCCGTAGATTCTTTTATAATCATTTTCGGTAAGATGAATTCCTTCTTCATTTAAGTCATCAAACATTCTCTGCAATTTTGTTTTTGGTCCCAAAATACCGATGTACTGACAATCTGTTTTCAAGATTAATTTTAAAACTTTCAAATCATATTTGTAGTTATGAGTCATTAATACAACAAATGTTCTGTCATCTATCATTATATTTTGAATGAGTTCTTCCGGTGATGCAACCACAACTTTTTTTGCTTCCGGAAAACGTTTTTGAGTAGCATGAGTAACCCTTCCTTCTCCAACAGTGACCTCCCAGCCCAACAAATCTGCCATTTTTACGACAGGTTGAACATCATTTCCGGCTCCAGCAATAATCAGTGAGACAGATGGCGCAATATATTGAATCAAAGCAGTTTGTTCCTCATTTTCAATCTTAATATTTTTAATCTGTGTAGATTTATTTTGAAAGACATTCAACATTTCTTTTTCAAGCGAATAAAGGTCATCAACAAACATTTTATTTTCCTGATAAACGTTAACTGTTCCGATTTGGCGTGCATTTCTTACTAAAGAGAATAAAGTTGAAACCACTGAATCAGAACGGTTTTCTTCGACTTTCTTTAAGATTTCCAAAGGATTATGAAAATCATCAGCATCAATAAATTCAAATAAAATATGAACAATCCCATTACAACCTAACTGTACACTGAATTCCAGAGCACTTTCGTCACTGGTATCGTAAGTAATCAGTTTGTTTTGTTTTTGATTAATGGCAAGCAATGCTTTTCTTAATGCATCGCCTTCCAGACATCCTCCACTGATGGCTCCCGTTAAAAAACCGTCTTCAGTAACCAGCATTCTTGCGCCTGGTTGTCTGTAGGAAGAACCTTCAACTTTGACAACCGTTGCCAAAGCAGTTTTTTTCCCTTCAGATTTTGCCTTATGGTATGACGCAATTATTTTTCCGATTTCAGTCATTGAGAATTGGATGTTTGTGAAAATTAAATAATTTCTACTCTAACAAATATAGTTAACATTTGCGATGATTAACTATGATTATCAAACCGAATATGAATATTATCAAACTAAAATTATACTTAAAACGCAATATTAAATTATTTAATCTCAAAGATTATTCCTGAATTACTCGTTGCTCTTTGAGTGCGATACCTGCTAAAATCAAAGCTAACAATAAAATTGCAGATCCTAATCCCAGTGCAACATAAATTCCCAGACTGTCATATATTAAACCTCCAACGCCTGCACCAACAGTTAAAGCAATTTGCGTAAAAGCCACCAACAAACTTCCTGCACTTTCTGCTTCTTCACCAGAAGCTTTCGTGAGCCACGTTGGCCACCCAACCTGAATGCTTCCGAACGCAAAACCAAAAAGCGAAATGACGATGTAGGCAAACGTGGAATCAGCCCCCAGAAAAATCATCAAAACTATCGACAATCCCATCACAAGCGGAGCCACAGTCAATGTTGCAAGAATACTTCTCTGAAGAAAATATTTTGCCGAGATAGCCCCTAAAAGATTGGCGACCCCATAAACTAATAAAGCGATGGTGATGGAATTCCCAACCAGATGGGTCACATTTTCTAAAAATGGTCTTAAATAGGTAAAAAATACAGCATATCCGACGAAAGCAAACATATTCCCAAATAGCCCAATCCTAACTCTTTTTATTTTTAATAAATCACGAAGTGAGCCTAAATTTGGTGGTGTAGCTGGTGGCATAGAGGGCAGAGAAATCGTTTGCCAGACGAATGAAATACCTCCCAAAACGGCTACCAGAATAAACACAAATCTCCATCCAAAAAATCCATCCAAAAAACTTGCAAGTGGTCCGGAAATTACCGTTGCAATAGAGACTGCACTGTACACAATACTCATAGCTTTAGGAACAGATTCTTCCGGAACCAACCTCATCGCAATGGAAATTGACAAAGCCCAAAATCCTCCTACAGCTATACCTAAAAACACTCTTCCCAGCATTAAAATAAAAAAATTGGGTGCCAATGCCACCAACAAACTGGAGATCACCTGTAATATTGAAAAAGACAGAATCATCCAACGACGATCTATTTTCCTTGTGATCATTGCAATGAAAAGACTCGAAAATATTGCTACGAAAGCAGTTACAGACATTGTTTGCCCAGCCATTCCTTCTGTGATATTTAGGTCTGTTGCGATTGGAGAAAGAATGCTTACCGGTAAAAACTCTGAAGTAATTAACCCTGAAACACCCAAAGCAACTGCATAGACCGCCATCCATTTGGGCTGGTTTTCATTTTTATTTTTATTCATTTTTTTTAGTTGAATTGCAGGTTTTTCACTTACAAACCTTACAGGTGCAAAGTTCTCTTCTTTACTATAACTTATATTTATACAGATTACAGTTTTATTTACCATTTTTACGGATTTTACTGGCAATGAAACAAATACAGAAAAAGGTTTCCTAAATTTGTTTGTAAATAATGACAATATGGAACCAATAGAAAGGATAGATACGATTGGAGAATATCACGAGCTGACAGGGACAGACACTTTGCATCCGTTGGTAAGTGTTATTAATTTTAATGAGTTACCAACATTCCATTCTTTTAGAAGATACATGGGATTATATGCGATATTTCTGAAAAATATAAAATGTGGAGATATAATGTACGGTTGCCAACCCTATGATTATGAGGATGGAACATTGGTTTTTGTTTCTCCGGGGCAAGTGTATGGCATTGATAGTAATGGCGTTGCCATCAAACCTTCAGGATACGGATTGCTGTTTCATCCGGATTTGATTGCCGGCACCTCATTAGGAAAGATTATTAAGGATTATACATTTTTTTCTTATGAAGTTAACGAGGCTTTGCACTTATCAAAAAAAGAAAGAAATACCATTTCTGACTGTCTGGAAAAAATTTCGAATGAAATTGACCAAAATATAGATAAGCATAGTAAAACGCTCATTGTTTCAAATATTGAGGTTTTACTCAACTACTGTATGCGGTATTACGACCGACAGTTTATTACAAGAAGCAATGTGAATAAGGATATTTTAGTAAGATTCGAAGCTTTGTTACGTGACTATTTTACATCAGACAAACCAAATCTTTTAGGTTTGCCAAGCGTCACCTACTGTGCAGAAGAATTACACTTATCGCCAAATTATTTTGGAGATCTTATTAAAAAAGAAACCGGTAGTACGGCTTTAGACTACATTCAAACAAAATTAATTGAGGAAGCGAAGTCGAGAATATTTGATCATTCCAAATCAATGAACAATATTGCCAATGAATTGGGCTTCAAATACCAACAACACTTTACAAGACTTTTTAAGCAGAAAACCGGAATTACGCCGAATGAGTATCGGAATTTGAATTAATGTAAAAGTAATACTGTAAAAAATCTGAATCTTCTACCGAATTAAAAACTTTATCGGGGAAAGATTCAGAATTTTTTTCAATAAGGAATTTATTTCTTTAGCGATCAATTATTTAGAAAGCGCCATTAATATTTTATCAGGTGTAATAGGCAAATCTCTCATTCTCAAACCGATTGCGTTATAAATTGCATTTGCAATCGCTGGAGCAGTTCCGATAATTCCGACTTCTCCCAGTCCTTTTGCGCCAGAAGGATTGATATTTGGATCCGGTTTATGAATGAAATCAACCTCTATGATAGGCGCATCTGCATTTACTGCGAAGTGGTATCCCA
>Ga0308171_1002072_pt1 | contig 22630 bp, 19 predicted proteins | sample PhyGR1_FD_202135 | JGI IMG/M metagenome (GOLD analysis project Ga0308171, IMG submission 202135) | Phyllosphere microbial communities from UC Gill Tract Community Farm, Albany, California, United States - DLSLSG.R1 | ecosystem: Host-associated > Plants > Phyllosphere > Unclassified | place: USA... | reverse complement strand
TGGATGGTGCTCTCGGCCGTCACGGAGCAACCGCAGCTCTGGGCGGCCGGCATCGACTATTACGGCATCGCCCGCTGGAAGACCTTCTTCGAGAAGACCGGCCCCTGGCGCATCGGCCACCGCGCCGCCGAGTACGGGGACCCGGTGCGCGATGCCGCGTTGCTGGAAACGCTCTCCCCGCTCCACAAGGCGGACCGCATCATCTGCCCCATGTTGGTAGCCCAGGGCATGACCGACCCGCGCGTCCCGCCCCACGAAAGCCAGCAGATCGTCGAAGCCATGCGCCACCGCAACGTGCCCGTCGAATACATGACCTTCGCGGATGAAGGCCACGGCTTCCTCAAGCGCGACAACCGCCGCGCGGTCTATCTCGGCGTCGGCAACTTCCTGGCGCGGCATCTGGTTGGCTGAATAGGGAGCGGGAAAGGGAAGCTGGGAAGGAACCCCATCAAACCTACAGGTTTGATCCTTCTATTCTCTGCAAGGTCGGCGGCGCGCTTTGGGGTAGAGAGCGGACGCTCCTGATGATTGTCATCATCGGCCACAAGGGCTGAACGCTCAGCCGCCGGAGGCCATAGTCCTCCGGCGCAGCCGTTCTCAGGACGGCCCGCTCAGCAGCCACGCCCAAGAAACTCGAAAAAGAAAAGAAGGGGCCCGGGGAATTCCTTCCCCGGACTTCTGCGCTTCAGCGGCCCAGCCGCCCCGCAACCGCCTGCATCCACACCAGCACGGCGCTGGCCCCCGCATCGGGCGCGCCTAATGCCCGCTCGCCCAGATAGGCGGCGCGCCCCAGCCGCGGGCGCATGCTGGCGGTGGCCTCGGTGCCGTCCGTGGCGGCCTGCAGCGCGGCCCGCCACGCATCGGCGGGGGGTTGGCGGGCCTCCACCGCCTGGGCGAACGCGGTCGCGGCGGGGGCCAGCGCATCCACCATGGTGCGATCCCCCGCGCGGGCGCCGCCCAGTTCGCTGATGGCGCCGACAGCCTGGGAAAAGGCTTCGGACCATTGCGCCGCGTCCGGCGTGTTGCCAGGCAGGTGCCGCGCCGCCCGCAGCAACGCGGTGGCATAAAACGGGCCGGAACTGCCGCCGATGGCACGGCGCATGGCATCGCCCATCGCGGTCAGGGTGGTGGCGGGGGTGGCCCAGGCGGTGTCCGGCAATGCGCGGATCGCCTCCGCACCCCGCACCATGCTGATGCCAAGGTCGCCATCGCCCGCGCGGCTGTCCAGCGCGGTCAGAGCCGCTTCCTGGGCGACAAAGGCATCGGCGACCGCCAGCGCGGCGGCCTTGAGCGCTGGGGCCAGCAGGCCAGGCGGAATGTCTTCGCGCTGCAAGGCGGGCTGCTGCGCGGCGGATATCATCTGGCGCGGGCCGACGTGGCCATCACCCGGCCAGGCGGGGGCAGCGCAGGCGGCATCCAGCCGGGCCAGCCGGGCATCGTCGACGCGCAGCACGGTCAGGGAACAGCCGGGCATCTCCAGCGCGGTCATGAAATTGCCGCTCCAGGCGCGCTCCACCACTAGCCCCTCCGCCCGCAGCGCTTCCAGCGCCCGCCGGGCGACGATGGCCAGCTCCATCGGCGGCGTGCCGCCCAGGCCGTTCACCAGCAACGCCACCCGCTCACCCTCGCCGAGCCCGGCATCGGCCAGGATGGTGCCCAACAGCTCGTCCACCAGCGCGTCGGCCGGCTGGGCGGGGACGCGGCGCACGCCCTGCTCGCCATGGATGCCCAAGCCCAGCTCGATCTCACCCTCGCCCAGCGTGAAGCCCGGCTTGCCGGCGGCCGGAACGGTGCAGGAGCCAAGCGCGACGCCCATGCTGCCCAACGCGGCGCTGGTGGCCTCCGCCTCCGCCACCACGTCGTCCAGCGCCAGGCCGGCGGCCGCGGCGGCACCGGCCACCTTGTGCACCAGCACCGTGCCGGCGATGCCGCGGCGCCGGGCGGGCTCCACCGTGTCCCGCAGCGCCACGTCGTCGGCGACCACCACCACGCGGGTGGGGATGCCCTCCGCCGTCGCCAGCTCCGCCGCCAGGCCGAAATTCAGCCTGTCACCCGTGTAGTTCTTCACCACTAGCAGGGCGCCACGCGGCCCTGCAGCGGCACGGATGGCCGCCAGCACCGCATCGACGCTGGGGGAGGTGAACACGTCCCCCGCCACCGCCGCCGTCAGCATGCCGGCGCCGACATACCCCGCATGCGCCGGCTCATGCCCGCTGCCGCCGCCGGAGATGACGGCGACCGGCCGCGCCGCCACTGGCGGCAGCCCGGCCTGGAGAACCACATCCTCATCCTCCAGCAACGCCTGGGCCGGGTGCAGGTCGACCTGCCCCTCCAGCATCTGCCGCACGACATGACGAGGATCGTTCACCAGCTTTTTCATTGGGCATTCCTGCTCCCTACGCAGGTTCCATCAGGAAGGCGGTGTCGGCAAAAAGCAAGCCCGCCCGGTTTCCGTCCAGCCGCCCCTTGCCTTCGGGGAGTGTGGCGAACAAGACAGCGTCGTGCGCCCATACCCCGCCCAAGCCCCGCGCCCCGCGCCATGCTGACCCTGCGGCAGATCGAGGTGCTGCGGGCGGTGCTGCGCGCCGGTACGCTGGTCGGCGCGGCGAAGCAACTGGGGATCGCCCAACCCACCGTCACCCGCATCGTCCGGCGGATGGAGGACGTGCTCGGCGTCTCGCTGTTCGACCGCAGCGGCGGCCGGCTGAACCCAACCGACGAAGCCCGCCGCATCCTGGGCGAGATCGACCGCGCCTTCGATGCCCTGCGCCTGGCGGTGGACCGGGCGGCGCGCAAGGTCCGCAGCGGGGAAAGCCGCTTCCATGTCGGTGCCTCGCCCAGCCTGGGGCGGGCGCTGGTGCCGCAGGCGCTGGCCGGGCTGGCGGCGACGCACCCGGAATTGTCGCTGCGGCTGGATGTGCTCTCCGTCAGCCAGGTCGTCGCCTACCTGACCGATGGGGTGGGGGAGGTGGCGGTGACACTGTTCCCCATCCTCCAGGCCGGCATCCACAGCCACCGCATCGGCACGGTGGATCTGGTGGCGGTGGTGCCGCTCGGCTGGCCGCAGGCCGCTCATCGTCTGATCCGGCCAGAGGACCTGCAGGGGCTGCCGCTGGCCGTGTTCGATTCCCCCGTGGTGCATGGGCAGATGCTGAATGCCTTCCTGGCGCAGGGCGGCGCCACACCCGGCCGCACGCATCTGGTGCGCTTCGCGGAATCCGCCGCCGCGCTGGCGGAAGCCGGCATGGCTGTGGCGCTGATCGACGCCTGCAGCGCCATGGCTGTGCGGCATGACCGCGTGGTGCGGTTGCCCACCACCAGCGCGCGGCGCTTCGACATCTATGTCCACCGGGTGCTGGACCGCATCCAGGGCCGCTTCATGACGCCCTTCGAAAGCCTTCTTGCGGAAGGCATTGCCGCGCTAGGTCCCGACGCTTCTATGTCCTGAAGCTATAGCCGCCGCTGCCATTCGCCGTTGCACCTTTCCCCGAACGGCCTATCCAATGCTGCCACCGGCACCGCCAAGAATGCCAATTATGTCTGGAGGACATCGCTCATGATCACCTTCCCCCGTCTCGGGCGTCGTGCGGCTCTGGGCGCCAGCCTTGGCCTGCTGCTGCCCGCCGCCGCCCGTGCCCAGGGCGCCGCCTGGCCGACCCGCGCGCCCAGCATCATCGTGCCCTTCGCCGCCGGCGGTGGCGTCGATGTCGCCACCCGCACCGTGGCGGATGCCGCCGGCACCATCCTCGGCCAGCGGCTGGTCATCGAGAACCGGGGCGGCGGCAGCACCATTCCGGCCACCCAGGCCGTCACCCGCGCGCAGCCGGACGGCTACACCATGCTCGCCGTGCCGACGACGACGGTGATCAACCCCGCCTTCCGCAACGACATCCCGTATGACTGGAAGACCGAGCTGGTGCCCGTCGGGCTGATCGCCAAGCTGCCTTTCGTGGTGGTGACCAGCGCCAACTCCCCGGTCAAGACGATGCAGGAATTGGCGGAGGCCACGCGCAAATCCGGCCAGCCGCTGACCTTCGGCTCCGGCGGCAGCGGCACCGTGGCGCATCTGGCGGGCGAGCTGTTCGGCCTGCGCGCCGGCATCGAGACCCAGCACGTGCCTTACCGGGGCGAGGCCCCGGCACTGACCGACACGATCGGCGGCACGCTGAACGTCATGTTCTGCACCCTGGCCTCCGCCAGCGGCCAGATTCAGAGCGGCACCCTGCGCGCCCTGGCGGTGACCACCGCGCAGCGCGTGCCCGGCATGCCGGATGTGCCCACCGTGGCCGAGCAGGGCTTCCCTGGCTACGACGTCTCCGCCTGGGTGGCACTGGCCGTGCCGCGCGGCACGCCGGCGGCGCCGATCCAGGCGCTGAACCATGCCTTCAATGAGGCGCTGAAGCAGGCCCCGGTGCAGCAGCGCCTGGCCACGCTGGGCGCCGTGCCCGCCGGCAGCACGCCGGAGGAACTCGCCACCTTCATGGCGGCGGAGGCCACGCTGTGGGCCAAGGTCATCACCGACGCCAAGGTGCGGATGGAATAAGGGAACTCGCCGCATGCTCGCGCTTCGCAAAACCCAGCCGGCACCGGGCCTCGTGCTCACCGATGTTCCCGAGCCTTCGCCCGCGCCGGGCGAAGTGCTGGTGGCGGTGGAGGCGGCGGGCATCTGCGGCACCGACGTGCATATCGCCGACTGGACGGCCGGCTACGAATCCATGACGGCCGGCATGCCGGTCACCATCGGCCATGAATTCGCCGGCCGCATCGCGGCGTTGGGCGAGGGGGCGCTGGGCGTCTCGGTTGGCCAGCTGGTGACGGTGCGCCCCTCCACCGTCTGTGGCCATTGCGCCGCCTGCACGGCGGGGGACCCTGATGCCTGCACCGGCCGGCGCGGCATCGGCATTGGCCGTGATGGCGCCTTCACCCGGCTGGTGCGCGTGCCGGCGCTCAACTGCGTCGCCGTGCCGCCCAGCCTGGACCCGGAGCTGGCGGCGATGACCGAGCCGCTGAGCGTCTCCCTGCACGCTGTCGACCTGGCGCAAGTGCGGGCCGGGCAGCGGGTGCTGGTGCTGGGCCCGGGGCCGATCGGCCTGGGCATCGCCATGTTCGCGGCGGCCGCGGGGGCCGAGGTGGTGCTGGCCGGGCATGGCGATACCACCCGCCTGGCGGTGGCGCGCATGCTGGGGCCCATTCTGGCGCTGGACCTGGCGGGCACGGATCTACCCACCACCCTGGCCGCCCATGGCCAGGATGACCCCTTCCACGCGGTGATCGAGGCTGCCGGCGTAACCAGCGCCGTGCAGGACGGGCTGCTGCGGCTGCGCAAGGGCGGCACCTTCGTCGTTGCCGGCATCCACGCACGGCCCGCCCCGATCGACCTGACGCGGCTGGTGCGGATGGAGCAGACCATCCACGGCGCCTACCGCGCCCCCATTGCCGATTGGTCCCGCGTGCTGGCTTTCATGGCCCGGCATGCCGAGACGGTGCGCTGCATGATTACCCACCGCCTGCCACTGAAGGATGCCCTCGCGGGCTTCGAACTTTCCCACAAGCGCGAAGCTGGCAAAGTGATCCTGCTGCCATGACCGCCCCGTCTTTCCTGGCGCTGTGGAACGGCGTGCAACCCGGCCGCCAGGACGAGTATGAGAACTGGCACAGCACCGAGCACATGCCGGAACGCCTGGGTACGCCCGGCTTTCTGGCCGCCCGCCGCTACCGTGCCGCAACCGGCGACGACTACTTCACCCTCTATGAGATGGAGATGCTGGCGGCGCTCGATAGCGCTGCCTACGCGGCGCTGATGCACCAGCCCACATCCTGGTCGCTGCGGATGCGGCAGGCCATGACCGGCTTCCGCCGGCTGCCCTGCCTGCCGGCCTGGCACTGCCGCACGGGCCTGGGCGGTACGTTGGTGACGCTGCGCCTCGACCTGCCTGCGGATGCCGCGCTCGAAACCCTGCGCCCGATCCTGGAAGAAGCCCTGCACCAGGGTGCCGTCTTCGGTGCCGTGCTCGGCGGCAGCGATGCGGCCGGCAAACCCTATCCGGTCTTCCCCGACGCCCCGGTGCCAGGGGTGGAATGCCTGCTGCTGCTGGAAGGCAGCGAAGCCGCCGGCCCGCTAGCCCTGGCGCAACGCTGCGCCGCCGCGCTGGCCCAGGACGCCACGCCACAGATCTGGCGCCTGCTGCAAAGCCTGCGGCGCAGCGAACTCCCCGATCCTATGTTGGCCCGCCAGCCATCGCGAGACGATCTGATGCGGCGCTGGCTGCTAGGCTGACGCGTTCATCGTTGCGCGGATGGGGAAGGGAAGGCCGGGGAAGGAATTCCCCGGACCCCATCTTCTTTCTATCAGTTTCGGGCGTGGCTGCAGTGACGTTGGTCCGTGAATGCGTGGCCTTTGCTGGCGCTGTCAGCCGAAGGCCATGCACGCGAGCAGCCAATCATGACAGTATGCCTTTGCATCAAACTGCAACGGGCACACTCCGATGAGCATCCGTTGAATGTCGATAGGCTGAGCAGGCTGAAGAAGCCTGCAGCGCACTGACAACATCATCAAGCTGAGCGCACAGTTCCCAAGCCCCACGCCAAACTCGAAAAAGAAGATGGGGTCCGGGGAATTCCTTCCCCGGGCTGCCTGCCTCAGAGGCCGCGCATAAGGGACCGGTAGGCCATCTGGTCCTCATACATGCGCAGGAACACAGCGTACTTCGCGTCATGGTAGCGACGCACCGCGGCATCGGCGGGGAAAAGGTCGGTGCCGGCACGGCTCATGACGGCCATGGCGGCTGGCAGGTCGGCATGGGCGCCTCCCGCCACCGCGCCCAGCATGGCGGCACCGAGCAGGATGGCTTCGGGTTCGTCCGGCAGCACGATGCGGCACTGGGTAGCATCGGCATGTTCCCTGAGGAACACGGGGTTCTTGGTGCCGCCACCACAGGCCAGGATGGTGTCGATGGCGTAGCCCTCGGCGTTCAATGTCTCGACGATATGGCGCGTGCCGTAGGCGACGGCCTGGATGGTGGCCAGGTACAGCACGGCCAGATCGTCGGCGGTGGCAGAAAGGCGCAGGCCGGAGACCATGCCGCGCAGCGAGGCATCGGCGCGGGGCGAGCGGTTGCCGTGGAAATCAGGCATGACATGCAGATGCTCGGTCAGCAGGGCCGGGAAGGGCAGCCCTTCGGCCAACGCCGTGATGCGCTCGTTCAGCAGCTGGTAGATGGTGCTGCCGGCTTGCCGCGCGGCCTCGGCCAGGGCGGGGTAGGCGGCATGGGTGGTAATGACGTGGTCCACCAGCGCCCCGGTGGCCGACTGGCCGCCTTCATTCAGCCAAAGCCCGGGCTGCATGGCGGAGAAGTAAGGCCCCCAAACCCCCGGCACGAAGCGCGGCTGCGCCGACACCGCCATGTGGCAGCTGGAAGTGCCGCCCACCAATGCCAGGCGGCGGGAGAGCGCGGCCGCATCCGGCGCACCGCCGTCCAGCGCGGCGCCGATGACACCCAGCCCGCCCGCATGCGCATCGATGGCCGAGGTGCCGACCGGAATGCCGGCTTGCAGCCCCAGCTCGGCCGCGGCGGCCGCGCTCAGGCCGCCCGGCACCGGCTCGCCCACCGGCAGGATGCGCGTGCCGATGCGGCGGAAGCCCTCATCCGCCAACTCGCCCAGGCCGATGGCGCGGAGATATGCCTCGTCCCACCGGCCTTCCTGGCCACGGTAGTTCCACTTGCAGACGGTGGAGCAGAGCGAGCGGGTGTCGCTGCCCGTCGCGCGCCAGGTGAGGAAATCCGGCAGGTCGAAGAAATGCGCGGCGCGGTCCCAGCTCTCCGGCAATTGCTCCTTCAGCCAGAGCAGCTTGGGCACTTCCATTTCCAGCGAGACGCGGCCGCCGACATAGCGCAGCACGTCATGCCCGCCGGCATTGATGCGGTCCGCCTGCGCCGCGGCCCGGTGGTCCATCCAGACGATGACGTTCTGTTCCGCCGCGCCATCCGGGCTGACGGTCACCGGTTGGCCGGCGGCATCCAATACGACCAGAGAGCAGGTGGCATCGAAGCCGATGCCGGCGACCTCCACATCCGGCAACCGCGCCATCACGGTGCGGATGGCAGTGCAGATCGCGGCCCAGATGTCGTCCGAGGCTTGCTGCACATAATCCGCCTGCGGCTTCCACATGCGGATGGGCTGCACGGCCTGCCCCAGCATCCGGCCCTGCAACGTGAAGGCACCGGCCCGCGCGCTTCCGGTTCCGACATCCACGCCCAGGACGATGCGCTGCATTCGATGGCTTCCTTGAGAGACCGAGGGCCTGGCGCCGGCTAGCCGGCCGTGGCGGGGGCGATATCCAGCCACGCCCCCGCGCGCGTCAATGGGGCGGCCTGTTCCGGCCGCTCGATCGGGCTGGTGACGATGCGCTCGAAGGCGGGCAGGGCGGCGAAGCAGGCGGGCTTCAACCGTCCCAGCTTGCTGGAATCGACGACGAGGATGGCTTGCGCGGCGGTATCCAGCGCCACCTGCTTCACCGGTACCTCGTTGAAATTGGTGCAGGTGATGCCGCGCGTCGCATGTACGCCGCCGGCCGAGATGAAGGCCTTGTTGATCCGCAGCCGGCGCAGATTCTCCAGCCCCTCCTCCGACAGGAAGGTGGCCGAGGCCGGATGGTACAGCCCGCCCAGCAGGATCATCTGCGTCCTGGGCCGCCGGCTGGCCAGGGTAGCGATGTTCATGGCGTAGCAGATGATGGTGAGGGAGAGCTCTGGCGGCAGCATCTCCACTACATGCGGCATCGTGGTGCCGCAATCGATGAACAGCGTGTCGCCATCCTCCACCAGCCGGGTGGCGTGCCGCGCCACCTGCCGCTTGGCGGCGGTGTGGCTGTCCTGCTCCCGCTCCAGCGTGTACTGGCCGCGGCGGGAGAAGCGGCCCGCCGGCACCACGTAGCCCCCCAGCAGGGCCAGCGCCTGCCCCGGCTGCGCCAGGTCCCGCCGTAAGGTCATGGAAGAGACGCCGATCGCCTGGGCGGCATCCTCCAGCCGCGCGGGCGCTCCGTCCTGCCGCAGGAGATCCTGCAACCGGGCCAGCCTGGCTGTGCGCCGGGCGCCTGCCAGGCCTCCGGTCGAGCTGCCCTCCGACATGCGGTCCCCCACCCTCCGGGTCGCTTGACGGACCCACTGGTTAATGTGAGGATTATAACAATTGTTATAAAACTGACAAATCCAAAGGGAGAGCGGCTTTCCGACTGGCCGTCTCCCTCGCCAGGACGCCGAATGCCATGACCCAGACCGCCCCCGCCACGCTGTCCGCCGCCGACCTCGCCGCGATGATCGATCACACTTTGCTGAAGGCCGACGCCACGGAGGCCGAGGTGCTGCGGTATTGCGATGAAGCGCGCCAGTACCGCTTCTGCTCGGTCTGCGTGAATCCGACCCATGTCGCGCTGGTGGCGCAGGCGCTGCATGGTAGCGAGGTCCGCACCTGCTCGGTCGTCGGCTTCCCGCTGGGTGCCACTACGCCGCAGGACAAGGCGGCGGAGACGGCCACGGCCGTGCGCAACGGCGCCGACGAGATCGATATGGTCATCAATATCGGCGCGCTGCGGGATGGCCGGCTGGATGCGGTGAAGGCCGATATCGCCGCCGTGCGCGCCGCATGCCCCGGCAAGGTGCTGAAGGTCATCATCGAGACCTGCCTGCTGAGCGACGAGGAGAAGCGCACCGCCTGCCGCATCTCCGCCGAGGCCGGGGCCGATTTCGTCAAGACCTCCACCGGTTTCTCCACCGCCGGTGCTACGACGGCCGACGTGGCGCTGATGCGCGGCGTGGTGGGCGAGGCGCTGGGGGTGAAGGCCTCCGGCGGCGTGCGGAATCACGATGCGGCATTGGCGTTGATCGCCGCTGGTGCTAGCCGGATCGGCGCGAGCTCCGGCGTGGCCCTGGTCGGCGGCGCGCCGGCGGCCACCACCGGCTACTGACGACTGAGACAGCCTGAATCAGGGAAGGAAACAGCAGCATGGTCGAGATCAACCGGCGTTCTTTTGGTGCTCTGGCCGCGGGCGGCCTGATGGCCGCCACCCTGGCCCGCCCGGCCTGGGCGCAGGGTGCCGCCGTCGACGCCAGCAAGGTGTCGCGCGACATCAGCGCCCGCGCCACCAAGAAGTACTCCATCGCCACCGTGGTCAAGGTCGACGGCATCGCCTGGTTCGACCGGATGCGCACGGGCGTGAAGCAGTTCGGCGCCGACCAGGGCCATGACACCTGGATGGTCGGCCCCAGCCAGGCCGACGCCGCCGCCCAGGTCCAGCTGGTCGAGAGCCTGATCGCCCAGGGCGTCGATGCCATCTGCATCGTTCCCTTCTCGGTCGAGGCGGTGGAGCCGGTGCTGCAGAAGGCGCGGCGCCAGGGCATCGTGGTCATCTCCCACGAAGCCTCCGGCCTGCAGAACATCGACTATGACATCGAGGCGTTCGATAACCACGCCTACGGCGCCAAGCTGATGGAAGTGCTGGCGCGGGATATGGGCGGCGAGGGCAAGTACGTCGCCACCGTCGGCAGCCTGACCTCGCAGTCGCAGATGGAATGGATCGACGGCGCCGTCGCCTACCAGAAGCAGAACTTCCCCAAGATGCAGGAAGTGACTCGCCGCATCGAGACCTACGACGATGCGACGACCGACTACAACAAGCTGAAGGAAGTGCTGACCGCCTACCCCGACCTGAAGGGGATCGTCGGCGCGCCGATGCCGACCTCGGCCGGCGCGGGCCGCCTGATCGCCGAGCGCAAGCTGGCGGGCAAGCTGTTCTTCTCCGGCACCGGCCTCGTCTCCGTCGCCGGGCAGTACCTGCGCAACGGCGACATCAACTACATCCAGTTCTGGGACCCGGCGGTGGCTGGCTATGCCATGAACGTTATGGCGGTGATGGCGCTGGCCAAGAAGGAGATCAAGGCGGGCCTCGATCTCGGCCTCGCCGGCTACAACGCCCTGCAGGCGCCGGACGCGCAGCGCCCGAACATCCTGGTCGGCCAGGGCTGGGTGGGCGTGACCAAGGACAACATGGCGCAGTACAACTTCTAAGCATAACTTCTGACCGAAGCGGGCAGGGGCGGCGCGAGCCGCCCCGAACCCTTCTGGCGACGGATTTTCATGACCGCTCCGCTGATCGAACTCCGCCACATCGGCAAGAGCTTTGCCGCCGTGCGGGCGCTGCAGGATGTTTCCCTCACCATCGGGCGGGGCGAGATCCATTGCCTTGCGGGGGAGAACGGCTCCGGCAAATCCACCCTCATCAAGGTGATTTCTGGCGTCTGGCAACCCGACCAGGGCGAGATCCTGATCGATGGCCAGAAGATCAGCGGCCTCGACCCGCGCGCCGCCATCGCCCATGGCGTGCAGGTCATCTACCAGGACTTCTCGCTGTTCGGTAACCTGACCGTGGCCGAGAACCTGGCGCTCAGCACAGAATTGCAGGCCAAGCGCAAGCTGGTCTCCTGGGGCCGGGTGCGCCGCATCGCGGAGGAAGCCAAGCGCAAGCTGGGCGTCGAGCTGGACCTGGACGCGCTGGTGGAAACCCTGCCGACCGCCGGCAAGCAGCTGGTGGCCATCGCCCGCGCGCTGATGTCCGACCCCCGCCTGCTGATCATGGACGAACCCACCACCGCCCTGACCGGGCGGGAGGTCGAGGCCCTGTTCCGCGTGGTGCGGGACATCCAGTCCCGCGGCATCGCCGTGCTGTTCGTCAGCCACAAGATGCGCGAGATGCTCGATATCAGCGAAACGCTGACCGTCATCCGCAGCGGCACCGTCGTCGCCGCCGGGCCGATCTCGCAATTTGACGAAGGCTCCATCACCCGCGCCATGACGGGGCAGGAGATCGCGGCCGAAGGCTACCGGTGGGACGGCCCGGCCGGCGCTACGCCGCTGCTGGACGTCTCCGGCCTGACCATTCCCGGTCAGTTGGAGGATATCTCGCTCCGCGTCATGCCAGGCGAGATCGTCGGTATTTCCGGCCTGCTCGGCTCCGGGCGGACGGAGCTGGCGCTGGCGCTGTTCGGCATGCAGCCGCGCTATGACGGCCAGATCCGCATCGACGGCAAGGACGCCCGGCTGGATAGTGTCCAGCGCGCCATCGCCCACGGCATCGCCTATGTGCCGGAGGACCGGCTGACCGAGGGCCTGTTCCTGACCCAGACCATCGACCGCAACATGCTGGCGACCTCGCTGGGCCGGCTGAGCCGGGGCGGCGTGGTGCATGGCGGCCGCGCCGCGCAGGAAGCCGCCGGCATGATCCAGGACATGGCCATCGCCACACCCACCGGGGACCGCCCGGTGACGCAGCTGTCCGGCGGCAACCAGCAGCGCGTCGTCATCGGCCGCTGGCTGCTGAACGACCCCCGCCTGCTGATCCTGAATGGCCCGACCGTGGGCGTCGATGTCGGCTCCAAAGCCGGCATCCACCGCAAGATCCGCGAACTTGCCCGCGAGCGCGGGCTGGGAGTTTTGATGATCTCCGACGACCTGCCGGAGCTGGTGGACAACTGCAACCGCATCGTCGTGCTGCATCGCGGCCGCGTCGTCTCCGACACGCCGACGGCAGCCACCAGTGAAGCGATGCTCAGCGAGCAGCTGGGAGCCCTGGCATGAGCGGCCTTGCCGTCGCGCTGCGGCGCCATCCGGAACTGATGGTCGCCGCCGTGCTGGTGCTGTCGGTCATCACGATCGGCCTGATCAACCCGGTGTTCTGGCAGCCCTCCAACATCTTCAGCCTGCTGCGCGCCAGCGTCATCACCGGCATCCTGGCGCTGGCGGTGCTGATGGTCATGCTCTCCGGCGGTATCGACGTCTCCTTTCCCGCCTTCGCCATCGCCGCCATGTACCTGACGGTGAAGGCGATGATCGCCTGGGGCTTCGACGGCGTGCTACTGCCCTTCGCCATGGCCACCGGCATCGGCGTGCTGCTGGGGTTGGTCAACGCCGTCTTCGTCCATTACCTGCGGATGATCCCGCTGATCGTCACGCTCGGCACCGGCACGGCCGTGCGCGGCTTCATCCTGGGCGTGGTCGGCACCAGCCAGATCAATATCGACCAGATGCCGCCGCTGCTGATCGGCTTCGCCCGGAGCGAATTGTTCAGCGTGACCCAGGCGGATGGCAGCCAGGCCGGCCTCTCCGCCATGGTGCTGGTCTATGCCGTCATCGCGGTGCTGGTGCACCTGATGCTGCGGCATACGATGATGGGCCGCAGCATCTACGCCTTGGGTGGCGGCACGGAAGCGGCGCGGCGCGTCGGCTTCAATGTCCGCCGCACCACCTTCTTCATCTACGGGCTGGCCGGCGCCCTGGCGGGTTTCGCCGGCCTGCTGCACGGCGCGATGATCTGGACCGCCAACCCGCGCGACATGGTGGGGCTGGAGCTGGACGTCATCGCCGCCGTCGTGCTCGGTGGCGCCAGCATCTTCGGCGGCCGGGGCAGCGTCATCGGCACCGTGCTGGGCGTGCTGACCCTCGTCGTCATCACCAACAGCCTGATCATCCTGGGCGTCGATACCACCTGGCAGCGCGTGGTTGTGGGGCTGATCGTCATCGCGGCGACGGCGGCCACCGCCTGGCGCGACCGCAAGCGCATCGCCTGAGAGCAGGGGCCGCATCATGACCGCCATCACCCAGCGCCTGCGCCGCATCGATACCAACCTGCTGCAGCTTCTGCTGCTGACCGTGCTGATCTTCGCCGGCATGGCGGCCATGAACCCGGAACGGTTCCTGCGCCCCTATGTCTTCGAATCCATCACCTTCATCGCGCCGGAACTCGGCCTGCTGGCCATCGCCATGATGGTGGCGATGCTGACGGGGGGCATCGACCTCTCCGTCATCGGCATCGCCAACCTGTCCTGCATCCTGGCCGGCATGTTCTTCCACGCCGTCGGCGCGCCGCGCGGGCCGGATCTGGTAAACCTGCCTCTGCCGATGGTGGCGGCGGGCATCGGCATCGCCCTGGCCACCGGGCTGATTGCCGGCGCGGTGAACGGGCTGCTGATCACCCGCCTGCGCGTGACGCCCATCCTGGCCACCATCGGCACCGGGCAGGTCTTCACCGGCATCTGCCTGGTGCTGACCGGCGGCCCGGCGGTGGTCGGCTTTCCCAAGCTGTGGGGGCAGATCGGCAACGGCACCGCCTTCGGCATCGCGGTGCCGCTGATCGTCTTCCTGGTGGTCTCGGCGCTGGTGTGGTTTCTGCTGACCCGCACCGCCTTCGGCATCAACCTGGCGCTGATCGGCACCAACGCGAAGGCGGCCACCTTCGCCGGGCTGCGCACCGGGCGCACCGTGTTCTTCTCCTACGTACTGACCGGCGGCCTCGCCAGCATCGCCGGTATCTTGCTCTCCGGCCGCACCAATGCGGCGAAGTCGGATTACGGGGTGTCCTACCTGTTGCAGGCGGTGCTGATCTCGGTGCTGGCGGGCACCAACCCGGCGGGCGGGCGCGGCAGCGTCGTCGGTATCGGGCTGGCGCTGGTGGCGCTGATGCTGCTCTCCTCCGGCTTGCAGATGATGCGGTTCAGCAATTTCCTGGTGGACCTGATTTGGGGCGGCTTCCTGCTGCTCTCCATCGCCCTGGCCGCCTGGCGAAACCGGGTCCGCTGAGCATGACCGCCACCATCCCCCTGCACCCCGGCCTGGCCGGGGAGGCAGCGTGCCAGGTCCTGGCGGCGGGTGAGCTCTCCGCCAGCCTGTTCCGCTACCACACCGGCATCCCCGCCCTGCGCCTGCGCAACAGCCGGGGCGAGGTGATCATCCTGCCCTGGATCGGTGGCATGATCTGGTCCGCGCGCTTCGACGGCGTCGAGCTGGGCATGACCAGCGGCTTTGATGCGCCACGCCCCGCGACCAGCATCGCCGAGACCTATGGTTGCTTCGCCTTCCACAGCGGCCTGCTGCGCAATGGCGTACCTGCGGCCGGCGACGACCATGCGGCGCATGGCGAGTTTCCCTGCGCGCCCATGGACCGTGCCTGGCTGGAACTGGGCGAGGACGCGGCCGGCCCGTTCCTGCGCGTCGTCAGCGCACGGGAATACGTCATGGGCTTCGGCTCCCACTACCGCGCGCAGCCCTCCGTCACGCTGCGTCCCGGCGCGACGGTGTTCGACATCGGCCTGCAGGTGCAGAACCTGTCCGGCAAGCCGATGGAGCTGATGTATATGTGCCACGTCAACTTCGCCTTCGTACCCGGCGGGCGCTGCGTGCAGCCGGCCCCCTTCACGCCGGACCGCACGGCGGTGCGCCATGCCGTGCCCGCGCATGTGCAGCCCAACCCGGTTTATCTGGACCTGATCGAGGCCCTGGCGCGCGACCCCGCACGCATGGAAACCCTGTCGGAGCCGGATCTCTATGACCCGGAGCAGGTATTCTACCTGCACGGCCTCGGCACCGATGCCGCCGGCGACACGCATCTGATGCTGGCGCGGCCGGAGGGCGATGGCTTCGCCATGTCCTACGCCCCCGCCAGCTTTCCGCATACCGTCCGCTGGATACTCAACGATCCGGACCAGAAGGTCGCCGCCTTCGCGCTGCCCTCCACCTGCCAGCCGGAAGGCTACACGGCGGAAAAGCGCAAGGGCCATGTGCGCCTGCTGCCGCCGCACGGTGCGGCCGAGTTCGCCGTCCGCACGGGCTATCTGGACCGTGACGCCGCCGCCCGCACGGGCGCGCTCATTTCTTCCCTGCGATAGGAGCGAGCCATGGGTGCACGCATCGGTGTGGTCGGCAGCAATATGGTCGACCTGATCACCTATACCGACCGGATGCCGGCCGCCGGGGAAACCCTGGCCGCGCCCTCCTTCGCCATGGGCCCGGGCGGCAAGGGCGCCAACCAGGCCGTGGCCGCTGCCAAGCTGGGCGGTGACGTGCTGCTGGTCAGCCGGGTGGGTGACGACCTGTTCGGCGGCAACACCATCAAGAATTTCCAGGATGTCGGCATCGACGCCCGCCACGTGCTGGCCGTGCCCGGCACGCCGAGCGGCGTGGCGCCGATCTTCGTCGAGCCCTCCGGCGAGAACCGCATCCTGATCATCAAGGGTGCCAACGACCACCTGCTGCCCGCCGACGTGGATGCCGCGGCCGAGGACCTCAGGACCTGCAGTCTGATCCTGCTGCAGCTCGAGATCCCGCTGGAGACCGTCTACCACACCATCGCCTGGGCAGCGCGCGAAGGTATCGAGGTGCTGCTGAACCCGGCGCCGGCAGTGCCGGAGCTGGATGTCTCCCGCATCCTGGCCTCGACCTTCGTCGTGCCGAACCAGACCGAGCTGACCATCCTGACCGGCATGCCCGCCGAAACCCCCGCGCAGGCCGAAGCCGCCGCGCGCAGCCTGGTGGATCGCGGTGTCAAGACCGTCATCGTAACCCTCGGCGCCGATGGGGCGCTGCTGGTCTCCGATGGCCCGGCGGTGCACGTGCCCTCCATCAAGGTAAAGCCGCACGACACCAGTGGAGCCGGCGACGCCTTTATCGGCGCGTTCGCGCAGCATTACGTCAAATCCCACGACGTCGCTGCTGCCATGGCCTGGGGCGCGCGCTACGCGGCGGATTCCATCACCCGCCCCGGCACGCAGAGCGCCTTCGCGGATGCCGAAGCCTTCGCCCATTTTTGCGGGAAGCTGGAGGCGTAAGGACTGCGGAGGCAGGAAGGCCGGGGAAGGAATTCCCCGGACCCCTTCTTCTTTCTTCGAGTTGGCGTCGCGGGCTCAGGACTGAGAACAGACGCTGCTTGATGATATTTATCATGGGCCACGCAGGCTGAACCGTCAGTCGCTGGAGGTCCAGAACCTCCGGCGCACCCAGCCGTCTCTCAGGTCGGCCCCTTCAACAGCCACGCCCGAAAAACTCGAAAAAAGAAAAGAAGGCCGGGGAATTCTTTCCCCGGCCTTCTCGTCTCCGCCCCAGGCCACCGCCACCGGCCATCTCAGGCCTTGCGCTGGCGCAGTGGAATCTCGCCAGCGGTGAACTTCGCCTCGGTCATGGTCGGCAGGTCGAAATAGTCGCGGGTGGAGGCGTAGCCGTGCCCGCCCATGCGGCCCACGGCGTCCATCACGGCCGGGTCGATGTGCAGGCTGTCATTAACCGCGTCGGCGCGGATATGTGCGTGCACCACTTCAGCCAGCACGATCTCGCGCGAATTGCCGATGTCGAGGAAGGAGTGCAGCCGGCATTCCAGCGCGGCGGGCGCGCCGATGATTCGCGGGCTGGCGACGGCGGTGCCCGGGGCGATGGCCAGCCCGGCATGTTCCAACTCATCGACCCCGGCGCTGAAGGGCACGGCGGTGACGTTCATGGCTTCCAGCAGCGCGTCGGAGACGATGTTCACGGTGAAGACGCCACTGTCGCGGATGTTGCGCCCGGTGTCCTTGGGCGCGCCGTCCGGCCGGAACTCGACGCCGAGGGCGACGATGGCCGGGTCGGCGGAGAGGCAGTTGAAGAAGCTGAACGGTGCCGCGTTGGCCCGGCCCTCGGCATCGATCGTGGTGACCCAGGCAATGGGGCGCGGCACCACGGTGCCGATCAGGATCTTGTAGCGCTCGCGCGGGGTCAGGGCGGCGAAGGCGAAATCGACGGTCTTCATGATGCGGTCCGGCGCTTGCGGGTGGTACGGGGGGCAGGGGCGGCGGCCAGCAGGCCTTCCGCGTCGGCGTAACGGGCCAGTACGTCGCGGATATCCCGCTCCGGCCGGGGGCTGATCAAGGCCCGCTCCATCACGGCGCCCAGATGGTCGTCCATCAGGCGGCGGCAGCGTTGCGCGTCGCCGGCCGCCAGGGCGGAGATGAGGTGGCGGTGTTCGCTGACGGCGCATTCCGACGAATGCGGCCGGCCATAGATGGCCAGGATCAGGGAGCAGCGAGACGCCAACTCGTTGATGTAGCGGTTAAGCACGGCATTGCCGGTCAGTTCCGCCAGCAGCAGGTGGAACTCGCCGGCGAGGCGGATGGATTCCAGCCCGCCGCGCCGGTGCGCCTCTTCCTCCGCCGCCACATGCGCTTCCAGGCGGGCGATCGCGTCCGGATTCAGACGCCCGCAGAGTTCCTCGACCGCCAACATCTCCATGGCCCGGCGGACGGAGAAGACATCGCGCGCTTCCTCCAGGCTCGGATAGGCCACGGCGGCACCGCGATTGGGCCGGTGCTCCACCAGGCCTTCGCTGGCCAGCCGCGCCAGGGCTTCGCGCACCAGGGTGCGACTGACGCCGAACTGCTCGCCGATGGCGTCTTCCGGCAGCTTGGCGCCCGGGGCCAACGCCTGCTCGATGATCGCACGGCGCAGCGCGCGGTAGACCAGGGAGGAGCGGTGGCCGGGGCCGGCGGAGACGGTGTCGGGGGCGATGTCGGGGTCCATGTCGCGCTTGCTTCGGGTAGCGGGGCAAACCGGGCTGTAGACAGCCCGAGAAATTGCATACAATAATCCGCCAGTTTCGTCGACAATATTCACGGCCACGACCACGGCCCGCCCCATCCGACCCGTCCCGCCGAGAGGAAGCCGATGCCCAACACCCTTCTGCTGAAGAATGTGCGCCCGATGGCCGGGGAGGCGACGGATGTGCTGATCCAGGATGGGCGCATCGCACGCCTTGCCTCCGGCCAGGTGGCGGAAGGCATGGCGATGGAGGATGGCGGCGGCGCCATCCTGCTGCCCGGTCTGGTGGAAGCGCACACGCATCTGGACAAGACGCTGTGGGGCATGGGCTGGGTACCGAACAGCGCCGGCCCGCGGTTGATCGACAAGATCGACAACGAACGGACGCTGAAGGGCGCGCTGAGGATCGACCCGGCGCGGCAATCCGCGCGGCAGGTGGTGCAATCCCTCCGCAAGGGCACCACGCAGATCCGCACGCATGTGGACGTGGATACCGTCGTCGGCCTCTCTGGCATGGAGGGCGTGCTGGCGACGCGGGAACGCTACGCCGATGCGATGGACATCGAGATCGTCGCCTTCCCGCAATCCGGCATGCTGGTCCGCCAAGGCACGGTAGAGTTGCTGGAGGAGGCAATGCGCCTGGGTGCCGACGTCGTCGGTGGCCTCGACCCCTGCGGGATCGACCGGGACCCGAAGGGGCACCTGGACGCCGTGTTCGCGCTGGCCGAGAAGTTCGGCAAGCCGATCGACATCCACCTGCATGAGCAGGCGTTGCTCGGCGCCTTCAGCATGGAACTGATCTTCGAGCGCACCCGCGCGCTGGGCATGGAAGGGCAGGTGACCATCAGCCACGCCTTCTGCCTGGGCGACCCGGATACCGCGATGGTCGATGCGCTGCTGGAGGAGATCGCGGCGCTGGACATCGCCATCATGACCACCGGTTCCGCCAGCCGCCCGGTGCCGCCGGTGGCCCGCCTGGCCAGGCGCGGCATCCGCACCTGCGCCGGCTCGGACGGCATCCGCGATACCTGGGGCCCCTATGGCAGCGCTGACATGCTGGAGCGCGCCATGCTGATCGGCCTGCGCAACAACTTCCGCCGGGACGATGAGGTGGAGCTGGGCCTCGCCGTCTGCACCACCGGCGGCGCCGCCACCATGCGCACCGCCGGCTACGGCCTCGCGGAAGGCTGCAACGCCGACCTCGTGCTGGTGGAGGCGGAGACGCTGGCGGAAGCCGTCGTCAACCACCCGGAACGCAAACTGGTGCTGAAGCGCGGCCGCGTGGTCGCCCGGGACGAAACCGGGTCTAGTGCGTGATGGTTTTGCGGCGGAACCACCGCAAGCCTGAGACCCGCGATCGAACAAAGCCCGAGTGCATGCTGCGCGAACGCATCATGCACTAGTCCCGCCACGTCACCCCATCGCGCTCCGTCAGCGCGATGGCGGCGGAGGGGCCCCAGGTGCCGGCGGCGTAGGGGCGCGGCGTCATGGCGTTCGCCGCCCAGCCCTGGCGGATGGCGTCGATCCATTCCCACTGCGCTTCCACCTCGTCCCGCCGGACGAACAGCGTCGGGTCGCCCTCCACCAGATCCAGCAACAGCCGTTCATAGGCGATGCGCCGGCGGATATCGGCGAAGGCGGAGGTGCCGAGATCCAGCGGTACTTCCCGCAGGCGGACACCGTCCCGGTCCAGCCCGGGTTGCTTGGTCATCATCAGCAGCCGGATCGTCTCCTCCGGCTGCAGGCGGATGACCAGCTTGTTCGGCTGCACCACAGCGCCACGGTCGGCAAAGATCGAGTGCGGGACGGCGCGGAACTGGATCAGGATCTCCGACTGGCGGGACGGCATGCGCTTGCCGGTGCGCATGTAGAACGGCACGCCCTTCCAGCGCCAGTTATCGACATGCGCCTTGATGGCGACGAAGGTCTCGGTATCCGAAGCACGGCCCAGTTCCTCGACATAACCGGAGACCGGCATACCGGCGACGGCGCCGGGGCGGTACTGGCCGATGACGCTGTGCGTCGCCGCATTGTCCCGCCCGATGCGTCGGAGGGAGCGCAGAACCTTGACCTTTTCCGAACGCACGGCGCTGGCATCGAACTGCGCCGGCGGTTCCATCGCCACCAGCGCCAGCAATTGCAGCATGTGGTTCTGCACCATGTCCCGCAGGCTGCCGGTGCCGTCGAAATAGTCGATGCGGCCTTCCAGCCCCACCGTCTCGGACACCGTGAGCTGAATGTGCTCGATGTATTGCGCGTTCCATAGCGGTTCCAGCAGCAGGTTGCCGAAGCGCAGGGCCAGCAGGTTCTGTACCGTCTCCTTGCCCAGGTAGTGGTCGATGCGGAAGGTGCGGCTTTCCGGGAAAGCTTCCGCGACCGCGTCGTTGATGTCGCGGCTGGAGGCGAGGTCGCTGCCCAGCGGCTTCTCCAGCGCCAGCCGTGCATTCTCCCCCGCCAGGCCGGAGGCCGCCAACCCGGCGATGGTGGCGCGGAACAGGGACGGCGCGGTGGAGAGAAAGATCGCCACCGGTTGCCGCGCCGGGTCCACCACCGCGGCCAGTGCGTTGAACTGTGCCGGGTCGCTGGCATCCAGCGTCACGTAGCGCAGCCGGCCGAGGAAGCGCGCCACCAGCTCTGGCTTCAGGCGCTCCGCCTCCACCACCTGGCGCAGGGCGGCCTCGGCCATGGCGCGGAAGGAGGCGTCGTCATGCGCGCTGCGTGCCGTGGCGACGATGCGCAGCCCCTTCGGCAGCAGCCCATCCGCATCCAGCCCGAACAGGGAGGGCAGCAGCATGCGCCGGGCCAGATCGCCGGTGGCGCCGAACAGCAGCAGGGATTGCGCCGGTTGGATCGTGGCCAAGTCTCATACTCCCAGGCATGGCCCACAGGGGCCGCTCGGCCCGAGTGTGACGCCAATTCACCGCGCTGTGCAGCCCGCCCCGGGGCCGGGGGGGCGGGGCGGGCTTGCAGGGCAGGCATGACCTGCACGCAGCTTCCCAATATCTCCTGCACTGTCCACTCTCCGTCCGGTGACCGAGATGATCCCCCCTGTCCTCGCCCTCACCATGGGCGACCCCGCCGGCATTGGCGGCGAGCTGACCCTGGCGGCCTGGCTTCGGTGCCGGGCGGGGCAGGGGCCGGCCTTCGTCGCGCTGGACGACCCGCACAGGCTGGCTCGTCTGGCGCAGCATCTGGCGCTGGATATTCCCATCCGCACCGTCGCCAATGTGGCCGAGGCGGCCCGGGTCTTCCCCGATGCCCTGCCGGTGCTGCCTGTACCGCTGCCGGCACCGGCCGTGGCCGGGAAGCCCGATGCGGTGAACGCGCCCGCCATCATCGCCTCCATCGAGCAAGCGGTGCGGCTGGCGCAGGCCGGGCAGGTTAGCGGGATCGTCACCAACCCGATCAGCAAGGCCGTGCTGTACGGCACCGGCTTCGCCTTTCCCGGCCATACCGAGTTCCTCGGCGCCTTGACCGGCCTGAAGGAGCCGCCGGTGATGATGCTGGCCTGCCCGCAGCTGCGCGTGGTGCCGGTGACGATCCATGTCTCCCTGCGCCGCGCACTGGACGAGCTGAGCACGGCGGAGATCATCCGTGCCGGCCGCATCCTCCACCGTGCCCTGAAGCAGGATTTCGGCCTGAAGCAGCCGCGCATCGCCATGGCTGGCCTCAACCCGCATGCCGGCGAGGCTGGGGCGATGGGCGACGAGGAAACCCGCCTGATCCAGCCAGCCATCGACGCCCTTCGGGCGGAAGGCGTGGCGCTACATGGCCCGATGCCGCCGGATACCATGTTCACCGCTCGCGCGCGCGGCGGCTACGACGCCGCGCTGTGCATGTATCACGACCAGGCACTGATCCCGCTGAAGACGCTGGACATGGATGGCGGCGTCAACGTCACCCTGGGCCTGCCCATCGTGCGCACCTCGCCGGACCACGGCACCGCCTTCGACATCGCCGGCAGCGGCAAGGCCGATCCCGGCAGCCTGCTGGCCGCCCTGCACCTTGCCGCGGAGATGGCCGCGCGCCGTGCCGCCTTTTCCGGAGCCAAGCCATGAGCCTTTCCAGCATCCGCCTGGGCGTGAATGTCGACCATGTCGCCACCCTGCGGAACGCGCGCGGCGGCACGCATCCGGACCCTTTGCGGGCGGCACTGGTGGCGCTGGAAGCCGGCGCCGACAGCATCACCGTGCATCTGCGGGAAGACCGCCGGCATATCCGCGATGCCGATGTGGTGGAGATG
>Ga0308171_1002071_pt1 | contig 22656 bp, 19 predicted proteins | sample PhyGR1_FD_202135 | JGI IMG/M metagenome (GOLD analysis project Ga0308171, IMG submission 202135) | Phyllosphere microbial communities from UC Gill Tract Community Farm, Albany, California, United States - DLSLSG.R1 | ecosystem: Host-associated > Plants > Phyllosphere > Unclassified | place: USA... | reverse complement strand
TGGACGTTATTAACAGGTCGCTCCTACGGAGCTTTGATTATGGGGTGCCCTGGCTGCTATTAACAGTTGGCTCCTACGGAGCATTGACAAGTTCTCGCTTGATTTTGACAAATAACAATGCGAGGACACTTTTTCAAGAGGTTAAAACTTGACAAAATACTTTATCAACTCCTAATAATAGAAGACTGAAGAAAACACACTTCCAAAAAGGATTGATTCATTACGAAACCTCATTGAACCATTACTTCTCCTCTCTGATTCATTACTTTATGCCAATGATTAACTTCGTTAGGTCGTTGATTCATTACGTTGCGCCGTTGATTCATTTAGTTGGGTCAGTGATCCATTTAGTTAAGGCGTTGATTCATTTAGTTGAGCCGTTGATTCACTTAGTTGAGGCAGATGCATCGATTTTGTTATAAATCAATCAGTTATAGCACAAACCAATTTTATGAATCCTATTGCGAATTGGTATCTCTGAGGAATACTGACAAAGACCTTTTTGAGTCATTGGTAATCTTATATTTTACGAATTGAATGATAAAGAACAGTTGAATTACAAAGTATTTCTGTAACATTTTTGAGATTAATGAACTAATTTTGTGAGGTTTTAAAAAATCGTTGAAAGGAAAGATAAAACCTCAACATAGCCCCGATTGTAGTGGAAATCCTTTTTTGAAAAAAAAAAGATTGCAACGGAAAGCGGGTTGGACAAGTGAATCGATGACGAAATCGTCTTGCTCCTAAAAATTAAATTATTCATTTTTAATCACCAATGATCAATGCTTAAAGCTGAAAATATCAAAAAAACATACAACGCGGGGAAGAAAATTGCGCTTCAGGATTTTTCTATCGATGTTCCGACGGCCAGTATTTATGGGCTTTTGGGTCCGAATGGCGCTGGGAAAACGTCGTTTATCCGGATCATCAATCAAATTACGCAAGCTGACGAAGGCAAGGTTTGGATCGACGGCAAGGAACTGAACCCCGAGCACATCAGAAACATAGGCTATATGCCGGAGGAACGCGGACTTTACAAGAATATGACGGTGGGCGACCAGCTTCTGTACTTTGGCGAGTTGAAAGGAATGTCCCGCGCAGAGGCACTTTCGCAGGCAAAATTTTGGTTTGAACAACTGAACATCGACCAATGGTGGAAGAAAAAACTGAGCGAACTTTCGAAAGGAATGGCGCAGAAAATCCAGTTTGTGGTGACGGTTTTGCACCGCCCGAAGTTGTTGATTCTGGACGAGCCTTTTTCGGGTTTTGACCCTGTGAATGCCAACCTCATCAAAGACCAAATCATCCGTTTGAAAAATGAGGGAACAACCATCATTCTCTCGACGCACCGAATGGAGAGTGTTGAGGAAATGTGTGATTTTGTGGCGCTCATCAACAATTCTAAGAAGGTTTTGGACGGGAAAGTTTTTGATGTCCGCGAGCAATTCAAACAAAATGTTTTCTCTGTGGTTTTGGCGGACACGAATGCTGAAAATCTGGAGGAACTGACGAGAAAATATCAGATTGAAAATATGACGACCAACAATGGTTTGTTTCATTTTGAACTTAAAAATTCTGAGAACCAGAATATCCTGCTTCAGGACTTACTGAAAACGGGAACGATACGGACCTTCAACGAGAAGATTCCTAGTATGAATGAGGTTTTCATTAATGCGGTGAAGGAATAATTGATGAATGATAATTGATAAATGATTCTACTTAATACATTTTACTTTTTACAATAGAAAATGAAAAATATATATTTAATTACCAAGAGAGAATTTTTGACGCAGGTCAAGAAGAAATCTTTTATTATTCTGACGATTCTTGCGCCACTTCTGATGGTTGGTTTTGGAGTTTTGATCGGTTTTATGTTCAAGGCCAACGAGGCGGAATATCATTTTGATGTGGTGGACAAAAGCGGACTTTTTGCCGGTCAATTGAAATCTACGAAAGAGATCACTTACACTTTTGTGCCTGCCACTACGGAAAATGCGCTTGTCAAAAACCTGAAAGAACTTAAAGGAACAGACGGATTACTCATCATCCCGGAACTGAAAGCAACGGATTTTGATGCTTTGGAAAGTGGAACAAAACTGTTGACCAACAAGAAAATCGGGATGGATACGAAAAGTTTTGTTTCTGCTGATTTGAGTAATATTCTTAAAAAGGAGAAAATAAAACAACTCGGAATCAAGGAAGACAGAATTGTGAATCTTGATAAGAATTTCAAACTGATTTCGCAAAATGTGACGGAAAGTGACAAGCCGGAAAGTGACCTTGCTTTCGGCATCAAAACTGCGCTGAGTATGGGATTGATGTATGTTGTTTTTATGTTCATCATTATTTATGGTGTTCGTGTGATGCGAAGCGTTTTGGAGGAGAAAAATAACCGTGTTGTAGAGATTATCATTTCATCTGTGAAACCATTTGAGCTGATGATGGGGAAAATTTTGGGTGTAACTTTGGTGGCATTGACGCAGTTTACCGTTTGGATTGCGATGACCGTGACAGCAGCGATTTTCCTGAATACAGGATTCTCGGCAATGCAGAAAAATATTCCGGCTGGAGAAGAAGGTGTTCTTAAAAACTTGGATATTCAACAGATTGCGACGGAAGTTTCGCACATTCTTTTGGATATGAATTATGTCGGAATTATTAGCGTTTTCGTATTTTTCTTCTTGTTTGGTTATATCTTTTACAGTTCGATGTACGCAGCGATTGGAAGTGCTGTGGATAACGAAACAGAGACGCAGCAATTCACTTTGTTTGCTGTTGTTCCGCTGATGTTGGGACTTTACGGAAGCTTCACGATTATGAATAATCCGGATGGACCGATGGCTTTTTGGCTATCGATTATTCCGTTCACGTCGCCGGTTGCGATGATTGCAAGGATTCCGTTTGGTGTTCCGCTTTGGGAGATTTTGTTATCGATATTTCTGTTGATTGCTTCTACGCTGTTGATGGTTTATGTTGCGGCAAAAATCTACAGGGTTGGGATCTTGATGTATGGGAACAAGGCGACTTTGAAGGAGATCTGGAAGTGGATCAGGAGTTAGTCTTTCCAGAATTTATTATAATAAAAAGAGAGATTCCAAATTTGGGATCTCTCTTTTTATTTATAGATAGTATCTTATTTCTTTCTCTTCGCAATAGACTTTGCTTTTTGCTGAGCTCTGTTTGCCCCGAACTTCTTCGGTTCTTTTCTCTTGCTTGGTCCACCCATATTGGTTTTCTTGTTCTTCGCTTTTTTCTCGTGGAAGGCAGAGTCGCCCTCGTTAAGTTTGGCTGTGGTCAAGAATTTCATCTTAACTTCTTCCTGTTCTGAAGCGATTTTTACTTTCGAAATTGTCACGGCTTCCGGGAATTCGGTTTTTTTGATTTCTTTGTCCATTAGAAGTTCGATGTCCAAAAGTTGCGCTTCTTCTTTTTTGGTGAAGAAAGTGATGGAAATCCCTTCTTTGTCCGCACGACCCGTCCTACCAATCCTATGAATATATTGCTCTGGAACCTCAGGAACTTCGAAGTTGAAAACGTGCGAAATATCCGGAATATCCAGACCTCTCGCCATAATATCTGTGGTGATCACGCCTCGCAATTCTTCATTGGTGAATTCCTGCATCACTCTCAAACGGAAATTCTGAGATTTGTTGGAGTGGATCACACCAAACTGGTCTGGAAATTCGACATTCAGTTTTTCAAAGATCAGATCGGCGTGTTTTTTATTATTAGCGAAAATTAGAATTTTTTCTAGATCCGTTTCTGTTTTAAGAAGATGAATTAATAAATTCAGTTTGGTATTAAAGTTCTCAACCGGAACTGCAGATTGCGCAATTTTCTCCAAAGGCGTTCCTGATCTTGCGAGTGAAATCTCAATTGGACCAGCAAAATACTCATTCAGCAAAGCATCTACAGCATCGGTCATCGTAGCAGAAAAAAGGATATTTTGTCTTTTCTCCTTCATCATTTCGAAGATGTGCGTCAGTTGTGGACGGAAACCGAGATTCAGCATTTCGTCAAACTCATCGATGATCAATTTGCCCACTTCTTTCAATGAAATCGCATTGTCAATCGCCAGATCCATTACTCTACCAGGCGTTCCCACCAAGATGTCGCAACCGTCATTGAACAATAATTTTTGTGTATTGATGTTTTTCCCACCGTAAATTCCGATCACTCTTGCCGTCAGATTTTCTGTCATTTTGGTGATCACTTCTGCCACCTGAACCACCAATTCTCTGGTTGGAACCAAAACTAAAACTGTTGGGTTTCCTGTTTTGTTGTATTTCCAGGTTTTAAGAACTGGAAGTGTGTAAGCCAAAGTTTTACCGGTTCCCGTTTGGGCAATTCCCATCACGTCGCGTCCGGAAAGTATCGGTCCGATGCTTTTTTCCTGAATAGGCGTTGGTTCAAAAAGGTTGAGATCGGCTAATACATCCAGAATCTTTTCCGGTAAATCGAAGTCTGCAAAAGTGGTTTTCATCTGGGAAAATTTATTTTTAAAGTGGTAAAGAATAACCTGGAAAATTGAAATTGTAACGAATTTAAACAATATTTTCTTTGGTTTCAATCGGCAAAGATAGGGATTTTGAAATCAAGAGGAAAACTATTGATTTTTTGGGATAATTATAAAACTTATTTCTGCTCTTCTCTCAAAACAATCCTAAAAGTCGTTCCTTTCCCCACTTCGGAATTGGCAATTTTCACTTCACCTTTGTGATATTCTGTCACGACTCTTTTTGTTAAAGAAAGTCCCAATCCCCAACCTCGTTTTTTGGTGGAGAATCCCGGTTTGAAGGCATTTCGAACTTGTTGTTTTGTCATTCCGCTTCCGGTGTCGGTCACGTCGATGTAGACGTTTTTGTTTTTTTTGTAGAGTGAAAGTTCCAGTTTCCCTTCGCCTTTCATTGCATCTACTGCATTTTTAATTAAGTTTTCAATCACCCAACTCATCAAAATCCTACTGTGGGGAATCAGAACTGGCTCGTAGGTTTTTCTTAAGGTAAAATCAACTTTGGTAGAAATTCTGGACTTCAAATAATCAAAATTCTGCTGAACGGTTTCGTTGATATCAAGGTCATTGAGTGCAGGAATAGAACCTATTTTTGAGAATCTTTCGGAGATGGTTTTCAGTCGTTCAACATCTTTTTCGAGTTCTTTTACGCCTAATCCATTTTCATCTTCAAGCTTCATGATCTCGACCCAGCCAATCATTGAGGATAATGGCGTTCCGATCTGATGTGCTGTTTCCTTTGCCAAACCTGCCCAGACAAAACCTTCGTCGGTCTTCTTCAAAGTTCGCAGGAACCAAAAAGAAAATATTAGATAAGCTCCGATAAACAAAGCAATCACATAAGGATAAAACCTGAAATAATTGAGCAGGTCCGAGTTATCATAATAGATAAATTGGTTTTGACCAGATGGCAATTCCACGATGAATGGATCGTAAGAATTCTCCATATTTCGGATCAGATTTTTCAGTTTTGCAGGATCTTGCTCAATGAGTTCTGGAATATTTGCCTGAAAGATCGGCGTTTTACTTTTGTCTGTAACAACAATTGGAAGATTGGTATTATCCTGCATGACAGCAAGATACAACTCCTGTATTTTTGGATCGGCCGAAATTTCGTCATCCGTGTAAGCTTTGAGGGCAGTAGCGATCAGCTCTACTTTTTTGATCTCCTGCTTCCGTAATTGATCGATCAAAATGAAAGACGATATCGCAATTCCAAAAACGATGGCCGTGAGTATAAAGTACACGACCCAACTGTTGATCCTTTTAAGAAAATTGAAACCTTTCATTATTGCTTATAAAACGGCAATTTAGGAATTTATTATATAAAATTAAAGGTTAGAATTTTGACATTAGATTTTAGACCAGAAATCAAGATTAATTTAGATATTTGTAATCGATATATTAATGCAAAACAATTTTGGATGATAACAAAAATAGCTGCACTTCTTGTCTTTCTTACGATTGGCAATTTCAATTTAACATCAGAAAAAACAAGTCAAAATCAGGATTATGACCAATATTGTAATGTTCGTTTTAATTATTGTTTATATTATCCCAAATTTTTGAATCCTCAACCAGAAAGCGCAAACGGCGACGGAAGGATTTTCTTTAATAAAAAAGGTGATGAAGTTTTAAGGGTTTTTGGAAGATTCAACCTGGATGCGGAAGGCGAAACCATCACGTTGGAAAGACAATATAAAATTGATGTTCAAGATAATCTAAAGAAGAAAAATATCATCACTTATAAAAAATTGGGCAAAACATTTTTTGTAATTTCGGGTTATCGAAACGGGAAGATATTCTATCAAAAAACCATCTTGAAAAACGACGCTTTTGCGTTTGCCATCTTACAATATCCAAAAGATGAAAAAGAAATCTACGATAAGGTTTCGGCGGAAATTTTCAAATCATTCAAATAAAATTTTACAATATCAATTATGATACAACTTCAGAATACAAAACTAAAGGCAAGCTTCAACGAACTTGGTGCTGAACTCGTTTCGCTCATTGATCTAGAAACCGGAAAAGAGATTATCTGGGAAGGAAATCCTGATTTTTGGGGCGGGCAAAGTCCTGTGCTTTTCCCGACGGTTGGCGCTTTGAAAGATGACAAATATATTTTCGAAGGTGAAACTTACGAAATGCCAAGACACGGTTTCGCCAGAAGAAAGTTCTTCGACGTGAAAAATTCTTCTGAAAATGAAGTTGTTTTTGAATTAAATTCTGATGATGAAACTTTGAAATTCTATCCTTTCGATTTCAGTTTGGAAATCAAATATACTTTGATTGAGAATAAATTGACTGTTTCTTACAATGTGAAAAATACATCGGACAAAAAACTATATTTTTCTTTGGGCGCGCATCCTGGGTTTGCAATTGATACCAAAAATGGATTGAAATATGATGATTACGAAATCGCTTTTTCTGATGATGAAAAATTGGAAATCCATCCTTTGATTGATAACCTGATCAGCAAAGAAACCCAAACCATCGAATTGGAAAATAAAACGCTTCCACTCACGCATGAACTGTTTTCAAAAGATGCTTTGGTCATGACCACGATGAAAAGTAGAGAATTGATTTTGAAAAACAATCAAAACAATCACAAGGTTGTTTTCACCTTTTCAAACTTTCCGTATTTTGGAATTTGGGCTGCGAAAAATGCTGATTTCGTTTGCTTGGAACCTTGGCAGGGAATTGCAGATATCGAAGATCACAATCAGGAATTAACTCAGAAATTTGGGATCTTGAAGTTGGAAATTAATGAAGAGTGGAAAGCGGATTGGGCGGTTGAGATTGAGTAATTAAAAAAAAAAAAAAGTATCAGAAAACCTCTGACACTTTTTAATTTTAAATTTATTTATAGAGTTTCCTTCAGCCATTCAAAGAACTCTCTTTGCCAAACCAAACCGTTCTGCGGATGAAGCACCCAATGGTTTTCGTTCGGGAAATAAAGGAATTTGGTTTTAAGACCTTTCAGTTTTGCAGCCTGGAAAGCCTCCTGACCTTGCTCGTAAGGAACACGGAAATCTATTCCGCCTTGGATCACCATAATCGGCTTGTTCCATTTGTCCACAAAATTACTCGGATTGAACTCTGAATAAGCTTTCGGCGTTGGTTTTTGCCAGTAATTTCCTCCTAAATCCCAATTGGCGAACCAAAGTTCTTCAGTCGTTCCGTACCAAGATTTCATATCGAATAATCCGTCGTGTGCAATAAAAGTTTTGAACCTGTTCTCGTGAACGCCAGCCAGCATAAACACGGAATATCCGCCATAGCTTGCACCAACCGCCGCTACTCTATTTCCATCTACATAAGGTAAAGTTTTCGCAAAATCGGTCGCTGACAAATAATCTTTGATCGGTTGTCCGCCCCAATCACCACTGATCGCTTCGTTCCACTCTACGCCCCAACCTGGCATTCCACGACGGTTTGGCGCTACCACGATGTAGCCGTTTGCCGCCATCAAAGCGAAGTTCCATCTGGTAGAGAAAAACTGCGTCAATCCAGATTGTGGTCCACCTTGGCAGTAAACCAAAGTTGGATATTTCTTATTCGGGTCGAAGTTTGGTGGATAGTGGAACCACACACCCATCTCTTTTCCATCGGTCGTTTTTACCATTTTCAGTTCAGATTTTCCTTGAACCAATTTGGAATAATTGTATTTGTTAATATCGGTGATCTGTTTCAATGAACCTTTAGAATCCACCTCGAACAAGTCTGCATTGTGATTGATATCGGTTTTGGTGACCCAAAGTTTACCTTTATTTTCAAGCACGACCTCGTTGATATCAAAATCGCCTTTCGTAATTTGTTTGACGGTTTTGTTTTTAACATCAACAGAGAATAGTTGTTTCGTGCCTCGGAAAGCAGAAGTGAAATAAATTGCTTTTGCATCTGAACTCCACGAAACATCGCCAGTCACACTTTCGTCCCAGGCTTGTGTAAGGTTTTCAGACTTCATCGCCTTCCAGTCCATTACCATGATGTCATTTTTATCCGCTTCAAAACCGTCTCTTTTCATCGAGTTCCAAAGCAGGAATTTCCCATCTGGGCTGAATTTCGGGTTCACATCGTAACCCATCATTCCCTCTGTTATATTTTTGGTAACGCCACTTGCTAGATCATAGCAGTAGATATCTGTGTTCGTACTTTGTGCATATTCTGCACCGCTTTTCTTTTTTGAGACATAAAGTAATTGCGAGGAATCTGGACTCCAAACGAAATCTTCTGCACCACCAAATGGTTTCTGAGGCGAATCGAAAGCTTTGCCTTCCAAGAGATCCTTGGCTTTATCAACAGATTCTGATATATTAACCGTAAAAACGTGGTTGTAAGAACCTTCGTTGAATGCGTCCCAATGCCTGTGATTCAAGTCTGTATAGATTTGAGCCGTGGTTTTTGGCAAATCTTTGTACTTGTCTTTTCCAAGAAAATCCTCGATATGAACGGCTTTGCTGAAAGCTACTTTTTTACCGTCCGGAGAAATCACAATGTTATCCACTTCGCCAACATTATAGAATTCTGTCCAGGTTTTACCGGAATCTTTTGACAAGAAAATTTGGTTGTTTTCTAACGCATAAATTCCGTTTTTGTCCCATTGGATTAAGCTTTTCTTTCCTAAATCAATTTTGGTAGATTTTCCCGAAAGGTCTAACCAAAAAGCATCGGAGTTTGATTTTTCGGTTTTTAGGTCTGTTTTGCTGACTTTGTAAATTAAGGATTGATGGTCTGGAGAAACGGACTGTACTCCCAGACGATTGAGCGTCCACATGGTTTCCGGCGTCATAACCTGTTGTGCATTCATCATAAAAGGTGTTGCTGCAATTGCAGTGAGGATATGTTTAAATTTCATTTAAATTATTGTTAATTAATAATATTTACAGTCGAATTATTTGCAGCCCGGCTTGAGCGGAAATCCTTTTTTGTTGCTGGAAAAGCTTAGGCAAAAAAGATTGACTTCGTCGAACCACTTTGTTAGGTTTGGGAGCGGAAGACGGAAATTGCTGCCCAAAATTAATAAAAAAAGATTCTATACTGCCAAAAGCAATATTAAAATGAACATTTGAATTTTTTGACTGGATTTCTATAAATACAAATCAAGCTATTAAAATATTATGTAAATTTGGTTTTAACCATTTAAAACTAATGTTCCATGAAAAAAATTCTACTATTTTCTTTGATGATAATTGTTCAATTAGCATCTAGCCAAACTGCGAAAACAGCTTATTTCAAACCACCTTCCAACTGGATCTCTGCTTGTGTGTGGCCCATTGTGATAGATCCACCTTCCACGGTTGATTTTTTTATACCACCGGCAATGACCGCTACTTGCGAAGGCTGGTAAAAGTACAGCACTATTTTTAACAAGGCAGAGTTCACCTTTAACAATTGTTTGTATGTTTATGGAGCTCCTGCTCATCCGGATTATATCTCTGTTTCTATTATTACAGAAGACACGATCTTCTATGATTTTTCAGTAGGTCCAATTTCCAATCCGCCCGCATGCCTTTTAGCAGTGAATGATCCGGCAAAAAAAGTGGCAGTTGTGAAGATCTTTCCAAATCCGGTTCAGGATTTCGTGAATATAGAATCTGATAAAAACTTCATTGCGTATGAAGTTCTGGATGAATCCGGTAAATTGATTCTTAACAAAGACTTCAGTGGAAGTAAAATCGATATTAGCAATTTGAAAACTGGTGTTTATTTTATCAAATTGAAATCTCTAAGCAACGAAACCAATATTGTGAAATTTATTAAGAAATAAGTTTTATTATTGATTAAAATCCATATATTTGCGCTTCAAAATTTATTACTAAGACTATACTATGAGCACAATATTTACGCTGTTTATGATCTTGATCATCATTGCTAGCATCCTATTAGTTATTATCATCATGGCTCAAAATCCTAAAGGAGGCGGACTTTCCGGAACTTTCGGTGGTGCATCTGCTGCAAACTTTGGTGTTCAGAGAACCAATGACTTCATGGAAAAAGCAACTTGGACCTTGGGAGCAACAATCGTTGTTTTGATCTTGCTAAGCATCGTTCTTACAGGAAAACCTTCGCAAGTAGCGCCAACTATGCCAACACCTGTGAAATCTGAAGCACCGGTACAGCAAGCACCAGCTAGTACAGCTCCAGCAACGCAAGTTCCTGCAACTAAATAATAGAATACTTTCTAAACATAAAAAATCGCTTCCGTATATCGGAAGCGATTTTTGTTTGTAATTAACTTTTAGTTTCTGATGACCTTGTTATCATCCAAACATTTTTCCATTAATGTTTGGAAGCAATCGCCCATATCATCGGAAGCTCTGCAGATTGCAGTTTCCAGCATGGATCTCACCTGTTTCTCTGTAACGCCGGCTTCTGTCCAACTTTTTGCCGACGTGTGTGCGTTGAGGATGAACGGCATGATCCTATCGATAGCGCAGGCAAAGATCGCATCGGGCGTTTTCTCTTCCTCGAACTCGATCCAAAGGTTGTAGAATTCTGTTGACAAAGGTTCATCTAAAATTCCAAAGATCCTTTTTGCGGCAATCTTTTCACGTTCGAATTTGCCTTGCATTCCCACTTCATCAAAAAGGAAAGTATCGCCGGCGTCAATCTCTACCAGATCGTGGATGGACAACATTCTGATGACCCTCAACAAATTGATGTCTTGATTATCCTTGGCATATGGATAAAGGATTTGTGCTAAGACAATGATCTGCCAGCTGTGTTCCGCTGTATTTTCTCGTCTGGAATCGTCGGCGTTGTAATTTCTTCTGTTGACATTCTTCAAAGCATCGATTGCTAAGATGAAATCTATTTCTTTTTGGATCTTCATTATTTAATCTTTATAATACTCGTCTAATTTATATTTTTTGGTTTTGCTTACCCATTTGTTATTGATGAGATTTCGGGTGATCACTTTCACAAATTCGCCGCCACCCGTTGCGTCCTCTTCCATTTCGTAAACTTTTTGAAGTCCTTTTTTCGGGATCACCGTATATTCTGTGGTGATGTGCCAGCAACAGCCGGACTTTGCAAAGGTGATGATTCGTTTTCTTTCATGATCGGTCTGGAACATTCCGAGGTTTTCGTACGCAAGGCTTGTCAATTCATCACTTGGGACAAATTGTTTTTTGGTCGAATGGTAGACATAGATGTCATACGAAGGTCCGCCATAACCGCTGTTGTTCCCATTGCGAATTGCAAGATCTTCTGACCCGTCGAAATTGAAATCATCAAAAATCAAGGGACTTTGCTCGTTGTACAACTGAATGACGTTGACCGTTGGTTTATGGTCTTTGTCCAGATAAAGTGTCAAGTCATCGGATTCGAAGGTTTGGAAAAGTTGGTTTGTTTTTTTGTCGATCAACTTCACAATTCCTTTTCCATTGCAGCTTTCGTCTTCACAAGACTCGACTGTGATGTGTACATCGAAGCGTTCTGACCCGTCTTTGATCAAGTAGTTCGCTTGGGCAAAATAGAGCTGACCAATTGTCATTAATAAAAATCCAATGTTCTTTTTCATATCAATTAATTTCATAATTCGGTTCCGGGATCTACCTCGTAAGGATCTTTTCCTTTTTCGAATATTCTAGTGAGTTCTGTGCCTTCTGTTGTGACCCTGTTTCCGATTCTTCTGATCCAGTTGCCTTCTCTTAGCCCAACGACTTTGATGTCATTCTGGGTGAGGAATTCTTTGATCCTGGTTTCTCTGGTCTCGCCGTTGTGTTTGATCTCGGGATTTGGGTCGAGGTAATGTGGATTGATATTGAACGGAACCAGTTCCATGCAATCGAAGTTTGGTGGGTAGACGATGGGCATATCGTTGGTAGTTTTCATATTGACGCCGCCGATGTTGCTGCCTGCGCTGCAACCGAGATATGGTTTTTCAGATTCTATATTTTCTTTGAGGACTTTCATTAATCCTAATTCGTGTAAAGTCTTTACTAATAGAAAAGTGTTTCCACCGCCGGTGAAGAATCCTTGTGCGGAATTGACAGCCACAACTTTATCCTCGAACTCGTGGAGGCCCTTGATGTTGATATTAATTGATAAAAAAAAGTCTTTTGCTTTCTGAGTATAGTCATCATGAGAAATTCCGCCTGGTCTGGCGAATGGAATGAAGATGATCTCTGTGATACCTTCGTAAAGTTTGATGATTTCCGGTTTGAGGTATTCCAAATATTGTCCGCCGAATAGTGTGGATGTGGATGCGAGAATGATGTTCATATTGATAGTTGATAGTTGATAGTTGATAGTTGATAGTTGATAGTTGATAGTTGATAGTTGATAGTTCAAATTTCGGGAAATGTTTTATTATGGCGGTAGAAAATACTTTGAAGTTTCTGTAATTTATCTTCCGGGTGCAAGAATATTGTTTCAGGATGCAATAATATAAGTTACGGATGGTCGAATATAAGTTACGGATACAAGAATATAAGTTACGGGTGCAAGAATATAACTTACAGGTGCAAGAATATAACTTACAGGTGCTCCAATAGAACTTACAGGTGCAAGAATATAAGTTACAGGTGTTCCAATATAACTTACAGGTGCAAGAATATAAGTTACAGGTGCTCCAATATAACTTACAGGTGTGAGAATATAAGTTACAGGTGCTCCAATATAACTTACAGGTGTGAGAATATTAATTGCAGTAGGTCTAATATCAATTGGGAACAAATTCCTGTTATTAACAGGTCGCACCTACGGTGCTTTACATTTTTGCTTGGTATTTTCTATTGACAGTGCGCCGCTCTGCGGCTTTGCATTGCTAGAATATAGTGTAATTCAATTGCAGGGAAAATGCTACCTATCCAATTGTTTTGCTCGGCCATTTTTTTTTAGCAGTCGCCAATCTGCTACTTTATGTTATGATCTGTTATAAGATTTAAAAACAAAAAAAAGCCCGCAGTGAATTGCGGGCTCAAATAAATTTGATTTGATATGAAGAAAAAAGAAATTATAATCCTGCCCAGCCAGAAGCCCAAGTTGGTGTTGCTGTACCGTTTCCAGCACCATTAGCTGAAGAGTCTTCTGTAAATGTGTTTGCCAATAATGTAGCAGCAGCACTTCCAGCAGTTGCTTTAACAGATGCTTTTGTAGTTACATTATCAAATTTCACTTTGGTGATCTTGTTAGCTCCATTGAAGTAAGCAACAGACTGATCGTGCTCTACATTGATTCCTGTAGTCCAGTTGGACAATACAACATTATCAATTGAAGCATAAGTCCCTTCTCTTAGTTTCAAAGCATCTGCTTCACCAGAAGTTGCTCCAATGAATGTTGCATTTTTGATAGTTGGGTTCGATCTTGGATTTGCATCTCTGTTGTTTGAGTTATTATCTGCTTCGATACCTCTATTTCCAACACCGTTTGCTCTTCTTTTTGTGTAAACGTTTGTTGCAGTTCCGTTCCAACCTTCTGTCCAGTCAAAAGCATCATCTTCGTTTCCAAAAGATACGATGTTTGATACATTCACTGTTCCTCCGAAGAATTCGATACCGTCATCTGAACCGTTTACCATAGAAACGTTGTCTATTTTTGTACCGTTACCAACTCCGAAAAGAGAAAGTCCGTTGAATTCTTTTTCCCCTGTGAAGATAGCTCCAGCGTACTCGATCCTTACAAATGTCAATGATCCTGAGTTATCATTTGCAACAGTTCCACCGTAAGTCGCATTACCAACTTCTGAAGTTGCCGTAGTTCCTTTGTTGATAGGTGCTCTACCACAAATTACTACACCACCCCAGCTTCCTGGAGTTGCAGCAGGAGATGTGAAAACTACTGGTGAAGTAGCTGTACCGTTTGCAAAGATCTGACCACCTTGCTCAACTACTACAAAAGCAGATGTACCACCAGAAGCTTCTAATTTTGTCCCAGCAGGGATCACCAATTTCCCACCATCACGTACGATAACAGAACCAGTGATCTTATAAACTTTAGTAGCGTCAAGTGTTACAGTTTCTCCAGATTTTACTTCACCTTTGAAATCGTTTGGATTGGAAGCGATACCTGTAGGAGATACAACAGGGATATCATCATCGTCGCTATCACTACAAGCTACAAATGTTACTGCTGTTGTTGAAATAATGAACGCTGCTGCTAATAATTTTAAATAAGACTTTTTCATTTTTTTGATTTATTTATTATAATTTATTTTTTTAATTCTTTAAAATTCGTACGAGAAACCTACGCCGTAATTCATTCCTTTTTTGAAGCTTCTTACCGTCACATCGCCGTTATCGTTGGCCTGGACTCTTTTGTAATCTGGATTGATAAGATTTCTACCAGTAAATGATATTCCTAATCCGCTAGCAAACTTCAGTTTTAGGATGGCATCCAAAGTATTGATTGATTTGTCCACAATATTTCCTTTGGTCTGATATCCCAATGCATAGATGTTGTCTGAGATGTAGGAATAAGAAAGTACAAAATCGAATGCGTTCTTTTCGCCCCATTTTTGTTCCCAACCTAAGTTCACGTTAGCAAGGAAATCTGATGCACCCTGCATCTTGTCTTTATCTTTGATAAAATCTACAGAAACCCTTGAGTTTGGATTTTCCGCCACTACTTTATCATTGTTCAGATCCTGCTGAGAATTGATGTATGATGCATTAAGGAATGTATAGAATCGAGTATTGTTTACTTGATAAAGATCCTTTCTCACTTCTGCTTCTACTCCGAAAACCCTTCCGCTGTCTCCTGTATTAACGAAAGAAACCGAGTTGGATGAAGAGTTGACCGTTACTCTGGCAATCGGGTCGATGATATACTTCCCAAAAGCTGTTACAGAAATCACCTCACTCCTATTCGGGAACCATTCCCATTTAAGATCCACATTGTAATTGTCCGCAGGATTCAAATCCACGTTTCCGAAGCTTAATTCATCTATTTCTTCATATTCGTACGGAGCAAGCTCTATCAAAAGTGGTGTGGTGTATGTTTTGGAAGCAGAGAACCTTAGATTATTCTTATCGTTCACAGCATACTTTAGATTAAGTGATGGAAGTAGTTTTGAATAATTTTTATTGATGATCCCACCATTCGAGAAGATTGCAGTCATGTAGGTGATCTCCTGATCCAGGTTATCATAACGAAGACCTAACTGTCCTGTAAACTTATCATTAAACTTGTACTCTATGTTCGCATATCCTGCGTTGTTGAACAATTTGGACTGGTAATATTGTGGTTTTAAAGCCTGCTGAGGATCTTTGATATCACCCCAAAATGTTGAGATCTGAAAGAGATTTCCTGTAGTGTAATTATTCAAATTAAAGAATCCATCGTAGTTTTGCGGATCCAAATAGTAGTTCCCCTGCGGCTGAAGGATCCTGAAGTTGTACTGATACGCTCGGAAATCGCTGTCCTTCATTCTTCCGCTATAGCCTAAAGTCACTTTTAGGTCATCTGAAAAATTATAATCAGCATGAAGGTCACCCACGTAATCGTTTTCTATCAACTTATCGAAATATCTTTGGTTTGCACCAGGATTACTATTAGCGAAATAGTTATTTCCAGTTTCTGTATTGAACACAGAGATATTCTGCTGTCTATCTGGTCTTCTGCTGTCCAACCTGTTGTAACCAATATTCCAAACAATCTTCAAAGGATCAGATAATTTATGCTCACCACGAAGCTGATTGATGAAAAGGTCATTGGTCTTGTACAAAGCTCTTCTCAAATTAGCAACTTCTATCCTATCTTGGTTTTCGTTCAAAAGTTCATTAACATCACGGATATATCCACTGTAATTTCCTAGTTTTTGCTCGGTGGTATGGATGTAATTCGAACTATAATTGATAGAATGGTTAGGATTAATTCTATAATTAATATTTAGTAAACCTGTAGTATTTGTAAGATATTTGTATTCTTGCCCGTAAAGTTCTTTCAGAGCAGAACCGGTATTATTATAAGATGAACCAATGTTGCCTTCTACGAAAGAATAATCGTTATCAAAAGATCCGTATCCGAAGATACTTAGTCTGCCTTGACTTCCGATTTTAAAATTAGTTCCGAAATCAACTCCTAGATTAGAATTGATCGGCGTGAGTCTCTCCTTGTTGTTCCAAGATGTAGAGAATGCATAACCTTGTGTTGCCACGCGTGCATTGGAAGGTCTGTTGACCTGCTTGAATCCGAAATAATCCGGACCATCCTGAAGATAAAAATTATTTTTGCGGACTGCATTTGTATTGACAGAAGACCCTAAATTGACTTTAAAATATGGTTTTCCTGTATATACTTTGGTAACGATATCGACATTAGCTCCAGACATATCACCCCAAAGTTTTGGCTGATACACTTTTTCCAGACCTACAAAATCTATCATATCTGTTTTGATGATGGATAGGTCAAGATTCTTGTACATTGGATCGTTGGATGGGATGGGAAGACCGTTAATCGTTGTGGAGTTGTTTCGATCTCCAAGTCCACGGATGAAAATTTGTCCGCTACCTTCTTGTTTTTGAGAACCTGTTGCTTTCGTAACTGCTACAGAAACATCACCGATACCTTGCTTTTCGAGCTGCACAGAGCCGACTCTTTCAATGACTTCCACTGCTTTTTTCTGAGCGGTGATGATATTAGATTCACTACCTTTTTTCGTATTCCCGATGATCTTCACCTCATCGATCTTCTTCTCGCCTTTCAGCGTATCGGTTGTAGTTTGTGCCAACAACATGGTGGTTGACATACAAAGAAACAAAGCACTTATGCTTATTGTTTTTGCTTTCATTTTTTGATTTCCTTTTTTCTTCGTTGCCAAAGAAATGCTTTGGAAAGCAATCCGAATGTATAAGAATTAACAACTATTCTTTAACATCCTGTTACGAAAATCAAGATTATGTTAAATCCAGGTTAACAGGTTAAGGCTATTTAAAAATCTGTTCATGTTTTATTAAATTAACAATAGATAAATTTAACTGGTCAAATTCATTAAAACATTTAAGGCACTAAAAATCAACGATTTGAATTTTTAAAAATGTGTTAACATGAGAATTTTACCAAAATCGAGACCTAAATACGGTTTGTTTATGTTTCAAAAAACTTTGCCTTCAGATAGAGCAGGTATTTTGAACTTAAGTTTTTGACTGTTTTACAAAAAAAAAGACACTTTTGAAAGTGCCTTTTTTATAATTGTTATACTAGATCTCTTTAGTAATCATATTTATGAGTATAATCAGAAGTTGAAGTTACAGTGAAATTCTCATCATTGGTCACTACTTTTCCGTTGACCTCAGCTTTGAAACTTACCTTGAAAGACGGATTGTCTGCTCCAGGATTTAGACATTGCATACTTGTAGTTGCCAATCTCAATGGCGTTGTACTTTCTATGACATATGTTTTGGTACCTCCTATAAAATCATTTTCACCCAAAGAGATAGCGGTCTCATTATTCTGGGTCACACCATTGATCTTCCAGACCGTATTGGAGTTGTTTTGATCCGCGCCCACAAATATAAAAGAAACATAATCTTGTTCTTCCACACCATCTACGGTGACTGTGAATTTCATGTTCTTCTTATTCTGATCGCCATCATCATAATCGTCATCATCATTTGAACAAGAGAATACCAACGAAAGGGTTAGGACCGGTAACAATACCAACAGTAATTTTTTTAAATTTTTCATAATAATTTAGTTTGAATTAAAAATCGAACAGCAACAATTTTTACACCAAACATGAGAAAAATGCTCATCATCATTGATTTTTTCGCATTATTATCAGATGATTGATTCATAATCAATAAATTAAAATTTCGTTTTTCTTATCAGCCATTTATTTTAAGTTTAACAGGAAGTCTATATATAGAGGGCTGCGATCTTTCTATTATTAGTAAATTTGCAGAAGATCAGAACTCATAAATTTACCTTCCAATGGATTTTACCAAACCTATAGAAATCTTAAAAAACGGTGGAACGATACTTTACCCTACAGACACGATCTGGGGAATCGGTTGCGACGCTACCAATATAGAAGCCATCAAAAAGATCTTCGACATCAAGAAAAGAGATGCCAACAAATCGCTCATTATATTAGTAGAGTCCGAGAAACGTTTGCAAGATCTGGTGGATGTTCCCGAAATGGCTTGGCAAATCATGGAGGTCAGCGAAAAACCAGTGACCATTGTTTACGAGAATCCAAAAAATCTCCCAAAAGAATTATTGGCAGAAGATGGAAGCATCGGAATCCGTTTGGTCAAAAATGATTTCTGCAAAAAGCTCATTACAAAACTCAACAAACCTTTGGTCTCCACTTCCGCAAACATGAGCGGGCAACAATCACCTTTGAAGTTTTCAGACATTTCTGATGAGATCAAAAACGCTGTAGATTATGTAGTAGAAGAATTTCACGACAAGGTTTCGGAGTTTCCAGGATCGTCGGTCATCAAGATCTGGAACAACAGCCAGATCAAAATTCTCCGCGAATAAAAAAACCAGCGGATGACCTTTTGCAAGACCATCCGCCGGAAAAATAAACTATGAAAAAAAACTACTTTTTGTATTTACTCTTATCGCAAAACAAATACCGAAAGATTTTTGCAGACAGAATTACTTATTTTTAGTTTTCGACCTAAAATTAAAAGTCAAAATATCCTGATTCATAACAATTTGGGCGTATCTCCCTATTTTTCCCAAAGCTAAAGCCAACGCAAAAATAGGGAGACCGCGCTATCCGCTATTATCTTTCTTATGGGCTGGCAAGCCCACAAGAAAGGATAACCGCTACTATCGCTTACGCAGCTTCACATAGTACAAACTTTTCCCAAAAGAATTATCTTTGCCAACATAATTTGACTTGTCCTATTATTAAAGAATTTTTTAATCTTTGAAATTATTTAATGTTACTCAACTTAGCTCAAAATAAAAACCTCAAACTTTTCAAGATCATTTCTGAAGTCGCTTCAAGAAACGGACAAACCGTTTATGCAGTTGGTGGATTCGTTCGCGATCTGATCATGAAAAGAAAAGCGTCAACCGATATAGATTTCGTCACAGAATCCAGCGGAATCGAACTGGCAGAAGCCATAGCAAAGGAAATCGACCCAAAAACAAAAGTCGCGGTGTTCAAAACCTATGGAACCGCGATGTTCAAATACAAAGATCTGGAATTGGAATTTGTTGGCGCCAGAAAAGAAAGCTACAGCGAGGATTCCAGAAAACCATCTGTGGAAATTGGAACCATTGAGGATGACCAAAAACGCCGGGATTTCACCATCAACGCAATGGCGATTTCATTAAATAAAGAAAATTTCGGAGAACTCATTGACCCTTTTGAAGGCCTTCAAGATTTGAACAAGAAAATCCTGAGAACGCCACTTGAACCTCATCAAACTTATTCGGATGATCCACTCAGAATGATGCGAGCCATCCGTTTTGCTACGACTTTGGATTTCAAGATTGAAGAAAATTCTCTGAAAGCCATCAAAGACGAAGCGGAAAGAATGAAAATCGTTTCGATGGAAAGAATCATGGTGGAATTTAATAAAATAATGCTTTCTGACAGGCCTTCAAAAGGTTTGAAATTGTTGGAAGAAACCACATTGTTACAATATATTCTCCCAGAACTCACCGCATTAAAAGGTATCGAAGATATTGACGGACAGACGCATAAAGATAATTTCTACCACACTTTGGCTGTTGTCGATAATATTTCTGAAAGCACCGATAAACTTTGGTTGCGATGGTCAGCACTACTCCACGACATAGGAAAAGCACCGACGAAAAAGTTTGTTGAAGGCATCGGCTGGACTTTCCACGGTCACGAATTTCTCGGTTCTAAGATGACAAAATCAATTTTCAAACGATTGAAACTTCCACTCGGACAAGAGCAAAAATACGTGGAAAAACTCGTGAGAATGCATGCTAGACCAATTGCCTTGATTACGGATGACGCTTCGGATTCTGCGTTGCGACGTTTACTTTTTGATTCCGGAGAAGATCTGGAAGACCTATTTACACTTTGCAAGTCCGACATCACGACCAAAAATTATTCTAAGCAAACCAAATTCAAAAAGAATTTTGAATACGTTGCGACGAAAATAAAAGAAGTTGAGGAAAAAGACCAGGTCAGGAATTTCCAACCGCCAATTTCCGGTGAAGAAATCATGGAACTTTTCGGATTAAATCCTGGCAGAGAAATCGGAATCTTGAAAGAAAAAGTGAAGGAAGCAATTCTGGAAGGTGAAATCCAAAATGATAAGGTTGAAGCGAGAGAATTTGTAATCAATGAAGCTGAGAAATTGGGATTGACTTTAGTAATTAAAAATGAATAAAGAAGAATTAATAAGAATCATCAGGCAAAAACTCTCCGAAAAAATCGAAAATTTCGAGAAACTCATCGCTGAAACCCGAGCCTCCAGCAACGATACCAAAAGTTCGATGGGCGACAAATACGAAACGGGAAGAGAAATGCTTCAGCAGGAAATCAACAATCTGCAAGTTCAGTTAAATGAGATTTTGAAACAAAGAGATTTTCTCAAAACTATTTTACCAAAACTAAATGATAAAGCTGAAAAAGGCGCAATCGTGACAACGGAAAAAGGTTTGTTTTTCATTTCTGTTTCATTAGGTGAAATCAAAATTGAGAATCAGAAGATCATTTGTATTTCGCCGGAATCTCCATTGGCAAAAACAATGAACGGGAAACAGAGAGGTGATGTTTTTTCTTTGAATACAATGGTTCAGAAAATTTTGGATATCCAATAATCATATTTTCGAAATACCTCCTACCCTTCATTGTTTCACATTGAATCATTTATGAAATTATTAACTTTTCATAATTACGATTTGCATATTTATTGTTGCTAATAATTCATAATTAAACAATTAAGTTATTATGAAAATTCTTGACAATAAAGTAGCTTTGGTTACTGGCGCAGGTTCCGGAATCGGACTTGCCATCGCAAAATTATACGCAAAAGAAGGTGCAAAAGTTGTAGTTTCTGACATTAATGAAGAACACGGAAAATCAGCCGTTGCAGAAATAAAATCAGCGGGCGGAGAAGCCACTTTCGTAAAAGCAGACACATCAAATCCTGAACAAGTTGAAGCGTTAATAAAAGCAACAGTTGAAGCTTACGGTAGATTGGACATCGCTTGCAACAATGCTGGAATTGGTGGTGAACAGGCAACCACAGGAGATTATAGCATTGACAGTTGGAAAAAAGTTCTCAACGTGAATTTAGATGGTGTTTTCTATGGTTGCAAATACGAACTGAATCAAATGGAAAAAAATGGTGGCGGTGTCATCGTCAATATTGCTTCTATCCATGGTACAGTTGCTGCTCCCCTCTCCTCAGCTTATACAACTTCTAAACACGCAGTTGTCGGCCTCACCAAAAACATCGGTGTAGAGTATGGACAGAAAAACATCCGTTGTAATGCAGTAGGTCCTGCTTATATCGAGACGCCACTTTTGGAAAGTGCGAGCGGTGATATGAAAGAAGCTTTGATAGCCAAACATCCAATGGGAAGATTGGGTAAATCCGAAGAAGTTGCTGAATTGGTCCTTTTCCTAAGCTCAGAAAAATCTTCTTTTATGACCGGCGGTTATTATCTTGTAGATGGCGGTTACACTGCGATCTAAGATTCAGAGAAATAAAATTATCAAGGCATTCACATTCTGTGGATGCTTTTTTCTATTACTAATATTTGTGTTTTTGACTGATTTTTAAATTTAAAATTCTTTATTTTGTACTCATAATTATTAGCTTTCAAAATGCAAAATTACCTCGATCTACTTCAGCATATTATAGATAACGGCACAGATAAAACCGACAGAACCGGAACTGGAACCCGAAGCGTTTTCGGTTACCAATTGCGTTATGATCTTTCAAAAGGTTTTCCTTTGGTAACGACAAAAAAGGTTCATTTGAAGTCTATCATTTATGAGTTGCTTTGGTTCATCAAAGGAGACACAAATACGAAATATCTCACTGATAACGGCGTTTCCATCTGGAACGAATGGGCAGATGAAAACGGAGACCTAGGACCTGTTTATGGTGCACAATGGAGAAGCTGGAGTGGCGCTGACGGAAAAGTGGTTGACCAATTCTCGGAAGTCATTGAACAAATTAAAAAAAATCCGGATTCCCGTAGATTGATAGTTTCCGCTTGGAATGCTGCTGAGATCCCAAATA